>Ga0316192_10001107_pt1 | contig 19845 bp, 17 predicted proteins | sample MerIslwburrow_MG_FD_204931 | JGI IMG/M metagenome (GOLD analysis project Ga0316192, IMG submission 204931) | Coastal sediment microbial communities from Maine, United States - Merrow Island worm burrow | ecosystem: Environmental > Aquatic > Marine > Coastal > Sediment | place: USA: Maine...
CGCTGCAATCCGTGCGCGCCACGCCCTGCAGCGAGCCGTCAAACAGGGAGCGGTGTGTGGCCACCAGGTTTTCCGGCAGGCTGGCGTCATCGACGGCAAAGCCGTGATTCTGGCTGGTGATCATGACCTGCCCGTTCTCCAGATCCTGCACCGGGTGATTGGCGCCGTGATGACCGAATTTCATCTTCACCGTACGCGCACCGCTGGCAAGCGATAGCAGCTGGTGACCCAGGCAAATACCGAAGATTGGCAGACCACTAGCGAGCAATTCCCGAATCGCTTCTATGGCGTATATACACGGCTCCGGGTCGCCGGGTCCATTGGAAAGAAATACGCCGTCCGGTTGCAGCGCCAGCACCTCGCTCGCAGGGGTCGTTGCCGGCACCACGGTCAGGCGGCAGCCGCGATCGACCAGCATGCGCTGAATATTGCGTTTCACCCCGAAGTCATAAGCGACCACATGCAGTGGCAACGCACCCTCACTGCTGTCATCGGGCAGACCGTCAGCCAGCGACCAGGTGCCTTGCTGCCAGGAATAGGACTCTGCTGTGGTCACCACCTTCGCCAGATCCATCCCCTGCAGTCCAGGGAACTCGCGGGCCTGAGTCACGGCGGCCTGCTCGTCGATCGCATCACCGGCCATGATGCAGCCGGCCTGTGCACCCTTATCGCGCAGGATGCGGGTCAGGCGGCGCGTGTCGATGTCAGCGATGCCGATGACACCGCGTGCATTCAGATAGTCCTGCAGGGATGACTGGCTGCGCCAGCTGCTGGCCAGCAGTGGCAGGTCACGAATAACCAGGCCGGCGCAATGAATGTCAGTGGCCTCCTCGTCTTCCGGATTGGTGCCGACGTTACCGATATGCGGGTAGGTCAGGGTAACGATCTGCTGTGTGTAAGAGGGGTCGGTGAGAATTTCCTGGTAGCCGGTCATGGCGGTGTTGAACACCACCTCACCGCTTGTATGTCCATCAATACCAATAGCGGTGCCACGGAAGAGACTTCCGTCTGCAAGGGCCAACAGGGCCGCTTTCTTCAACAGGACCTCCGCATCTGACGTAGAAAACGGGAGGGTTCCCGAGGAACCTTCCCGTTTATCAACTACCGGTTAACCACCAAAATATGCAGCGAATTGTACTGGATGGCGGCGGCGGTTGTCTACGGCTCCCTCACTTCAGGCCCAGCACGTCCTGCATGTCGTACAGGCCGGCGTCCCGCTGCATCAGCCAGGCCGCTGCCCGCAGGGCACCATTGGCAAAGGTCATGCGGCTCGAGGCCTTGTGGGTGATTTCCACACGCTCGCCACTGCCGGCGAACAGCACCGTGTGATCGCCAACGATATCGCCGGCCCTGATGGTCTCGAAGCCGATAGTCTTGCTGTCGCGTTCCCCGGTATGCCCTTCGCGTCCATAGACGGCGCAGGTATTCAGGTCCCGGCCCAGCGCAGCGGCAACTACTTCGCCCATCCGCAGTGCTGTACCCGAGGGGGCATCCACCTTGTGGCGGTGATGCGCCTCGATGACCTCGATGTCGACATCATCACCCAGCACCCGTGCCGCCGTATCCAGCAGCTTGAAACACAGGTTGACACCGACACTCATGTTCGGTGCAAACACAATGGCGATATCCTCTGCAGCGGCGGTGATACGGTCTTTCTGCTCATCACTGAATCCGGTAGTGCCAATCACCATGCGGCGGCCGGCCTGGCGGCAGACCAGCAGGTTGGCAAGTGTCGGTTCGGGCCGGGTGAAATCGATCAGCACATCAAAGTCATCGCACACCGCGGTCAGGTCTGCGCCCACGGTAATACCAAGCTTGCCGATACCGGCGAGGTCACCGGCATCGCTGCCCAGCAAGGAACTCTGTGGGTGTTCCAGCGCCACGCTGACGTCCAGTCCATCAACCTGCTGGCAGGCCTCGATCAGGCTGCGGCCCATGCGACCGGCCGCGCCGGTAATTGCGATTTTTGTCATGTCTGTATATATCGTTTTGGGAATGGGCAAAGAGTGGGAGTTCACCAGGGTGAAGTCAATATGAATTCTGGAGTGAGAGGCTATTTAGGAGCAGGTTTTGCCCTGAAGGGCGAGGCTCTTGATTACTTCTTTTTTCGCCCATCCGGGCGAGATACTTTTCTTTGCCCCGCCAAAGAAAAGTACCCAAAAGAAAGGCGATCCCGGAGGCTTGCCCGCTACGCGGGTTCCCTGCGCTTCTCGTGCAAACCGGCGCTCGCGCAACTCGCTGCGCTCAAACAAGGCGCGAGCTTACCCCGGTTTTCACTGCGATGCTCGGCTGCGCCAGACGGGGAGGATAACCAACCCCGAAACCCGTTTGCACTCACCGAGTACCGCAGCCACTCCGGGATCAGGCGCGCACCCTGTCTGAGCGAATCGAGCAAGGCGAGATCGCGAGTTGTGCGCGCCCCCGAAGTGGCGAGGAACGGAAGGAATCGGCGTAGCCGATGAGTGCAGCCGGGCTGCCCTTCTCTTTGGGTACTTTCTCTTGGGCACTCAAGAGAAAGTACCTCGCCCGAATGGGCGAAATAAAAAGGTAAAAGAGGCACCCTGCCCGAATAGGCAAAACCTTATGCCAAGAAAAAACTCGTAGCCAAAAAATCAAGATCAGGTGCGGATACCCGCACAGGATTCACCCCGCAAGGCCATCAAAAAACTTCTTCACACCATCCATCCACGACGACGCCTGCGGACTATGACGCTCACCGCCCTCTTCCACATGTCCATAAAACTCCTTCAACAGGTCCTTCTGCTTGCGCGTCAACTTCACTGGCGTCTCGACCGTGACCTTGCACAGCAGATCACCCACGGGTCCGCCACGCACCGGCTTCACACCCCTGCCGCGCATGCGGAACATTTTGCCCGTTTGTGTCTCGGGTGGAATCTTGAGGTTGACCCGTCCACCCAGGGTCGGCACCTCCAGCTCGCCACCCAGTGCCGCGGTGACAAAACTGATGGGCACATCGCAATAGAGATTACTTTCCTGACGCTGGAAAATGGGATGCTCCTTGACCGACACCTGTACATAGAGGTCACCAGGCGGTCCGCCACTCTCACCTGCTTCACCCTCGCCCGCCAGGCGAATGCGATCGCCGGTATCGACGCCGGCCGGAACCTTGACCGACAGGGTCTTGCGTTCCTGCACCCTGCCCTTGCCGCGACAGGTACCACACGGGTCCGAAATAATGGTGCCTTTTCCCTGGCAATGCGGACAGGCCTGCTGCACCGAGAAGAAACCCTGCTGCATGCGCACCTGGCCATGCCCGCCACAGGTGGTACAGGTTGTCGGTGAACTGCCTTTTTTGGCACCACTGCCGTCGCAGGCTGTGCAACTCACCTGAGTTGGTACACGGATTTTTACCTCGGTACCGGCAACGGCATCTTCCAGTGACAGTTCCAGGTTGTAGCGCAAATCAGAGCCACGATAGACGCGCTGACCGCCACCGCGCCCACCACCGAAGATATCGCCAAACACGTCCCCGAAAATATCATTGAAACCGCCGGCACCGGCCGCACCGCGACCGAAACCGGCGCCCATGGAAGGATCAACCCCGGCGTGCCCGAACTGGTCATAGGCCGCGCGCTTGTGTGAATCGTTCAGTACCTCGAAGGCTTCCTTGCACTCCTTGAATTTATCCTCGGAACCGGCATCACCCTGGTTACGATCCGGGTGGTGTTTTTGCGCGGCGCGCCGGTAGGCCTTCTTTAACTCGGCCTCACTGCAGTTTTTGGAGACACCAAGGATTTCGTAGTAATCACGCTTTGACATGTTCGCTCAGCAACTATGTTGTTTGTAACCAAAAATACAGACTGATTTCTGTACGGCAAAAATCCGGGCCCATATTTTACGGGCCCGGACCTATAGTCAAGATTGAAGGGTGGTGATGCCGTTACTTGTTATCGGCATCCTTCACTTCTTCAAACTCGGCATCAACGACATCATCACCCGCCGCACCCGCTTCTGCCTCTGGCGCAGCAGCACCTTCAGCCGCACCCTGCTCAGCCTGCTCCTTGTAGACACGCTCGGCGAGCTTGCCGGATTTCTCGCCCAGTTCAGCAAGCTTTGCCTCGATGTCTGCCTTGTCATCACCTTTCATGGCTTCCTGCAATGCCTCGATAGCCGACTCGATGTCCTTCTTCTCAGACTCTTCCACCTTGTCAGCGAGATCGGTCAAAGACTTGTTGGTGGCGTGAATCAGGCCATCCGCCTGGTTACGCACATCAATCAGCTCGTGGAACTTGCGATCTTCCTCAGCATGCTCCTCGGCATCCTTGACCATCTTGTCGACTTCATCATCCGACAGGCCACTGGAGGCCTTGATCTGGATAGACTGCTCCTTGCCGGTCGCCTTGTCCTTCGCGGACACGTGCAGGATGCCGTTGGCATCAATGTCGAAGGTCACCTCGATCTGCGGCACGCCACGCGGTGCCGGCGGGATATCGCTCAGGTCGAAGCGGCCCAGCGACTTGTTCGCCGTAGCTACATCGCGTTCACCCTGCAACACATGCACCGTCACGGCAGACTGGTTGTCATCCGCGGTGGAGAACACCTGGTTTGCCTTGGTCGGAATGGTGGTGTTTTTCTCGATCAGCTTGGTCATGACACCACCCAGCGTCTCGATACCCAGTGACAGCGGCGTGACGTCGAGCAGCAGCACATCCTTGACTTCACCGCCGAGCACACCACCCTGGATAGCCGCACCGATGGCAACCGCCTCGTCCGGGTTCAGGTCCTTGCGCGGTTCCTTGCCAAAGAAGTTCTGCACCGCTTCCTGCACCTTCGGCATGCGTGTCTGTCCGCCGACCAGAATAATGTCATCGATATCGCTGGCCGACAGGCCGGCATCCTTGAGTGCCTGCTTGCAGGGATCGATGGTGCGATCAATCAGGTCCTCGACCAGTGATTCCAGCTTGGCACGCGTGAGCTTCATGTTGAGGTGCTTCGGACCACTGGCGTCAGCCGTGATGTAGGGCAGATTGACATCGGTCTGCTGACTGGATGACAGTTCGATCTTGGCCTTCTCGGCGCCTTCCTTGAGGCGCTGCATGGCCAGCGGATCACCGCGCAGGTCCATACCCTGGTCTTTCTTGAATTGATCGGCCAGGTAGTCGATGAGGCGCTTGTCGAAGTCCTCACCACCGAGGAAGGTGTCACCGTTGGTGGACAACACCTCGAACTGGTGCTCACCATCGACATCGGCAATCTCGATAATGGATACGTCAAAGGTGCCGCCACCGAGGTCATAAACAGCGAGCTTCTGATCGCCGCGCTTCTTGTCCATACCATAGGCAAGTGCCGCCGCCGTGGGCTCGTTGATAATACGCTTGACGTCCAGCCCGGCAATGCGGCCGGCATCCTTGGTCGCCTGGCGCTGCGAATCGTTGAAATAGGCCGGCACAGTAATGACCGCCTCGGTGACTTTCTCACCAAGGTAGTCTTCCGCCGTGCTTTTCATCTTCTGCAGCACGCGTGCCGCTACTTCCGGGGGCGCCATGCGTTTGCCCTGTGCCTCAACCCAGGCATCGCCGTTATCCGCCTTGACAATCTTGTAGGACACGAGGTCGATGTCACGCTGCACCACTTCTTCATCAAAGCGGCGCCCGATCAGGCGCTTGACCGCAAACAGGGTATTGGTGGGATTGGTGACCGCCTGGCGCTTCGCTGCCTGGCCGACAAGGACCTCGTCACCATCGGTAAAACCGACGATCGACGGCGTGGTGCGGTCGCCCTCGCTGTTCTCGATTACCCGGGCCTCACCGCCTTCCATCACCGCCACACAGGAGTTGGTGGTCCCCAGGTCAATTCCTATAATTCTGCCCATTTTCTATAATCTCCACGTAACTGTTTGATATGTATATGTTTGAACCTGAATTCCTATAACCCCTTAGTTGGGGGCAATTTGCCTGGATATCAAGGCTGTGCCGGTATTTAGTTGGCCGCGGGCGCTTTCGAAACGATGACCATTGCCGGGCGAATCAATCGTCCGTTCAGGGTATAGCCCTTCTGCACCACGGTAACAACGGTATTCGGCGCGACATCATCCCGCTCCTGCATCGACATGGCCTGGTGGAAATCCGGATCAAATCGTTCATCCTGCGGATTCACTTCCTTGATGGCTGCCTTGTCCATGGCGGTTGAGAGCATTTGCAGGGTCAGCTCGACCCCTTCCTTGAGCGTAGCGGTTTCGGCACCCTCGACATCGAACGCCGCCATCCCCATCTCCAGGCTGTCCCTGACGGGTAACAGTTCATTGGCAAATCCTTCCAGCGCAAACTTGTGTGCATTCGCCAGATCCCGTCCGGAACGCTTGCGCAGGTTATCCATTTCGGCCTGCAGGCGCACCACCTGGTCCCAGTGTTCATCTGCCTTGCCACGCGCATCTTCCAGCAGAGCGGTTAACTCGACATGATCAGGCAGCGCGTCCGTGCTGACCTCCTGCTCTGCACTGGCGTCATCCGAGAGCACCTCTTCAATTGAGGCATCGGTGGTATTTTCCTTCTTTGACATAGAGTTACTCCACAATCCTGACTTTATTTATGAATATTTTCGTCGCACCATCACGGGCACGCGCTCGCTAGCTGAAGAGATGGGGGTTATTCCTTGTGATTCAAGGCGGCACCCAGCAAGCGTGCCGTGGCATCAACAATCGGGATCACCCGGTTATAGGCCATCCTGGTTGGACCAATGACACCCAGCACCCCCATGATCTGGCCGTCCACCGAGTAAGGGGCCGTGACCATGCTGCATTCATCGAGCATCTGGTAGCCGGATTCCTCGCCAATAAAAATCTGTATACCTTCACTGTGTATGCACTGATCGAGCAGATTCAGTATGTCGCGCTTCTGGTTAAAGGCATCGAATAACTTGCGCAGCTTGTCGATGTCGCAGAGTTCCTGAAACTCCATCAGGTTGGTCTGACCGGCCATGACAAAATCTTCAGCCTGCTTGGATTCCAGCACCTGGTCCGCCATCTGCATGGCCGTCATCATCATGCTGTTCATATTGCTGCGCGTTTCCTGCATTTCGCGCAACAAGGTGGCACGCACCTCGGCAAGATCCTTGCCGGCGAATATTTCGTTCAGATAGTTAGAGGCCTGCTGCAGCTCCGAGGCAGAATGATGTTTCTCGGTCTTGAGTATACGGTTTTGTACTTCATCCTCACCGGTGACCAGTATCGCCAGCACCCGGCTTTCCGACATTGGAATAAACTCGACGCGCTTGAACAGGGCATGTTCATGGCTCGGCAGGGTGACGACACCGGCCATGTGCGTAATACCGGAAAGCAATGAAGAAGCGGATTCCACCAGGTGTATCGGCGTGTGCTCCAGTGACAGCTCCAGGCGTATTTTTTCAATTGAACGGCTGTCGAGCGGCTGCACCTTCAGGAGTGTGTCGACAAAAAAACGGTAGCCCTGCACCGTGGGCACGCGCCCGGCCGAGGTGTGCGGAGAACTGATGAAACCCAGAGATTCCAGGTCGGACATGACATTACGGATGGTCGCCGGACTTAAATCCAGACCCAGCTCACGTGCCAGGGTACGCGACCCCACGGGCTGACCGTCGCGCACATAGCGGTCAATCAATGACCGCAGCATCCGCTGGGCACGGTCGGGCAAATCATGTGTTGTGTCAGACATCGCTTGGCAGTCAGTGCGTCGTTGCAGTAGCGACATGATAATTGATTTGGCACTCCCGGCGGAAGAGTGCCAGCATGGGTCTGTGCCACCGGTGCCGCTGAGGGATAGTTGGCGCACCCGGTGAGTCATGTTAGTTTCACCCTCCTGTGCCCGGAACCGCTATGACACCGCATTTCACACACATTGGCCTGATTGGCAAAACGGAAGACAACAATGTCTCGGTGACCCTGCGTGCGTTAACTGGCTGCCTGGAGCAGCAAAAAGTCGAGATCCTGATCGATGAGAGTCTCGCGGATATCCTTCCGGACAGTCCGCACACCGTGGTCGGGAGGAACACGCTGGCGAACAGCTGTGATCTGGCCATTGTGGTCGGCGGTGACGGAACGCTGTTGAATGCCGCCCGCAGCCTGGCTGAATCCGACATTGCCGTGCTCGGTGTCAACCTCGGGCGCCTTGGCTTCCTGGTGGATGTGTCACCCGAGGATATGCACAGGCAGCTGGGTAAAATACTCTCCGGCCAGTTCTCCGAGGAACAGCGGACCCTGCTGCACATGACGGTCATCCGTGATGGCGAGGTTATCAGTCAGAGTTCCGCACTGAACGATGTCGTCGTGCACAAGAAAGACATCGCCCGCCTGATTGAGCTGGATACCTACATCGACGGCCACTTCCTGAATACCAACCGCTCGGATGGACTGATCGTCTCCACGCCGACGGGCTCCACCGCCTATGCCCTCTCCGGCGGTGGTCCGATTCTGCATCCAAGGCTGGAAGCCATCACGCTGGTACCCATCTGTCCGCATACCCTCAGTAACCGCCCGATCGTGATCGATGATGATTCCGTCATCGAGATCATCATCCACAAAGGTACCCTGGAGGCCACGGTCTCCTGTGACGGACAGGTCGATCAATCGCTTGAAGCCGATGACCTCATCACCGTGCGCAAGCACGATCATGCGCTGCGCCTGCTGCACCCGCCGGGGCATGATTATTTTGCCGTGCTGCGGGAAAAACTGCGCTGGAGCGAGCAGCCCTGACGGCGGCTGGCAGGTCACCATGCTCACGCATATTCACGTTCGCAACCTTGCAATTGTCGACGAGATAGAGGTTGAACTGAGCGCCGGCATGACCACGCTGACCGGTGAAACCGGGGCAGGAAAATCCATCCTGGTGGATGCACTGGGCCTGGTGCTTGGCGATCGTGCGGACAGTTCCGTGGTACGCCATGGCTGCGAGCGTGCGGAAATATCAGCCGGTTTTTACATCCAGGAGCAGCCCGCCGTTTGCCAGTGGCTGGCGCAGCAGGAACTTGACCGGGATGGCGAATGCCAGCTGCGCCGTATCATCAATCGCGAGGGCCGCACGCGCGGCTACATCAACGGCCAGGCCGTACCCATGCAGTCGCTGCGTGAACTGGGCGAGCAACTGGTGGACATCCATGGCCAGCACGAACACCAGTCATTACTGCGCACAGGTGTGCAGCGCCAGTTACTGGATGCCTTCGGCGCTCATCAGGCGCTGCTTGACAGGCTGGCAGCGCTCTACAACGACTGGAAAGCAGCCAATACGGAACTGCAAGGCATGTTCGGCAACGACGCCGAGCGTGACGCCCGCCTCGACCTGCTGCGCTATCAACGCCAGGAACTGGAAGCCCTGGGACTGGACAGAGAGAACATAAGGAACATTGACGAGGAGCATGCCCGCCAGGCCAATGCCGGTCGACTGCTGGAGTCCTCCCGGCAGGGGCTGGAGCGTCTCGATGCCGAGGAAGGCCCCTCCGCCAGCTCCCTGCTGAACCAGACGCTGGATGAACTCAGTGAACTGGCCGCCCTCGACAGCGGACTGGAAGAAACGGCCCAGCTGCTCGGCGAAGCCGCTGTATTAATCAAGGAAGGTACTGACTCGCTGCGTCAGTATGCCGAACGAGTCGACATTGACCCGCAACGACTGCAGTGGCTGGAACAACGCATCGGCATCCTGCATGACCTGGCGCGCAAACACCGCTGCAACCCGGAAGACCTGCCGGTAATTGAAGCAGACATTCGCAAGCAACTGGACAGCATCGAGCATGCCGACGAACACCGTGAAGCACTTCAGGCAAGGCTGGCGGCTTCGCAGCAGGACTACCTTGACTGCACCAGGCAGTTAACCGCAAAACGTACCCGTAGCGCAAAGGCATTTGGCAAGGAAATTACCGACGCCATGCAGACGCTCGGCATGGCCGGCGGTGTGTTCTCCGTGCGCGTCAATCCCCGTGCAGGCAAGGCCTTTAGCCCACAGGGAATGGACGACATCGAATTCATGGTCAGCGCGAACAGAGGCCAGCCCGCACAACCCATGAGCAAGGTGGCCTCGGGTGGTGAACTGTCGCGCATCAGCCTGTCCATCCAGGTGATTTCGGCCAGTAGCGACACCATCCCGACCATGATTTTCGATGAAGTCGACAGCGGCATTGGTGGCGGAGTCGCAGAAATCGTTGGCCAGAAGCTGCGTGCACTGGGCACGGAGCGACAGGTGCTGTGTGTCACGCACCTGCCACAGGTCGCGGCGCTCGCGCATCAGCAGCTGCAAGTCAGCAAGCTTTCCGGCAAGGACACCACCCGTACCCGTATACGTACACTGAACGAAACAGAACGCATTGACGAACTGGCGCGCATGCTGGGCGGCGTCAGGATTACGCGCCAGACGCGAGAACATGCCCGGGAGATGTTGCTACAGGGGCAAGCGCCGATGGCCACTGCCGTGAAGCGGAAAAAGCCTAAACGAGCCGGCTAGCACTACCGCAGCTTGAAAAAAACAGACATTATTGCCTCGGAAATACACGCAAATAAGCCCCTTCAGGTAGTTTTCCTTTTGTGCTTTTCCGTGTGCTTCCGTGGCTGGTAACAAAAATATCAGTCTGCGGATCGTGAGTTAAAGCGCCTGGCATTTCTTGCATATGCCGTACATGTATAAACTGTGGTCAGTTAATTCATAACCGAGATCCGCGGCGATCGCCTTTTGCCGCTTTTCGATGGTCTCATCGATAAACTCGTCCACCTGCCCACATTTCACGCACACGATGTGATCGTGATGATTGCCCTCATTGAGTTCAAAGACGGAGTGCCCGCCCTCGAAGTGATGGCGACTGACGAGACCGGCCGCCTCAAACTGCGTCAGCACCCGGTAAACCGTGGCCAGCCCGATATCCTCACCGGTATCCAGCAATGCCTTGTAGACATCCTCCGCGCTCTGATGGCGGCTACTGGTATGTTCGAGGATGTCGAGGATCTTCATCCTCGGCAGCGTAACTTTCAGACCGGCCTTGCGTAACTCACTGGATTCCAATGCAACCTCTCCTGTATTGATGCCACTGACAGCAAACTTGCGGTATTATGCGGCCGATCTTCCCCGGGAACTCGACCGATCTGCGAATGAAAAAGCTTCTCATTATTATGCCCTGTATTGCAAGCCTGTCGATCACGGCCTGCTCGAGGTATCACCTGATCCATAAAATTGACGTTCAGCAGGGCAATGTCATTACCCAGGATGAGGTTAATAAGCTGGAACCTGGCATGAACCGGCGGCAGGTGCAATACATCATGGGTTCCCCGATGATCGCCGATGTCTTTCACCAGGACCGCTGGGATTACATCTACCTGTTCGAACCGGGCTATGGCGAGATGCTTGAGGAACGCGTGACCCTGTATTTCGAGAATGACGAACTATCTCGCGTGAGCGGTACCCTGCACCCGCAAGCAGCAGATGTTGCCAGCCCGCGACCACAGCAAGTCACCCTCGTCGTCCCCCCCGAGATCCGCGTCGAGCCCGGAATCTTCAACAAGCTGTGGCACTGGATGACATTCCGTAAAGCGGATGAATACAGTTACGTCAGTTCGCAGGATCCCGGCTACTCGCGGACGAACAAACCAAGCCAGGATTCAAGCGGCAATAAATAAAATAAACCCTTTCCCACCTGCCTGATCAGGCACCGGCACCCTTCTTCATCACCTTGCCCTGCGCGGCGCGCTGTTTTCTGACTTCTTTCGGGTCCGCGATCAACGGCCGGTAGATTTCAACCCGGTCACCGGCATGCAGTGTATCCGTCAACTTGCCGAGCTTGCCGAAGACACCTACCTTGTTCTTCACCACATCGATCTCCGGGAACTGTTCCAGGATTCCGGACTGCGTAATCACATCCGCGATGCTGGCATTGGCGGCCACCTCCAGCGCCAGGATGACCTGCCTGTCTGCCAGCGCATAGACCACCTCGACAGGGATTGTGTCAGCGCTTGCCATACACCTCGACCGCACGTTTCTGAAAAGCATCCACCAACGTGTTAGCAATCTTGTTAAACACGGGACCCACGACAAGACTCACCATCTTGCTGGAGAATTCATACTCAAGAAACAACGAGATCTTGCACCCGACATCCCCCAGCGCGTCAAAGCGCCAGCGTCCCTGCAGTTCACTGAACGGGCCATCAACTAGTTGCATGGCGATTTCCTTGCCAGGTCGAAGCCGGTTGCGGGTAGTAAACGACTTGCTCACCCCGCTGACGGAGAAGCCGATACGCGCGCTGAGCTCTTCTCCCTGCTGCGACAGGATCTGCGCACCGCTGCACCACGGCAAAAATTCCGGATACGCGTTGATATCACTGACCAGCGCAAACATCTCAGTGGACGTATAGGGCAGCAGTGCCGAACGATCAACTCTGTTCAAGATAGCCGCCTGTAATTATTTGTCAGCTGGTTCAAATGACACTGACGGCCTTGAGAAAAACAATGACAACGGCGATTGGCGTAATGTAACGCACCAGGAACCGCCACAGCTTGTAGAAGAAGCCGTCACCCATTGCCAGTTCATCAACCGTCGAGGCGCGTGACATTTTCCAGACCGCGAAGATCGCAATCAGCAAGCCACCCAGTGGCAGCATGATATTGGCGGTCAGGTAGTCGAGCAGGTCAAAGACGGTACTGTCCCTGAATATCCCGATTGCTGACAACAGCTTCACCTCTGACCACAGGTTGAAGGACAGCACGGTCAGCAAACCGAACAGCCAGGTTGCAAGACCGGCAATCATGGATGCATACACGCGCGTAATGCCCTTGTTTTCCACCAGCCACGAAACCGCCGGCTCAATCAATGAAATCGATGAACTCCATGCAGCAAAAACCAGCAGCACGAAAAACAGCATGCCGAAAAATGCACCGTACTGCATATGTCCGAAGGCAATCGGCAAGGTCTGGAATATCAAACCGGGTCCGGCACCCGGTTCCAGGCCGTTGGCGAACACGATTGGAAAGATTGCCAGTCCGGCCAACAGCGCCACCAGTGTATCCATCAACGATACCGCGATGGAGGTCTTCGCGATCGAGGCACTATCCGGAAGGTAAGAGCCATAGACCATGATAGCGCCCATGCCCAGGCTCAGTGTAAAAAAGGCATGCCCCATGGCAATCAGGATGCCGTTTGCGGTGATCTTGCTGAAGTCCGGCTGAAACAGGAAGTTCACACCCTGCTGAAAGCCACCGCTGTTCCAGGCATATCCCACCAGTACGAACAGCAGCACAAACAACGACGGCATCAACAGCTTGACGGCTTTTTCCAGTCCACCGCTGACGCCGCGGGCGACTACGCTCATGGTCATGATCATGAAAATTGTGTGCCAGGCCAGCAGCCGCTCCGGGTCACTGACCAGGTTGGTAAAAATGGCCTGCACACCGTCGGCGGTGAGGCCGGTAAACAGGCCGCTGGCGGTACGAAAAACATAGGACAGCGCCCAGCCGGCAATAACGCTGTAATAGGAAAGTATCAGAAAACCGGCGAGCATGCCGGCCCCGCCGAGCCACTTCCAGTGCCTGCTGGCATGCTCCTCCGCGGCCAGTGTACGCATGGTATTGATCGGACTCTGGCGCCCGCGCCGACCGATCATCACCTCGGCCATCATGATCGGGATACCGATAATGGCGATACACAGCAGGTAGATCAATACAAAGGCGCCACCACCGTTTTCACCGGCGATATAGGGAAACTTCCAGATATTACCCAGCCCGACAGCCGAACCGGTTGCGGCCAGTATGAAGGCCAGCCGGCTGGACCACTGTCCGTGAATGGATTCCCGTTCGCTTGCCATGCTCTTTCTCTCCGATTAACGGCACGGGCATTGTCCGTGAAAAGATAGGCGATCACAACCGGAAAACAGGCGGGTATATGTCCCCCGGGAGGTTGATATACTGCGCGCATGGGAAAAAAGAAAACCACATCAAAGAGCAGTTCCAGCACCATCGCGCTGAATAAAAAGGCTCGCCATGACTATTTCATTGAAGACCGCTTTGAAGCAGGACTTGCACTGCAGGGCTGGGAGGTAAAGAGCCTGCGCGAAGGGCATGCGCAACTGACCGAGAGCTACATTGTCATCAAGAACAGCGAGGCCTGGCTGTTTGGTTTCCATATATCACCCTTGCTCAGTGCATCGACGCACGTGACACCGGACCCGACACGCACCCGCAAGCTGCTGTTGCACCGGCGGGAACTGGACAAGCTGATTGGCGCAGTTGAACGCAAGGGTTACACCCTGGTACCGCTGGCGCTCTACTGGAAGAAAGGCAGGGCGAAACTTGAAGTTGCACTCGCACGCGGCAAGCACAGCCACGACAAGCGGGCAGCGGACAAGGACCGGGAATGGTCGCTCAGCAAACAGCGCCTGTTACGCGGGCGCTAGTCCTGTGCCGTTTCCAGCACGGTCAAACTTTCCTCGCCGCCACTGCTCACATTCCTGGCATGCAATCGTGCAATCAGGCTGTCCATGCCATCGCTGCGTATCTGCTGGGAGAAACTGCTGCGGTGCGTGGCGACCAGACTAATGCCCTCAACGGCCACATCATAAATCAGCCATTCGTTCGTGACCCGGCGCATGCGGAATGTCACATGTGCGACCGGGCCATCGAGCTGGTCAATCTCGGCATTGACGACCGCAAGCCCGTTCTTCTGATCACCCCGCAACGGCAGGAAGCGCACACCGTTGTCCCTGTAGGCCGAGACCGAACGCAGGTAGCTTCGCAAAATCATTTCACGAAATTCGGCAATGAAGGCGGCGCGCTGCTGCGGGCTGGCAGTACGCCAGTACTTACCCAGCACCCAGCGGGATAGCGTATCGAAATCAACGCGCGAGAAAACCACCTCGTTGGCAATAACGCGCAGACGCCCCTCGTCATGGATCACATCCGGATCCTGCCTGACGATGTCCAGCAGCGTATCCGTCATCGTCTGCAGCACTTCGACCGGTCCCTGCTCTGCCAAAGCCGTGCGTGAAAATCCCAGCAACAGCAGGGAGAGTAACAACCACCCTGCCCTGCACTTCACGCAATACCTGTCAGTCTCCAACCTCAATGCCCTCTCCAGTCACCAGGACGACCGCTACCGTTCTATATGACAGCGTAGATCAAATTGGTATTCCCGCTTGCCACAAACACCGTAATGGATAATGTAAATACTTCATATGGATACTGTCGAGGACAGTCTATAATGCTGGATCACGCGCCATTTAATTGCCATCCTCAATACATCTGTATAACATATTGACTTTAAAAGATAAGAACGAGAGCCGGCCAACATGAACAGACTAGTTATGCTCCCTTTCCTGTGGCTGTACGCGACGCTGGCGTTCGCGGCAGAGATACCGGAAGTCGTCCAGCTGTGCATGGATAAAAACACCCCGGCCACGAGTTCCATACAAAGCATCGAGCTGCGGGCACGCGACCGCAGCGGCTACGAGCAGGTACTCGAGGCAGATACCTACTGGAAACGCAGCACGAATGGGCAGTCAAGCATACTGATGCACTTTAACGAACCCGCCGATATTCGCGGGGCACGCTTCCTGATCATCGAAAATACACCACAGAATGACATGTACATGTATATGCCGGGACTGTTCAAGGTACGCAAGATCACCTCCAAGCGCATCTCCAGCTCCATCCTCGGCACGGACTTTTCCTACGAGGACTACGAACGACTACACGGTGTTTTCACCAACATGAGGGCCGAGCAATACCCCGATGAAGTGCTGGACGGTCGCCCCGTCCATGTCATCAACAGTTACCCGGAGGGAGATTCCGGTTACGAAAAGATAAAGACCTATATTGATATTGAAACCTGCGTCGCCCTGAAAACAGAATTGTTTGAACGCGGCCATCAGTTACGCAAGACACTGACCGTCAATCCGGCTGACATCAGGAAGGAAGGTGATATCCATGTTCCGCGCACGCTGCTGATGCGGGACCTGCGGGATAAAACCGAAACGCGCCTGCTGATTCAGGAGATCAAGACCGATGTCGCTCTCGAGGACGACCTGTTCGACCCCGCACAGCTGAAGCAGAAAAAGGCCCCGGTCATACCGACTGACTGATGGGCTTCATTATCAAAATAGCCGCGCTGGTGTCACGGCATACAGGGCTTACCCTGACCGCAATCCTTGCGCTCACGATACTCGCACTGACTGCAATCATTAACCCGTTCAGCGGCGAAATGCGGCTCGACATCGATCCTTCCGCAAACCGTCTGTTCTCGGAGAACCTGTCTGCCAAGCAGTTCTATGACAAGACGAGGCAACTGTTTGGCAGCGATGAAACCCTCATCATCACCGTGGCAAATAACGACATCTTCAGCCCTGAAAGCGTCACTGTCATCCGCAACATTACAGACCGCGTCAGTGACATTGATGCCGTCCACAATGTGTTATCACTCTCGAATGCCGTCGATATCCGCAGCATTGAAGATGACCTCGATATCGCACCCTTCCTGACCGATTTTGACGAGGGCACCGCAAGCCTTGATGACGTAAAGAAGCGAGTGATGGGCAATCCACTCTATGCGGGTAACCTGGTATCGGTAGCCGGCGACGCCACGGCCCTGGTGGTGTATTTCAACAACATCTCCGACCGGGATTACATCCGTGGCGGCATCCATGAACAAATCACAGCTATTGTCGAGGAGGAACAGGGCGATAGTGAAATTTTCATGACCGGCTCGCCGTACTTCAAGTACGCCATGGTTGATCTGCTGGTCGATGACCTGATCTGGACGCCACCGCTGATCACCATCATCCTGGTTGTTGTGCTGGCGTTTTCATTCCGCACGGTACTGGGTGTCATCACCCCGCTGCTGACGGTTGGCATCGGCGTCATTCTGACACTTGGCACGATCGCGGCACTCGGTTACTCCCTCAGCATGATCTCGGTACTGGTGCCTCCGCTGTTGATGATCCTGGGCTTTTCCTACTCGGTTCACGTCACCTCCGAGTATCACCAGCAAAGGATCAAACCGGATTCAAAAGACACCGTCATCCTGCAAACGCTGAAACACATGACGCTGCCGGTCATCCTGACCGGACTGACGACGATTGCGGGGTTTATAGCCCTGATGGCGAACCCGATCACCGCTGTCAAGGAGTTCGGTGTATTCGCAGCCATAGGGGTGGTCTACATTACTGCCTTATCAATCACTTTCACCCCGGCACTGTTAAAGGCGCTGGATCGCAAACCGGGTGCATGGACCGCCGCCAGTACAACACCTCACGGCAGCGGCTTTGACCATTTCGTTGACCGGGTCGCACTGTTCGACCTGAAGCACCGGCGCAAGATATTTGTTGCCTTTGGAATAATCTTTCTGCTTGCCCTGGCCGGCATTTCCAGGATTCACGTCAGCACCGAATCCATTACCAACTTTAAAAGTGACTCGGATGTCCGCAAGGGGTTTGATATCGTCAACGAAAAGCTGGGGGGTGCCAATCACTTTTATATTGTTGTTGAAGGCGATCACCCTGACAGCTTCAAGGACCCTGAAAACCTGGCGGCAGTGCGGGAACTGCAGGACTGGCTGGAACAGCAGCCCGAGGTTGGCGGGACCGTATCCATCGCAGATTACCTGATGCTGATCAACCAGGCATTCAATGACAATGACCCGGCGTTCCATGCCATCCCGGAAAGCAAGCGCCTGATCACCCAACTACTGTTCCTGAGTTCCAGCGACGAACTCGACAGGATCGTTGATTCACGCTTCAAAACGACCAACATCGTGGTCCGCTCCAGGGTCATCAACTCGGACAAAATGTCGGTGTTGCTGGAGCGCATCAACCGACAGATTGAAAAATTACCTGAACACCTTACCCCGGTCGTAACCGGCAACCCGGTACTTATCAGCGAGACATTGACTGACATTATCGTCGGCCAGGCCAGGAGTGTCGGCCTGGCACTCATCTTCGTCTACGCCATCCTGACGGTCATGTTCATGTCACAGCGCATCGGTCTGGTTGCCCTGCTGCCGAACATCGTGCCCGTCGCGGTTTACTTTGGTTCACTGGGTTTTTTCGGCATCAGCCTCAACCCCAGCACCAGCCTGATTGCACCCATGGTGCTGGGTATCGCGATTGATGACACCATTCACTATTTCTCGCGCTTTAACCGCGAGGTACGCCGTCACGCAGACGACAGAAAGGCAACCCTGCTGGCCATGAAGGCTGTCGGCAGGCCGGTCACCTTCTCCTCGATTGGATTATGTCTTGGCTTTCTTGTGTTGATGACCAGCGACCTTCGCATGCAGGCACACGTCGGCATGATGGCCTCCTACGCACTGGCGATTGCCTGGCTCAGTGACTTCTTTCTGACCCCTGCGCTGTGCGCCAGTGTCCGCTTTACTACCCTGTGGGATGCCCTGACACTGGACCTTGGTGATAATCCCCAGGAGTCCATACCGCTGTTAATGGGACTCAAGGCCTCACAGGCCCGTATCGTTGCACTGATGGCCAAGGTTATCAGGGTGCCGAAGGGTAAACGCATCATCAGTGACGGTGACGTGGGCAATGAAATGTACGTCGTTATCGATGGCAAGCTGCAAACTTCTGTCAACGGCGATCAGGGGCGAGTTGAGCTGGCAACACATGAACGCGGCGACGTGGTCGGCGAAGCCGGGCTGTTCTTTGCAACACGCACCGCCGATGTTGATGTAGCGGAAGACAGCCGCCTGCTGTGCCTGACCCAGGAGAACCTTGATCGACTCAGCAAACGCTATCCTTACATCGCCACCAAGGTTTTCAGAAACCTGAACAAGATACTGGCAACACGTTTGTTTACCACAACTCACAGACTCACATAATAATGGCCAGTTAAACAACAGGCCGGGAGTGCCAACATGGAAAACAATAATAATCAGAAAGAAATGCTGGAAATAGTGGAACGTTCGCTGGACGACTTTCGCAAGGGTATGGAATACCGGGAACAGCTCAGTATCCGAATCGGGCGACGCACGACACAGATCATCCGCTTTGGCATGCTCGGTCTATCGATACTCGGCCTCGCCCTGTTCTACCTGATCTTCATCCTGACCAAGGATTTCTCGAATATCACCACACACATGACCGCAATGTCGGGATACATGAACCAGATGGACAAGAGCTTCACCACGGTAGCCGGCACCATCAACCGGGTGCAGGAGACACTGCTGGTACTGAATGAAAGCATCACGGTGATGCCGGCACTGAATGGATCCGTCGGCAACATGGACCACAACCTTGGCGTCCTGAGTACCGATCTGCATGCCATGGTTGAACAGATACAATACATGAACGGCAATGTCGCCAGCATGGCCGGCAACATGCAGTTGCTGAACAATCAAATCTCGGACATGAACCGGACCATGGGCAGCATGGCTGGTAATGTTCACCAGATTTCAAAACCTATGAAGGTATTTCCATTCCAGTAAGCCCCACAATGGATGGACAGGCATGAGCGGACGCATCGAGAAGAAATTTCTGATCCATGCCGGTGAACGCGGCAATGTGATCTATTTCCTGCTGTTCTTCCTGCTGGTCAGTGCAGGTATGGCCATTGGTCGCAGCAGTGCCGATGCCCTGTTTTTCAAGCGGGTTGGTATCGAGTACCTGCCGCTGATGTACATAATCCAGAGCATGATGCTGGCCGCCGTGAGCCTGGTATATACCGCGTTTGCTGACCTCATCCCCGCCGAGCGGTTTTTCCGCAACCTGTTCGGCGTCCTGATCACCCTTATCCTCGGCAGCTGGATCGTCATACACAGCTCCGAAACGACACTCATCTACCCGGCCTACTACCTGATCTACGAGGTATCCTCGGAAGTGTTGCTGGTGCATGCTGCCCTGTACATGAACCAGAACATGACTACGCTACAGGCCAAGCGGCTGGC
>Ga0316192_10001111_pt1 | contig 19818 bp, 18 predicted proteins | sample MerIslwburrow_MG_FD_204931 | JGI IMG/M metagenome (GOLD analysis project Ga0316192, IMG submission 204931) | Coastal sediment microbial communities from Maine, United States - Merrow Island worm burrow | ecosystem: Environmental > Aquatic > Marine > Coastal > Sediment | place: USA: Maine...
TGCTGAGGACGGGACTTTATCTGTCAACGGCGATCCCTCGGTCGGGAGAACGGCGATCACTTCGGTAGCGCAGAGCTTTATGACCGCATTTCCTGATATGGAATTGTTCATGGATGACCTGGATATTCAGTCGGACCAGGCTGTTTACCACTGGACCTTCGTTGGAACGAATACAGGACCGGACGGTACCGGAAACTCGGTACGGTTCAGCGGCTACGAGGAGTGGACTTTCGGTGATGACGGCCTCGTCGCGACGTCGATGGGTCATTTTGACGCCAATGAGTACCAACACCAGCTCGAACACGGTGTCGAAGCCGGTCGATCGAATTAGGGCCGAACGCATGCCGTTTTCCATTTCGATTCTCAAAGCCGGTCGTATTCTTCGGAATGGTGGCGTCGTCATATATCCGACCGAAGGGGTATTCGGTCTTGGGTGTTTACCCGACGACAGCCAGGCAATCGAACGAGTCCTGACAATCAAGCAGCGTGATCCCTCGCAAGGCCTGATCCTGATTGCCGCGGACCGCGCCCAGCTTGAACATTGGATAGACACAGACCTCGATATTCCGAGCGACCCATCGACCCCTGTCACCTGGATTGTTCCGGCGAGCGCCAATACGCCACCGTGGATTACAGGACGACACGAGAGTGTCGCGGTTCGGATCACCCGGCATCCAATTGCCGCTGCATTATGCAACGCCGCCGGGTCGGCGCTGGTATCGACCAGCGCTAATGTATCCGGACATGCACCTGCCGCAAATGCCCATGTCCTTCGCCGGCAGTTTCATGATTTAGTAGACTATATCGTTCCCGGCGATTGCGGCCCCTCGCCCGGAGCATCGGAAATTCGCGACCTGCTAAGTAAAAAGACACTGAGACCCGCAGCATCATGAGTAATACGGAAATCGAAAAAGTTGGCGAATACCTGCGAGGCTTGCAGTCCGATATTGTGCAGGCGCTCGAAGAAGTCGATGGTAAAGAACAATTTCGCAGCGATCGCTGGGACCGCGAAGGCGGTGGCGGCGGCAACTCCCGCGTATTGATTGACGGCGGCGTATTCGAACAGGCCGGCGTAGGCTTTTCGCATGTGTTCGGCGACCAGATGCCACCCTCGGCAACACAGTCCCGACCGGAGCTTGCCGGCAAGAGTTTCCAGGCACTCGGTGTTTCGCTCGTTCTGCACCCGCGCAATCCCTATGTGCCAACCACGCACGCCAACTTTCGTTTTTTTTCGACGGACAGTGACGATGGAGAGCCTGTGTGGTGGTTCGGTGGCGGATTCGATCTGACTCCGTATTACCCGTTTCATGACGACGTTTTGCACTGGCACACGACGGCCAAGAACGCGTGCGATCCTTTCGGTGCGGATGTGTACGCACGCTACAAAAAGTGGTGCGACGAGTATTTCTTTCTGCGGCATCGAAACGAGACCCGTGGTGTGGGTGGCTTGTTTTTCGACGACCTGAATGTAGACGGTTTCGACAGGTCCTTCGAATTTCTACAGGCAGTCGGTGACGAATTTCTGCCCGCTTATTTACCAATCGTTTCGAAGCGCAAAGATGAAAAGTACGGCGAAAGAGAGCGCGAATTTCAGCTTTACCGGCGCGGCCGTTATGTCGAGTTTAACCTGATATACGATCGGGGAACTTTGTTTGGACTGCAATCCGGTGGCAGAACCGAGTCCATTTTGATGTCCCTGCCACCGCGGGTTCGCTGGGAATACGATTGGCAACCGCAGCCCGGATCGCCAGAAGCGGAGCTGTATGAGCGCTATCTCCAGCCAGTGGACTGGCTCGAGGGCTAGTGGTCGAACAAGGCGTATGCTAAGTTCCCTTGTAAAACCGGGGTTTACATCGGTTTCTTTAAGTATAATCAGGAATTATTATAAGAGTTGGCGCGGAGGGCGCCCACTCATAAATTGAGCGAATGAGCGTGCCAAAGCGCGCCGGGTATGGAATCTCTGTGAGCACTGTCAGACTAATTATTGTGTGCAGCCTGTTACTGGCCGGCAGCGCCGTGCCCGGCGAACGCAGTGCCATGCGACAAGTGCCGACCCCTGTTGGCATGCATTTGGTCGGTGGCGAAGATCCGCAGAGCACCAAAGTCTATATCGTGCAGCTCACGTCACCCTCTGCCGCCGCTTTTCACACAAGAACGCCGACGGTTGTATCGACCAGGGCCGGTACCAGCGTCAAGAAATCGATTGTGCCTTTCGACCGCGGCAGCGCTGCCGTGCGAAGTCATGTCAACAAACTGGAAAACGAGCAAAACGCAGTGCTTGCGAGCATCGGCGGCGCTCCCGAGAAGATTTATAGCTACCAGTATGCATTAAACGGATTTGCCGCAAAAATGACGCCTGCGCAGGCGGACAAGTTACGTAGCGACAAGAGAGTCTTGCACGTCTGGGAAGACGAAATTCGCCCACTTGCCACGCGTTCGAGTTCATCATTCCTGGGGTTGTTCGACAAAGACGTCGGTCTGCGGGGAGCACCGGGCCTGGACGGCGATGGAATTGTAATCGGTGTTATCGACAGCGGCATCACACCGAATCATCCTTCGCTTAAGGATACCCGCGAGGCAAACCGGCCGAAACTGTGCAGCAGCGCATGGGGAGAGTCCAGCTTGCTTGGTCAGTGGCTGTGTCGCCACTTCACTGTTCAGGAAGACGTACTTGAATTCGAACCACCGGAAAACTGGAACGGTGTTTGTGAAACCGGCGACGGTTTCACGGCGGAAGATTGCAACAACAAGGTTATTGGCGCGCGATTCTTTGTAGACGGTGCCCAGGCCAGCTTGCCGATCGATCCCGGCGAGGTGTTTTCACCGGCAGACATTCATGGCCATGGCACGCATGTCGCAACTATTGCTGCCGGTAACAAAACCGGCGCGTCTATTTTCGGCACCTTGCTTGGCAGCATTCAGGGCGTAGCACCGAAAGCACGTATCGCCGTATACAAAGCGTGCTGGGTTCGTATCGGTGAAACATCCGCCACGTGCAATACCAGCGATCTTGCCAACGCCGTTGATGCCGCGGTTGCCGATGGCGTGCACATCATCAATTACTCCGTTGGTAGCAGTCTGAACGAAGTCATCGCGCCGGATGACATCGCATTAATAAATGCCGCCAAGGCGGGCGTTCTCACCGCGGTCGCGGCCGGTAATGAAGGGCCCAATCTTGCGACGATCGGCTCTCCGGCGGGGAATCCAGCGGTCATCACGGTTGCCGCATCGAGTCGTGAAGGGTCGCACTCGCTGGAGGCAATGCAGGTCACGTCTCCCTCGTCCGTTGCCGGTCGCTACGCGGTCAAAGAGGCCAGCTTTACCACGGCGTTGAAGGACAGTGACCCGCTTGAAGCAGAACTGGTGCTGGTCGACGATGGCAATGACACGCTGTCCGGTGGCGGTACCGGCACGACAAATGACGCCTGTGAATCGCTGGTTAACAGCACCGAGGTAAGCGGGAAAATCGCGTTCATACAGCGCGGTGGTTGCGACTTCGACGTGAAGATCCAGAATGCGGACAACGCCGGCGCGATCGCTGCCGTTGTTTTCAATATAGCGGGCGACCCGATTGTAATGACCGGCAGCACCGGCCTTTCAGATATTCCGGCACTGATGATCGGCCAGGCTGACGGCAACCTGTTATTGGATGAGCTCAACAACGACGTCGTTGTCGAGGTTGTGCTCGACAAGGGACTGTTGCTGTCGGAGACAGACGAAGGCAACGTCATGGGATCGTTTTCCGCTCGTGGCCCCGGACCGGTTGGCGACATCCTTAAGCCCGATGTCACGGCACCCGGTATCAATATCCTTGCGGGTGCATCACCCGATTCGATTACGTCTGCGCCAGACGAGAGCTTCGCATTTCTTACCGGCACGTCCATGGCCGCGCCGCATGTTGCGGGTGCAGCGGCGCTCCTGCGGCAGGCCCATCCCGAGTGGAGTCCTGCTGCAGTTCGGTCCGCGCTGATGACGACCGCCCGCCAGGACATCAAGGAACAGGATGGCGAAACCGACGCTCACCCGTTTGATTTCGGCAGCGGCCACATCGTGCCGAATTCAGCTAATGATCCGGGGCTCGTTTACGACGTGTCCGATGACGAATATGACGCGTACTCCTGCGGCATTCAGTCGCCGGTTATCGATCAAGCGCGCTGCGACCAGCTTGCTGCTGACGGCTTCTCATTATTGCCATCGGATCTGAATCAACCGGCCATCGCCGTTGCACGGCTTGCGAATGATCGTACCGTCACACGACATGTACGCAATGTGAGTGATGTGTCCGAAACCTATGTCGCCGATGTTACGGCGCCGAACGGCATTACAATCCAGGTTGTGCCCTCAAGCATCACCGTAGCGCCCGGGCAAACAGCGAGCTTCGATGTCACGATCACCTACCTGTCCGGCGTGCTCGACCTGTGGAGCTTTGGCACCCTGACCTGGACCGGCAGCGAACATTCCGTGCGCAGCCCAATTGCGATTCGTCCTACGTCCGTCGCCTCACCGGTTGAGGTCAGCTCCTTCGGTGGTACGGGCAGCCTGACCTTCCCGGTTGAGTTTGGATACAGCGGCGCATACTCGCCTGGCGTACACGGACTGAAGCGTGCGTTTGTGGTCGATGGTTTCGTCGATCAGGATCCGGATCGCACTTTTACCTTAAGAACCAGCAACGGTGTTACGGGCCACTTCCTGACCGTGTCACCGGATCAGGCATACGTCCGATTCATGTTGCGGGACGAATTTACCGACGGCGACGATGATCTCGACATGTACGTCTACTACAGCACGGACGGAAACGCGTTTACCCGTATCGGTGAAAGTGGCGAGTTCAACTCGGACGAGGAATTCAGCTTGTTCCGTCCGGCCGCAGGTGTCTACGGCGTATTTGTTCACGGATTCGAAACCGACAGCAGCGACCCTGCCGGGCCCGGCAGCAATTACAGGCTGCTGGCGTGGGAATTCGGGTTCAACGACGACGTTGGCAACATGACGGCAACCGGCCCCCCATTCGTCAATGCGGGCTCAACAGAAAACGTTACGGTTAACTGGTCAAACCTGGGTACGGACTCGATCTACCTCGGTGCCATATCGCACAATACGCCGCAGGGCCTCGTGAGCTTCACAATCGTCAGTATCCGCAATTAGTTAGCTAACAACCTGCGTGCGTTCGCCCATGAGATGGGCTCCCACAGATTGCTGCAGAAGTTGGTAGCAACCTGAGTGCATTCGCCCATGAGATGGGCTCCCACAGATTGCTGCAGAAGTTGGTAGCAACCTGAGTGCGTTCGCCCATGAGATGGGCTCCCACAGATTGCTGCAGAAGTTGGTAGCAACCTGCGTGCGTTCGCCCATGAGATGGGCTCCCACAGATTGCTGCAGAAGTTGGTAGCAACCTGTGGGAGCCCATCTCATGGGCGAATCTTAATGCTCCTGCCGATCGTCGGCTTCCTGGAATGCTCTCGGGCTCATTGTCGTCCAACGCTTGAACGCTCTTGAGAAATTGCTCTGGTCCGAGAATCCCAGCATATATGCGATCTGCGCATGCGAGTGTTTTTTGTCATGCAGATACTCTTCCGCCAGGCTGCGCCGTGTGCTTTCCAGCACGTTCCGATAACTTAGCCCCTCGGCCTGCAACTGGCGTTGCAGGGTACTCGCACTGCGGTTCAATCGACTCGCAACGACATTCTGGTCGGTCTTGCCTGACGGCAATAACGAAACCAGAAGGCGTCTGACCTGAGACGCCACCTTGTGCGGGTCGAGCGTTTCGATGTACTGCTCCGCTATTTTGTCCGTTGCCTTGGCAATGTCGGGTGTACCGCCCGGCAATGGTTCTTCCAGCGTTGCTTTGTCGAAATAGAATCCGCCGACCTCCGCGTTGAATTCGATCGGCGCCCGGAGCGCTTCGCGGTATGCCTCCGGATGAACTGTTGGAGGGCACGTCAGTTTGACCCGCGATGGGCGAATTTCTTTTCCCGCAACGATGTCACATAGCGTCAGCAGGGCAGTCATGCCGCAATCGATGCCCTCCTTCGGCGGTGAACTCGACTCCTCGGGAAAAACCGCCGATAAAAAGTAAGCATCGTCCAGCTCCGTTAAATGAACCTCTACTGACGCTGTCGACAGAAGTTTGTAGTAACGGGTGAGTCGCTTCATCGCACCCAGCAATGTCGTACTCGCAAGCCACGAATAACCGAATGCGTAAAACTGCGTAGGTTTTGCATAGAAGCCTGTTTTTAGTCCGACGGCTTCGTCGCCAGTCGCTTCATGCGCCAGTTCCCACAATCGCCGCACTGCGGATAGCGGGTAGCGCGTCTGTGGCGACTCCGGTGGCCCTAACGGTACCCCCGCCTTCTCAAATAGCGGCGCCGGGTCGATGCCATACTCCTCCCGCAGCGAAGCCAACAGGAGGCAGGACATTGAGGCCAGGGAGCTCGGTTCATACAACATATGCAGGATATTGAATCGAAGATGACGGCTTGAGACAAGAGGTAAAGCGCAATTTTCTCTACATTGCGCGGATGCATAGTATTCAGACACAACAAGTCGATCCGTCCGACGAAAGACACTCGCTGGAAACAGCCGACGCGGTTGCCCGCGCAGCCCATCTCTGGATCCGTTCCCTTTGCCAGAATGAGGCCTACAAGCCGGGCGAGAGGCCCTGCATAGCCGGCGGACTGGTTGCCGGACTCTGCGAGCGCCTGGAGCTCGATCCGCGGGTTCGCGAGCTGGTCGCCTATGTATATGCGCTACTCGATGATGAGGGCGCCCAGGCGCTGCCCATTTCCCGCATGATGCTGGACAGGCCGGTACCGAAACGACAACGCCAGGCTTACGAAAAAGGCCGCCTTGAAGCCGCGGCCATCGTTGAGATGCTCGCGTACCACGGCAACGCCTGAACCAGCTCCCGACTTCGTTGCCAATTGAGCAGCCAATCGGCTACGATCTGTGCACACTGAAAAGCCGGTAGTCCATCCATGCCAGACCCTTCCCGTTGCTCGGGCGTATTTGCACCTGTTGTCATGCCATTCAAGAGCAACCTCAATGCAGACGCGAGCCGGCTCATTCGACAGTGTCAGTGGCTGCGAACACAGAATGTAGGCATCGCTGTATTCGGTACGAACAGTGAGGCCAACTCGCTTTCCGTCGGCGAAAAAATCGAGCTGCTCGATCAACTCGTGGATGCCGGTATTGATCCATTGACGCTAATGCCCGGCACCGGTCATTGCGCGCTGACGGATACCGTCCGGCTGACCCACCACGTAACTAAGCTGGGGTGTTCGGGCGCGCTGGTGTTGCCGCCGTTTTACTACAAGGACGTTAGTGATGAAGGGCTTTATCGCAGCTATGCCGAAATCATCGAGCGCGTTGCCAGTGACAAACTAAAGATCTACCTGTATCACATCCCGCCCGTTTCACAGGTTGGCATTTCAATCGAGTTAATCGAACGACTGATCAAGCGTTATCCGGATACGGTTGTCGGCATCAAGGACAGTTCCGGTGACTGGAAAAATACGAAGGCCATGCTGGACGCGCGATGGGACAACTTCCGGGTGTTTGCCGGTAGTGAAACCTTCCTGCTACAGAATATGCGGCACGGCGGCGCCGGCTGTATTTCCGCAACCGCAAACATTAACCCCGCGGCGATTTACGAACTTTACCGTGAGTGGCAATCCGACGGCGCGGACGGCCTGCAGGAATCATTGAACACGTTGCGCAGTTGGGTGCAAAAGTTTCCGGTGATTCCTGCTTTGAAAAGCATCGTCGCTCACTACAGTAACGACGACGATTGGCTACGTCTGCGACCGCCGCTTGTCGAGCTTGATCACAGTCAACGGAAAGACCTGATAACTCACCTCGAAGCAACCAACTTCACCATGCCAGGCCTTCAGGACGAAAATTGACAGCGGTATGAGTGCTGCCATCATCGCTAACAAACCAGGAGCAACAGCCTTGTGACTACCGAAAATATTACGCCGCCTAAACTCATCCTGAAACTGTCAGCGTACTTTTTCGTGCTAATTGCCGCCATCGTGATACTGATTACGGCGCACTCGGATTCGCTGCGCTACCTGCCGATCGGCGGCACTGACGCATTGCAACGCACAGATATCGAGATCACTGAATCCAAACTGGATTTCAGCAGCGCCGCAGTCCCAAGCGAAGCCGTGACGCCCGAACGCGTGCGATTCGCAGTAATCTTCCTGGCCGCTAACCTTGCTGGCACGATTTTGATCATGCTGCCGATCGCCTGGACGTATTCGGCCACCAAATTTACGTCGGGGCCCCGGAAGGGCTTTGTCAGAGCGCTGATCGTGCTGCCCATCTGCGCCAGCACGGTAGTGCTGTTAATCCAGAATAGCCTGGCGCTGGCATTTGGATTAGCCGCACTCGTCGCGGCCGTTCGCTTCCGCGTGGCATTAAGTGAGGCTATCGACGGTATCTACATATTTTCTGCCATATGCGTCGGCCTCGCCGCCGGCATTGGCTACCTGGGTGTTGCCGCTGTTATGGCGCTGTTCTTTTGCATGACCAACGCCATACTCTGGGGCATGAATTACGGCAAGAATCCGATCGATGAAGCGCGCCGCAAAGCGAAACGAGAGAAGTTCAAAAAATCCGCCTGATCGCTCGGATCAGGTTCCAACACAAGATTCATACAGCTTGGATTGCTGTTTTCTCGGGCTGTTGATGATTTTGAAAAAATCGTCGACGTATTTTTTCGCCTTTTTCTGTTCGCCCGAAGACAGCTCAGCAGGTACGAGATAGCGTTCAATCTCCGGCCGCTTTTCGTTGTAGTGAGCAATGGTATCGACAAGCTGCTTGTTATGGCGGCAACGTCCACGATACAAGCGTGTCCTGACGCTGCGAATTCGCAAGCCATCGGCCGGGAGTGCGTATTTCGTATTGATGAGTCCCGCCTGATCGAAATCGTAAGGCACGACAACCCAGTTACCCGCGTCTTCCGGCTTCCTCAGAATCTTGCCATTGTGGCAACAACCTTCGTCCCCGGGGCCCTTTAACATCGACCAGTCCGTGTTAGCAATCAGGTACTGAAATAATGCGTAGCGGCTAGTCTCGACCGAATCAAGGGCTGCGGAATTGATTCGATTTTGCATCACCTCTTCGCGATCATGGCGCGCTGCAAGTTCCCGGGCTGATTCAATGAAGAACCCGTCGTACACTTCGTCGTCGCGCTTTCCAGTAGTATCAACGTAGGTAATCGTGAGCCAGCGAACCCGAAACGAATAATCCGTTATCTCGTTGTACGCTTTGTAAATGCCGAACTCCTGCCGCAGGTACCGCTCGTGCATGGATCCGGTACGGCAGTGCGTCACAATCTTCAGCTTGTTTTGACCCGAGAACACGGTGCCCTTTGCCGCCTTTTTGTTCAGATTCATTTTGAGTGGCGGAAAGTGGCAATAAACAAGCCGTGAGCGTCCGCGGGTGGTCATCGTCATATCGATGGAAACTTCGGAGCCGTTAGTATCGTTAAATCGCATGACCCCCTCGACCACTGGCTTGTCGTCAGCCTTCTTTACGATGGTATCCACAGGCATTTCCAGGGTAATGGCCAACGGCTCATCACTGGTAAACAGCGGGTCGTCTTTTGCGAAGCTCTGCGTTACCGGTGCGAGCAGGCAGGTCAGCCATACAATCGTGCAGATGACCGAGCGAGTCGAATTGCCCTGAGTCATGAGATCCACTCCCGTTTGCTGGCGTGCATTGAGTACCAGATCAGGAACAATGCGATGCCAGGAATCATGACGACCATCGCTGTTTCGAACGGGCCGAAACTCTGCGTGGACTCTGCGATCGCCAGGTTGTAGGTCATTTGAACCACGATACCGATCAACGAGGCAATGAATACATACAGCGAAATCGATTTACGCAGAAGCAACAGCACACAGCCCAAAGCACCTCCCCATACGGCGATTGCGAAAGCGCCAGTCGCCCAGGCAGGCCGCATCTCGACCATTGCCCGGTAGGACTCCGGCATGGAGGCCAGCGCGTCGGGATTCATTTCCTGGACGTAGGTCATTACACCCATCAGGTTCCATACGAGGCATAACGCGCCTATCGCCCAGAAACTCCAGTGCACACCAGCACCTGACTGATCGTTCATGCGTACCCCTTATTCGCTTTTGTTATGCAGGACTACAGATCGAACGATCATTTTCCGCCCGCCTCAGGCGATTTGCAAATTCATACGGCGACGTCTCGAGGCGATCAGGCGAGCGCTTTACATTCCTTGTGCCGAAAACACGTGGTGACATGGTCATTGACCATGCCGGTCGCCTGCATGTGCGCGTAGATTATCGTGCTACCGACAAATTTGAACCCTCGCTTTTTCAAATCCTTGCTTAGCGCGTCTGATTCATCGGAAGTGGCCGGCATTTCCGCCATCGACTTGAAGCGATTTTGTTTCGGCTTGCCGCCAACGAATTGCCAGATGTAGTTACAGAAGCCATCGTACTCTTCCTGCACTTTAAGAAACGCTTTGGCGTTGGTAACGGCAGCGTTTACTTTTAGCTTGTTCCTGACGATGCCCGGATCCAGCAGGATCCTGTCAATGCGCTTTTGCGTGAAACGTGCAACTTTCTCTACGTCGAACTCCGCGAAATTTTTGCGATAACCCGCTCGCTTGTTAAGAATGGTTGACCAGCTCAACCCGGCCTGCGCACCCTCCAGTATCAAAAACTCAAACTGCGTCTGATCGTCCCAAACCGGTACACCCCACTCTTTATCGTGGTACTCGATGTACGCCAGGCTGGTTTCGCCAGCCCATTCGCAACGCTTCACTTTCTTGGTCATTGTCAGGTTCGCTACGTAGATTCGGTTGCTAAGCATAGCAACAGTGTTGCCGTTAATCAGATTGTAAAACCGGCTTTTTTGGGGAGTTTGAGGGTTCGCTCACAAGGTGAGCTCCTACAGATCACGTCATCACATTGCAGCAAGCTGTAGGAGCTCACCTTGTGAGCGAACAAGCCTGGCAGCGAACCAAAAAAAACCCGCAAATATGCGGGCTTTTCTTCAAGCGAGTGTACTGGTTAAAAAGGGTGACTTATACGGAACCGCCGCATTTGCCTTCGCCGCACTTGCCTTCTTCACCTTTTTCTTCGCCCTCGCCTTCTTTATCGCCGCCACAACTGCCTTCTTCACCTTTGTCTTCGCCCTCGCCCTCTTTGTCGCCGCCGCAACTGCCTTCTTCGCCCTTGTCGCCGCCACAACTGCCTTCTTCACCTTTATCGCCGCCGCAGCTACCTTCACCTGCGCCAAGCATGTAGCCAGCAGCCAGGGTTGTCATTGCGAACGGGCTTGCGCCAGTATCCGCACTTGCTACGCCGGTTACGGCGAATGACCCTGCCAGTGCTGCACCAACCGCGATTGCAACAGGTTTTGCTATTTGCTTCTCAGACATTTCTATCTCCTACTTCTGGTTATGAATGCCCGCAATCGGGCGGTTATTTCAACAAAGCTTTATTAGGTACTCCACTTCACTGAGCTAGTTATTAGTTTTTCTATCTTGTCCAGTGGTTCGTCACGTTCGCCGATAATGGCGACACTTCCGTTGCCCACCGGCAGAATGACGCCCGTAATGCCGACGCCGTCGATCAGCACCGCGCTGTCAATCATTTCATCCGGTAACAAGAGTAATGTGACTGGCCCCCGTTCCCCCTGGATCACAAGATGCGGAATGCTATTTCCGTTGATAACGCAACTGCTCGCATAGGTGATCAGACCGATATCCAATTCCGCAACATCGTCTTCGACTACTCTGGCCAGTTTTCGTTCAGAAACCGCCTTGTCAGTGATCCGGCGAGAGTCCGGTTCGTGGTCCAGATGCGCCACAATTTCGTCTGCAAGCGATTCATAGACCACGTCATCGGTAAAGAACCGGATGCCGAGAACCGTTGCAAACAGCACGCTGGCAGCAAGACCGACCCAGGCCGACGTATGCAGGCGGCCCCGACCGAAAGGCAGGTTGACGACATTTGTATCGTCTTCACCAATGGGTGGCAATTCCGGAATTTTCAGTTCCGGTAGCGCTATATCAAGCGCGGCAGCAATTTTCTGGTCCAACGCCAGGATGTCGTCCCTGTAGGTCGCACAGGACTCACACGCAGCCGCATGCGAAGCACCGTCGAATTGCTGCGACGGGTCTGCTGCGATTGCTTCCTTGTAGTCCTTACAATTCATTTGTCGTCTCGTCTACTATGCTCTTCAGCTTGATTCGCGCCCTGTGCAGTCGTGTCAGGACGGCGCCAGGATTAATGCCCATCAGTTCGGCAATTTCCTTGGTGCTGTGGCCCATCAGGACCTGTAACACCAGCGGTTCGCGATAATCATCGTCCAGTCTGTAGATCGCCTCTCTCATCTCGTCGAGATCCGAATCACCGGTCTCTGCAATCATGGCGGCCTGGGCCTGCGTCAATTCATCGATATCCACAGTCTCAAGCCGTTTGCGCTCGAAGTATCGTGCATTCTCACGCCGAACAATCGTCAGTAGCCAAGGTTTCGCTGCGGCATCGTCACGCAATGCATCCAGGGACTTCCAGGCTCTGAGTAGCGCTTCCTGCACCACATCCTCGGCAATTCCCGGATCGCGGCACAACCAGGCGGCATATCGATACATATCCATATGTAGGACAGTGACGACCTGATCAAAACGCGCTCTACGTGCTTTATCCGCACTACTACTGTTCATTCGAGATGACCCGCCCCTGATGGAAATTATTACCGGATAATGGCATTTTTTGTGATTAAGGCGTGGAAACCCTACCTGAATACAGCGAAAATCCAAGTTCCCTTGATGTTTCGACCACCAATGGCCTGAGAATGAGCAATATGACTGACCAACAATTCCCCAGAACCCGACTTCGACGTAGCCGCAAAAGTGCCGGTTTACGCCGCATGGTGGCCGAAACCGGCTTGAGTCCGGCGGACCTTATTTACCCCGTTTTCGTGCTGGAAGACGGCAAACCGTCCGAACCTGTGGCCTCGATGCCGGGCATCAGTCGCCACAGTATCGATGCCCTGATCAAGGAGATCGGACAGGGAGTAGCGCTGGGCGTCCCGGCAGTTGCGCTGTTCCCGGTGGTTGATGCCAGCGGCAAGAGTGAAAATGGTGAGGAATGCGCAAATCCGGACGGTCTGGTCCAAAAAACCGTGCGCTCACTCAAATCGGAATTCCCCGACCTGGTCGTCATAACCGACGTCGCACTGGATCCCTACACCACCCACGGCCAGGACGGCATTATTGACGAAACGGGCTACGTGCTAAATGACGTCACCGTTGCAATGCTCGTGCGCCAGGCCGAGTCGCACGCGGAGGCGGGAGCAGACATGGTGGCGCCATCGGACATGATGGATGGCCGTATCGGTGCAATCCGCAGTCAACTCGAAGTCAGCGGCTACCACAACACGCTGATTCTCGCCTACGCGGCGAAGTACGCGTCCTGTTTCTACGGGCCGTTTCGTGACGCCGTGGGCTCTGCTGCCAATCTCGCCGGTGGCGACAAGCGCAATTACCAGATGGATCCGGCCAACAGTGACGAAGCGCTTCGCGAAGTCGGTCTCGACCTGGCCGAAGGCGCTGACATAGTGATGGTCAAACCTGCGTTGCCCTATCTCGATGTTGTGCGGCGCGTCAAAGATCGCTACCAGGTACCCGTTTTTGCCTACCAGGTCAGTGGTGAATACGCGATGCTCAAAGCAGCGGGACAAAGTGGTGCGCTGGATGAGAAATCGGCCGCGCTCGAATCATTGTTATCCATTCGTCGCGCAGGTGCGAGCGCGGTCCTGAGTTACTTCGCCTTACAGGCAGCTGCCTGGTTATCGGAATAACGGTCGCCCGACCGAATCGATATACTGCTGACCCATGGCATCCAATGGAATAGATCGTTACGGCGTAATGGGCTTTCCCGTTTCGCATAGCCGTTCGCCTGTTATTCACCGCTTGTTCGCTCTGCAAACCGGACAAAAGCTGCAGTACGAATTGTTGCAGGTTGCTTCCGATAAACTCGAATCGTCTGTGCGTCAGTTTCAGAGCACTGGCGGCAAGGGATTGAATATTACGCTGCCACATAAATCGGATGTGCTGCGACTCGTCGATGACATGAGTGAAACAGCGAAAATTGCAGGCGCGATCAATACACTTTCGTTTGATGACGATGGTATTCACGGCGACAACACCGACGGCGTTGGACTGATGCGCGACCTGGCGAACAACCTCGGCGTGCGCGTCGGCGGCGCAAGAATTCTCATACTCGGCGCAGGAGGCGCGACACGCGGCATCCTGGCGCCGCTCCTCGACGCAAAACCGACCAACATCACGATAGCCAATCGAACACTGGCAAGGGCCGCCGATCTTGCCGACCGCTTTTCTGCGTTCGGACCCGTTAGCGCCTGCCAGTTTGACGAAGTCTCGACCGTCGATCCGTACGACCTCGTGATAAATGCAACCTCTGCCGGCGTAAAAGGCGAAACGCCCCCTTATCCGGAAGCGGCGATCGGGGAGCAGACCGTTTGCTACGATCTGTCGTACGGATTGACACCAACACCGTTCAGCGAGTGGGCGGCACGCCACGGCGCCGCGAAGTCCTATATGGGATGGGGCATGCTGGTCGAGCAAGCTGCCGAATCGTTTTTTATCTGGCGCGGAGTGCGACCGGATACCGCCGTCGTGCTGAAACAGATGTCGGTCAACGCATCGTAACGAGCTCTTCTGCGCTCGTCGGGTGAATCGCAACGGTATCGTCAAGGTCCTTCTTGGTTGCGCCCATTCGAATGGCAACCGCGAAACCCTGAAGTATCTCGTCGGCACCATCGCCGATCAGATGACAACCAACAACACGCTCGTCGATGCCGGTCGTTACCAGCTTCATTGTCGTCATGGTCTTTTTCTCGCTGAACGCGTAATGCATAGGCGCAAATCGCGATTGATAGACTTTTACATCGTCGCCATATTCTGCACGCGCCTCGTCTTCGGTCAGACCAACCGTGCCGATAGGCGGGTGTGAGAAAACGACGGTCGGAATGAGGTGATAGTCGAGATGCCTGCCCTCCATTCCTCCATACAAACGATCCGCAAGCCGCCTGCCCGCGGCGATCGCGACCGGCGTCAGCGCGTCACGTCCCGTTACATCGCCGAGTGCGTGAATGTGCTCCACGTTGGTCTGCTGAAAGTCGTCGACCGGGATGAAACCATATCCGTCGGACTTAACGCCCGCCGCTTCGAGGTTGAGATCCTCGGAATGCGGCGCGCGTCCAACGGCCCAGATCACCTGGTCATAACAACCAAAGGTCCGCCCGTCTTCCGCCACAATTGTCAGGCCCGCATCGGAGCGCTCCAGCTCGTGCGGCACAACCCCGGTTTCGAGGTGAATTTCATCAGCGGCCATTGCCGCTTGCAGCTCCTCTCGCAACATCGAATCAAAGCTGCGTAGCACGCCGTCCTTACGAACGAGTACGGTCGTATAGGCGCCCAATGAATTGAAAATGCCAGCCAGTTCGACGGCGATATATCCGCTGCCGATGAGCGCGACTCGTCTTGGCATCGCCTCCAGTTCGAAAAAACCGTCCGACGTGATTCCCAACTCGGCACCATGAATGCGCGGCACGATCGGGTACCCGCCTGTCGCGATCACTATCCGCTTCGCGCTGTATTTCCGCCCATCGACCTCGATGTCATGGGCGCCGACGAAGCGCGCCTTTCCATGAATCGTTGTGATGTTGCGATTGGCCAGGTTGTTTTCATAGATACCGTTCAATCGCGCAATGTACTGGTCTCTGCGATTTTTTAATTCGGCCCAGTCGTGACCGCTGACCGTCAGGTTGAAACCGAAATCCGGCGCGTGCCGGGCCTGGTCCGCGTGATGCGCCGTTTGCCACATGATTTTCTTTGGCACACAGCCCACATTGACGCAGGTCCCACCCAGCGGCGCGTACTCAACGACCGCCACTTTGACGCCATTGTCAGCTGCTCGTTGCGCGTGAGCCAAGCCGCCGCTTCCGCCACCAATGACAATAAGATCGTATGTCTCTAACAAAATAAATTCCTCGGCGTGAATAATCCCGGACGCTGTATTCGGGCTGTCCGGTTGTGCTTGTTTGGCTAAGCCGTTCGCAGATTGGTCGATCCCGTGTGCTAGTATCGCACCCGCACTGGGCGACTGAAATCTTACAAATGACCAACCCGTTACTGGACACTTCGGCCTTGCCGCGATTTCGCGACATCGCCCCCGAAAACACCGTGCCAGCGCTGCAAGAGCTTATCGCAGAGCACCGGCGAAAGCTTGACGAGCTGTTGGCCAGCCCGGGCGACCTGGACTTTCAGTCGCTCGTCACTCCTTTCGAAGAGATGGCCCACGAGCTCAGCCGCGTCTGGTCGCCAGTCAGTCATCTGCAAAGTGTGCTGGACGATGCCCAATGGCGAGAAGCCTACAATGCCTCCCTGCCCCTATTGACCGAGCATGGGACCGAATTATCACAGAACAAAAAGCTGCAGCAGGCTTTCGAGAAAGTCGCGCAAGGCTTTCCTGCCGACACGCCGGACGCGATGCGCAGCCTCGTCGATCAGGCTTTACGCAGTTTCCGCCTGGCCGGTGTCGCTTTGCCGGATGCGGACAAGGCGGAATTCAAAGAAATTATGCAGGAACTGGCAGCTGTTCAGGCAGCGTTCGACCACAATGTTCAAGACGCAGCTCGTAACTGGGTCTGGCATACAGAAGACCCGAGTCTCTGCGCCGGCATTCCGGATATGATGATTGAGAGGGCGCGAAAAGACGCTGTGCAGAATGGGCAGACCGGGTTGTCGTTCAAGCTGGACTTTCCGACCTATCACTCGATCGTTACGCATGCGGAAAATCGCGAGCTTCGGCAGTGGTTTTACAAAGCATGGTCAACACGAGGATCCGATCAGGGCGATCCCCAGTTCGACAACACCGATAACATCAACAGGATTCTGTCGTTGCGCTACCGGGCTGCCGAACTCGTCGGCTTCAGGAATTATGCTGAATATTCGCTCGCGACCAAGATGGCAGCGAACAGTAACGAAGTCATCGAGTTCCTTGGTGAGCTGGCGGTGCAATCACGGGCAACCGCCGAAAAAGAGCTTGCTGCCATACAGGAAATTGCTGCCGAGCCTCTTGAAGCCTGGGACTTGCCTTTTTATCTTGAAAAACTGAAACAGCAGGAGTATTCGATCTCGGACGACGAGCTCCGACAGTACTTCCCCGCCAAAACGGTTTTCGACGGTCTGTTTGAACTCGCCGGAAAACTTTACGGGGTCACACTCTCCAGGAATGAAAACGTTCAGACCTGGCACGACGATGTACTGTTTTTTGATGTCTATGATGAAAGCGGCGAAACCATCGGCGGCTTCTATACCGACTTGTACGCCCGCCAGGGAAAGGGCAACGGCGCCTGGATCGACGAGTGCGTCGTCCGCAAGAAATTGAATGGTGTCACCGTGCTTCCGGTGGGGTATTTGGTCTGTAATTTTTCTCCGCCGGACGCCGAAGGCGTATCGTTGTTGACGCACAACGAAGTTGTGACGACGTTCCATGAATTCGGCCACATGCTGCACCATCTGTTGACGCAGGTGGACTACCCGAGCATCGCCGGTATAAATGGCGTGCCGTGGGATGCCGTTGAGCTTCCCAGCCAGTTCATGGAAAATTTCGCCTGGTGTTATGACGTGCTGCTGCATACCTCCGGGCATTGTGAAACTGGCGAACCTTTGCCGCGGGAGTTGTTCGACAAGTTAAACGAAAGCCGGCATTTTGGTTCCGCGCTTTCCATGTTGCGCCAGATCGAATTTGCCCTGTTTGATTTTCGCTTGCATGCAGAATTCGATCCGCGCACCCCGGAGAACCCACTGGACCTCCTGCAAAAAGTTCGCGAGGAGACATCACTGATCCAGCACCCGGATTACAACCGTCTTCCGCATGCATTCACGCATATATTTTCCGGTGGTTACGCGGCCGGTTATTACAGTTACAAATGGGCGGAAGTGTTGGCTACTGATGCGTTTTCTGCATTTGAGGAAGCCGGCATCTTCGATCAGGATACCGCGCGACGTTTTCGCGCGGAGATCCTGGAGATCGGCGGCAGTCGCGACTTCATGGATGCCTTTATTGCTTTTCGCGGCCGTAAGCCAACGATGGATGCGCTGCTTCGCTCCTGCGGGATCGAAAAAGCAGCATGAAAATTGCCACCTGGAATGTGAACTCCCTGAATGTCCGCCTGCCGCACGTGCTCGAGTGGCTGGATACCGCCGCTCCGGACGTCCTGGTCCTGCAGGAAATCAAACAGGTAACAGAAGCGTTCGATGGCGCGGCTTTTAACAAGCTTGGCTTCGATGCGGTTGCCAGCGGTCAAAAGACCTATAACGGCGTTGCCGTCCTGAGTCGTAGTAAGGCGACAGACCTGGTAACAGACTTTCCCGGCTATGACGATCCGCAGCGTCGCGTTCTCGCGGCAACCATTGACGGTGTCCGCGTAATCAATTTGTACGTACCGAATGGCAGCAGTGTCGGATCTGAAAAGTATGACTACAAGCTGGGTTGGCTGGATGCACTGCACGGTTTTCTCGAGCAGGAGCTAGGAGCCCACGACAAGCTGGTAGTGTTGGGCGATTTCAATATTGCGCCTGACGATCGTGATGTTCATGACCCGGAGAAATGGGGCGACGATATTCTGTGCAGTCCTGCGGAGCGTGCGGCACTCCAGTCACTGCTCGAACTTGGATTGAGCGATGTCTTTCGTCGGTTTGAACAGGCGGAGAAGACGTTTAGCTGGTGGGACTATCGTGCTGCCGGATTTCGTCGCAATGCCGGGCTGCGCATCGACTTGATACTCGCCAGCGAGGCCCTCGCAAAGAACTGCATCGCGAGCTATGTCGACCGGGAACCCAGGACCTGGGAGCGACCGTCCGATCACGCACCAGTTATCGCCGAATTCTCAGTCTGGTCATAATCACCTGACAAAGTGGCATATCATCTTGTTTTTATTACATAATAGGCGGGATTTATCAGCAGCACCGAAGCCGCCCATGTATCATCTGAAAGAAAAAAGCCCTTCATGCAAGATCGCCGCAACAATTACGACGTAACCAATACGGTACAGGTCAGCAACCCTGCCGCGGTGCGTGACGCTGTGCACGATTTGTTTGCGGAAGCGTTTCCAGGAGCGTCGTTCGATCGGTTGTGGCTTGCCTTCTACGACTTCGAACGCTTGTTCAATGGCAAGTATCCCGGTTACAACGGTTGCGATACGACCTATCACGATATGCAACATACGCTCGACATGACGCTCGCAGTGGCGCGTCTGATCGTTGGATACGAGCGCAGTGTGCAGCTATCTGAAAGACTCGGCGCATCGCGGGCGCAAATGGCAATCGTCACCTCGCTGTTTCACGATGCCGGTTATATTCGACACAAAGAGCGAGACAGCGAATTCGAAAACGGGGCAGAGTTTACCCTCTATCATGTTTCCCGCAGCGCAGATTTTTTGCGACGCTACTTGCCCGGCCTGGGTATGGCAGGGCAAGTTGGTGTCGCCAGCATGATCGTGCATTTCACCGGTTACGAACTGGATCTGGACGATATCGAGCTTGACGATCCACGCGACATTATTTGTGGTCACTTGCTGGGTACGGCGGATATGATCGCCCAAATGGCGGACCGCTGCTATCTCGAGAAATGTCGCGACCGTCTCTATAATGAATTTGTTCTGGGAGGCGTCGCCATCGAAAACGCGAAGCCTGGCGAGTACATGGTGCGATATGAATCCGGAGTGGATCTGCTCAAGAAAACG
>Ga0316192_10001112_pt1 | contig 19814 bp, 15 predicted proteins | sample MerIslwburrow_MG_FD_204931 | JGI IMG/M metagenome (GOLD analysis project Ga0316192, IMG submission 204931) | Coastal sediment microbial communities from Maine, United States - Merrow Island worm burrow | ecosystem: Environmental > Aquatic > Marine > Coastal > Sediment | place: USA: Maine...
ACTCAATGTACTCGTCAGTGTCGGCGCGCGGTACCGAGATCGCAACGTTGCGAGCGTTAGGCTTCGGACCATTTGCCGTACTGGTCTCGACCATCATCGAATCAACACTGCTGGCCCTGGTCGGCGGCCTGCTCGGCGGCGCGCTTGCGTATGTTGTATTCAACGGTTTTCGCGTATCGACATTCAACGGCAACAGCTTCAGCCAGGTCGTGTTCGACTTTGCGGTAACTGGTGACCTGCTCGTGCAGGGCATTGTCACGGCGTTGATTATCGGACTTGTTGGTGGGCTCCTGCCGGCGCTGCGCGCGGCGCGACTGCCTGTCGCACAGGCATTGCGCGAGCTGTAGCCTGATTTGCAATGATTATTGTCACGGGCACTCGTCGTTCAGGCACCTCGGCGTGGATGCAAATCCTGGAGAAAGGCGGTTTTCAAATTCTCGGTGAGAAGTTTCCGGCGCACTGGAAGAGCCTCGTCGAAAAGGCCAACCCGAGGGGCTTTTACGAGAGCACGCTGGTGCAGGGGATCAACTACCACACCAATCCTGACCCGCGCTCCGGGGCCTGGATTCCACCGCAAAAAGTGACTGACTTCGGGGTGAAGATATTCGCCGATGGCCTGATCAAGACAGACTATGCGTACATCACCAAGGTCATTCTTACCATTCGCAAATGGCAGGAGTGCGAAGCGTCACAAGAGCGAATGGATGAAATCAGCGGCGATCATATTGAGCCAGCCGATGCTGATCCGAATCGTCAGCGTACAGTTCGATTGCCGGCCGGATTCAGCTGGTGGAAAGCCAATTTCTCCTTGCTCAGGGATATGCAGACGCGTCGTTGTCCTCTAGCCGTTTTTTCTTATGCGGCGCTACTGAAGGACCCGGAGGAAATTATCAAGGCGGCATTTGAGTGGCTCGGTGGTGGTGACGTAGGAGCAGCTGTCAGTGCTGTCGATCAATCGCTGCAAACGCAGAAAGAGATAGTGCTCCCAGTTGTTGAACACGAATATGGTGACGTGTTCGATGAGCTTTACAATACTCTCTGCACGCAGCAGCATATCGCCCCTGCTTTTTTCCAGAAGCTGATCGAAACTGACCGCAAGATAACGCAGGAAATTAATGCGATTCTTGGCTGATTGAAATGCACCAAATGACATCCACATCGTTCATGCATGTAGCGTTGTCCTGCACGGGCGCTAAACTCTGTCATTTTCATACAAGGGACAATTAATAATGAAGCTGCCATCCGACGTAAGAGATGCTCTCATTGAGGCCCGGCACATGGTTGGGCAGGGCAGGCTTCTCGAGGCCGAGCGCATCTACCGAGCCCTTGGAACCCCTGGTCCTCATCGGGGTATTGCGCTTGAGGCGCTCGCCGAGCTGCATCTGCATCAACAGCGTTTGGACGAGGCGCACCAGATATTCAGGGAGCTAGTCAAGGATGATCCGGACAGCCTCCACTATTGTGCGCTGCTCGCAAACTTTCTTGAATCGGTGGGTCAGACGCAAGACGCGGCAAATGCATATTTGAAACTCATTGAGCGCCAACCCGATCTCGCCGTTGCCCATTTCAATCTGGCACTGCTTTTGAAGAAGCTGGAGCAAAATTCCCAGGCACTGGCTGCCTACGATGAAGCCATCCGGCTTGGAATCGATCAGCCGGAGGAGGTCTACTCCAACATGGGTGTCCTGTATTCCGAGATGCAGGACGCGGACAAGGCGAGAGAGATGTACGAACGTGCGCTCGCGATCGCGCCAGATTATGTGCCTGCGCTGTTCAATTTTGCCGGCCATTGCGAGGAGTCGGGAGAGAAACAGCTCGCGATCGATATTTATGAGCGCATTCTGTCCATCGACCCCAAACACTGGAAGTCTCTGGCGCGTCTGGCGTACCCGGAAAAAATCACCGCTGAACATCAGGGCTTGATTGACCGGCTTACGGCTCGTATCGACGACATGGCGGACGATCAGCGGGCCCAGGAAGGCTTGTATTTCGCACTGGGTAAGGCCTACGACGATCTTGAATCGTATGATAAGGCTGCTGCCGCTTTCGTCGCCGCGAATGAGCTCAGCAAGGTGCGTGTGTTGCCCTACACCCCTGCGGCAACAGAAGAGGCCTTTGGGCGCCTCATTGACATTTTTGATTCGCAATGGATTGAAAGTGGGACAACCGACACTGACGCGTCGCCGATATTCATCTGCGGGATGTACCGTTCCGGCTCTACCCTTCTGGAGCGCATGCTCGGGTCACACCCGTCGATTGCCGCTGGCGGCGAGCTAAATGTGCTTGCTTCGCTCGTCAGCCGTCACCTGGGAGAATTCCCGAAAGGCGCGAAGGTCGCAACGAAAGAGCAGCTGCAGCGCATAGCGGAGGAATACGATACGGCGGTCCGGGAACTGTTTCCAGGCTTCCCTCTGGTCATCGACAAGCGGCCCGACAACTTTCTGCGCGCGGGCCTGATTCGGGCAATATTCCCGGCAGCAAAAATCATACAGACGCGCCGCGATATCCGTGACAACTGCCTGTCATTGTATTTCCAGCAGTTTGATCGAGCCGCCAACTACGCAAGCGACCTGCAGCATATTGCGCACTACTACGGGCAGCAGGAGCGGCTTTTCGCACATTGGCAGACGTGTGCAGCAGACAGTATCTGCGTTGTTGACTACGAGGAGCTGGTCGAGTCGCCGGAACCGGTCCTTAGGCGCGTGCTGGAGTTCGTCGGGCTTGAATGGGACGATCAGGTGCTGGATTTTCAGCACAGCAAAGGCCTGGTTAAGACCGCCAGCATCTGGCAGGTGCGACAGGGCCTGCACAGCCGTTCCAAGGACCGCTGGCGTAACTATGCGTCGCTGCTTGGCAGCATGACAGATCTGGCGCTGCCAGATGAGACCCTTTCGTAGCCGGGGCCGTGCGCCAAACTGTGTTGTAAAAACACCACGATTGGTGTTTTAGCGCCATCAGGCGCGACAAATTGTACCTGCAAGCCCAGGGAAACCGCCTGAATAGCCGTCCTTCGAGGATATAAAATAACTATCACAAACAAAAGGTTATAAGAATAATATCTCTTAGCACTGTACCTTCCTGGCCGTGTCGGACGGGATTTGTCGCTAATAACCAAATTTGTAGGTAATAAGCGTCAGAAGTCTGCTACAATCTCGCCCATGTCGATTGCCGCGTGGGGGGTAGTCGAGCTGGCGCCATAAAGTTGATAAAAAAAACAACATGGTCCGGTTTTCAGATAATTTTTCCTACGAGCTACTTTTCTTGTAAATATCAAGGGGATATCAAACATGCATAAGGGTAAAATGGGGCAACCCAAAGTTAGCGCTTTGTCGGTTGCCGTTAAGAGTGCTTTGTGTATAGGTCTCGCACCGGGACTGGTCGCAGCACAAGACAACGTTTCCGATGAGGTCATGGAAACGATCACAGTGACCGGTTCGCGTATTCCGCGTCTCGATCCACAGGCAGTCACCCCGGTTCAGGTCTATGACTCCGAGTTCATTGAGAACACCGGTGCGGCCACGATACAGGACTTCCTGTTCACGGCGAGCTTCGCTGGTCCGAACCTGTTCAACGAGAACGCAACGCTGAGCCAGACAGCAGGTACAGCAAACTTCGACAGCCGCGGTTTTGGCGCGGATTACGTCGTTGTCTTGTTGAACGGCCGTCGCCTGCCGGGTGATCCGATTTTCGGCAACCCCAGGACCAACCTGAACCTGGTTCCGCTCGCAGCTGTTGACCGGGTTGAGTACCTGTCAACGGGCGCATCTGCAATTTACGGCGCTGACGCGGTGCAGGGCGTTATTAACATCATCACCAAGCAGGCATACGAAGGCCTGGAGGCCCGCATTCAGTACGGCAATGACCAGGATAGCGGTGGCGCACGCAAGGGATTTGCACTTACAGGTGGCGTCGTCAGTGACAAGGGTTTCGCGACAATGTCGTTCGAATACCTGAACCAGGACGCCGTTAGCGCGGCCGGATTGCCCTTGATCGGCTCGGCTGTCGCGCCTGACGGCACGGACGGCACCAGCACGATTGGTGCTCCGCCCGACAGTGTTACGTACCTGGATTTTGGCGGCCCAGGACCATGGACATCTTATCCGGCAGCAGGTTGCCCAGCAGAGAGGATCGCCACTCCCGGTTTCGGAACAACCCTGGGAAACAACTGTAACTATGATTTTGCACCGCTCTATCAGGTAGTACCTGCCATGGAGCGCCAGAACTTTATGGTTAACGCTGAGTACGACCTCGGCGATCGTCTGACGGGCTACGGCGAGTTCCGCATGTCGCGCAACGTCACGGAAGTACGTAACGGTGCAGCTCCGGCGATCTTTAATGTCACAGGCGCAGCCAGTCTGGCAGACGTCGATGCCGAGCTTGGCACCAACCTGGCAGGCTCGTCAGCGGTCTACATGTTGCGTCGTGCAACAGACGCCGGCCCGCGTGCGACCGACAACACCAACACCGCTTACTCGGTGGTTCTTGGTGGGCGCGTCGAAATTGGTTCGGGCCATGAGCTGGACATCAATGTTCAGAACATCGAGTCCGAGATGAATCGCGTCGGTGTTGGCGGGCAGCTGTCACGTAGCAGAGTCGAAGCTGCTGTCCAGGCCGGTACATACGACCCAATTGCGACCTACGATCCTGACTGGTACCGGGACAACGGCCTGGCAATCGCCACGCAGCGTCAGGCGATCGGCACTGACCAGCGCTTTAACATGACGCTCTCGGGTGAGATTGGTAACTCGGGTCTTGGCTATGCAGTTGGCGGTCAGTACAAAGAAGAAGACTTCTTTGACCGCTCCGACGCAGTGTCGAGCGAAGGCGACGTCTCCGGCGGCGCAGGCTCGAACGGTGCTGGTAAGCGTGACGTTACGGCATTCTATGGCGAACTCTCGTACAGCCCGATCGATAGCATCGAACTTTCTGCGGCTGCTCGTTACGATGACTACAACTGGGAAGGTCGGGATCAGTCCATTCAGGAAACTGTGAAGAATGGCGATGACGCGACGACCTACATGATCGGCGCTTCATTCCGCCCGGTTGAAAGTTTGTTGCTACGTGCATCTTATGGCACGGGCTTCAAGGCACCAACGCTTGGTGAGCTGTACCTTGGTGCATCGTTTGGTGTAAACCGAGCTGTTGATACCACGTTCTGCAACGAGGTCACAGGTACTCCGGGTGCGACGCAGGCCGAAATCGACGACGCTTGTCGTACGCGTGAGATTCGTTCGGTATCGGGTGGTAACCCGAACCTGACGACCGAGACGTCGGACAGCATCAGCGTAGGCATGGTCTGGGAGCCGACCGACAACTGGTCGATGGCTCTTGATTACTACGAGATCAATGTTGAAGACAAGATCGGTTCGCTGTCGACTCAGGAGATCCTGAATAACGAAGCTCAGTACCCAGAGCTCGTGAATCGAGTGGGCGGACAGCTTAACTCTCCGGACTCGTTCGTTGCGTCCAATAGCCAGAACCTCAACGAGGAGAACGGCTCGGGTATCGACTTCTCGACGCAGGCGAACTGGGATATGGGTAGTGGTGGAATTTTTGTCGACTTGCGACTGGCCTACCTGCTCAAACATGAGCGCCAGACTTCCGCTATTCAGCCGCTCTGTGACGATAAAGGCACGACGAGCGAGCCTGAGATGCGCGTCAACGGTCAGGTCGGTTGGCAGGCTCCGAAGTGGTCAGCAACAATGACGGTTCGCCACCTGGGATCGACCGACGACCTCGTTGGTGGTCGTGAAGATGGTGAATGCTTCGTCTCGAATACCGGTCGAGTTCGTCCGGTTGACAGCTACACCGAGCTCGGTCTGCGTGGCACCTACACCTTTGGTGACAACACCGAGGTTGCTGTCGGTATTATCAACATAACTGACGAAGAACCTCCGTTCTCGGAAGTTGCTGGTGGCGGTTGGCCGTTCCACGATCAGAGCTTGTATGATGCGCGTGGCACTCGTTGGTACATGAACCTGAAGCACAACTTCTTCTGATAGATACGTAGAGTTGTAAGCTAAGTAAGACCGGCGGCTAGTCGCGTAATGTGACTAGCCGCTTTTTTTTGTGCACAGTTAAGCAAAACGAATGAAAACCAATGGATGACTTCATCAGGGTTTATGACAACGCCGTAAGCGACGGTGACTGCGATAAGATCACCGAGCAGTTTGAGGCGAGCCGAATCATGTATCGAGGCACCTCGGGGCCGGAAGTCGACCTCAATATCAAGGACAGCCTGGACCTGAATATTACAAACCTGGCTGACTGGTCTGCGACGAATTCGCTAATTACCGATGCAGTCTTCCGCTGCCTGATCGATTACATGGGCGAGTACTCTTTCATGCTTGTGGGCGCCAATGTGCCCATATTCAAGCATCCGGAAACCGGGGAGGTTTGCAAACTCTCCCATGAGAACTTTGACCAATTCGGCAGGCCCTACATCGATACGCTTATCGCCCGAACCTATCGCCTTGGGCAGATGAATATTCAGAAATACCTTATGAACCAGGGTGGATACCATCATTGGCATTCGGAGATATGCGCCGATGACCCGACATGCGAGACATTGCACCGGGCATTGTTCTTTATCTTGTATCTGAATGATGTTGATCAGGGCGGCGAGACGGAATTCTTCTATCAGGACAAGAAGGTATCCCCCAAAAAGGGCCGCATCATATTGTCGCCCGCCAGCTTTACGCATACCCACAAGGGACATATCCCGTTGTCAAACGACAAACTGATTGCGACGTCCTGGGTGATGTATCATCGTTTCGAATAAACGCATCATAGGATTTGCTCAGTGATCTCAGGTGACACGACGGTAACGCTCAAGGGACTGACCGACCAGGCCCAGGCGCTACAACAACAAGGGAATCAGCACGGGGCCATTGACCTGTATACCAAAGCGGCGACGATGTATCCTGACAGCGCCGTCGCGGAACACAATCTGGCAGCGGCCTTGGGTGATATTGGCCGGGCGAGCGAGGCAGAGTCTCGCATTCGGCGTGCGTTCGCCAAGGGGCTAAATGCGCCTGAAAGCTGGTTGGTGCTGGCGCGTGCTTTGCTTGCACAGGGAAAGCTGAACGAGGCCAAAAACGCGTTCGAACGAACCATCGAATTGAATCCGGATATGTTTGTGGCGCATTACGAGCTTGCCCAGTTGATCTGGATGTCCACTGCCGACAGCGCGGCTGCGATCGCGCCACTGGATGCAGAACTAAAAGCGAATCCCGACAAAGTTGAACTTTATGGCACCAAGGCTCGTGTGTTGATGTACACCGAGGGCGCCCAGGCCACCTACGATTTCGTCACAGCATCACTCAAGCTCTGGCCGAATGATGGGAAGTTGCTTGGTTCCGGTATCGATTCGGCAGCCCTGGTCGGTGAATTGCGATCCGCCGTGGAGATGAGTGACCATCTGATCTCGATGCGGCCCGATTCGGCTGCCGCGCAGGAGATGCGAGCCATCGCCCTGCTCGCATCGGGCCGCGCCGATGAAGTGCTGCCGATGGCAAAGGCAATGTGTGCTGCTTACCCTGGTGACCAACATGCGCTGGCGATACTCGCAACAGCCAGCAGGCTCGTCGGCGACGCACGCCATAAGGAGCTCTACGACTACGACGAGTTTGTCCGGCCCTACCAACTTGTTACGCCGCAAGGCTGGGAGTCGCTTGACGAGTACCTATCTGTGTTGGGAGCCTCACTGCGCGAAAGGCACCCGTTCGCCACGCATCCTTTTTCCAATTCCGAAGAACACGGCAGCAAGATATCCGACATTCTTGAAATGGACGACCCCGCGATCAAGGCGTTTCGAGAAGCTGTCACACCGGCGGTGGATGAGCATTTGGCGCACCTCGGCACAGGCACGGATCCGATGCGGTCGCGGAATACGGGAGCTTGGAAGATAGACGGGATCTGGTCCGTGTGGCTCAAGCCTGATGGCTTCCACCACAATCATGTTCACCCGGCCGCCTGGCTGTCATCGGCTTGTTACATTGAATTGCCCGATAGTGTTTCCGCAGGAGGGCAGGAAGGCTGGATCAAGTTCGGCGAGCCCGGCCTGGTCACACGCCCGAAATTGGCGCATGAGCACGCTGTGAAGCCGGAGCCCGGGATGTTGGTTCTCTTTCCATCCTATATGTGGCATGGAACCATTCCTTTCAGTGGCGACGAGCCGCGACTCACCATAGCGTTCGATATTGTTCCCGAATGACAGGCTGGCACGAGCTCGAGTTTATCCGCCTAAAATGAACCAAATCTCGATTTCAGGTTACCCATTCGATCGCCCGGTCATTATTGTTTCTGCACCGCGTTCTGGGAGCACGTTGTTGTTCGAAACGATGACCCGCGCGAAGTCCTTGTGGAGCATCGGTGACGAGAGCCACATGATCTTCGAGCATATAGAAAAACTGAATCCCAGCTTTGGCATTTGCGCATCAAATCGCCTGGTTGCCGCAGACGCAGATAGCACAACAGTTGATCGAATTCGCTATGCATTCATGACACGCCTGCGCGATTCAGAAGGCCGTTCGTATAGTGACACCCGCAACGGTTCAGACAAGAAACCACGCTTCCTCGAGAAAACGCCAAAGAATTCCTTACGTATTCCGTTTCTGGAGGAGTTGTTTCCCGATGCGCTTTATATCTATTTGTATCGGGATCCAAGAGAAAACCTAAGCAGCATCATCGAGGCCTGGCGCTCGTCAGACTTCGTAACGTATTCGGCGCTGCCGGACTGGCCGGGGCAGTGGTCATTAATGTTGCCACCAGGCTATCAACAGATGAAGGGTAAGTCTCTGGAGGATGTAGTGGCCTTTCAGTGGCAATCTGCGAATCAATTTATTTTGAATGACCTTAGCGAACTCCCCGGGGATCGTTGGACAGCGGTGAGCTACGCGGAACTTGTAGCTGATGCGCCTGCTGTAATGGAGCGCCTCTGCCTATTTGCCGATATACCTTTTGATCAGAGCTTGCAGGCGCACTGCGAGAAAGCGCTGCCTCTCTCTCGCTATACAAAAACAGCACCACTAACCGGAAAGTGGCGAATGAACGAGACAATGATTGAGCGCGTAATGCATAGTCTGCGGCCATTGATCGAGAGAATTGAAGCAGCAGTTGCGCCACGTGGCGCCGGTCCTGTGCTTCTTTCGGGGCCTGTATCGAAGCTGAGATCGTCAGCAAGTGATGTGCTCGCACAGGGTGCACCAAAACGACTGGCACGGAACGAGCGCTGTCTGTGTGGTTCCGGGCTGCGTTTCAAACATTGTCATGGGAAACTTCAGGCGACGCACACAGATATGTACGGTGCAGAGGGATGAGACTAGAGACTGAATTCGTCAAGTTGCCATTGATGTTCGACGCCGAGCGGTTGCAAAAAGAAGTCGCCGGGTTTTCTGAAGATCAATGGATGGCGCATACAACCGGATATTCTGGCAATTCGTCAATTCCATTGATTTCGTTGAATGGTGAATTCAACGACGCGATGCATGGCCCAATGAACCCTACTCCAGCGCTTGCACGTTGTGAGTATATCCAGCAGATCATGACGGCGTTTGGTGAAGTCTTCAGCCGCTCTCGATTGATGCGCCTCGAACCCGGCCACGAAGTACCACCGCACGTCGATGTCAACTATCACTGGTTTAACCGGGTTCGAATTCACATACCTGTTACAACGACAGAGGACGTGTTGTTCTATTGCGGTGACAAGCACGTTCATATGGCTGCTGGTGAGTCCTGGATTTTCAATTCCTGGTCAGAGCACACGGTCAAGAACAACGGTGACAGGACGCGTGTTCACCTGGTCCTGGACACAACGGGGTCGACACGATTCTGGGAATTGGTCGAGCGAGGCGAGTGGCCCTTTGCGGTCAGGCAGCAACCGGCTGCGAGACCGTATGTCGTTCAATACGAGCCAGGCAAGCCAACTCAAATAAGGACTGAAACCTACAATGCACCGTTGGTCCAGAGTCCTGGAGAGCTTGAGGTTCTGATTAGAGCCTTGGTTGACGATATTGAATGCTCCGACTTACGTGAAAAAGAGGACAAACGAGCGTTCGTAGACCTGACGACAAGCTTCGTACGGGCGTGGCGCGAAGTGTGGTCTGAGCATGGTATGAAGCCTGGTGGCTGGCAGCTTTACCACAGCCTTGTGAGTCAGGTGGACAAAGCGGCTTTTTCGGTTGCTCCGGAATTAACTATCAAAAGCGGTATTGACCTTGCCCCGGCATTTCGAAGCCTGGTGTTGTCCTCCGCGGTCAATGAAGAGTTTGCACCGCAATACCTCGACAAAGATGAGGTGCCGAACGTATTACAGAAGGCAGCCCGGAGCTATATCTCAAAACAGAAAAACGGCGACGAAAAAGTGCCGAGAAACGCCCCCTGCCCTTGTGGGTCGGGGCAACGATACAAGGAGTGTCATGGCAGGCTCGCGACGGACTGACTGCGGTTCGCGACCGGTGTCGCGTGACCTCACTCGCACTTGCGAATAAGGTTGCGATTGACCCCGCGGGAATTCGACACCGATCTGTAAAACTGATCGATATAGGTCAGCAAATCATTTCGCTTTCTGCGCGACAGCTCCGACTGCTCGCGAACCAGGGATTCTATATCGCTTCGCTTGGCAAGGAAGGCCTCCAGCGTAGTCGGCAAGAGGTCATTATTGACGCAACGCCCCCGATAGCGGCGCTCCTGAACAGAGTCCAGGTGCAGTTTGGGATTTGGCGCCGCATACGGTGCACTGACAAAGCCTGACATATCGAAGTCGTACGGAATCGAAAAGTAAGATTCGCCCTCGTTGCCAAACAGAGTATGGTTGTGACAGCAATCGTCGCCCGGAGATCCAGCGATGGGTGAAAAGTCAGTGTTACCGATCAGGTACTGAAATACTGATGAAAGATTCAGGTGCTCGGGGTTCATACTGGAAACTGGCGTACTCTCGATGCTGAGCGGCGACACGCCGATACGCTTTGCAACATTGTCTTTATGCTCGATGAGTACCCCATAGCCGTCGAAGCTTTCCTCAACATCCGCGGTCACGTACTCGATTTGTAGCAGACGAACGCGGAAGCTGATATCGGTCAGCTGGTTCAGTATGCGATAGGCCAGGTACTCGGCAAGGATGGCTTGCTCGTAAACGTGCGAACCCGTTCTGCAATGTGTGACCAGTTTTATCTTGTCATTGCCGGCAAAAAGCGAATCCTCTACCTGCGACTTCTTGAAGTTCAGGCGCAGCGGTGGAAACGCACAGATGTCCGGTCGTCGCCGATACCGGCCCCTGGCACGGATACCTATGTCGAGTTCGACCAGTTCTTCGTCGCCGGCTGAATAATAAATTTTGCCTGATACGTACTCGTCGATCGGCCGGTCCCGCGCAATGTCATCGAAGGGCGCAACCATGCGGACATTGAGGGTCTCATGGCTATCGAACAGCGGCGTCGCGGCAGGGCTGCCTTCCTGCGCATATGTGGTCGGCAGCCATACCAGCAATATAGGTGCCAGCGCCAGCCAAAGGACCATTCTTGTCATCTATTTCACCCTGAGAACACGCAGAGTGGGTTCCCCATCCATCTGCAGCGTGAATCCGAAGCCATCCTCGCTGAGTGTCGCCGGAGAATTGCAGTTCTTGTACCGTAATCGTTTATTGCCAACATATTTCCAGATCTGGCCGTCTTCCAGGTAGAAATAGAATCTACGGTCATTGGCCTCGCCGCAGCGGGATACGGTGGTGCGGAATGAGGCATAGTCATCTTTCGACTTCGGCAAGCCGAAGTCATCGGCAGGTCCGCCGCTTTGCACATTGGGTTCGAGGTCCTGAGCGGAATCGGCCTGTGCAGTTGCCTTGTCCGCAGCTTCTGCGTCAATGAGAACCACCGGCATCTCCTCAACAGGCGCCGCCTTTCCAATCTGGTCGTAACAGGTGAGCCGCTTTTCGGCGCTCGAATGTTCGCGACACTGTTGGATCTCCTGCAGCGGAACGCTGTCGTCTTGTGCAGCCGACGGTAAGGAAATCAGCAGCAGCATCGCGCCCGAAAGTACCATTTTCATTCAAACTCTCCTTTTGCAGCCAAGCCCGGACAAGATCATAATAGCGTGAAAGAAGCGACTGAACATACTATCCAAAACTGATACGGGCTGCATTTCATGAGCGACAATTATCAAATCCACACGGTCTTTCCCTCCTGCCTGTATGTCGCTGACGTAGAGAATGCGGCGCAAATGAACAAGGCGATGCTGCCGCGTATCTATGCACTGCGGGAGGATGACAGGAAGGGTGTCAAGAATCCCGAACTGCTCAGCGTCTTCGAAAATGACGTATGGAGCACGTATTTCTCTCATCCCGGTGATGGCCTGATTAACGAGCCGTGGACAAGTGAGTTACAGCGTGCAGTAATCAAAAATACGGAGCAATTCGTTAAGCTGTTGCAGCTGGATTTTGGTGCACGCAAACCGCACGTCACGACACTTTTCGCCAATATTCATGACAAGCCGTACCATCGTCACGATGCCCATACGCATCCCGGGTCGATGTTCAGCGGGTCTTATTTCGTCAAAACGTATCCGGGGGCGGGGAAGTTTCGATTCATTAACCCGGCTCGGACACTGCAGTTTCATGAATTTTCATGTCACGAGGATTCCGAGCTCAACGTGAATGAGGTCTCACTCGATCCTGTTGCCGGACGTATGGTGATGTTCCAGAGTCATGTACCGCATGCCGTCGATCGACCCAGCGCCCCGGGAGAACGAATCGCGGTCGCATTCAATGTTAATTACGATTGACCTATTCAAGATTCCCGTCCCTGAACGGAAACCCTAGGAAGCGCCGATGAGCCAGCCATTTCTTTTCAACGACGTATTCGCGATCAATCGCGATCTCAAGATAGACTCCGCAGGAATTGATGGTCTCCCGGCCGTTGTCATCGACGACTACCTGAGTGATCCGGAGAATGCGCGAGTTATTGCCGGTGATGCTCCCGCAACCAACTGGAAGATCACACCCGACGGGCGAAATTTCACCGACTACTATGACTGCCGCCTGCGTTTTCCCGTGTTCTTTCCGAACCCGCTAATTGATGCTGCAAGGCAGATCGTGCAAGAAGTCTATGCGGTCGAAACCCGGCCTCAGAATCCCTGTGTCGACGTGAACTGGTTCAAGCAGGTCAACCCGCGGCGCGCCGACTTTGCAGTTCCACATCATGATGTGGTTGGCGAGTCACCACGCACGTTCACTTGCCTGATTTATCTGAACCGGGCGTCGGAGTGTTCGGGCGGCACGAGTTTCTTCAGGTTTCGTGATTCCGGGTCGCTAGTGGTGGATCAGGCTTATCACCTGACGACTCAACGCGAACCGAAGATCGTCGAGACAGGGAAGGATTACTGGCCCGTTGAACCCGATCTTTTCTGGGATCGTGCAGGAAGCACAGATATGGTGCCTGGGCGGTTGCTTGTTTTTCCATCCGAATTCTTTCACGCTGCCTGGCATCCGGAAGACAGTTTTCAGTCGTTTCCACGGCTGACGCTTGCTTTTTGGCTAATTCAGTAGCCCTCGAAAGCAGTCTAACTCAAGAAGGAGGCACCTCGAGTGCACAAGTACAAACACATTGTGGTGGTTGGGGCGGGTTCTGCCGGATTGCTGGCTGCTCTCACTTTCAAACAGGTTATACCGGACGGCAAGGTGACCGTTATTCGCTCTCCTAAAAGACCAGTCATCAGGGATGGCGAGTCGACCACACCGGCTATGCCTCTGTTTCTGCACAATTCACTGGGAATCGATCCGGGGGAGTTTGCCCAGCAGGCAGACCCCGTCTGGAAGATGGGAAATCGTTTCTATTTTGGAGATCCAGACCGCGAGTATTTTGACTATTCATTTCAGCCAGCGATGGAACAAGGGGACCCCGAACTACGCAAGAACATCATGTACTACCTCCTGGAAGGAGACATGCATAACTTCTGTCTCGGTTCCGGGTTGATGGAGCAACATCGCTCTCCTCTCTTCAGGGACTCGGAAGGCAAGACTACCGTTTGGAACAACTTTGGTTACCATATCGATAATCAAAAATTTCTGGCTTACCTTGAGAAGCTTTCGCTCGAGCGCGGAATCGAATTTCAGGAGGCGGACATCTGTGACGTCAAACAAGCCGCTAATGGAGATGTTACCCATCTTCTTTTTGAGGGTGGCGGTGAAATCGAAGCTGATTTCTATGCAGATTGCTCAGGATTTCACGGACAGTTGATTCGAAAAGTCTATAACGTACCCTTTGTCAGTTACGGGGATGATCTCTATTGTGATCGCGCAGTGATTGGATCCTGGGACCGAGATCGCCCGATCGAGCCCTTTACAACCTCTATGTCGATGAAAAACGGATGGTGCTGGAATATTGAGCTCCAGGATCGGATCACTCGTGGCTATGTGCATTCCTCCGCATTTTGTAGTGAGGACGAGGCGATCAACGAGCTCAAAGCGATGTCCCCGCAAATCGGAGATGATGTGCGCATGATCAGCTTTCCATCAGGAAGACTCGAAAGGCACTGGGTAAACAACGTGGTCGCCATCGGAAATTCTTCCGGGTTTGTGGAGCCGATCGAAGCAACAGCGCTCCTTGTCGTCACCGATCAACTCAATCATGCGAGCAAGGTGTTACTGGATTCTTCCGGTGACGTACCTGACATGATGCGTGACAAAGAATGCGAGCGAGTACGGATGATCTGGGATGATATTCGTGACTTTATTGTTGTGCACTACAAGTTCAACAAACAATTTGATACCCCGTTTTGGAAGCAATGTCACAACGATTGCTCTTTGGGGAATGCAACAGAGTTTTACGAGTACTACAAGAAGGCCGGGCCTTCGACACTCAGCGCTCGACTGCTTAGTCCGTTAAGCGTCTTCGGGTTTAATGGCTACATGAATGTTCTTCTCGGCCTGAAAGCTGAAACCGATCATCCACCCAGGTTGTTGAGCCAGGATTGGAGCGGATGGGATTCGTACACCGCAAGAGTTAGAGAATACTCGTTGCAGGCGTTGACTACGGAGCAGGCGATCAAGGCTGTGTCGGGCGGTAACGCTCCCCAGGGTGACTGGTAACAGGAAGGACCGCACTTCCTGCAACATCATCTAAGGCGCGATGTACACGGCATATGGCGCCGCCGGTCATCGGCACTCCTATATCCGCGCGACGACCAGCCAGGCTGGCGAATCCCGGTATCTTCGAATCCATTGTTGTCGAGATGGGCGTGAATTATTGCCATCGCATGATCCGGATCGTGGTCTGCTGATTTCGTCGTATAAATACGACAAAATGAATACCCTTCTTTCTATAAAGAGATTCAGCGGAGCACTTCGACCAATAACGGTAATGATCAAGGCCAGAAGAAACTGGACCTGCGTGGCCTAGGCTTCGCCAACAGCCGCAAGATCCGGGTTCCCGACCGCGTCAGCTTGGTTGGGCGCGGCTCGTGTTGATCGAAAGCATAGCAAAATAGCGGCCGAACCAGGCTACTGGCGGGTAATGCGCGAACCTGTTTCGGGTTGTGATGATCGTCGAATCCTGTAAGAGGTCGCCTTCGGCTCATCGATAGCCTGAGCTTTCCTGGCCGCGCGAAGTGCGGCTTTGCTATTGCCGAGCTTTGCGTAGCTCTCCGATAATCCGGTGTAGAACTCGGCGAAATTCTTCTTCAGGCGAATAGCTTCCTTGTAATGGCTGACCGCTTCCGAATAATTGCCTCGCTCGTAGGCCTGTTCAGCTTGGGACGAATGATAATACGGATTCTTCTCACGATGCCGCTGAAGTTGATCGTTCAGTTCCTGGGCTTCTGCGTGTGCCCCTTGCCCCACGTAAAGACGCTGCAAATTCGACAGGGCGCTCAGCCCGTCCGGCGAGATCGAAAGCGCCTCTTTGTAAGCGGCCTCGGCCAGTGATATCAGCTCATGCCGGGACAACAGTGTCCCAAGATTGGACCAGATAAAGCCGATGCCCGGACTGGCCTCGATCGCCTTGTAAAGCAGACCATATGCACGGGCGTTATCACCATCCTGCATGGATTTCACGGCCAGGTTATTGAGGTGGTGCGCGAGCGCGTCAGCATCCGAGATAGCTTGTGTTGTGAATCCCGATTCGAGCGGCAGAGGATAGAAATCGAACGCCATTCTTTTGGCGCCGACCGTGCTGACGACCCGCACGTGCAGGGTTCCTACCAACGCCTCTCCAACCCTTTGCCAACTCAGGCGGTGTAAGACCAACTCGAACCTTGCATTCAAACCGAGTTCGCGGGCCGACGCGACGAGGAGGTTTGAAAACCCGAGGCAATTGCCGGTTCCCGACAGAAACGCTTCGGCTGCGGTATGGGTAGCGTCGCCATCGTAGACCAGGCCGATGCCTTCCGCGTCAATGATTGCTTCGGTAAGAGCCAGAATCCGCTCACGTGGTTCGGCACTGCTCCTCACCGTTGAATGCAGGTAATCGCGCAGATCCGGAGTGACCATCAGGGGAGAAATATCGTCGATTGAAGCTGCCATCATGCGCCACGAACTTGGGACTGCATCATGAATGCTGCGTCGCAGTGCGTCGTTATCCGGTGATTTCGCCGGCGCGCTGGCGCAACCGGAAAGCAAGCACCCCAAAAGCAGGCAGGTGCACAAGGCGCTCGTAGGGCGCGACCAGATCCTCACAAATGTCGTCATAGTCAAAGTCCTATCCACCTATTGAGACAGGATCAGGGCAATGCTGTTCCACATATTAGGCTATGACGGCGAATAATCCACAGTGGGAACGTCCTGGCCGAGGACGTTCTGTAAACCTGCTGGTAATATAGCAGGACAGCAAATAGCCGACGACAGGGGCGAGACAAGCGGTGTGATGTGATGCCGAAACCCATATCGATTGCGATGGTTTTATCCGTTGCCATTCACCTGGCGCTATTAACATGTGCGGACTGGTTGCTGGGCAATGAGACTGTGCCGTCCATGACCAGCACTACTCTGCTCGTGAGGATCGAACCATTTCAGACAGCTGGCGATACGGCTGAAAACGATCACGTTGTGCAAGCGGCCGAAATGGCGGTCGCAGCTGAAACCAATCCGCGTCACCAAAAGCTGGCTACTGAGGCGACCAGTTTCAACAATCAAGCTGCGCTTGCCCATGAGGAATTCGCCGTCGAAACGAACGCAGCCACTTTTTTGGAAGACACGAGGGCCGCTCCTTTCGACGTTGTCACTACCATTCAGCCTGGTGAACCAGTTGTTATCGTCGGGACGTCGAAGACCAATCGGCCGGTGCCAGCGCAAGCTGCATTATCGCCAAAACAGAAGAAGATGCTTAATCGTGAGATTAGCGAGTGGGCCGAAGATCTGCACAGGATGTCGGACGTGGATTCCAGGCTGACATGGACGCATCAGGGACAAGAGTACCAGGCAAGGTTCACGCAGTTGCCCGCAGCAGACGACATGGACATCCAGCGTGTGATCGTCGAGATAAGCACGGAGGAAGACGGCAAGCGAATGTCGTCCGAGGTGCATATGAAGCGGTTGGCTTTCTCCAACTATGCGCAGCTCGTCAATAGATGGGATCCCGATGTCCAAATTCACAATGACGAAATGGATGGACGCTTCCACTCTAACTCTGAGATCAGCCTGGCCTACGACCGAAAAGTGAAGCCACTGTTTAACGGTAAGGTGACGACGGCATCCCGCAGAATCAATATCACGAACAGCTCAGGACCAACGAGTCGTGAGAAAATTTTTGCAGGCGGATTGCAGACTGGTGTGAGTTTGATTCGGCTACCGAAACATGTTCTACCGTTTCCGGGCGAAGCGGGGATAGCCGACGACCAGGTACATCATTTCGGTGAGGACACGCGTATTACGTTTTATGCCGATGGCAGCTATGCATGGCAGGCTGTCGATTCGAAGGCCCCTCAACAGGTAGCCGGCATTTCCGGAAATACGAGATATCTTGTCGCCGACGAGAACGTAGTCATGTACGTCAAGGGCACGGTCAATGGCAAAGTGCTTGTTTACTCGCCTGAGCGTATTGTCATCGAGGATGACCTGGTCTATGAACAGAATCCGGAGGAGATGCCCGGCGCGGATGACTATCTTGGATTGGTGTCCGACAAATATGTAGACATTGCCCCACCGGATATCACAGGACCAGGCGATCTCCTGATCAATGCGGCGATATACGCGAAACGCCGTTTCGCTGTAAAAGGGTATCGTTTCAGGGAGGACGCGTTGCTGTACCTGTATGGAAGCCTAAGCGTCGGTACACTGTCCGCTACCGAGCCGCGGTATCACACCAAGATCCGGTTTGATCAGAGGCTCGAGGAAATGCGGCCGCCGGGATTTCCAATGACGGATCGATATGAAGTCGAATTTTTGGACACGAGCTGGAACGTCGAGTCGATCGAGTAGCCGAATTACACCTAGTTTAACTGTTCTCTGTGTATTGCTTTCAATTCATCTATTAATGCGGCAACTGTATCCGACCCCACTGCCGATCGGACAAAATTTTGATCCTGAGACCCCGGCAGGAATTGGCGTGCCCTGGTGTCGGATCGGTTTCTGTATTGTTTGTATATTCGTGAACCCATTTCATTCGCTGATTCACCGAATGCTTCCGAAAACGCGTTAGTTGAGGTCTGACCTTGTGAAAAAAGTGTGAGGTACCTGTTTAGGTCTTCGCTATGCGAAAAATCGTCCCCCAACAACATGTAGCGAACAAGTAAGCCGGACTGAAGATACGCATTCGATGCCTGCGCGCTGGACGAAACCTGATCAAAGCGGAATTCATCGGAAATAAGTTGGTCCCAGTCCACAAGAGGTTCATGTGACTTCGTGCGCCTCGATGAACCACCGACAACAAATTCGGCATTATTCTTACGAAAAGTCATTCCTGACATGAATTCTGCATAGCCCTCAAAGTACCATGGTGGCAATAGAGCACCGCTGTATCCCTGGAGGACATGATTAAATTCGTGACGAATCGTCATTCTCAACCATTCCGACGTTCCGTCAGCCGACATCACTATATGTGGGATGCCCTGGATGCCGACCGTATAAGCATCGATCGAATCTCTGTGGATAGTCTCTCTGTATTGCTCTTCGGATTTAAAGATGATGACTCGAGTCTTGACCGAGCCTTCAGGGACGCGACTGCCGTTTAGTTGGATAACGGCGGCTCTGAAATTCTCGAGATCCTCTAGCAGTTGGCTAACGTCTTTCTCTGACGCATCGCTGTATACCACGAAGTACTTGTTTTCGTATTTGTGCCACGGTCTGGTTTTCGCTACTGCGTCAAGCGTTACAGTACTTGTCAATATGAGGCAAAGTAGTGTCAGCCTCCAAAACGCTGTCGCTCTGAAATTGACCATGACAAGTCTCAGTGAAATCGGCTGATGGCGCGAACTATCCGATTCTAGCCTTCATCAGTTGTCATCGATACGGTTGTCTGCGACACCATGACCTTCACCTCGGCCCCCTCGCTAAGGTTCTCCGCGCCGCGCACGGCAACCCGGTCACCTTCGGTCAGTAAGCCGGTGACGCCGATCAGGTCGCCCGAGGAAGCGCCGATATCGACGCTGATGCGCTCTGCCTTGTTCTCATCATTGATGCGAAAGACGTAGGAGCCTTCCTGGCGCAGCACCAGGGCATCACGCGGAATGGCGAGAGTCTGCTTGCCCGTACGAATCGGAATGCCCACGCTCACGAGCTGGCCGACGGTCCATGCGGCACTGGCGTCGAGCGGCAAGTCGATTCGCGCTTCGAAAGTCTGCGAACGGATATCGCCGGTAGGTACCAGTGAGCGAATGCTCCCGGAAAA
>Ga0316192_10001113_pt1 | contig 19813 bp, 15 predicted proteins | sample MerIslwburrow_MG_FD_204931 | JGI IMG/M metagenome (GOLD analysis project Ga0316192, IMG submission 204931) | Coastal sediment microbial communities from Maine, United States - Merrow Island worm burrow | ecosystem: Environmental > Aquatic > Marine > Coastal > Sediment | place: USA: Maine...
ATGATGGTTCAACGTTGGCTGTTCTGCGTATTTGGCATACTGCCCAGGACCCGGAGTCGTTATCGATTGAAGTGATTATGAAACCACCCACTTGACATGTTGACTCCCTGACCTTGCGGTACAAAAATTGAAGTACAACGGAAAACAAAGTTTCTATTGGGACACCAATCTTAAAGGTTTTGGTGTCCGAGTGGGAAAAAATGCTAAGACCTTTGTTGTGTTGTCAGGCAAATATGACCTTACTGCGGAAAGTAGAGCAGATTAAATGGCTAAGATACTGGCCTTCGAAGGCAAACAAATGGACTTACCAGACTGCAACGTCGCAAATCATAAGTATAATATTGTGTAAAGGAGCCCCGTACATGTCGCGAAATACCAAGGCAACGCCACCCAACGAAGAGCGATAACCCGTCTCGTTCCTCCGCACCAAGCTCCACCGGCCGCCGGTCACCGAGGAACTCGTGTACCGGAAGCGGTTGCACGATACCTTGGATCTGGGGCTGCAGCCGCCGCTGATCATGCTGTCGGCCCCGGCGGGCTACGGCATCTGCAAAGTGACCGTGAAATATTAATAACAACCGTAAATAGAATTATTATCGTATTAACAGCCGCAAAATATTTACACGCGGTCATTTATACGGAAATATGTTATATTACGGTTAATTATACTAAATTACGGTTAATTTCAGGAGAAATAATGGCGACGGAATTATTGGGCTATGCCCGACTAATTGCTGACTACAATCTCAACGCCCTGCCTCTTATGGAGTATTCACTCATAGATAGCGCGGTTAAAGGAAGAGATCGCCGCGCTAAGAACGGACAGACTGTATTACATTTTAGTACTCACTATGCACATGACAATTCTTTAACCGGACACCTACAATTCGCCCTTAAATACGAAGGCGTGAATCTGTATATCCTCAGCCTGTTGTTTGCGCAGCCGATACAAGCCAACCTGGAGAATTGGATTCGCACCAGTCCCGCTTCAAGTTATGCCCGCAGAATCTGCTTTCTATATGAATGGCTAACGAACAGAAAGCTGGCCAATGAGTTTAGCGTCCCTAAACCTGAACGTTATGTAAATGTAGCAGATGGCAAATTGCAGTTTGTACTGCCAGTTGGTGAGAAGGATTTACGTTTTCGAGTCTTGAATAACCTACCCGGCACAGCAGAGTTCTGTCCCATGGTGCGTAAGACTGAATACCTGCAATCCATGGTTGTGGAAGACCTTCGAGCACAAGTTATCGCAACAGTGGCTAACTATGATCAGGACCTGCTTAAAAGAGCTGCAAATTTTCTTTATCTAAAAGAAACTCAATCGTCATTTGAAGTTGAACGGGAAAAACCGTCACCGAACAAAGCCCAGCGATTTGCGGACATGCTAAAACAGGCAAATCCCAAAGTGCCACTAACGGAAAGACGCTTAATAGAGTTGCAAAATATAACAATTGACCCACGTTTCCGTGAGTTCAACTGGCGCAGTCAGCAAAATTGGGTTGGCAAAGATCTTGGTTATCGCCAACAGATAGATTTTGTCCCTCCCAGGCCTGAGGACGTGCCTCACTTGATGATCGGTCTGATAGAAACAGTTTCAAAGATCGCAACAACACCGGCAACAGGCAGCGACACAAGCGACGTTTACGACCCTGTCATACTCTCAGCGGCAGTATCTTTCGGCTTCGTGTTCATTCACCCATTTATGGATGGTAACGGTCGAATTCACAGATACTTAATACACGACGTTTTGGCTCGCACCGGATTCACTCCTCGCGGGATCATTCTTCCCGTGTCAGCTGTCATTGTTGCCAATCTGGACGAGTATATTGATATTTTGGAAAACTTTTCATATCCGATGCGAGATATTTCAGTTTACGACCCAAATGTCCCGACTTCCCCGGCGACAGGTAACGACCCGGAATGCTTTCGGTTCTTTGACGCGACGCCACAGGCTGAATTTCTATATCACGCGTTGAAACGTACGCTTGAGGAAGATCTACCGAAGGAGATCGAGTTCTTACTAGGGTTTGATCGTGCTTATGGTAGCTTAAATCAAATCATGGACTGGCCACCCCACAACCTGGAACTATTCATTCGAGTTGTTCACCGGCACGAAGGTACATTGTCACTAAAGAAGCGCAAAAGTTTTTTTGATTGGATGAGTGACGAGGAAATCAAAGAAGCAGAACTGGCAGTCAGACAAGCTTTTGACTTAGAAACCTGAAAATCAGGGCTCGGATTTTACTGTACGGAAATGCCTATAAGACGCATGGTTAGCGCCTTTGTTAAACGGAATGGTGCAACTTTATAGCTTGTATTTATTGGTAGTTGATATACGTAGGCTTCTCCGCAAGCTTTTTACCGTCAACAGACTCAAGGCCCAAAGCCTGCGACGGGGTCATCATCGATGGTTTGTCTTCCTGGAAAAAAAGCTTAAATCCACCCGGGATTCTTGAGGCAACCCTGGCGGTATATAAATCGTAGTAGACCTTGGTTTTTAACGCCGGTGAGCCATGACCATCCAGATTCATGATTAAATCAATTTGGTCATTCAGCTCAATCTTGTCTTTATCCGTCACCATCCCTTCTGTAAACGAATGCACCATGAGTATCTTTTTGCTATTGCTGTTGTTCTCATTCATGTAGTCGAGCATGGCAGATTGCACCTGATTAACCTGCTCACCGGACCAGGCAGCCTGTTGGGAGACTGCTGCGCCGGAGAAAAATACGGGGACCAACGATAGAAGAAGAAAAATACCTTTATTCATGTCTCAAGGTCCTGTGGTGTGATCGAGAAGAGTCTGCGAGTTAGAAAAGGCAATGCTACTCCTCTTTCGGATGCAGATTCCCGCAAAGAAAAGTATGGCCTGGTGGTATGTTAGCTATATCGATTCAATTAATGTATGTAAGTTGCGGTTTATTTTATTTAAACTCTGCACTGCATAAGCCAGTGACAAAAAGTCGCGCAATGATGACGGTATGACACGATGAACAGCCAGCCCGGCAAAAATATTGAAATAAGGGAAGTGACCGGAAAAAAAGCGCTAAAAACGTTTATCCGTGTTCCCTGGGCAATTTACAAAGACGATCCCAACTGGGTGCCACCACTGTTGATGGAGCGCAAAGAAGCACTCTCGAGCAAACATCCCTTTTTCAAGCATGCGATCTGGTGTGCCTGGGTCGCTTACAAGGACGGCATACCCGTCGGGCGCATTTGCGCGCAGATCGATGAGCTTCACCAGCAACGTTATAACAATAAAACCGGGTTTTTTGGCTTGATAGAAGCACCGAATGACGATGCAGTGTTTACGGCCTTGTTTAAAACGGCCGAAAACTGGTTACGTGAAAAAGGCATGCAGCACATCGTTGGTCCGTTTAACCTCGGTATCAACCAGGAAATTGGTATTCTGACCGATGGTTTTGACTCGCCACCGTGTATTATGACAAGTCATTCCCCGCGATATTATGGTGCCTCCGTCGAAAGATGTGGGTATCTGCCTGCACAGGAGTTACTGGCTTACGAACTCGACATCCATACCTATGTCACCCCATCGATCAAACATGAGCTTGTCGATAGAACAGCAGGTCGGATAAGCGTCAGACAGCTGAATCGAAAAACGATGGCAGCAGACTTTGAAGCCATGCGGGATGTCTTTAACGACGCCTGGCAGGACAACTGGAATTTTGTTCCGTTTACCCGCGAGGAGTTTGCTGCTGTAGGTAAGGAGTTGTTGACCGTCGTGCCTAATGATTTTCTGCAGATTGCCGAACTTGATGGTGAGCCGGCCGCCTTTATCGCGATGTTACCCGACATCAATAGCGTGATCACCGATCTCAATGGACGGCTTCTACCGTTTGGATGGGCGAAGCTTTTGTGGCGTTTGAAAGTGCGTTTCCCTAAAAGGTGCCGCATCGCGTTGATGGGTGTGCGGAAGAAATATCAAAACACCATTTTTGGTCCGGCAATGGCTTTCATGGTGGTTGACTCTGTTCTCAGGCCCGGTCTTTCCAGGGGTGGTGAAACTTGTGAGCTGTCCTGGATTTTGGAGCAGAACAAACCCACCAGGAACATGATCGAGAAGTTCGGTGGCAAGATTACCAAACGCTATCACATGTACTCAAAAAGCCTGGTTTAGGCTTCCGGGTTCAGTCACTACGCATACAAAACTGCATCACGTCTATGGTTCCCTTCCGGAACTGATCCGCGCAACCTGTCAGGTATTTCTGATAGCGGTCATAAACGGTTTGTGAGGTGATCGCGATGGCCTGTTCTTTGGATTTGGCCAGGCTTTCGGCCCAGTAATCAAGCGTTCGGGCGTAATGTAATCTCAAAGGCTGGACGTGATAGACATCAAAACCATTTTGTGACGCCAGTGATTTAATTCTCTCTGGAGGACAGAGTTGTCCCCCCGGAAAAATTTCATCACGGATAAACCGGGCAAACTTTACGTCCTCGTGGGCGAATTCAATACCTGATTCGCGTAAATCCGCAAGAGAGGGTGTCACGATACTATGCAGCATCATGATGCCGTTGACCGGCAGGATTTCTTTGCACTTTTTGAAAAAGGCGTCGTGCCGGTTATTCCGAAAATGTTCAAAAGCTCCAATGCTTACAATCCGGTCGACGGGTTCGTCAAACTCTTCCCATCCCTGCAGGCGAAATTCAACATTATTTGATGCACCAGATTCACTGGCAAGCTGTGCCGCATGTCTATATTGGTTTTCACTGAGTGTGAGGCCGATGACATTGGCCTGGTAGTGCTCGGCCGCTCGTAGTGCCGTGGCACCCCATCCACATCCGATATCAAGTAGTTTCATTCCCGGTTTTAGCTCGCACTTACCCAGCGAAAGATCTATTTTGGCTCTTTGGGCTTCTTCCAGAGGGGCGTTTGGATCATTGAAATACGCACAGCTATAGGTGCGGGTCGGATCAAGGAAGAGAGCGAAAAAATCGTCGGAAAGATCGTAGTGTGATTGTACGTCTTCGAAATATGGTTGCATGTCTGCCGAGCCATGGTTCCTTAAAAATGCATATTATGCTAAGTGCAGTTTAAGCCGTCAACAAATTTTGCTCCTCCTGGTTCGTTGGCCTGGTTGGTCTCGTAAAAGGTGGGTGGTTCGTAGGTCCATCCACTCGCAAGTCGCTCCTCTTCACGTCTCAACGTCCGGTAAAGATAGCGGCCCACCAGTGGTGCAGCCAGACGTGACTTCCAACCAAATTCGGCATGGAATTCGTCTAGGATTTCGTCGATCAGTTGTTTGCGATGTGGATCATCCTGGTATCGACGACGTGATGCCCATAGTACGCCTGCATAGCGCATGGGCAGGTTGGCTGCTTCATGTGCAAAACGTTCCCTGATGCGTTGATCGGGATGGTTCTTATAGCGTTGCCAGCCGTGCAGCGTCGTGCGGGCAATACGTACCACGCTTGGACCGTTCACTTCGAAGTCACGTTCAAAAGCCTGCAGGAGATATTTGCCTTCTTCTCCATTTTTGATATGCGGGTGCTGGTAGTTGAAGGTTAACTGACCGTGGGTATCAGCCACCGGCACATCGATAAAACTTCGCAGGGTATCATTGGCCTCGTGTTCGGCATAAAGCGGTGTGCCAGGTATCGGCGTGTAAAGCATAAACTGGTGGAAGTCACTGCCGTGGTCAATGGCATCTTCGATGACCTGGTCGATATTCTCGGGGGTGTGTTCTTCAAGGCCGATGATGCTCGAACCCAGCACGCGGATACCGTGAGACTGCAGATCCCGGATCATTTGGTAGGGGTCACTACCCGAAAGCTTGGGATATTTTGAGCCTTTGCCCTCTAGTCCTATCCAGACCCAGGATACGCCCAGGGAAACCAGCTGTTCTGTCGTATATTTTCTCAGTATATTGGCGGAACTGAAGACATACAGAGACCATGATTTATCGTGCTTTTCCATCAGTTCGAGCAAGCCGAGCGCTCTTTTTTTGTCCAGCAAAAAGTTCTCATCCATCACGAAGAAGGATTTGACCTTCAGGTTGGTCTCCAGGGTGCTCATCAGTTCGAACAGTTGATCACCCGTCTGGTAGAACTGGACGGACTTACCCTTGCCGCCAAACATGGCGGAGGTTGAACAAAAATTACAGCCTATCGGGCAGCCTACCGACGGAATAAGTGTTGCGCAGTGGTCACCCGCGTGATTGTGCAGGTTCACACCCATGATGCGGGTGCCGATATTGCCAAGAATTTGCGGGTGTTTGATCGGTTGGTTTGCGTCTTCGCCGAGATACCTTCGCATCCATTGAACGCCGTCACCTTTTGCTATGTAATTCGCACCGGTCCATTTCGTCAGTTCTGATATGTTGGCGATGTGTCCGCCAATGACGACCTTCGCATCCGGCTGGTGTTTGCCAATCAGGCGGACCATCTTGCGAACCTTTTGCAGGTTGGTCATGATCGAACTGATACCGATGACATCGTATTGACGTGTTTTTAGTTCTTCGATAAAACGGGTCAGATCGGGAAAATCAAGCAGGGTACAAGAGGCTTTAAGATTGGCCTGGATCAGCATCAGTCCCCAGGAACGCTGGAAAGTCCGCATAGAAAATGCAGCCTGCACACGAGTCACCTGGTTGTGATACAACTCCATCGGGTTGATTTCGCGGCTGCCGTAAGCATCATCCTGGGCATAGGGGCCGAAGACACTGACAAGCAGGACCCGGGCATCTGATCCGAGCGGATGGGTGGGATGTTCCAGGGTCTGATGTTCCAGGGTCATTTCAGCCATGATTTGGGCCTCACTACTTTCCTGGCCAGTCCGAACCCTTCGAGTATGCGGATAACCCACCATGACATATCGAATTCCCACCAGCGATGACCATGAGAAGCCGAGCGCGGATCAGCATGATGATTATTGTGCCATCCTTCGCCATGTGCGATGAGGGCCACCAGCCAGTTGTTGGTACTCTGGTCACGCGTTTCGTAATTGCGGTAACCATATAGATGCGCCAATGAATTCACAGCCCAGGTTCCATGCAGCACGAATACGGTACGTGCAGCAATGCCCCATACAGCCCAGCTTGCAGCGTAACGAAGGGCTTCAGAGGTGCCACCTTCTAAATACCCGACCACGGCACCAATGCTGATGATCACGATTGCATGGATAAAATAAACCATGAACCACCCGCTATTTCGTTCAAGTCGTCGGTAGTACGGATCACGTAACAGGTCTGGCACCCATTTGGCATAACGAATGGTCCGGTTGGTATCCTTGTGCCTGTAAAGTACCCAGCCCATATGACCCCAGAAAAAACTGACAAGAGGTGAATGTGTGTCGCCCTGTTGATCACTAAACCTGTGATGAATACGGTGGATGGCAACCCAGCGTGCCGGGCTGTCCTGCAGGTTGAACATACCCATTGTCGCGAAGGTGTACTCAAGCCATTTGGGACAGGTAAAACCGCGATGCGTCAACAAACGGTGATAGCCGATCGTGATGCCGAGCATTCCGAATACAAAATGCCCGAGGATCGCAACCGTCAGCCCTGACCATGTAAATAACCAGGGAATAAAAACCAGCAAACTGATCAGATGCACTGCAGTGAGCACCGTTACGTGCTGCCACAGAATTTTGGGAGGTTGCGTTTTTTCAGGACGTGGTAAATCTCCGCACGCTATTTTGTCAACGGCTTTATCGGAGCTTGAGGCGGTTGATACGGGGGCTTCTGAACCGTCTGACCCGTGAATACCGGGAGTCTCGGCCTGGTCTGTAACTTGAGAATCTGACATGGCGCGAATAGTTCACCTTTTCAATGTAATAGTCCAGATAAATAGGTCGTTTTGCTTAAAAATACGCTTATGACATGATCTGGGTCGTTATTGCTTGAGCTTTATGCACGTGGAATGCCGGGTAGGAAATCAGCGATAATATACCCTGTTGCAAAAACTAATCTGCGACCCGATATCACCGATGGCACCCAAGAGAAAACTGTAAATATGAAAGCAAGCAAAACAGAACGAATTCCGGAGCACATGGCTCCCCAGAGGGGCGATATCAGGTTGTTCGATAATCCGCTTCTGGAACGATTGAGTAAAATCTCACCGGTGACCGTGATGGCAGTCTACCTGCCGATTATCATTTTCTTTGTCTGGAGAAGTTTCGCCATCGATATACCGGTACGTACCTTTGTTGTTTTATTCATTTGCGGGCTCGCGTTCTGGACCCTGTTTGAGTATTTTTTCCACCGCTATGTATTTCATTTCGTGCCAAAAGGTGAGCTTCAAAAACGTATCAGTTTTCTGTTTCACGGTGTACACCACCAGTATCCGAATGATAAAAAACGCCTGGTCATGCCAATAACGTTGAGCCTGGCGGTTGCAGTTTTGCTGTTGTCTTTGACCTGGTTATTGTTTGGTACATGGACCTGGGCATACTCCGCAGGATTCACCACGGGATACCTGGCGTATGACATGACCCACTACAGTATTCATCACTTCAAGCCGCCAAAGATCAAATTTCTCAAGAATGTGTGGAAATCACACATTGATCACCACTTCCGGGATTCCAACAAGGGTTATGGAGTTTCATCAGCGTTTTGGGATCGGGTGTTTGGCACGTTGCAGGTTCCAAAAAGCAGCCAAAAATAGATTGCGCTGACTGTTGTTCAACGAAGTTGGCGGGTAGGGCATCAACCTCTACAAAGGTAAATGATTGCTATTGTTGTTTATCAGTTTAAAATCTGAAAACGATCACTTAACATTACGCTGTAGCCTGCTTTTCTTTTGGGTATAATTGACGCATTATTAAAATCCAATGTTGGTGTGAACAACAGTTTTTCTTGTGCTAACTTGCAGGAAGCATGAATTCTTATTGTGATTATTATCAATTTCTAAAACAAAGAGACTCCTATGAAAAATCCTGAACAGAAACAGAAGTCAATCGGAATGATGACTGGTTTGGTTTGGCAAAAAAGCTTGTCATTTTTAATTGTTGTATTACTTTTGAGTTTGGCAACATCTGTTTCCGCGCAAGAAAAGTCAGCGGATGACTGGCAGTTCGGTACGCAGGTTTACCTGTGGGGCGCAACCATGAAGCTACACACTCCTACTGGTGACCCTGTTACGATAACTTTTGGCGACCTCCTGAGGAATCTCGACCTGGCAGCCATGGTCACTTTTGATGCCCGTAAAAACAAATTTTCCATGCTCGCTGATGTGATTTATATGGATCTGAGTAAGGATTTAAAACGCGATGAATTTATGGGTCAGCCTGTTGAGGGCAAACTCACCGTCGGAATGCAAGCCTGGGTGTTGAATCTCATCGGTGGTTATAACCTCATCGATAGCGGTAAAAATCAATTCGATATCGCCGCAGGTGCACGTTTTCTGGATGTCGAGGTTCCTGTGACTATCAAATTAAATGATCACAAGACCAAAACCACTAGTGGTGACAGTGGCTGGGATGGAGTCATCGGACTCAAAGGCAGACACAACTTTCCTGACGGCTATTATTTTAATTACTACGCTGATATTGGCGGCGGTTATTCCAAAACCACTTGGCAGACAGCTGTAAATTTTGCCTATGATTATAAGAAATTTACCGGTGTTCTGGGTTACAGGTATCTGAAATGGAATTTTAAAAATGATCAGCCTGCCCTTGATGACCTGGTTATCCACGGCCCATATGCGGGCTTAAAGTGGACTTTCTGAGTACCTGGACTTGAACGAAGGAGCGATTCGTTCAGTTGCGTATATTTAGTCAGGGTTTAAACCCAAAAAGAAGGTGCAAAAGCACCTTCTTTTTTGTAAGTCCGACACGCACCTAACCATTTCCCGACGATAGCAACATCAGATCCCCGGGTCTCGCTTTCGCCCTGTGAAATAGACATGTGTAATGCTCAGGTTACAGAATCGGGTGAATCCATATCCTTTCAGCATCTATAGCTATCCAGCCTGGAAACAGGAAGCCCGAATCTTGATATGATCTACAGTTGCTGACAGACATCATTTCCAGGTGAAATCATGATAAACAGACTCCTTCGCGCAAGTCGCCGTATCTTACGAATGTCGCTTTCAAGCCTGCTGGGTGCGCTGGTCGTTATCATTGTCCTGGGTGTGGTTGACTTGAACAATCGTCCAGATCTCAGCGTGTGGCACACGACGGTGCTTGATCAGGAGTTCCGGGCTGATTCCGGACTGGAAACCTTTGACGAATACCTTGAACTGGAAGATCGTTTGTTCCAACAACTCGACCGGTTGATCTATCAGAAAGTTGATACAACAGACCTGCGCGCCATCAACCGTTACAACGGAGGTAGTTTGTCCGACCCCGGTCGCTGGCCCACGAACTGGAACCGCAGTTTTGTGTTACCCGTGGATCAACCGAAGATCGCCGTTTTATTACTACATGGAATGTCTGACTCGCCCTATAGTCTGCGTAGCATTGGTCAACTGCTGCATGGCCGCAATGCCTACGTCATAGGTATGAGAGTCCCGGGTCACGGGCAGGCACCCTCCGGTTTGCTTGATACGGAGTGGGAAGACATGGCCGCAGCCGTCCGGCTGACGATGAAAGAGCTACGGGAAAAATCGAATGGTGCACCTTTGTATATTGTCGGCTATTCCAACGGGGGCGCACTGGCGGTGCAGTACACACTGAACTCACTGACTGATGAGAATCTCAAGATTGTTGACGGCCTGGTCCTGTTATCGCCCGAAATTGGCGTCAGTAAGCTGGCCGCACTGGCCATATGGCAAGAACGTCTCGGTCATCTGCTGGGACTGGAGAAGCTTGCCTGGAACTCATTGTTACCTGAATACGATCCCTGGAAATATGGTTCGTTTGCCTTGAACGCAGGTAAACAGGCTCATCTTATTACCCAGGAAATTCAGAATCAGATTACCAGACATACGAAGACGGGTGCCCTGAAAGGTATGCCCCCTATATTGGCATTTCAGTCAGTGGTGGACTCCACTGTCACCGCCCCGGCGCTGGTGCATAATCTTTTTGACCGCTTACCTGCGTTCTCATCAGAACAGGGAGGTAGTGATCATATGCACCACGAACTGGTATTGTTTGATATCAATCGCTGGGCAGAGATCGACCCACTGATGAATGAAAACCCATCGGCATGGATCGACCCAATGAAGGAGAGTGAGAGCCCGAAATTCATGCTCACTTTGATGAGCAATCAAAGCCATGCGCAAAAACACGTCGTTGCAATCAGTCGTAAGCCGGGCTCATCTAAGATTGAGGAATGTGATACCGGTCTTTCCTGGCCCGAGCATATTTATTCGCTATCGCATGTTGCATTGCCAATACCATCAGATGACCCTGTTTACGGTGGAGACGAGGCTGGTCCCAGTCCTGGTGTCAGTTTGGGTGATATGGCGTTGCGTGGGGAAAAGGGTGTATTAAGGGTGCCGGCTGCCGACATGCTGCGCTTACGTTATAACCCGTTTCACAGTTATCTTGAACATCGTGTGCTGGTGTTTATGGGTCTTGAGCCTGTACCCGAAGGGCTTTGTGCACCAGTTGAGTCTGATGTGCAGACAGCTGTCTTGAAGCAGTAGGTGAGATGATGCCCTTGAACGACAGAACGGTTCTAGCTATTGCAATCTTCAACAGAACGAGCTTCTGAGTCGTTGTCTCCATTCGCTAAGAAGGCGTTTAAGCTGTTTTTCAAATTGACCGCAGGCTTGCTGGTCATTTTATTCATATTGCTGCTGTTGTTGCTGTGGCGCTTGTCGTCCAGCCCGATTCAGCTTAACCAGTTTGTACCAAAAATCGAGCAGGCAGCGTCAGATATGCCGGGTGGCCTTAGCGTCAGGCTGAAAGGTATCGGACTTTATTGGGATCGTAGCGAAAAGCAGATTGATTTGAGGGCATCGGATGTAGAGTTGGTCGAGACATCCGGCACCAGTCTGGTCAAATCACCGGAAGTCAATATATCACTTAGCGTTTTTGCCATGTTACGCGGTGTGGTGGCTCTCTCTTCGATCGAACTGCAGGATGTCGATGTGAGACTGGTGCGCAGGGCGGATGGCTCTTTCCAGGTCTTTAAAAAATCCAGTGATGAGCCTGTGACCGGTAGCGATAGCGAATCCAGGGATTTTTCGGAAACAATTCAACATCTGGTGAAAGTTCTGGCCTCGGAAGCAAATCCGGATACTCCTCTTAGCTACCTGAAAAAAATAAAATTGAAGGGCTCGCTGGAAGTCGAGGATCGCAAGAGTGGTTTGAACTGGGCTGCGGATGCGGTCGAGTCACTTCTTATAGGTCACAAGGGACAAATAAAAGGTGATCTTGGTATTGCTTTTAGCTCTCCACAGGCAATGGATGGTATCCGTACTGATATCGCATTGACCCTGAAGGATGATGTTGTGAATGCCAGCCTGGAGTTTGAAGGAGTAGACCCGGCACGTATTGCCACACTTGATCAACGGCTGGCCACACTGGCCGGCCTGGACATGAGTTTTAACGGAACCATCAATACAACGGTGACCATGCCGGATACGATTCACAGTCTGACGGCTACGATTACTGGTGGAGCAGGGCAGTTTACATACCAGGATTTTTATCCCCAACCACTTAAGCTTAATTCGCTGGAACTACAGTTGAGTGCCGACCTGCGCGGTAAATCCATGCAGGTATCCAGTCTGGATATTTCATTGGGTGAAACTGCAGCACCGTTGAACTTGCATCTCAATGGCGCTGGAAAAATAGTTGAAAACGCTGTCTCGCTCAAGCTTGAAGCGGGGCTGCAGCAGTTGATGGTCGATGAGTTTGATCTCTATTGGCCCAGGTCAGTTGCACTGGGAGCGCGGAATTGGCTGGTATCAAATCTCAAAGCAGGTGCAGTCAGTAGCGCGGATCTGGATCTGGATATGCTTGTACCAACCGGGCCGGAAACAAAATTCCAGCTCAAGGAACTCAAGGGTACAGTGGCGTATATCGATCTTGGGGTTAATTATTTTGGTGTGCTACCACCAGCAACCGGTGTGACGGGTTCCGGCACTTTTGATCAGCGCGGGTTTGATCTGGATATCAGTAAGGGCCTTGTTAATGGTGTCAGCATTGAATCTGGAAAAGTTCTCATCAGTGGCATGGATAACAAAAAGGCTGCGATTTCGGTCAAGACCCATCTGAACGGTCAATTGGCTGCAGTTTTCGCGGTGCTGGAAAAGCCACCGATCAATCTGAGCTCCGACTCTGTTACCGGTCTGGTATCAGATCAGCTTGGCGGGCAAATCGTATCGGACTTCAGTATTAGTTTTCCGCTTAAATCAGAGTTGGTTGACGGAGAGATTAAATACCAGGCTGGCGGCAAGATCATTGACGGTACGTTCAGTAAGATTTTTCGTGACTATGACCTGCAGGCAGCTAACATCGATTTCAATCTGGATCAATCGAAGGTTAGTTTCGATGGCCCGCTGGAGTTTTCAGGTATTCCATTGACTGTCGACTGGACGACTTATCTGGCAGGAACAGACAAAGGACACGCCGAGTTCACTGTCAACACGCCGAACTTAACCGCTGCCCAGATCACAGCCCTCGGTTTTGATGTGGATGAATACATGGAAGGCAGTTTTGTCCTGAAAACAGATGCAAAGCTTGCGCCCGGTGGATTGGTTACTGCAACGGTTGAAACAAATTTCAACAATGCAGCACTGGCGATTCCGAATATTCACTGGAGCAAGGCGAAAGGTGAAGGGGGCAACTTCGACTTTATTATGTCGTTTGGAAAGGACCATTTGCATATCAAGAATATAGATGTTGAATTGGGCGCGCTAAAAACCAAAGGTGATGTTGAGTTTGACATGGCAGGGCCAGTGATGAACCTGAGCCTTGAGCATCTCTCTTTGTCATATGCACAATTGAAAGGTGTAAAACTGGAGCGGGACGAAAGTAAAAACCTGAAGATTACCCTGCAGGGTGGCGAGGTCAGCCTGGTGCCTTTTTTGTCCGAAGATGATAAGAATAGAGGTCCGCTGGAAGTAAAGGTGGCGACGCAGTCAGCCGCCCTTGCAGAGCAATTGAAATCATCAGGAATCGTCTTCGAGATTGAAGAATCCAGGCTCGATAAGGTTTATGTCAATAAAGATACCTATTTCAATAATATCCGGTTTAGTGGTCGACGGGATAACAGCGGTTGGCAGGAAGTGAGGTTATCGGGGCATAACCCGTTTACCGGTGGCAATACAAATGCCAATTCCCATCCTGAGGCAACAGAAGTGCTCGAGTCCGGTCAGTTCATGTTAAGTTTTGGGCCCGCTCAAAATAGCCAATACCCTCTCAGCATTGAAGCGGAGGATCTGGGTTCTATTGTTTCTGCAGTTAAGGGTAGAAATGTCATGATGGATGGATACCTGGTGCTTAACGGCGATAGCCAGGGCCCCCTGTTTACAAAGCCCATCCAGGCGACCTTTAAACTGAATAATTTTACTGTGACAGAAGCACCGGCCATGTCCAGTGTTCTTAACATGGCTTCCCTGACGCAGATCATCTCCACTTTCAGGCAGACGGGACTCGCTTTCAATTCTACTTCTGGTGATCTCCAGTTGAGTGGAAATCGCTTGTCCACTATACAAACCCGCGCCAATGGCGGGTCATTGGGTCTGTTAGTAGGTGGTTGGGTGGATCTGAAGTCAAAGAACCTGGGATTAAGCGGAACCGTGATTCCTTTGAGTAATTTAAATAAGCTGGTCGGGAAGATACCCTTGTTTGGAAAAGTTGTGGTCGGCAAAGACGGCAAGGGAATAATGGCAGTTGATTATACGGTCAAGGGCACTCTCAGCCAGCCTGAAGCGTCAATCAAAAAGGAGTCACTTACCACCGAACTTCTGGATGAAACCCTGGGGCCAGATAAGGAAAGCGTATCCCCAAATCCGCAGTAAACATTGCAGAAACGGTTAGTTAGCCAGTAAACTGCAGCACTCTTTCACTCATTAGAATAAGAAAAATATGTACAAACCTAAGAACATAAAAGACTCCTATACAAAGGAAGATCTGGTGCTTTGTGGTACAGGCGATCTTTTTGGTCCTGAAACTGCGAAGTTGCCCTCGGGAAACATGCTGATGGTTGATCGCATTGTTGAGATCAATAAGGAGGGCGGACTTCATGGACTGGGTTATCTCGAGGCGGAACTGGATATCAATCCTGACCTGTGGTTTTTTGGTGTTCACTTTGTGGATGATCCTGTCATGCCGGGTTGCCTGGGTCTGGATGCACTGTGGCAGTTATGCGGTTTTTTCCTTGCCTGGAGCGGATGCAAAGGCAAGGGCAGGGCGCTGGGTGCTGGCCAGGTGAAGTTTACCGGCCAGGTTCTGCCGACCGCTAAAAAGGTGACCTATACTTTGAATGTAAAACGAATCATTACACGCAGATTAAGTATGGTGATCGCTGACGGAACCGTCTCGGTTGATGGCCGGGTTATTTATACCGCCGAAGATCTGAAGGTTGGTTTATTCCTCTCCACTGATAGCTTTTAGGATATGAGTATGCGCCGTGTAGTTGTAACAGGTATGGGCCTGGTTTCCTGTTTGGGAAATGACAAGCAAACCGTGACCGAATCTTTGCGCGAAGGACGTTCGGGCATCACATTCAATGAAGACTTCAAGGAGATAGGCCTGCGCAGCCATGTCAGTGGCTCGGTCGATATCGATTTAAAAGAACATATTGATCGCAAGCATCTCCGCTTTATGGGCGATGCTGCCTCATACGCATATATCGCTATGCAAAAAGCCATAGAAGATGCTGGACTGAGCGATGAGCAGGTTTCAAATCCACGTACCGGCCTGATTGCTGGTTCGGGTGGTGCCTCCAGCGCCAACATTGTTTTGTCGGCCGATAAGCTTCGTGACAGGGGTGTACGTCGTCTGGGTCCCTACATCGTTCCGAAAACCATGAGCAGTACAGTGTCTGCCTGCTTATCCACACATTTTGGTATTAAGGGTCTTAACTATTCGGTTACCTCCGCCTGTGCCACCAGTTCTCATTGTATCGGTACTGCGATGGAACAAATCCAGTGGGGTAAGCAGGATATGATATTCGCCGGCGGTGGTGAAGAGAACCACTGGTCACTGGCGATGATGTTTGATGGCATGGGTGCACTTTCAACACAATATAACGATGATCCCGGTAAAGCTTCGCGGGCCTATGATGCCGAACGTGACGGCTTCGTTATTGCCGGTGGCGGCGGCATGCTGGTGATTGAAGAACTTGAGCACGCGAAGGCACGTGGTGCAAAAATTTATGCTGAGATCGTGGGGTATGGTGCGACTTCAGATGGTGCCAGCATGGTGGCGCCTTCAGGCGAAGGTGCGGTGCGCTGTATGCAGCAGGCCATTTCCACAGTTGATACGCCAATTGATTACATCAATACCCACGGCACCAGTACCCCGGTGGGCGATATCGCCGAGCTTGACGCCATACGCGAAACATTCGGTGACGCAACACCACCTTTTAGCTCAAGCAAATCCCTGTGTGGACACTCGCTGGGTGCTGCCGGTGTACAGGAAGCAATCCACTGCCTGCTGATGATGGAAAATGACTTTATGGCAGGCTCAGTCAATATCGAAACACTGGATCCGAAGGCTGAGGGCTTACCTGTGTTACTGGAAAGCAAGGAGACCGACTCCTTGAACACAGTGATGAGTAATAACTTCGGTTTTGGCGGCACCAACGCCTGTATCGTGTTCCGGCGTATCTAAATACCGGTTACGAAAAGATAAGACTAGGGCCAAGCATGTAGGACGGCTTGGTATCTGACAGGTTCGTCGAGGTCACAGAGCACCTTAATTCAGGACTTGATATGCAGGTCATTCAGGTCGGTCGGGGACCCGCGGTCGCGCAGTACCTTTCTTCCGGACTCGCTGTAAATACATCCTTGTACGCTCGGGCGCGACATCCATGTCGCTCACGGTCCTGAAGTAAGGTACTACACACCCTCGGGTCTGTGCGTAACCTTAATTTTTTGGTTTCAGATAGATGTACTGCGGTCAGGCTGAAGCTGGGGTGGGGGTATTGTCTACCAGGACCTTACGAGACAGGAAGTCGAGGATGAGCGCACACGGACGTGTTCACAGCGTGTCCTGGTAGACAATACACCTGCGCCAGCGCCCCTCCCAAGTGGATCGGTAATTCACATCAAGTTGGATTATTCATCCAGTACGACTGCCAATGCCTCAATAAAATAATCCATATTGCCCTCATTAAATGAGGCAACATTGACCCGCGATGAATTGACCGTATAGATTGCAAATTCATCACGCAGGCGGTGAACCTGTTCCACGGTCAGACCCATAAATGAGAACATACCGGACTGACGTTGAATGAATGAAAAATCACGTTGAATACCAGCCGCTGCGATTTTTTCCGACAGCGTTTTGCGAAGTCCGTTGATTCGGTTCCGCATACCTGCAAGCTCTACGTGCCACTGCGCGGTGAGTTCTTCTGAGTGCAGGATGATGTCGATGACCGCTGGCCCGTGTGCGGGCGGCATGGAGTAGTTTTTGCGGGTTACGTTATGTATCACGCTCTCAACTGCGTCCGCCTTTTCAGCAGTACCTGCGATGACGCTTATCGCACCGACACGTTCACGGTACATGGCAAAGTTTTTGGAACATGAACTGGCAAAAATAACTTCGGGACATTGTTCGGCAAACAGACGTATGCACAGACTGTCCTCTTCAATTCCGCGTTCAAAGCCCATGTAAGCGATATCGATCATGGGTGTAAATCCACGTTCGCCAGCGAGGTTCGCGATTGCCTGCCACTGTTCGGGGTCAGGGCTTACGCCGCATGGGTTGTGACAGCAGGCGTGAAACAGTACCACGTCGCCTGGTCCACGTTGTTGCAGGGCGGCCATCATGTCATCGAAGCGCAGACTGCTGTTTTCGGCATCGAAATAGGGGTAACTGTGCATTGCCACACCGGCACCTGGAAACAAGGCCAGGTGGTTGGCCCATGTCGGGTCACTGGCCCAAAGCTCAGTTTCAGGTCGTGCGACCTTGATCAGGTCGGCTCCGACTCTCAAGGCTCCGGTTCCACCGGGAGTCTGCACGGTTCGAACACGGTTCTGTTTAAAAACTTCGTTGTCCTTACCCAGGATAAGTTCGCCTATTGCCTGGTTAAACCCAACAACACCTCGCGGTCCGAGGTAGGTTTTAGTGGTTTGTGTGTCGAGTAGGATTTTCTCTGCTTCAACCACGCAATCCAGCATGGGTGTGTTACCCGCTTCATCGCGATATACACCGATGCCGAGATCAATTCTTTTCGGGTTTGAGTCGGCTGCGTAAGCTGCGATCAGGCCAAGTATCGGGTCGGGTGGTATGGCATTAAGTTTTTCAAACATGGTCGTTTTCTCTATGATTAACTCACTGGGTATTGTCAGCCCATATTATTGCGAGTTTGTATTAACCGCCAGAAATGACGGACTCCACTGTTCCGTTATTCCACTGTATGGAACAGAAGATTGTAACGCGTCAGGCTATAAACATCTGCAAAAACTGGCCTGAAATCCTATCGGTTTTATACAGGGAATATTGCCTATCCCCAAAGCTCAGGATCAAACCCGTTTACGACACCGTTGATGTACTTGAGACCATTGGGCTGGTCGTATTTCAGAAGCAATGGTCCGTCGATATCCACGAAGTCACACAGTTGCGCAACAACGAATGAGGGAGCCATGCTAAGTGAGGTTCCAACCATGTTTCCAACCATTAACTTGCAGCCCTTCTCCTTTGCCGTTCTGGCCAGGCGCAGGCCTTCCGTCAGGCCGCCAGTTTTGTCCAGCTTGATATTGATCATGCTGTATCGGCGTGCAGCGGTTTCCAGTTCACCGGTGTGCAGACAGGACTCATCTCCCGCCAGGGTAATGGGAGACTCAAAACCTTCCAGTTGTTCATCAGCACCACGGGGAAGTGGTTGCTCGATCATGGCCAGGTTTAGGTCGACACATTTTGGCAGGACTTCTTTTAATTGATCGAAGCTCCACCCCTGGTTGGCATCCACTACCAGTTCGGCATCCGGACGGGCGGCACGGATCGCGGCCAGTTTTTCATAGGGCATATGACTGTCGAGTTTGATTTTCAGTATCGGTGCATCAGCCGCTGCGGCCGCTTTGGCGGCCATCTCCTCAGGTGTGCTTTCCAAGCCAATCGTAAAAACGGTGGTTACGGGTTTCGGGTCGATACCGGTGAGTTGCCAGATGGTCTTGCCGGCCCGTTTGCATTCGAGGTCCCACATGGCACAGTCGATGGCGTTTCGTGCGCCACCTGCGGGCAGGAGATCCTGCAGTTGTTGACGGGTAATTCCATTGCGTATCTCGTTAGCGACCGAATGAGCCTGCTCAAAGATACTCTCGGCGGTTTCGTCCAGGTAAAAAATACCCTGGGCTTCACCACGACCGACAAATCCATCCTCAAAAAGCTGTACTACCAGGCAACGTGAGTTAATCCATTCAAAGCCTGAGATTCGAAACGGTTGGGTCAGTTCCCAGTCCGCGATATGTATACTGAAATCCATCTTTCCTACTCCGTATAGAGTTGCTTGATGTGATCGGCAATTTCACCACAACCATCAATGATCGGATCAACACACGGCAGACCGGTTTCCGCACGCATTTCAGCCAGGTAAGCTGTGCGATCGGCCGAGGCAAGTTCTGATGTATTGATACTGATGCCAACACAACGGATGTCCGGGTTGGTACGGCTACCCAGTAATATATGCTGGTCGATTGCCTCACCGATTGTGGGCAGGGGGTAATGCTCCCAGCCGGAAATAACCTTACGGGTAGCGTCGTGACAGAGCACAAAGGCATCCGGTTGTGAACCATGCA
>Ga0316192_10001114_pt1 | contig 19809 bp, 13 predicted proteins | sample MerIslwburrow_MG_FD_204931 | JGI IMG/M metagenome (GOLD analysis project Ga0316192, IMG submission 204931) | Coastal sediment microbial communities from Maine, United States - Merrow Island worm burrow | ecosystem: Environmental > Aquatic > Marine > Coastal > Sediment | place: USA: Maine...
CCCGTTCCATGGCTTCGAATGATTCGTTTCCTCATCATACGCATGGTTCAGTGCCGTGCCGGGGGGTAGCCGTTACACGGGCTGGATTGGCCAGCTTGAATATATTAGCTTTGCTTGGCGCACTCATGCTCCTTTAACCATTTCCCATGCTTCCTCAACCATTTTACATGCCTCCTCAGCCATTTAGCAGACCTCCGCAACCATTTAGCGGCCCCCTGCAATCATTTGACAAGCTCTCGGCAGGTGGTGGTTTTGATAAAAATCTGTGGAATCTGCGAAATCTGCGGAAATAAGTCTCAATCCCATCTTTAGTTAGGGCACTTTTCCGACAGATACCCTTGCAGGCTCAATAAAAACAATACCCTGCAAAGCCCATTGTTCTATTCTCAATTTTGTAACACTTTTTTGTGTCACTTTTTCTCACCTCCCTTGTTTTTCACATTTTACAGGTGTTTGTTTTTATTTAAGATAGCTTAGATGTTCTATTCGACCCTGTTTTGGGTCGCAAAAAAGACCTTTTTGTCGTTTTTTTTAGACCCTCAGCCTCAAGCTTTTTTATTGCCTTTTTTTGTCTCTTGAGATTTATCTGGCAATTTTCGACAAAACATTGCGCGTCAACTCATTATCCCCCTCGCGAGGGGGAGGCGCGCTTTTCGAGAATCCGTGTCGGCGGTTTGCAATGGTGGACAATTCGCCACCCCCGTCTCCTTACGGAGCCACCCCCGCCAGCGGGGGATAGGCACAGAATATATTTATTTATAGCTCTGTTCAATTTCAATTGTCTCAATAACATCTTCAATTCGGCGAATTACTTCCTGAATTTGATTCAACACCTGCTCATCGGTAAACCGAATAACTTTAAAACCGGCCTGTTCCAAATCATCTGTTCTCTGATCATCTCTTTTCGCTGTTTTTTCGAAGTCATGTGTGATTCCATCCACTTCAATTATCAATTTTAGTTCTTTGCACATGAAATCAGCGATATAGTTCAGCACAGGTCTTTGCCGACAAAACGGATAGCCTTTCATCTTTTTTGCCCGCAAAGCATATTTCCACAGGCAGGCTTCCGCCTTGGTCATTTCTTTCCTGAGCTTGTTGGCAAAGGGTTGCAGTTTATGGTTATAGCCGTAAAAGTTATTTTTATCTGCTTTCATTTTCCATACAAATTGAAAAAAGTCAATTTTTCCGCAAGAGGCGCGCTTTTCGAGAACCCGTGTCGGTGGGGTTTGCGATGGCGGATAATTCACCACCCCCGTCTCCTTACGGAGCCACCCCCGCCAGCGGGGGACACATGGACGAATATAGATATTTTCATATTATCAAATAATCGGGATCTTCGGCAATTTCGCCCGCGCCCCAAATTTCAACTTTGCCGACACAGGAGGCGCAAATGAGATATAAGCGAATGCTGTCCCTGGTTTCCAGTTTAGTTGTCGCCAGCGTCTGTTTCAATTCCGCCAGTTCATTTAGGGTGATTTCCGCTTCAAAAACAGAGAATTGCGCTCTTCGACCAAAATCTTTCAGTCGTTTGGCCAGCAAAGTGCGCGTTCTATCGCTACTGATATCATAAGAAATAAGGACATAGACTTTGGTCATATCAAATTACAATTTTAAAAATAAATATCAACCGGTTAGCGTAAGCGGAAAGGCTCATATTCATCTCCGTTCCGTATACATGTCGCCAGCTTATGCGCCTGGTTTTTAAAATGAGCCCGAAAATAACCGCCGCCAGACGATGATATGGAGCAGATTTTTGTTGCGTATGATAAGCCGCCCACGATTGTTGGCGGGTTTAGTCTTTGACAAGAGAGTTGAAATATCCATGGATTGTGCAGTCCGTCGGCGTTGAAAGGGTGGTTTTTGTAAAATTTTTGGTTGGAACGAACGGGTTGACCGAAAAGCTGAAGTGATGAAAGTTGATCCCACCGGTATGGGTTTTGGGGAGTCGGCTCTCGAAGCAGTGCAAAAAGTCAAATGGAACCCGGCTAAGCAACGCGACCGCAAAATACGTGTGTGGATTTCAATTCCGGTGCAATTCCGGCTGGTCACCTGAGATTTATTCGATTTGCGTCAGCTTAATGTGAAAGGTGTTGCGGGCTGTTTGGAAAGTCGCAGATACTCTGACAGGGTTTATAATCCTGTCAGAGTATGGTCTGCGAAAATAGATGGGCGGTCTACAGAAATTTCAGTGAAAAGCTTCAACGCTTACCGCCCCCCTTGCCGTAACCTGAATCAAAACGCAAATAAACCGTTATTTGAAGCTGGCTTATTTTTCAGTTTCAGAGGGGTCTAAATCGACTTATTGTCCCGCATCCGGGGGCGATGGTGGTCGACCAAGACTGCTCGACTTTCCGCCTTCTCCGCCGCTTAAGGCCACCGCGCTGACCGCGCCGCCGCCGATTATACTGCCCGCCGCCGCCCAAACCCAGGTCGCCAGCCCCGCGCTTTTTTCCCGCCATTTTTGTTTGAGTTCAACATCCTGGAACCATTCTTTCAAAATGGGCTTGATTGCGCGTGAGCGCACTGCAAAGTCTGATGGAAAATCAATTATGGATTTGGCGTCTGCGCTGACAGTCATGCCAATGAGATAGCCGTCGTCATTAACAATCGGCGCTCCTTCAAGGCCGGTGCGTTCTTCAACTTGATAAACAAAACCGCGATCATCTGTTCCGCCAACGTCTATGGGAAAAGGCATCCAGTCGCCATGTTCAGCATGGGTCACGGCTGTGACAATTTTCCCTTCTTTCAGTTTACGGTCGTCGCCGATGGTAATCATGCGTTGCCCTTTCGGGAAATCATTAACCGCGACAACAGCAAGGTCAAGGTCAAAGTCGATCCATTTGTCAATTACGCGTCCTAACAGAGCATCGGGATAATCTTTGAGGATGACTGCTACTTTTTCCCGACCGGCGACCATGCTATACGATGTCAGGATAAATCCGACATCATCAGTGTGTACAGCAAGCAAAACGCCGATGCCAATTTTGGTGCCGGCGTCTGAAACCATTTTTACAACGGCCGGGGATGTGTTGTCATAGCCTTTTTGAGAAAGAACTTGTTCTAGTTTTTGCGGCGTTTCATTTTTTTCTTCTTCCGGAGTGTCCTGGCTAAAGGCCACGCTCGATATTGCTACAGCGCAAGCAATTACAGATAGTATAGTTCGATATTTCATAATGTTCTCCATGAGTGGTCTTATTTAACCAGTAACATTTTATGGGCTTTTGAAAATTTTCCAGCAGAAATCAGGTAGAAATAAACGCCGCTGGCGGCGGAACGGCCATGTTTGTCACGAGCATTCCAGTTGACGACATGATAGCCGGCTTTTTTTTCTTCTGCATCGACAAGCTTGATGACTTCCCTACCGAGAATATCATAGATTCGAATGGTTACTTCATTGGTTGCGGGCAACCCGTATCGAATAGTGGTTGTCGGGTTAAACGGGTTTGGAAAATTCTGTGACAATTCAAAATTGGTCGGCACAAGTCCGGCGCTGGCCAAGGCGTCTGCAACATATTCAGGGTTGCCGACAACCAGTTTTAATTTTTTATGCGCGCCGCGCGCTCCGGTTGGAAATTTATAGTCAGCGACTTCGCGCAAATCAAGGCTGACATTTAACTTTTCATCAAGAAGACGCACTTGCAAATATGCAGGTATATTATTCGGAGAAAAGGTAACAATAGCTTCTTCGTTTGGCGTGTTGCTGACAACTTCAAATTCCCAAATTTGACCGGCGCCAATGGCGTTGCGATAATCCATGGCATAATTCATCGGTTGCTTTTCCCAGTCAGGGTGTGGGAAATATAAAGAGATATATTCTCCGATGGGCGGGGGTTCAACCTGATCCATTCTGTCCCATTGTGAAACCGCGTCATCGTGAATACCGGCAAAATTAAATAAGTCGGCGGCCGCGCCGCAATATGCTTCAAGCCGCACGCCTGCCTGTTCGGCTGAATTATCCTTGGCCAGGCTTGTCGCCTGATTGAATTCTCTTTCGGGGAACTTCAGGGCGACATTGCTTTGCTCACTGTTATAGATGTAATATCCCTCAAACGGCTCGACTACATCAGGTCTGATATAGGTGCCGCGATAAAGCCACGGCCCCTGGAGAGCAAGCGGCAGGTTGTTTTCAACGATTTCGTTCCAGGAAATTGGGAAAGCGAAGGGGTTGCCGACCTGGTTCCAGCCTGGTTGAAGCGTTACGATAAAGTCCCGGCTGAGCGGCATTGTTTGTCCTGAGCCAAAGTCGATAATTCTGGTGCGGGCTGAATTTAGCCAGAATGCGCGACCCGGTTCAAACGCAAATGTGGAGGCGTTTGATGTGTAGAATTCTACGTTTTTACCAATCGGGGCGCCTAATATGTCGGCTTCGTAGCGATATTCAAAAAGTCTCCAGCTTGTGGAGTCATAGGCGCCAAATCCGGAGGTTTCGAAAACCGTGTCAGCTCTGGGCTGCGTGATAAAGTTTGGCGTTGAAATCATTCGGTAGCCGGTGTTGTCGGTTGCCAGCAAGATTTGTTTGGTTAAAAGGCCGCCTGCAAAAGATACTTGCACATTGAAGGTGTCGGAAAAACTGGTTACGCTAACATTGTCAGTTGCGTTAATATAGTATTCAAAGCCGCGCTCTGTAATATATTCGCCAGGTATTTTGCCGGAAAAAGTAGTTCCGTTTTCAGCCGACATAATGATTGGGCTAAAGTTTGACTTGCCGCCAATTCGATAGTTAATAGTGGCTTGTTTGACGCCGCTTAAGTCGCTGACTCCGGCCTTGATTACAGTGTCGCGCGCGGCAATGGCTGATTCTAATTGTCGCACTGCGATGGTCGGACCTGCTTTTGAAACAATGCGGAATGGCTGGCTTACGTTTCGGATAAAAGGTGTTTCAATTGCGGTGATGCGCAAGACACAGCTATCGCAGGGCGTCTGGTCAAGGGATGGTATACTCTCTGAATTTGTGTTTGGCGAAGGTTTGTCGTTTGGGGCTGATTCAAAGAGCGGGGGTGCCAGGTAGCTGGCGCCGCCGTTTGTTGACAATTCGATTCGCACGTTTTCAACTTCTGGCGAGGCGCGCCAAACGATGGTTCTTGAGCTACTAATTTCCCACTGATCGCTGGTCTGAGGCTGTAGTATTTCGACTGTTCTGAACTCACCGGGTTTGCCCTCCAGGTTTATTCGTTGCGCGAAAATGTCGAGATTGCCGTTGCGACTGTCTTGCCAGGTAATAATCGCGCCGCCGAGTCCGTCGGAAGTCAACGCAGGGTTTGACTGCGAGTTAATTGCTTTTGACACTGTCACACCGCCTGGATTCCATAATAGGATGCCATTGATGTTTACTGCCTGCGCGTAGATATCGGGCTCGCCGTTTCTATCGTCGCGCCAGGCGGCCAACAAAACGCCTTTGTCGCCACTGCTTACGCTAACTTGATCCTGAACGCCAGCATTGTCGGCCAGCGGCAGATCTGAAATCCAGGCCTTGTTGGTGTTGTCAATTCGCTGCGCCTGAATTTTCATGTTTTCAGGAGGGCCGTTTTGCCAGACAAGGAAGGCTCCGCCGTCGCCGTCGCTTATGGCTTTCAGGTTGCTTTTGGCGCCGGATGTTGTCTCTAACAGAATGGTGGGCGGCGACCATAGCGGGTCGCCATTCGCGTTTCGTTTGGTGACATAAACTTCAACGTTATGGTCGCCGGCAACGGGTTGCAACCAGGCAATGATAGCGCCTTCGTTGCCGTCAGGGACGAGAACTGGCACAGTGCCCCAAACGATTTCGTCGCCTATGGCTACGTCGCTAGAGTCCCAAATAACGCCGTTTGGGTTGAGCCCGGCGAGGAAGACCACTGTATCCGATCGCGCGTCAGCCCATGCGGCCATGATGCCGCCGTTTAAGGCGAGGGCGACCGGCGGCTGAACCGACGGTTGAGCTCCTCTTGCATTCGGGTTGAGAATTCTTTGTTCAGGGCGCATGTTAAGCTCACCAGTGAACCGGATGCTTCCGTCCAAATCAGTAATCTGCACGCCGATATTGTCGTCGAAAACGTTACTGACAAAGGCTGCGGTGACAATATTTTTGTTGTGCAGGAAGATTCGAGGCGGTTCATTTGTGCCGCCGTGCGCGGTTGTGGATGTTTGCCAAAAGGGGGTTCCATCTCTTTTAAAACTTTGTATTTGGATAGATGAGGCCTGATCGCGATAGGCGACAAAGAATGTGTCTGCATTGGAAATAACAACAGCGGGTGAGTCATCGGAGCCTTCACCGATGGCAATTTCGGCGCCTCCGGGCCAAAGTCGGTCGCCGCTTTCGAGAATTCGCTGGCCGTATATATCGCTGGCGGTCTCGATATTTCTGCCGTCGCGCCAGATGATGATAGCGCCGCGCTCGCCGTCGCTGACAATAACCGGTTGGTCTTGCGCGCTTTGGTTGAGGGTGACGATTGCGTTGTTTGCGTTGTCGGATGAGACATCTCTTGACCAAAGTGATTGACCGGATGCTTCCTGACTTATAAAGAGTGTTATAAGCCACGCGGTGATTATTGTGGTTATATTCCTAACCCAATCGTTTACATTTTTTTCTTTCATAGATAATCTGGTCCTTTGGATGTAACAGGTAAATGGGAGACGCTTTTGACGCCTCTGGTTAATGCATTTTTGAGCAGAGTGACCTGGCCAACTGAATGAAAACGGTATAGACTAAATATTAACAATAACAATCGCTATGTTTCCCGGCTTTGGCGGCGCTCTGTTTTTTGAGAATGCTGTTTATTTTGCAAAAGGTTGAAGTGCATAAATTTTTATTGCAGCCGGGCGCCGCCGCTTTGAATAATGTTGGAAGCATTTACAATTTTTAAACGCTTGAGTCGGGCAAGTAACAAGCTTGAAGTTTTGTTTTTATAAATGTTTAATAATGGACATAAATATACATTTGGCGAAAAGTATTGTCAAGTCAATTATTTTATGTTTAGTAAGGTTAACAGTTGAGGTTTTGTGGCGCTTGGTTGGTTTTGGTCGGTTTTTCGAAAATTGTTGCGGAGGGCGACCCCGCCCCGACTTTCCTTTTGTTAAATATCAGAACAGGGTCGGGGTGAGGCGCCCGGAGCCCACGCAGGACTTACAGGCCAAATCGGTGGGACAGGCCTGGTCGCCTTGTTTTAATTTGAGGCTGATTCTGGGTAAAGATGTCGGCTTTCAGGACTGGAAGACCGGAGTGGTTCATTGGCTATTTGGAGAGCAAAATACGGATTGTTTTTTTGAGTTTTGGGTTGGCGGGATTTGATTCGTTGTAGTTGATGAGGATGTCAGCTTTGTTGTCGTTGTTCATTTGCATGGCGTTTACAAGCTCGCCGTTTTGCGGCAGCCGGACGTGTAGTTTGTGGCCGATTGCTTTTTTGAAGCCGCGCCGCAGATCGCCAAAAACAAAGGCCAGCGTTGATGTGTTGGGGCCGGTGGCGACATCTTTGAGGCCGTCGCCATTAAAGTCGGCGATTTCATAGACCGGAGAGGTTGTGCCGCCGCGAAAAGTAAAGTTTACGACGATTTCATTTTTCCGGGTGGGTTGTTGCGGGTATTTGTGAGCTTTGCTCATGAAGTAGGTTTCGGCCTGGATTTTGACCGTTTTTGTGAGGAGCATTCGAACGATATTGCCAATGCCGACTCCAACGACGGGGAGAAGGAGGTCTTTGCGACCGTCTTTGTTGAGGTCTTCAAGGTCAAAGACGATGAGGGCGCCGCCGGGGGAGATGGTTTGGTCGGGTTGGGATGGCAGGTAAAAGGTGGTGAAGTCGCCGGGGCGTTTGAGTTTGCCGAGGAAGATTCGAATTTCAGAGTGAGGACTCATGATGCTTTTTTCTGTGGATTTTTGTATTTGCGTGACATCGAGCAGGCCGTCGCCGTCAATGTCGGTGAGGCGCATGAAGAAGTTTTTGATGCTCTCTTCACCCCACTGTGTTTTTTGAATTTTATGTCCGGGCCAGATTTGGCCAAAGTTGGCGGGGATTTGCAGGAAGCGTTTCGGGGAGAATTTTCCCGAGTCGGCTTGCGTAAAGACGACAAGACTGTCGCTATAGACGCCAATAATATCGGTTTTTTGGTCGGCGTTAAAATCGTCGAAAATAATATATGGGGCTGCGTAATGGGCTTCAGCGCGTCGGCCAACCGAGTAGCGTGGATGGTAGAATCCGGCATAAGAGGCTTCGGCGTAAAGAGGTATGCGGTTCAATTGCCAGCCGGTTTTGCTTTGGTGGTAGATGTCGAAATGATGGATGGCGGGCAGCATGATCTCGTCGCGGCCATCGTTGTTGATGTCGCCGACAAAGTCAAAGCTGAGTTTGTTCTGATTGGTTGGCAAAAGGAAGAGGGATTGGGTTTTAAAGATGGGCAGGGATTCAGGGGCGAATCCGCTGTCGGTGAACACGAAATAGCGCGCCTCTTTGTCGGTCAGGTAGATGAATTCCTTTTTGGCGTCTCCGGCTATATTTCCGATGTCATAAATTAATTGTTGGCGGGACAGGGGAAAGATTTGGTCTGGCTCGGAGTTGAAACCGTGTTTTTTGTGGAAGTGAAGACTGGCAATCCGTTGACTGTTTTTGGTTTTTTTATCTTGTTGCAGGGTGAAAAGGAGGATGTCTTTCAGGCCGTCGAAGTTGAGGTCTTCGATGTGATAGCCTGTGAGTTGGCCGCTATATTGGATGTCATGGCTGGAAAATTTCAGGTTGTCGGGCGCAGCGCTTACGAGCATTACCGCAAGCGCCAGGCAAAATATTTTCATCGTGGCGCCTCTTGTTTTATGGTTTTGAGCAGAATGGGCCGCAATGTTTTCCAGACGATTTCGGCCACGATTTTGTGTCCTTTTACGGTGGGGTGTATGCCATCTGGTAAATTAAGTTGCGGAATTCCGCCAACGCCTGCAAGGAGAAATGGAATGAGGGCTGTTTTATTTTCTTTGGCGAGGTGTGGGTAGATGGCTTTGAATTGATCGACATATTTCGAACCAAGGTTGGGTGGCGCCTGCATTCCGGCCAGTATAATTTCGACATTCGGATACTTTGTTCGCGCTTTGTTTATGATGGCTTGCAGGTTGTTTTGGGTCAGGTTTAGATCAAGGCCGCGCAGCGCGTCGTTGCCGCCAAGTTCTAAAACCAGGATGTCTGTTTGTTGTTTTAGCAACCAATCAATACGGCGCAGTCCGCCGCTGGAGGTTTCACCGCTTAGTCCGCCATTGACAACGCTAAAGGGAAGGTTGAGCGAGTCAATTTTTTGCTTAACAAGGTGCGGGAAGGCTTGTTTTTGCGAAATGCCATAGCCTGCGGTCAAACTATCGCCGAAAAAGAGGATGCGTTTTTTATTTTGTAAAGGCAAGAGTTGCGCCTGAAACAGGCAGGCGATTAAGAGAAACTGGATTATCTTCGACATAGGGAGCGCGCTCATTTATGTTGTTTGTCGGGTTAAGGAGTCTCGTTTTTTTCGTTCCAGGAGCTCACTTTTTTCATTTTCCGTCATTTTTTTGCTCGCAGAGCGCAAACCTTCAAAAGAAAAGTTCGCGAAATTATTATTTATAAAATGAAGAACCGCATCTTTGTCAGCGACACTTAGTTCGCGCAAAATCCATCCGACGCCGGTTTGTGCAAATCTCTCAGAGGATTTAACGGTATGGGCGCATACATTAAGGATGGTCTCAGTGAATCCCGGGAAGTTTGCTTCACCTTTTGCCGCAAAGTTTACGAATGCAATGGCCGCCGCCCTTCTGCGCCAAAGGTTTTCTGCTGTTCTCCAGGCTGCGATTGCCTGCGCGCATTCTTGGCCCTCTCTTTGAAAGAGCGGGCCAAGCGCGCGGATGCAGAACCAGTCGCAAATATTCCAGTCAAAAATATAACCATCGTCAAAGAGTGAGGCAAAGCGTTGCAGATCGCTGCGCCAATTGAGCATGTCATTTGGTATTAGTATTTCCTGGATGAACAAGATGCCGGCAAGTTTGTCTTCGCTATGTTGTTGACAAATTAAGGCGAGTGCTAAACTTTTCAACTGTTCATGGCTCATTTCCTGCACTGGTTCGCTTTTAAAAGATGAATGCACAACTTGTCGGATGTCAGCCATTTTTACACCGCGAAAAGGGATTACGTGTTTGAGATATTTTTCCCACCAGGCTTTGGTTGCCAGATTGGCTTTTTGTTCAAGCGCTTGCTGTAAGTCGATTATTGTTTTTTGCATTTTTCGATGAGAATGTCCGTGAGTCAGAATAACAATGAATTCAGCGGGCGCTAGCCTTGCTGAAACGGCTGGTTGGAAAATATGGTCGCATAAGCATCACCTGTCTCGATTTCTACAATATCGGGCGCTATCCCTTCAATGTTTCTTCAGGGTGATTCGGTCTATATAGATAATATCGAGTACTACCAAGGTGGACGAAAATATGTTCAACCACTAAATTAAAAGAAAAAATTTATCTACAACGATGGTTGTAAACTGATGCTTCAATTGAAACATCGACTCCCTTTTCCGGGAATCTTGCCGAGCTTCTTTATGTAAACCCGATCAGCATGGTCTTTATCAACTATTCACCCAATGAAACAGGGTGATATTCCTCTTTGTTCTCCCGTAAAAATGACATTTGCTGAGATTCTGTATTCCAATTCGGGATATCAGCATTCTCAAGAACAGGATGTGCTTTCTCAATGTCATTTAATAGATTGATTAAACTTTTTCCCATCACAGTGGCAAGATTAACAGGAACAGCGTTCCCAATTTGTTTATATTGATTACTTAGAGAACCAGTAAAAAGCCAATCATCAGGAAATGTTTGAATTCGGGCATATTCCCGAATAGTGAGAGGACGCGTCTCCTCCGGGTGGCATCGTTCAGTTTGTTTTTGAGCGGGGGCGCAAGTTAGTGTTAAGCTTGGTTCGTCCCATGAAAGTCTTCTGGCCATCCCTGTTTTACCACCTCCCAGAAAGTAGCTTTTTTTCATATACTCACGTTGAATTTTCTCAGGCAAATCCCGCCAATAACCACCAGGCGGCACAAGGTCAAGAATCTCTTTTTTCCGTTTAGGATACACCTGCCCATCTGATTCCGGAACATCGCATTCGAAAAGTTCACCGCTTTTAAGCGCATCCCGCAGTGTAACGACGCGTTTATATGAAGAAGGCCAGGTAAAAGTTATGTTCTCAATAAGGTCATTTCTTATTCCAACGAGAAAAAGTCGTTCCCTTTTTTGAGGAACCTTGTAGTAGGCGGCTTTAAGTATACGAGGCTCTACAAGTGTATAACCTATTTCCTTGATCTTATGTTTTATTGTATCAATCGTTCTTCCATTATCGTGATTAAGAAGTCCACGAACATTTTCCCCAAGAAAAACTCTTGGCTGAACCTCTTCAATAGCTCTCGCAAACTCAAAAAAGAGAGAGCCGCGAGTTTCACCAAAACCTAGTTTGTTTCCAGCATAGGAAAATGCCTGGCAAGGAAAGCCGCCTGATAAAAAATCTATTTTGTTTTGGAATGGGGTGAAGTCAAGCCCCACAATATCTTTAACTACAACATTCCAATGTGGCCGATTTCTTTTGAGTGTTATTCCGGCGTTTTTTTCAATTTCATTTAAAAGAACTACTTTAAAACCCGCATTTTCTAAACCAAGCGCCAATCCACCAGCCCCTGCGAATAGTTCAATTGAACGAAATGGACGAACCGGTTTTATTTTTTGTTCATTGTCCCAATCACTCTCCGATAGTTTACGGTACTCATCAAACTCAAGCATCTGTTTTTTGGTGTAGAGTTTTTGGGAACCTCTATTTTCGGGCACAAGTTTACCGCTTTTTTCCCAGCCTGCAACTATCGCTTTGGAAATCCCCAGACTATTTGAAACTTCAGTAAGTGTTAAATAACGACTCATCCTATCTCCAAACTTGAAAAGCCTTCATATTTTTCAAAGGAAAGAAGGTAAATACTTTTTAATAAATTTTGGGAAATTTTTTGAAGTTCTTTATTGACGGAGCTTTCTATTGTTCCCGCGCTGCTACGGGCAATAACATCATCAATTACAGTAGGGATAGCTTCACAAAGTTCTTTAAAGGCGATAGGGGTTCCTGTCACAAGTTCATAAAACTTATCGATCGAGATTCTACGAATATTTTTGTTTGAGAGTTGTTCTGCATCAATGCTTGCTTTCCAAGTAATATTTTGACTCTTCCTGGCAATAACTTCAACCAGATAGCAAGTTGCTTCATCATCTCGAAGAATTTTGTGTTGCATCTTCATATATGTTTTTTGCGCCGCTGAGGAGTTCATTGTGTTATGCTTATTCTTCATTTCCACAAAAATTTTACGAGATTTATTAATTACATCGTATCCTTTTTCAGGAACTTCCCAATCGGAGCCAATATATTTGAAGATGTTTTGATGGAAATAACCGATGTGATTTGTGTTTGATTTGTCTATTTGACGAATTGATTCAGTCTCAATAATTTCTTCGATGCTCTTTCCATAAATTTTGGAATCAAAAGTCAGTTTTATTGGGTCAACCAAATTTTTATTAAACTCTTTAAGGCTTATCTGGAAACGATACTTTTCAATTGTTTGCTTTATGTGTACAAATAAATCTTCATCGGAGATAAAAGAAAGTCCATATTTAGCCATTTAAGATCCTTCTAATTAAGCTATAAAAAAACAAGTAGGCGCAAGAAGAGAAAGCAATGAAAAACATTCGTGGCATTTTTTTGATTTGGTGTAAGGAAATACTTATAAATTTATTACTTGAACCAAAGACCAATCCATCCTGAACTAACTAAGCTTTGAAAAAATATGCTGTTTGGCTGTTGCCTGTATACAAATTACGTTGTGGAAAGGAAAGAAGAAAGCGTTGGTTCGAAAATATTTGATGATATGATAGAAGCTCGGCGCCGATTGCGTGGGTTCAGAATAAATCATGGAGCGCGCCGTCGGCGACAGCGCGCTCCATATATGAGAATTGTTTAAGTTCCTTTATGAGTAATGTCAGTTTCCTTATCGCAGCAATGTCATTTTACGAATTTGGATAACTTTTCCGGAAGTCATCACCGCGAGATAAATTCCACTTGCCGCTGGTTGTCCTGCGTTGTTTCGACCACGCCATATTATTGGATGTGAGCCTGCAGGAAGTGTTTGGTCCACAAGCGTTCGGGTTAATTGACCACGCATATTATATATTTTGAGTTGAACTTGCGCCTGAACCGGAAGATCTATATGAATTTTGGTTTCAGGGTTAAATGGGTTTGGATAGTTTTGCTGAAGTGCAAATGAAGTTGGCAAAGGTTTATCCACGTCTTGAATTCCGGTGATATTTTGCTTAACCGTGAAGTAGCCGACATTGGAATAGTCGGAGTTTTCGCCGAAATTATCTGTTGCGCCAACCCGCACATAATACGCGGTTCCAGGCTCCAGATTAAGCGGCGTCAAGACATCGGAAAGGTTAACCGTGGTGTCTTCAATTGCCTCGGTCTGTCCATGAATGGTCTCAAATTTTTCGGTTTGAGAGACTTCGATGAAGAATGAACAAGTTTGTTCCGGATCAGGATCACTGCCATTGCTCCAGGTCAGATGGTCGGTTTCTTCACCCCAGGAGGGCTGTAAAAGCTGTGGCGCAATCGGCGGCGTATTTACATACATGCTGAGCGGTATTTGAGCCGCGACACCCTGATCAGCGCTGATGATGCGAACGACCGCATCGTGTTGCGCATAGGCTGAAGGCAAGGTTGAAACAGTGATTTTGATTTGTCCGTTCGGATTAAGATTTATCGGCAGTTGCTCTGAACTAACAGCAAAGCCGCTTTCTGCGTCCAGGCTGATTTCTGTGATTTGAATGACATTGCGGCTTATATTTTTAGCCATAAATTTCAGCGACTTTTTATCACTCATATTCACAATGCCAAAATCTATTGAGTCAGGTTCAGCAGCCATCAACAGGTTTGTTGCGCCGGTTGAGTTTTTGGCTCCGGGCGTGCCGCCAATCGTTGCGCTCGCTTGCCAGTTCTCAGCCAGACTATTGTCTGCCAACAGATCTTTTAGCTCAAGCGACGATCCATTGCCATTTGGACTGTCCGGCCATGGCGCGCCGTTTTCGTAATCGACAACATCAATGGTAAGTCCATCAATGTCAACAAGTTTGACTTCTTCACCAGAGTTGACCAAGTTGCCTGATTGCCACTGCAGGCTGCCAGGATAAGTCGCGCCGGTTTTGGCGAGAACAAGATAGCCCTCTGCCGGAATGATTTCGCCATCGCTGAAAGTATGCGTTATGCCTGCCGCAAAAGAAATTCCTGCAAGAGAAACTTCCTGGTTTGATGTGTTAAACAACTCCAGAAATTCGAAATCAGTGTCGCTGCCTTGCGAAGTGGCCGGGTTGTAATGCAGCTCGGTAATCATCAAAACACCGGCAAGTGGAGATAATTCCTCCTCAATTCCTTTTGCCAAAACCGGAATCGTGGTCAGCGGACTGTCTGGATCGTTGCTGCTGATTTGAATTTCGACTGATCTGTCGCCAGACTCTGTGGGTGAAAAAACAACATCGAGCATCGTAAATCTACGCGGCTCAATGGAAAGTGGCAATTCAATATCAACGGTAAAGTGCGCCGAGTCATTGCCAACAGTGGCAAACTTTGTAAGTTCAAGGGTTTCAGAGCCACTGTTAAGTATGATTAGTTTTTCGGCTGAGCTTGAGCCGACGGTTGTGTCTTCCATCTCAAGCGTGTCTGGCAAGGCGACAATGCCGGGCTGGTTGACAGCGGAGGTTGAATTCGCCTGACCTGGCGTTCCGCCCATATTGAAACTGGCCTGCCAGCTTTCTCCTAGCGCATTGTCGAGAGATGAACTGATCAGCTCAAGTGAAGAGCCGCCGCCATTTGCCAACTGCGGCCATTGCCCTGCAACGCCATAATCAACTGAATCGACTTGCACGCCGAGGCTATTGACCAGAACGATCTTCTCGCCTGTATTCACCAATGCTCCGGAAGACCATTGCACGGCGCCCGGATAGGAAGTTGCATCGGCTGCAAGAACAAGGAAACCCTGAGCTTCGATAGAGTCGCCGTCAACGAACTGATGGGAAAGTCCTTTGGAAAATGAAAAATTGGCCAAAGACTCTTTGGTTTCGCAGGTGTTGTACAACTCTATAAATTCGAACTTGTTGTCAACGCCCTGACTTGTGGCGGGATTATAGTGGATTTCGTTTAAAACGACGCCGCACTGAGTAGAATCTTCAATGCCTTCTCCGGTAAGCGGAACCGGAAAATATTTCTCCGCCGTATTCAGGGTATAAAAACGGATATGACCTTTCATTTTACCGATGGCGTTGGGCGCAAAGACGACCGAGTATTCTTTGCTTTCTCCCGGTTGCAATTGAACAGGAACATTGCGATCCGTTATGGTAAACTGGTTTGCGTTTGAGCCGTAGACGCCAATTTTGACGACTTCGAGTTCACGGTCGCCTTCATTCATCAAGTCAAAATGAAGTTCCAGACTTTTGCCTTCCATCACCTGGCCAAACTCTAACTTTTCAACGCTGGCTTTAGCAATTGGCCCAACGCTTTTTCCGGTTAGCGGGATGAGAAGAGGATTTTCGTCCGGGTCGTTGCTATAAATGCGCAATGTTGCTGTTTTGTCGCCAAGACTCGTCGGGTTGAAGCAGATTTGCACTTTTTGCTCTTCTCCGGCAGCGAGGTCAAAAGGTCCTTTGCCCTGGGTCACAAACCATTCGGAGCTGTCCGGGCCGACAACAGTCACCGAGTCGACCGTTAGTGTCGCGTTGCCTTGATTTGACAGGAGGAAGTCGATGTCATATTCTGACATAATGAGCGTTTCTCCAAAGTCCAAACCTGCAACAGATGACTGAATGTCCGGCGCTACGCCGTTTCCGGATAGCGGTACTATCAGTAAAGAGTCGACCGGGTCATTGCTGAAAATATGCAGCGCAGCCGTTTTTTTACCGCTACTTTTGGGGTCAAAGCAAACTCTCACTTTATGGGAATCCATCGGCGCAATTGTAAAACTTCCGGCTCCCTCGGTGATGACCCATTGAGTTGAGTCCGGGCCGACAAGTTTGGTTGAGTCGAGTTGCAGCGGCGCGCTGCCGACATTTTTAACGTACAAATCAATGTCATATTCTGAGCCGACTTTTACATCGCCAAAATCAAGGCTGGCGGCGGAGAGATGAATGTGGGGCGCAATGCCGTTTCCAGTTAATGGCACACTGACCAATTTTTCGTCAGGGTCATTGCTGAAAATGTGCAGCGCAGCCGTTTTGCCACCGTTGCTTTTGGGGCCAAAACTTACTCTCACTTTATGGGAATCCATCGGCGCAATCGTAAAGCCTCCGGCTCCAGTGGTGACGACCCATTGAGTTGAATCCGGGCCGACAAGTTTGGTTGAGTCTATTTGCAGCGGCGCTTTGCCGTTGTTAAACACGGTCAGCAGCGTGTCGAATTTGGAACCGACGAAGACATCGCCAAAATCAAGCGCCATTGGCCATAAACCAATATTAGGCGTCAGGTCGTTTGTTCGGTCGGGAGTTGGTTCGATTGCAACATAAGTTGAAGTGTTTCTTGCGCCGCCCGAACCATTGGGAATTCTCTGTAATGAGACGAGCTCTTTGGCGCCCGTATTGTCTTCATTTACCTGAGGCTGGCCGATGTTGAGCAGCCCGTGCAGGCCAGAATCTTCCTCGCCGTCTGTGTTATAGACAATCGCGTCGATGAGGTCTGAAGTATCAATCGGACGCCCTGTCAAATAATTGTATTTGTAATAAAGGGCGACAGCGTCCGGGCCATTTTGCAGCGTATTGTCAGGGAAAGTCAGATCAACGCCAGTTACAGCGGCATTTCCCAAAACAAAAAAACCGTTCGCGTCGGTGGCATAGCCATCGAGATCGAAAACCGCGTAAGAGAGGTCGTCGCTGCCATTAAAAAGTGTAACTATAGTATGGTCAAGCGGCGTGTTGCCGGCTCCGCCGTCAAAAAGTTCGATAAACTCATGGTCGTCGAGTCCGGGGGTGTCTGAGTCAATTTCATTAATTTTCAATTCAACCAGCTCCTTGGGGAGAGCGATTGTTGAATTGAATATGCGATCATTCATGGGATGCGGATCATCGGTGGTAGAAGTGATATAGGCATAATTGATATGAGTCGTGGGCAACACATTTGTGATGACAGAAATAACCACAGTCACAATGTCGTTGCTCATCATAGAGCCCACGTCTGCTTTCACGGCGTCATTGATTATCGTGGTCGAACCTTGTGTGGTCGTTGCCGATACAAACTGCACGCCTGATGGTAAAGAGTCCGAGACAACCACGTTTTCAGCAGTTGCCGGCCCGTTGTTGCTGACCACCAAAGTATATGTCAGTGGAGAGCCTGCTTGAACCGGGTTATTACTGACGCTCACCTGGATGGCCAGGTCGGCTTGTGTTATTTGCACATCATTTACAATATTCGGGGTTGGCAGACGCGCGGTGAATGCGCTGGTGTTTCTTGCGCCGCCCGAACCATTGGGAATTCGCTGCAATGAAACAAACTCTTTGGCGCCGGTTTCGTCTTCGTTAAGCTGAGGTTGGCCAATATTGAGTAAAGCAAGCAGACCAATAGCGTCATCGTCATTTGTGTCATAGACAACTGCGTCCACCAGGTTTAGCGCTGTGACTGGCGTGCCGTTTGGAAAGTCAGCGGCGTCGCCAAAAAACAACGCGACCGCGTCAGCGCCATTTTGCAGTGTATTTGGTGGAATATACATATTGCGTTTGGGAGTATTGCCCATGACAAAAAAACCGTTTGCATCGGTGACATAACCATCCAGATCGAAAGCGGCGTAGGAGCGATTTTCATCGCCATCAAATAGTATCAGCACCAGGCTGTCGAGCGGAGTGTTGCCAATTCCTCCATCGAAAAGTTCGATAAACTCTTCATCATCTGAGCCTGGCGTGTCTGAGTCAATTTCATTGATAAGAACAGAGGTGGTATGCAATCTTTTTAAATTGTGAAAGGTTAGAATCACGTTTTGACCCGCCTGCAAATCCACCTGATAACCATTGCCAATATTCATTCCGCCGCCGCCGGCAACAGAAATGCTATCCAATTGCCAATGCGCATTCAGCGTTTCAAAGATGCGATAACTGTTTGGACTTAAATCTGAAAATGTCGTTGTATCGTAAACGCTGACGGAAAATGCCCCTAAGTCGCCATCAAAAGGAAAACGAATATCGACTGCCTGATGGACTGATTTAACGATTTGAATCGAGCCCGGCTGAGTTCCGGCTGTGCAGCCCGAAAAATTGTCGCCGCAGGATAAAGTTCCCGGTGAAAATAGCGCACCGAGCGAGCCTTTTGCGAGCGAGTGTTGAACAAACGCGCCAGTAATGTCAGGATCACGTGTTAAGGACTGATCGTCGCCGCCTTCACTTCCGTAGGCAACGCTGTCGATAGTGTTTGTGTTATTGCGAAGAATGACTTGATCGCCGGCATTGTTTAAGCTCAGTCCACCAGCGGTTTGCACAATGATATTGCCAAACGATCCTGTTGGCGAACCGCCGCCAAAGATGACGATTCCACAATCAGGCGAAAGAATAGAACCTGCCGGGAATGTATGTCGAACACGGACAGCATCTGAAAGCGTCCAGCCGGAAATATCAATATCGTTGACAGTGGTGTTCATCAGCTCGACAAATTCATCCTCGGTCGCGCTGCGAACGCTATCGCCGTTTGCATCTCCGGCAAGTCCCGCAGCGGGATCGGCATGAATCTCATTGATAACAATCTGAGCCGACGCCGTAGTGAAAGTGAAAAGAAAACAGATTAATAGAAATGCGAAACGTAACCAATACATGATAACCTCCTTGATAAAATGGTCGGTCAAAACAGAGGAATTCGTTTCTCCGCAGGTCGCTTTAAACGCAACACGAACTGCGCCCTCTGACTTGGTCGTTTTTTTATAATTTGATCGGTGAGACGCTGATTATCAAGATAGAAAAAAGTGTTTTAGTAGCAAGTAAATTATGCAAGAAGAAGGTTGAAAAGTAGTTAAATATGTCCTGAATTGTGCGGAACACGCAAGGCTTTGATGCGCTTAGAGTAGATCTCGGCTTTTACAAGACATCGTCACGGCATTAATGGAGATAGCATGGAATTGCGCGAGGGCAATGAAAGAACTTAAGTTGCAACGCGCCAAAACGCACAAGGCATCGTCTGTGGGGAGAAGTATTGCATTTGATCGCGTCCTTCCCGTAGTTTCAAGAAAAACAAAGAACTATTTAGTCGCTTCTGAAGGTGTCAAATGTGATAGTGAGAAATTGATAGATTTTGAGTTCTATTTTCCATGATTGTAGAGTTTCCCTAACCTGTCTAACCAGCATATGAAAAAGGTATCTCTGTCTTTATAGCCAACCATTGGAAGTTTTTCAAAGCATCGTATGGCAATAATATTAATGGACGGATCTTTCTTCAGAATTTCCGGGAGTGTTGATTTTATACTGTTTCTCTTAATAGTTTCGGTGCCCATTTTATGTCTTGGGGATGCCTTTATTTGATGCCATGTTAAGCTGCTTAGTCTGTGAAGTTTATCAATGAGCTTGGCTTTTTGTTTCAAATCGCACTTTGGAAGGCAAAACTTATTATCCTTGGAAAGATGTTCAAGTGAGAACTTTGGCTTTTGAAGGTCATAGGAAACACTTTTGATTTCCGGAGCATATATGACTCTGTTGATTAAGTCCAATAATTCTCAACCACCAAACGGTTCACATAAGAGGATCTTTTGACGATATTCTTTAAAAATTTGGAAAAAAGGTTGCAAAACCTTAAGCGCCGTTCTTTT
>Ga0316192_10001117_pt1 | contig 19787 bp, 14 predicted proteins | sample MerIslwburrow_MG_FD_204931 | JGI IMG/M metagenome (GOLD analysis project Ga0316192, IMG submission 204931) | Coastal sediment microbial communities from Maine, United States - Merrow Island worm burrow | ecosystem: Environmental > Aquatic > Marine > Coastal > Sediment | place: USA: Maine...
TCCGCCATAGATCACAACCAGCTTCATTTTCCAGGATATTTTCCACACCAATTTTATTAATCAGCTTGCTTGCATGCTCCGGATAAGCATCCATCCTGAGCCACCTGACCCAGATCGTCGAGTCCATGGTGCCAAGATACAACCAGTCATCATGCACACCCATGTCCCAGAAATAGCCGTTAAACATATTGCCATATCCGGATACAAATCCACTCATGGGATGTTTTTTACCCTCGGGTGTATCTCGTGGATCACCAACAATGAGATCCCAGCTGTCATCCGGGTGTATACGTATCAACTCTGAGCCTGCTGGACCAATATTATGCACGTGATCACAGCCACCATTTTGAATACCCCCTCCAATATACAGTGCGCCCTTGAATTCCTTCATACTTGTTACGATTTGATTAAGAGGCCCACGATGCGCACCTTTATCAACCACTTTTACCCAGTTATAGGGTGGTGTCCCTTCACAGTCACTGCGCCAGACTTCGTAACCTTCGAGATTGAAGGTACCTGCGTATAAATGGTTATTAAACGGGCAAACCATGAATACACCCTGATTCTTGGGATCACCAAATCCCGGTTCACTTACAGCCGTCCACTGGCCAGTCGCGGGATCCGAGGTTTCATATACAACAGGATTACCAGATACGTTGATAACAAACTTTTTATCATGGCCACGCGTACCGGTTGGTGATGTGAGCAACTTGCCCTTGAAAGGCACAAGTACACGGGTTGCAGTAACCGGCAAACCCTCAATGATTCCATACGGCGACACCGGTTCAAATGTTTTCCCGTCAACACTGCGTAACAAAAGCGCTCCCGGAGATCTGCTCACAGCCCAAGTCGCGACATAAAGGCTTGGCTCCGGGTCTGAATCCCCCTGATAAACCACCATAGTTCGTAAACCTGTCTCGCGCGCTACGAGCTCTCCGTCGCCCCTGACACTCTCGACCATTGGTGCCCTGAAAACTTCTTCCCAGGAATCGTTGCGCAAATCATAGCGCCATATTTGCGCGCGCCGATCAAGTCTATACAGACCATCGGCATCATCCGGTCCTTCGACCGGCCACATATATACAGGTAATTTCTCGAATGTGGTCTGGATCTTGACCATCTGGAAATTGGAACGCGTCGTACCTACGTATATATGGTCTTTGTACCAGGTCATTGAATGGGCGAAGCTGTTGTGACCATCACCAAAACCATTCGCACAGATGCGTCGGAAATCATTTAGATTAAGTCCCGGCTTGGCTGCAGGATCATACGGCCGTTGTCGCTTCCTCTGTGTTTTTTCATTTTCTTCCATTGGACAGCTCAGTCAGCTCATTGAGATAATTTTAATATAAACAGATAGTTATATAAAAGAAAAGGTTTGCATTCTGCGCAGTAGAAAAATACAAATATTGCCTGTACATATTTACCCTCTTATCCCTGCATAGTACGAATATGCTAGTAATCTTATCACGCAACCTGAGCAAATTTTGCTTTCGCAGACCATGTCATAATTTGGTAGTATCCTGACGTGTAACTGCATTTAACGGACACACTAATCCAAATTCATCCTATCTCACTGGATAAGGCTTGGCACTGATATTTGGGACTGTAATTTTTAATAACTGGAATATGTGAGAAAACAATGACCGTTCTATCAACCAAGTACCTTGGATTCGATCTTAATTCACCATTGGTAGTATCATCAAACCCGCTTTGCAAGGAACTCGATAATATTAAGCGCATGGAAGATGCCGGTGCCGGTGCTATCGTCTTACCTTCTTTGTTCGAGGAGCAAATCACATTGCAGGAAACCATATCTCAAGAGTCCGAGGAAACCATTCTGCCACCGGCACTTCAACATTTACCCAATCTTGAAGAATACAACAGCGGTGCTGATGGCTACCTGATGCATATATATGAGGCCAAGAAGGCTGTTGATATTCCTGTCATTGCCAGCCTGAATGGCACCTCTACGGGTAACTGGGTGAGTTACGCCAGGCTGCTGGCGTCGGCTGGCGCAGACGCCATGGAACTGAATATCTATTATCTTCCAACCTCAATTGATACGCTCGGGACTGAGATTGAACAGCGATTTGTTCACCTTGTCCGTGAAATCAAGGCCAACGTACCAATTCCGGTTGCAGTTAAACTCGGCCCCCAGTTCAGCTCGATCCCGAATATGGCCGCCCAGCTAAGCAATGCAGGTGCTGACGCCCTGGTGATGTTTAACCGTTTCTATCAGCCCGATTTTGACCTTGATACAGAAACAGTCATTCCCAGCCTGAACTTAAGTGACTCAACCGAACTTCGGCTACGCTTGCGCTGGATCGCAATCCTCTACGGCCAGATACAGGCTGACATGGCCATCACAGGCGGTGTTCACACAGGCGAAGACGCCGTCAAGGCACTGCTGGCGGGGGCTTCTGCAGTCATGATGGCATCAGCACTGCTAAAGCACGGTATTACTCATATAGAACAGGTCAGGAATGAAATGACACAATGGCTTGACGCTCACGGCTACGCTTCAGTTGCTGATGCTAAAGGCCGCATGAGCCAGCAAAATACTGCTGCGCCTGCAGCATTTGAGCGAGCAAATTATATTGAAGAGCTACAGTCTTACTCGCAGAAAAATCAATAGCCGCGTGCTCTGTCGCTTCCTGTTCAATGAATGTTAACTACTATATATATTATCAGTTAACAAAATTGCTCAATACGGTAGTTGTTACGACTGGCTGTCGATAATTCTTTAATGTGCCACGAAGGCGCCGCTTTCGATCAGGCGAACCGGAACACCTTCCAGCTCTGACGGGATAGCTTTTCTCACTTTATCAGTTAATTTCTCATAAAAAACAACAAGCACTGTATTCTTACCCGCTTCATCCATACCTATACCTACACCATTTACCCCTGGCACAGAAAGTAATCGCGCTTCATGACGTTTCTGGACTTGTTTCAGCAGCCTGATACGCGCATCCACTGGCATGCTCGCAGCCTTCTGTTGCAGTTCAGCTAAAGAAGATATTCCCTCAGATTCATCTGCGTCCACAAACACTTTCAACGCCGTATAGACATCCAGTATTGGATTCATTACCCCCGATAAAGCACTACCCGCAAAGTAGAGCCCTACAGGTGTATTCGTTGCCTGCTCGAGCACAATAGATCCAGAGTCGCCACTTGCACCCAACCCTGCGGTGGTCATCACCTGGCCAACAAACGTTGCTGTTCCACAACTACCGTAGCTCACGTTGACAGTTGAATTTACAGCTATTACCGTACCGGTGGTGACGCCAGTGGTACGACCACTTTTGGTGATCGGCATTCCCACAGTGGCCGTCCCCAGTGTCGGGCTGGGCTGACCAAGGCCAAGTATTTCGGCACTTGCATAATCGGGTGTGGTGATGGCGACGGCAGCATCCACCCTGTTTCTTGCACCAGGCGTGAAATCAATCGGTACGAATTTAAATACCACGCCAGCCAGATAAGAAGGATCGTTGCCCGGGTCAAAGCCAAGATCCAGTGAGCCAGGCTGTACAGCCCAGGTCATTGGTGGCGGGTAGCCATCAGCAGAATTTGGACACAAATCAGGACCGACTGCACCCAGTACATGGTTATTACTGAGAATAAGCTTGAGAGCTGGATTGCCGAAAGGGTGTACTCGCATTCCCGCCGTTCCTGCATAGATGAAGGGTGAAGAAGGTGTATTGGAAATCGAGACACCCATTTGTATTGGACGATCACAAAAACCATCCTTCACACATGTTGCATGTGCAGTATGGGTAAACATCCCTGCAAGTATCAAGACAAGGTTCATTAAAACAGTAAAATGCTTTTTCATGTTAATCCCTCATTTATGTAATTAATACAATAACTGTCTGATTACTGTTAAAAATACTCCATGACCCTCAGGCCGAGCACGTTCTTAAACTAGTTCATCATGCTCCTATTTTATTTGTCAATGTCTACTTATTGCTGAAATTTAAAAAATTATCACCGCGGCCACCACATATAAGCATCGACCTACTCTTAGCATGATTCAGCTCTAATATGATGCTGTTGCACAACCTGCCGCGCATAAACAGTGCCGCATAATGTTGGTTTCATTGTCTATGAATATTGTCTGTACTATTTACAATTTCGTGATGGATCACTCGTTTGATGATTGGATTAATTTATGCCTTTCAAAGAATTCCCAGATAATCTCACTTGCATCAATATCATAGCTGGTGTTACCCGTCCTCTTTTTCATCCTGGGTCTTTCAGGCGCACCAGGCCATGTATGCCCACCGCCTACTACCGTCAGCAAAGTCACTTCTGTATCGGCTTCACATTCAGTATATTTCTTCTGTTTTACTATTGTTCCGTCATCAGGGTCTTTGTCAGGCAACGTTGTTTCCGTGTAATCATCAGTACAATTGTTATGCATACGCCAAAACCTGATAGTATCTGGCACAGAAATCACCTCGCCGCCTTTGCCTCCCATTCGTTTTCCACTATTTAGCTGGCCTCCATCCCATGGCACCAGAGGATCATCTTTACCATTAATCATCATAACAGGCACAGGCCGACCGGGTTTGCAGTTAACGTTCAGTGGTACAGGCATTGTTGAAATAACCGGCGCAAAAGCGGCGATGACGTCTGATGATTCACACGCCAGTCTCGTTGTTAAATAGCCTCCATTGGAGAGCCCGGTGGCATAGATCCGTTTATTATCGATCTTGTACATCTCTTTTATATGATCAATCAGAGCCAAAATAAAAGACACATCATTCGCGCCCGATGCTGTTGTGCTTCTGCCATCATTCCAGTGTCGGTCGATGCCATCAGGATAGGCAACAATGAATTTTTCCTTGTCGGCAACGGCATTCATTCCAATACGACGCGCAATCCTTTCACCGCTGCCAAAACCGCCATGAAAAACCAGTACGAGAGATGTATCGCGTTCTTGCTCGAGTGAATCGGGAATATACAGGAGATAGTTACGCATTAGTCCGCCATGCATCATCTCTCCGGAAACATTGCGACCGCTGCCTGTCGAATATTGACCGCTTTTCTGCGAAGCTTGATGGCCTGATTGGGCGCCATCGCAAGCAGGCAGACCTGCAACAAACATAACAATACCAATAACTATCGTATACGAAGCACCGCGCAAGTATCGGCTAAATGATAATGCATGCGAGCTCATCTATTACTCCAGTGAAGCAGTAACACCATCACTACTTATGTAAAAAGTTTTTTTGCAAATCGCAGTAAAGAGGGTTCTTTAGTCGATCGTTCGTACTTTGATTTAATTGCAGCATCGGTAAATAAATCATAATGTCCTGACTCAGATGTTGCGAGCAGCAGATTTTCTGGTGTTGTAATCATCGCCCGCACTGTCAATGCGTTGCTGGATTCCGGGTCGCCTGTCGAAACCGTCAACCACTCTTCCCCATCAGCTGTACTCCATAAACAATAACTACTATTGACATGACCTGTGCCGTTTGCTGCGGCATAGAGACGGCCTTTGTTCGCTGCCATAGCCGTAATGGCGGTATTCTTTCTGTTATCAAATCCAGGGCCCATTGCTGCCATAGGCACCTTGAGCCCTACAGGGCTAAAACGCGGACTACCTACAATAATTTCCCAGCTATCGTCTGGAAAAACCTGAATAAGTTCTGCCGCAGCATAATCTCCTTCACTAAAATCCGCAGCGGCGCCGTGCAGCCCTGTGCCAATATAGAGTGCGCCATTGAATTCAGCCATACTCGTAACAGCCGGGTTTTGCGTATATCTGTGTGCGCCCTGTGATATCACCTGTTTCCATGAATAAGGAGCATTACCATCAGCAGTTGTACGCCAGAGTTGAAAACCACCTGTCGGGTTGAGCAGCGCAACATACAAGCTGCCATTAAACTCGGCCATTGACGTGATTGAAATATTTCCTGCATCTGCAAAACCCGGTTCAGACGCCCGCTCCCACTTATCAGCGACAGGGTCTGCATTGCAATAAACTACAGGCAATCTTTCTGCATTATAAGTTGCAGCAAAGAGACGACCATTGAATGCAACCATGGAACGAACCAGAACGTTATCATCAATCAACGGGAGCGCTTCAAGCTTTTCACCATCCCTTGTCATCGATAACTTACAACCTGATGGCGTTAGCAAGCTGGCATACAGCACCGGCGATGTATCAGTTTTCCTGCTGAATACAGTCATTGCATGACAACCCATTTGCCAGAATATATTACTATCAGCTGCACCCTGTTCAGAAAGCTCACTTCCTGCGACATCATTATAAGCACCCGCATCCATTTCAAGTCTAAGCATGGTTGCCGTGCTAACAGGCTGCTGATCGGCCGGCCAGGTCAATCCTACGAACAACTTATCCTGAAACAGTGATACAGAACTAATCTGTCTGCCTGAATCCGCCTGTGGAAGAACCTTTATGTTCATCGATGTAATATTTTGCTCATGCGTGGACATAAATGGGAACCCTAAACTGGCAGGTTATTAACTGTAGCCAAACTGGCGTGCAAGGCTAATGAGTGCAGGTGAAAATCTTTCATCAGGCGACCACTCCAGCGGCCCGATTAATGACGGCTCTTCAACCTTACCGGTACGTAGCTTTGGGTTCTTCAAGAAATTGACATCATTACCGTAAAGGGCGTTCTCAGGCCCCATACAGGCATATGGAGAATCCTCGGGTCGCTTCATGGCAGCAATTGCTTCGTTATCAGTCCTCACGCCAAGCCATTCAGCAATCTGTGGCAGATATATATCCGGGTTTGACAACAAGTCTTCTCCCTTTATCCGCATACACTGGCCTTCAGGCAGCATCGAGGCAAATTCAGTAATATTTCGCTGCCATTGCTCCCACCACTTCTGAGGTTGTATTTTCGACGAATCCAGTCGGCCGTTCCATTCACTATTTCGACTGGTTATATTGATCTGTGATTGTGCCATCGAGCGTGGGTGTCGTGTTAAATGCAAAAACAAGGCGTCCGGATACATGTCATAGACGCGCCTTAAATGCATCACTCTTGATACCAGCCGCGGGCTCTTTTCCACAATAATTTTCGGTGCAACAAGCTCGCGAATATGATCACAAAGCTGCTTAATCGACCAGCCACTATGTTCATGCAGCCATTGCTGTGCCCTGTCAATTGACTCGACCGTTTGCTCACCATCATGAAGCTGCGCCAGAATGCGTAACAGACCATGGCGTGCCTGATCACCAGCCCGGTTATAACCGGCTATCATTCCCTGGACTGTATCCGAAGTAAACATATTAGTTTCCGGCATGCCGTACAGGTCCGGATGTTGGCCAAGCATTCCACCAACAACTGACGAAAAAGATCTCGGGGTAGTAAGGATTACAAGAAGCGAGTTGGTCATCTATTTCCCGACATTCAGATATGGCCTGCCAGATCAGATCGCTGGCTATAATTCAGATTGCTTTATGATCAAATACACCTGTCTATCAGCAGACACCCAGGTCTTATCCATCACCATACATATCTACATTGAAGATTTCGGGATCGAATTATGCCTACCCGTACTCTGCACATGTTGTTAATAAATGTCTCGCAATAACCATCCCTTGCATGAATCACACTCATGTAATCGCGCAACATGAAGCTGGCAGCGTTCAATGTACCGCCATGTTATATCAAGCTGCCGTTATTTAATACTGCAACCGGTGCCTAGTTCGGGTTTGTAGCCAAACCGGTTTTTGCACGTTTTAACAGAAAACGACCTGTAGACTCGTCCTTTTCTGAATATAACGCAACTGCATCGTCAGCAATGATATAAATTTCCGGATCAAGTCGGTTGGCCTCATAAAGAGGATCATCAATTCGACGGAAGAATGGTTGCTGCGCATCAATGCCAGCTATCCAGATTTCAGTCGGACCAACTGGTGTACCAAAAAAGCTACCGCCTGATCCAAGTTGATCAGCTGCAACCAACAGAATATAAGACTTCCCGCCATATACAAAAGGCTCCGGCGAGTGAACAAATGGTTTTGTCGTTGGCAAACTAATGCTATGTATCAGATTCCAGCCACCCACATCCTGTTGATAAATACCAACAGCCTCTGTATCCAGCATGGTCATCATTAATATCTCACCATATTCCGGCGCCATCCACATGTAAGGCAGGAATTTGTGACTTGCATCGGAAGTCAGTTGTGACAACACATCGTTGGCAATATCGTAAGTCACAACCTGCTTGAAACCATTAACATTAATTGTAGTTACTATCAGCGGCTGGTCTTCAACCCAGCGTCCGCTTGAAACAGAACCATCAAGCAATAAACCTTCCGTGGAAGCATCATCGATATCACGCCATCCAAGAAACAGATTACTGCTGCCGATATCGTATGAAAAATAAGAAACTCCGGGCACCTGGGTGTTTGAACTTGGTGTTCCCAATGGCGTTAATTTTAAAAAGCTGCTTGCAAGGCTTTGCGTTTGCCAAACACCAAACTGATCAAGTTCGGCAGCAGCAAGATTGAAACCCGTTGCAAGGCTCTTTGTATAGACTATGCGTGTATCATTCAAACCGTACGACCACTCTGGTCCATTGAGTGTCACCTGCAATGGCACCAGGCCGATATCAACCAGTTCGCCTTTACCATTAGCAGGTGTCAGGTCACCAGTCACCGGATCCAGATCCGCCACCCATAATTCACCGAGCAGGTTCTGCCAGGCAATTCGATTTCCAACCTGGTCAACTTCAGGATCGATTAATGAAACCGCAGGATCGGAAATTACCTGGTCATCAACTACAAAATCCGGGAACAAACCGGTTGCAGCACGGCGCCAAACCCATGTACCCGAAACCGAATTTTTTTCACTGTATAAAATCACCGGGCCACTGGATGTCATATACACTTCCGGATCTTTACGAATCTCCTGTGTATTTGGATCGCTCACCTGGCGGAAAAAAGCATCATTGGGATCGAGACCGGCTATCCACACTTCGGATAAAGCCTGTGAAATACCACCACCGCCACCAGCCTCAGCTGCGATTATTGCAACATAGGTTTTGTTATTGAACACGAAAGGACGTAAAGACTTGTACTCGGGATTGATGGATGGCAACTGGAATACACTGGTCTGTACCCACTGTCCGACAACTTCCTGATATACACCAACGCTGGTATTGTCGATAAGCGTGGTAATAATCATTTCACCGAATTCCGGTGCAAAAAGTTTACTTGGATGTGTTTTATCACCGGCATCCGTGGTCAATTGCACGGGTACTGTTGCAGGGCGTGTCAGCGGCATACTCGCCACCTGTCGTGTTGTTTCACCCGACTTGATCGTAGTCATTAGCAGGTTGTTTTCGTCTTCGATAAACGACGCATGCTTCACTGTCGGTTGCGGTATTTTTACTTCGCTGCCGGGGTATTTAATGGCGCGCCACCAGGTGTACAGATCACCCTGACCATCCAGTCCCAGATAAACCGTTCGTAATGGACCCGTGTTATACCAGGCAGGTGTCCCAATGGGCCCATAGCGATTGTCGCCGCCCATCAGCAAACGCGTGACCCAGGTGCCATCCAACTTTTGGCGCGAGGAAGCCAGTTGCAGCATGGTGCCATCGTCCCGCGTATAAATGATCTCGATGCCAACATTGCCATGGCCCCATTCCGGCCCCTGCAATGCAGCATTGATGCCAGCGAGGCCACTGTCGATCAACGTGCCCTGGCCTGAAACCGGTGTCATCACAGCCGTCACAGGATCGATATCAGCCAGCCAAAGGTTGCCGCTGTTATCTTTCCAGGCAACCCGGTTATTAATAGTGTCGATCTCCGGATCGAGCATGGTGATAGTCGGATCCGAAATAATCTGATCATCGACTACGAATGGCGCTGCATACGCCAGCATGCTGGCAAAAAATAAGCTGCTGAATGAGAAAATCCTGCCTGTAAACATTTCCATAATCCTTCTCTGTTATCGTGTTTCAATAGTGCAATATGCAATACAATAATTATGCAATAATCATGCCGTTAGAACGAAACTTTATGTAATCAACGCATTACAATTTCTGCAAGCGGACGAACCCGAGCAAAGTGTAATAAATACTGACATATCTGGCCGTGATTGCCCATTTATAGGCCATTCCCCCGGCCGATAGAATCTGCGCCCGATACCGCTAAACTGTATTCAGATGATGAGTTGATTGGCCATTTCTATCATCCTCGGATACCAGTTGCCTAATTTCCTGTAGTGATAATTCATCGCGATCAAGCCCCCGTAATCCAGCTCCAGATTGAGCCATGGAAAAAAGCCGAATACCCCCGGACTACTTATCAGCGCCGCGTCACCTGTCGGGGTAACCGCTTCAACCCAGGCACCCAGACTGTATTTTGCATCAGGATTGGCCGAAACCGTACGCTTTACGCTGGCACCTTCAATCTGGCTTCTAAACATTTGCTGCACCAGGCTCTCATCGATCAATCGATGCCCTTCGAACTCGCCACGGTTCAGCAACAAATTTAAAATCCTGGCGTAATCGCGCGGCGTCGTCCACAGGGCGCCGCCGATTCGAGGGTTCGGGCGTTCCGTAGTATCCAGGTAGCGGCCTTTCCAGTCGAGCTGGCCGTATCCCGAGTTCACCATCCCCAGCGGTATGGTGATTTTTTCCTGGAACAGCTGATGCCATGGCTTGCCTGAGGCAACCTCCGCAACACGGCCAGCAACCTGGAAACCAACACCACCGTAAATAAATTCTTCACCGGGCGTGGCTTCAAGCCTGACCCTGGCGATACGGGCCACACTTTCTTCCAGACTAAGTGCGTCTGAAGACTGCCAGGCGACACGAGATGGCAAACCCGAGGTACAGGCCAGTAATTGTCGAATGCTGATAGCGGCCTTGCGTCGCGTGAAATACGGTAAATAATCGGCCACGGGATCATCGAGATCGAGCAAACCTTCGCTGGCCAGTGACAACATCAAAGTGGCAGAAACCAGCTTGGTTGCGGATGCAACGGGAAATATCGTATCGACGTCAAAATCACCGAACTCATGCGTGGACAGTATTTCGTTGTCCTTCACCAGTAGAAGCACAGCACCGGGTATACCGCGCTCATCCAGCATGTTCTGTATATAGTTCTGTAGCTGGTGGGAATCTCCGATCATCACGCGGACGAAGTCTCCAACAGATTCAATATAAAGTAAACGTCTTAAACGATAAACTTACCGCCAGCCATTGTCGACTGGCGGCAGTTGTACTTCTAAGGTGTGGGTATACTCAGCGGATCGGTCGGATCACTTCCCGCATCCAGCTCATCTCTATCCAGGAAATTATCACCATCGCGGTCAATAGCGATACGCCTGCCCGAGCCTACAGGCACACACAATTCACCCTTCCGATTCTGCCAGGCAATTCGATGATTCACCTGGTCTACCTCAGGATCGATCAATGAAACAGCGGGATCAGATATGACCTGATCATCAGGCACAAATGATTCCGTAGCCCAAATCTTGTTAGTCAGGCATAAACTGATCAGCAGCACCGGTATGCCAGTTAGATATAATCTCCTTGTTGAGCTCAATCTCAATTATAGATAGCTAAATATTACGCAATAATTATGCCATCAAAATAATCATCGCAGATTCAGTCTGTTACAAAACAGCAACTATATTGAATTTTTTTAATGTAAAGAACAACGACAACTGGAGATGGTGCTTCCTGTATAAACATCATTATACTGAAGTGAACTGAACTTACTAGCTTGTCGTATTAGCTTATGAACACACTCAAACAGTCAATTACCGCATATGAGCAGACTTAAAACACGGTGGTTTTCATCCCTCTACCTGAGCGGATTCCACCCCACTCAGTTCGCTTCAGACTCATTTTATATTAGAAATACCACTCTTCCCTTCAGACTCATTTGCCTATGGACAAGACTACAGGTGGACTTAAGGAAAAAGGATGTATATTCTTTAGCTATTGTCGGAACGACTTTTTTCACTGGATTGAGGAGTGTGCAATGAATTGTTGTGATATTTATGTCGCGAAGGACGTGTTGACGGCCAACGAGCGATGGGCGAGTAGCGAAACACCTGGACTGGTGCCCCCCCCAATGCAGAGCTATGCCTGCGGTAGAGATCGAACAATAGACGCATCAAGAATACGGAGGCCCTGGGTTGCGGCTCTCGGCCTGTGCTTTGGACTTGGGCTCCTTTCGCCCTGCACATTCGCCCAGGCCTTTTCGCCACTCCTGGATTTACGCAGCTTGTTTCCGGCCGCGGGCGGTGACGGTACCACGGGCTTTGTTCTAAAGGGTATCGATAGCGACGACCGCTCGGGCTCCATCGTCAGCGGAGCCGGTGATGTTAACGGCGACGGCATCAACGATATCATCATCGGCGCACATAAAGGCGACCCCAATGGCCAAGCTGAGGCGGGTGAAAGCTATGTGGTGTTTGGCCGCTCGACAGGTTTCCCGGCCAGCTTCGATCTAAGTAGCCTGTTCCCAGCCTCGGGTGGTGACGGGTCCAAGGGCTTCGTCCTTCAGGGTGTGAATAGCGGGGACCACGCGGGCCTCGTCAGGGATGCTGGTGATGTGAACGGCGACGGCATCGATGACATCATCATCGGTGCCATCGGTGCCGATCCCGAGGGCCGTACTGATGCTGGTGCGGGCTATGTAGTGTTTGGCCGCACGACCGGCTTCCCGGCCGCCTTCGAACTTGCGAACTTGCGCCCGGACACGGGCGGTGACGGAACAGAGGGCTTCGTTCTCGAGGGTGCCCGCAAGGGCGACCACCTGGGCATCCCGAGCGGGGCCGGCGATATCAATGGCGACGGCATCGACGATTTCATCATTGCAGCAACACAAGCAAACCCCAATGGTGATACCGGGGCCGGAGAAGTCTATGCGGTATTCGGCCGCACGACCGGCTTCCCGGCCGCCTTCGATCTCCGCCGCCTGTTTCCGGCGATGGGTGGTGACGGGACCGAGGGCTTCGTCCTACAGGGCGCTGCCGCAGGAGACAGATTGCGCGTCTCGGCCATACGGCCCGGTGACCTCAACGGCGATGGTGTCGATGACCTCCTCCTCGGGGCAGAATATGCCGACCCCGACGGCCGTACTGATGCCGGCGAGAGCTATGTGGTGTACGGGCGTACAACGGGCTTCCCTGCGACCTTCAAAATCAGCAGCTTGTTTCCGAATATGGGCGGAGATGGGACCGAGGGCTTCGTCCTCAAGGGCATCGGTGAATTCGACACAACGGGCCGCACGGCCTGCGGCGCCGGCGATGTCAACGGCGATGGCATCAAAGATTTCGTCATCGGTGGCTACAAAGCCGACACCGATGCTGGTCCCGATGCCGGCGAAAGCTATCTGGTGTATGGGCGTATGACGGCCTTTCCCGGCGCCTTCCAGCTCCGCAGCTTATACCCGGCCCTGGGCGGTGACGGAACCGAGGGCTTTGTCATGAAGGGCGTCGATGCCGGCGACCGCGCGTTTCCTGTCGCGATTGGCGATATCAACAGCGACGGCATCGACGATATGCTTGTAGGAGCGCACTTGGCAGACGCCAAAGGCAGGGTTGATGCGGGTGCAAGTTATGTGGTGTATGGACGTATGTCGGGCTTTCCATCCACCTTCGAGCTCCGTAACCTGTTTCCTGCCGCGGGCGGAGATGGGACCGAGGGCTTCGTCATCCAGGGCGTGGACGCCGGCGACGAACTGGGTTACACGCTCAGTGGGGTCGGCGATGTCAATGGCGATGGCCTCGACGACCTCATCATCGGGTCGCTTTATGCCGATACCAATGGCCAGGTTGACGCCGGAGAAAGCTACGTCATATTTGGCCGACAGGAGTAAGCACACAACAGATGTCCTATCGGCTTCAAAGCGGGAAGGTTAGGGCCAGTCGTTTTCGAGCATCGAGAACGACTGCTGTGGAAATAGCTCAACATGTCATCGAAAGCAATGTTTTCGAGGGAGGCGATAGTCACATTTTCACAGGCCAGAATACATCTTATGAACGATTTACTGAAACGGGAAAATGTTAACTGGCCTGCACTTAATAGCCAAACGGCCAAGGCCGGCTATTAACGGCACAAACTGCCAGGGAGTCGCATAAATACGATTGTTCTTGATAACTTGATCAGAATTCGCCGTGGCAATAAAATCATAGGCGCGTCTCCAGCCATTCTGATCATATCACGGGCTGCCATGTCATAGTGCAGCGGGATTTATCGCCGGTGTTGGACACAGAAGTATTAACAGGAGGTGATGCGATATGTGGTGTTTCTTTCTCATTCGTTTATATTCCGTCCGGAATGATTCATTTGTATTCAAGCTAAACAAAATTGTGCCTCCATGCCTCTGGTTCCCTGGCACAGCCGGGTCGTTAAGTAATCGAATCCAAACGTTATGTCTTGTGCGAGATGATGCTTGCCCTTTCTTCAATACCTGCCCTGACTCGATTAAAGTTGACACTCGAACATCGGCACTTGTAAATATACACGGGAGAAAAGAATGAGAAATGGAATCTTTGCATTTATATCGCAATTGATATTCATACACTCCGCGCAGGCGCTGGTTTGCGGTGGGCAGCCTGGCAGTGAAAAAGCATATTTTGGCGATCTGCATGTACACACCAGTTACTCCATGGATTCCTATATTTTCGATAATCGTAATACTCCCTATGATGCTTATAAGTTTGCTAGAGGTGGAGTCGTTTTTTTGCCGCCTCTCGATGAAAATGACAAAGGGACAATACCTGTTCAGCTAGAGTATCCTCTGGATTTTGCCGCCGTGACAGATCACTCGGAATATCTGGCACCAGTGAGAATCTGTACCAGAAAAAATCCAGACGGGACATATGCAAATAACAGTAATCTTTGTACTACATACCGTTCAGGTGGAGATTCATGGACTTCCGGCCTGGAAGAGTTGTGTATAGCTGTACCGCAGGTATGCAGTAATTTAGCGGCAAGCATTTGGAGTCAAATTGTAGACATCGCGAATAATTATTATGATGAATGTAATTTTACGACATTCCCTGCATATGAATATACAAAGAATTCGTCTGATCTAGCGCAAGGTTTGATTAACCTGCACAGAAATGTTATTTATAAAAACGATAACGTGCCTGCCAATATTGTCTCAGTAAAAGATATATCAAATCTCAAAGATATGAGACAGGCCGTGTATGACAACTGCCAAAATGTTGCCGGTTGCGAGGTAATGGCAATTCCACATAATTCTAATCTAAGCCGTGGCCTGATGTTTGTGCTAGAGCCAGGCGAAGACAACGCCTTTAGAAATAAAATGGAGCCCCTGGCGGAAATAGTACAGAGCAAGGGATCCAGCGAGTGCGATTCGCAATCAAGCCCGAACGATCCTTACTGCAGATTCGAAAACATTCAAACTAATAATCAGATATACAACTTGGGTTTTATCAGAAGCGCTCTCAACGAAGGGCTTCGTCTGGAATCAGAAGGACAATTAAATCCGTTTCAACTGGGATTTGTAGCTGCAACAGATACACATAATGGCATACCCGGCGCAACAAGTGAGGAGAACTACAAGGGGCATCACGGTATGATGGATTCCGGCATTGATAAACTTGATAAACTGGTCCATTTCAACCCTGGAGGACTCACCGGTGTCTGGGCGAGTGAAAATACCAGAGATGAAATATTTTCTGCATTACAAAAAAAAGAAACTTTTGGTACAAGCGGGCCCAGGATCAAGATACGGATGTTTGCCAGCTGGAACTTTGATCCAGATGGGCTGTATGCAAATCTGCAGGATATCTGTCTAAACAATCCCATACAAATTGCAAAACAGTATGGTGTTCCAATGGGCAGCAATTTGCCGCCTATACCGGAGCCAAGTTCACAACCGCAAATATTAGTCATAGCAGCAAAAGATCCCGGAACGCTTAACAATCCAAGCACGCCGCTTCAATCCATTCAATTAATCAAAGGCTACGTCAATGAAAGCGGCCAGGCCAATGAGTCCGTTAGTGTAATTGCTGGTGCATCGAACAACGCTTCAAGTGTTGACCTTGAAACCTGCGAGGAAACAAAAGGCAATGGGCGAGATGTTTATTGCGCGGTTATAACTGATAATGATTTTGATAACTTGAGGCCAGCCTACTATTATGCTCGCGCCCTGGAAAACCCGTCATGTCGATGGAGTCAAAAACTATGTGTTCAATCACAGGATTTGTACACATGTAATGGCAGCCAATTAGAAACGGGAGAGCCAGCCTTTGCGCACTGTTGTGATAGCTCTGCTGTAAAAATTATTCAGGAAAGAGCATGGAGCTCGCCAGTTTGGTACAGAGTCGGGGGTGGCTAATGATTAATATTATCAAGAATGAAGCTGTTCATTTTACATTGATTGGAGTAATCCTGTTTTCAATATCAATATACCTTGAGAAAATCAGGGGGGGCGAACAGGAAAATTCAATTGTTATAACGCAAACAGAAATAGATAACCTGATACAAAATCACAAGAACATTTTTGGAAATGATCCTGATACTGAAGAAATTGAAAAAATAAAAAAACAGTACATACGAAGAAAAATATTAGTTCAAGAAGCTAAAAAGCTGGACCTAGACAAAGACGATATTATCATCGAGCGCCGATTGGCCCAGAAAATGACTTTTCTATTCAAAAACAATGTCATTGCCGATACCAACCTTAAAGATCTCGAAAAATATTATGAGGAAAACAAACATGCATTTGCGAGAGAAGCCAGATATGGATTTAAACAAGTATTTTTCAGTTCTGAAATCAATGAAAAAGACGCGCTTCAAAGAGCTCGATTAAACCTGGATCAACTCCAACGCAAGAAAGAGCTCCAGGCTGATGGCGATGCGTGGTATTTAGAACCCACAGAGGTCCTAAGAACCACGAGCCAAATTGATGCTTTACTCGGTAATGAATTCAGCAGCCAATTGGCAAAAGCCAAGCAAAATCTGTGGCAAGGCCCCTTTAGATCGGCATATGGATTTCATAATGTATATATTGAAAACTATGAAGATATGTATACACCTCCTTTTGAGCAAGTAAAGCTGAAAGTTTGGCAGGATTATCAGCTTAAAAAATCTCAGGAAAATCTTAATGCGTACTTAAAAGCGATAAACAATACTTATCAAATTATATATCCGCTTAATATATGAGAATTATTTACCTTATTAAAAGCCTGCTTCTTATCATAGTATTATTGCCAGGCAGCCTTATGGGTCATGGTTTTGATCCTGCTGTATTAAACATAATGGAAACACCCGACAAATCGTATATGATCCATTGGCAATCAAGAAACGTAGCCGAGTTCAGTGAATCATCTGATTTAAAAAAACTTCATATTATATGGCCTCAGGATTGCGCATCAGACATACAGGAAGATAACTCAGATTACTTTCTGCTAAGTTGTATATCTTCACTCGAAGGTAAAATAATCACAATATCGGGTCTAAGCTGGAATAAAACAGATGCCATGATATCGGTAAGGTATCTGGATGGTACTCAATTCAGTACAGTACTAACACAAGGCGAAGAGTCGCTCACCTTGCCCTTAAAAATAGCAACTAACAATCAAGGTAAACCATTCTTCTTTTTTGGCATATCCCATATCCTCCAGGGCTATGATCATTTACTTTTTATTTTACTGTTGGTGCTGATGTTTTCTGGTCTTAAAAGTCAGATTAAAGCCTTAACAGCCTTCACTCTCGGTCACAGTATGTCTCTGTCTCTCGCTACACTTGGCATTTTTTCCCTGCCTCCCTCTTCAGTTGAAGTATTAATTGCTTTTACAATATTTTATACCGCATATAAAACAGCAAAAAGTTCGCCGATTAATTCTTCCAGCTACAAACTGTATTTTTTGCCTGCATTTTTCGGATTCATTCACGGGTTTGGTTTTGCTGCAGCTCTATCAGAATACTTAAACCTGAAAGATTCAATATTTGTACCTCTGCTTTCATTTAATTTAGGCATAGAGTCGGGGCAGATTCTGGTTATCTCTTCTTTATTTATATTGACTAAAGTTTTGTTTAACGCAGGATTCAACAATATAATCTTTAACAGGCTGGTTCGGCAGAGTACTACATACTTCGGAGGATCTCTTGCTGTATTCTGGATGATCAGTCGTCTTAATATTTATTGACCCGTATTAATCATTACAGTGTCGTTCAACATCTGAATAGAGCAATAGCACACCGCCATTCTACAGATAGCGGTTCAGATGGATTTATTCAGGTTTACCAGGCAGCAATGGCAGCTATTTCGCGCTATCGTATCCGACAAGCTCAATAAATTACACGCGATGATTTGCTGCTCTGTAAACACTGTGATGAATGCTGTTGATAAGCATGTCCTTGCATTTTTTTCAACCGAAGTCTTGAACTGGATGCACATACAAAACGACTTGAGTATGAGTCATGGCGCAGATAGAACTGATCTTATCTATATTCAACTCAAAAACCTGAATAACAATCCACTCTAAAATGAAAATTAAAGAAATGGTTGCTTGGATATTTACAAACTTTGGGTGACTCCCGGCAATCGGGTAGCAGTTCGCCTGACTTTCGCTACGGGTTCCTCGCAGGAAGGATCGGATCAGTTACCCAAAGCCCGGCGTGTGTCACATTGTAATAGATGAACCATTGACTTCCGCTCCACCACGGCTCTGGTTCCGTACGCCTGAGCATAGGCACACGGTCATCAACCCGGGTCCAGCTACCGTTGATGCATGCCACATAGATCGAGGCGTCGGTCCAGTTCTTATCGTTCGTGTTTCGAATCAAGGTCACAAAACAGCCACTATTGCCAAGCGGCTCCATCGAGTAGAGGTAGCCAGGCACCGGCGGGGTCAGTGTAGCGACCTTTGGCCACGGCGTTGGCCCGGATTTGAAGACCTCAATAGCCGTGTCGTCCGTGACTGCCGCTACATGCAGCGCACCATTCCACGCAAATCCCCAGAGTTGCGATTTCTGGCCAGGTGTGGTGGTTACAATATCGACCGTCTGAAGGTCCGTGTCGATGATCGCGAGCTGGGTGTCGCCCAACCAACTTCGGTAAGGATAGACTGCATAGCGCGCTGACCCCGGGAGGAACCTCCCGCCACCACCTCGCAACCAGATACCCGGCAGCGAGTGCAGCACGCCATCGTCCTCGTCAAACCAGACCCCGGTGAGGTTATCGACCGTACCGGAGGTGGCAATGACACGGACCGAGTGTGCCGACGGGGCAACCGAGGCCAATCCACCCCAGGCACCGCGGGGATCAGAGGTGAGCGGAGTAAGTCCGCTCCCATCCGGGTTGACCCGCCACGACTGCGCGACGTTCGACGCAGTAGACGTTGTCAGATACACCGCAGACCCGGCATCCGATACGCCCCATTCCGGGCCATTGATGAAATCCTTGATTTGCACTAGCACGTTGCTCGCCAGCAGTACGTCGCGACAGGTTGCGGTGATACATTGGCCGGTCGCCGGATCGAGCTCCCCGACCCACGCTCGATTTTGCAGGTCTGTGAACAGAAACCGGGTGCCGCCCGGTTCAAACTCCGTGTCGACATAGCTGAGAGCTCGAATGCCAACCTGCGACGGAGCAGCAATCGCCTGCCCTGCCAATAGCAAGCTGGCGGCAAAGGCGGTCGGCCAAGCCAGCCAAGCTGGAATGAAACCGAAAATCGAATGTGGAAACATCACATCACCACTCTATACAGTATGACAGCTGCACTTTCCTAGAATGCTCGCCAATGTTTGAAAAAACATGCATATATACAGTGTATCACAGCGAATAAACACAGACA
>Ga0316192_10001119_pt1 | contig 19760 bp, 20 predicted proteins | sample MerIslwburrow_MG_FD_204931 | JGI IMG/M metagenome (GOLD analysis project Ga0316192, IMG submission 204931) | Coastal sediment microbial communities from Maine, United States - Merrow Island worm burrow | ecosystem: Environmental > Aquatic > Marine > Coastal > Sediment | place: USA: Maine...
CGCGCGGCCACTAACTGAATTTAGTCTACGATAAATTTGTTTTTATAATCGGGGAATCAAACTAAACCATTGCTATGTCGCTTGCTGCTTCTGCCGGTTAGCCTTCCGATATCAGTTCAGCTTAGCCCTATTGAAAGGCTTGTTCATACTATTTTCAAAAAAGTCAGGGGGAAATATCAGGCTACACCCCGATTTAGCGGAACATCCGGCAGCAAACATGGATGTTCACCCTATATTTAGATACTCTGAAACAGTTACTTCTGCCGTGCTTCCTTAGTTACTTATCTGATGCCTCGATAAATTCCTTTAGAATACGCGCTGCTTCTTCGGGGGAAACACTCGATTGGGCGACATTTTTTTCCGCAAACTGGCAGCCATTGTCATGATTTAGCTGCAGATTAATGGCTTCGATGACATAGTTTGACAATGTAATTCCCCTATAGGAAGCCATTTTTATTAGCTCTTTGCGCAAATCTTCGTCTATGTCTATTGTCAGCGTGACGGGCTTATCCAAAAGCGGTAACCTCTTAATTTTAATATGGCCTGCATATAATTATTATTTTTAATAATTATAATCTGAATTCTATCAGGGAAGATGCTTTACATGTTGCCAGATTGCTTCCCCGTATAGCAAATATCCCGTTTTTCACTGATTCGGCGTTAAAGAGCAGACTTCACGATTATGCTAAAAATTCAGCAGTTATGTATTTTCCTGATGTTTCCTTTCCTGCTTAATGCCTGCGCTAAACCCTATGTATATCCCTTAGTACCAGGAAAATCAGTTCCGCAACTGCATGAAGATTATGCTTTGATGAATGATGGCTTCAGATTGCCTGTGCGCCGTTGGGGAAATCCTGTTGACCAGCAGGCAATCGTTCTCGCTGTACACGGATTGAATGATTATGGCCTGGGCTTTCAATCTACCGGCGAGTACCTGGCCGGTAAAGGTATTAGTCTGCTAAGTTATGACCAACGTGGATTTGGTGAGACCACGGGCCATGGCTACTGGCATGGCAGCCAACGTATGGTCGATGACAGCCGCATCATGCTGAGCCTTATACGAGAGCAATATCCAGACAAAGCAATTTTCCTCCTCGGTGAAAGTATGGGAGGAGCTGTGGTTTTAGCAACATTGAATGAGACCGGCAGTAAGATTAGCGGAGTAGTATTAATTGCTCCTGCTATCTGGTCGCGGATAACGATGCCCTGGTATCAACGCGCCCTGCTCTGGCTCGCTGCTCACACAGTTCCGGCAAAGGAACTAACCGGTGAAGGACTGGATTTGATGCCATCCGACAACATCGACATGCTGCGCGCACTGGGACGAGATCCTTTGGTCATCAAGGCAACAAGGGTCGATGTTTTGTATGGAGTGACAAATCTGATGGATATGACTGCTGAGGCATCGTCCGGCTTTACACAGTCATCACTGATTCTATATGGAAAGCATGATCAGATTGTCCCTCGAAGACCGACCTGCTCCTGGCTGCAGGCGCTGCCAGACGCTGGCTCTAATAAAAGAGCAATAATCATTTATGAAAATGGCTATCACATGCTTAACCGTGACTTGCAGGCCAGGAAAGTGCTTGATGATATTGCTGACTGGATACACAAGGCCATACCTGTTGAAGGCACAGATTCTCAACATAAAAAGACAGTTCTTGATGAACAACCAAACGTCAGTGTCAAATTGAGCGATTTTTGTAAAACAACTATAGATTGAAGGCAATCACGATGTCGTGCAAAATGAAGTTATGACAACAAACTCACTCGACACCAATATATCTGAGCAAAAACAGGGACTGCGGTGGTCGCATGTCCTGTGGATTATTCTTGCAACTATTTTAATTACTGCCGGGGCCACATACTGGGCGGTACGTACCTATGTGTTCGCAAAAGATTTCGAACCCGTGGTTTTAAAGCAAAAAGAAGTATTAGTACTAAACAGGAAACTTGAGCAGCTTGGTTTTACTACAGAAACAGAAGGCCCTGCATCAACAGACAAGCAAACAGGTAATAACTCAAATCCTGCTAGTGAATTTAATGCTGAGGGCAATCTTAAGCCGCAGGTATACAGTGAAGTGGGTGCGAAACGTGAAGTTAGCCTCAGCGAACGTGAACTCAATTCTTTGCTGGCAAAAAATACTGACCTCGCCAGGAAACTGGCAATCGATCTGTCTGATGACCTGATGAGCGCCAAATTGCTGGTACCCGTAGACCCGGATTTTCCTGTACTGGGAGGAAAGACACTTCGTGTAACAGGAGGCCTGGAAGTCGCATATGATAATGACAAGCCAATTGTTGTATTACGTGGTGTCAGCATTATGGGTGTACCAGTACCCAATGCCTGGTTAGGCGGCATGAAAAATATCGACCTGGTCAAGGAATTCAGCACCAGTGAAGGATTCTGGAAGGCCTTTGCGGACGGTATTCAAAATATTCATGTCGAAGATGGACGATTAATAATCAAATTAAAAGAATAAGCACGTATAAAATCCACTATTCATTTGGTGTTCGTATTTACATAAAGAAGTACGATTTCACCGATACAGAATTCAGTAAAATAATATTTAACAATAAGTTATTTCACCTTCCTTATTAATCACCTTACGTAATTACTAAATACCCTATATCCCTTAAGTGATATACGACTCTATCGTCTCCCCCCCCTTTAGTAGGGTTCTTTCCGAGGGCAAATGTATTTTAAAATGGACTAGTTTTGATAGTTAAGGCTATGTGCCGCTGAACAGATTAGTTTTGCTCAACTCAATATACATAGTTGACACATATTCAATCTCGCCGAGATTAAAAATTTTTGCCACAGACAGGGTGGCTTCGATTCTGAAGGAGATCGTAAATGGCTGACAATAAACATTTTGATACCCCAATGCTGGATGAGCTGGAAAATGGCCCATGGCCTAGTTTCATCAGCGGCTTTAAGCGCTTGCGCGATGATCACGAGAGTGAAACGATTCGCGGAATGGCTAACAGCCTGCTGGGACAGCTTGAGCATTCGTACGAAACACGTAAAGGCTACTGGAAAGGTGGTACTGTCAGTGTATTCGGTTATGGTGGTGGCATTATCCCCCGCTTCTCTGAAGTCGGTGACCAGTTTGTAGAATCAAAAGAATTCCATACACTGCGCGTACAGCCACCTGCAGGCAACTACTACACCACTGACATGCTGCGTCAGCTGGGTGATAGCTGGGAAAAATACGGTTCAGGCCTGGTAACGTTCCACGGTCAGACAGGTAACATCATGTTTATCGGTACAACAACCGAAAACACCCAGCACTTTTTCGATGATATTAATGAGTACGGCTGGGACCTTGGTGGTGCCGGTCCCTGTGTACGTACAGGAATGTCCTGTATCGGTATGGCCCGTTGTGAGCAGTCCTGCGCCAATGAACAGGCTATTCACCGTCACCTGATGAATAACTTCACAGATGATGTGCATCGTCCTGCTCTGCCCTACAAGTTCAAGTTTAAAGTTTCAGGTTGTCCAAATGATTGCCAGAATGCTATCGAGCGTTCTGACTTTGCCATTATTGGTACCTGGCGCGATGACATGAAGGTCGATCAGGAAGAAGTTAAAGCATTTGTAGCCAAGAAAGGCCGCCAGTATGTTATCGATAATGTCACTACACGCTGTCCTACAGATTGTATGACACTTAATGATGACGACACACTTACCGTAGACAACAGCAACTGCGTACGCTGCATGCACTGCCTCAACGTCATGAACAAGGCGCTGACACCTGGTGATGACCGCGGTGTAACGATCCTGATCGGTGGTAAGCGCACACTGAAAATTGGTGACCTGATGGGTACCGTACTTATCCCGTTCAAGAAACTTGAAACCATGGATGATTACGAAGAACTCGTCGAACTGGCTGAAGAAATCATTGATTTCTGGGCTGAAAACGGCCTTGAACACGAACGTTGCGGTGAAATGATTGAGCGCATCGGTCTGGTTAACTTCCTTGAAGGTATCGGTGTAGAAGTTGATCCGAACATGGTCGCTATGCCACGCCAGAGTTCTTACGTTCGTATGGACGGCTGGAACGAGGAAGCAGTGAAATGGTTTGAGCGTAAAGCTGAAGAAGCAAGCGCCTGATCATTATCAGCATCAATAAAACACTGGTCATGATTCCGATCATGACCAGATTTCAAGATTTACAGAAAAATTCAGGAGATAGACATGGCGCAAGAAATGCGTAGTCCGATTGAATCAGGTTGCCCAGACGGTTTCCAGTACATGCATCCTACGATGCGCAGAAATTATGGCCTGTGGAGCCATCACGATCATCCTCGTCCAGGTGTACTAGTACACTATGCACACAGTGGTGACGAAATCTGGACAGTAAAATGTGGCACTCAGCGTATTCTCGATGTATACACATTGCGTACACTTTGTGACATTGGCGACAAATTTGCTGATGGCTATATTCACTTCACAATTCGCTCAAATGTTGAGTATGTTGTTGATTCTGAAGATAAAGTTCAGCCTCTTATCGATGCAATTGAAGAAGCAGGCTTTATTGTCGGTGGTACTGCTAACTCTGTAGCGACTCTTTCTCATACCCAGGGCTGGTTACATTGCGACATCCCGGGCACAGATGCATCCGGTGTTGTGAAATCAATGATGGATGAGCTGATCACAGAATTTAAAGAGTGCAACATGCCAAACCGTGTGCATATCACAACTTCCTGCTGCCAGATTAACTGTGGCGGCCAGGGTGATATCGCTATCAATGTTCAGCATACCAAGCCACCTCGCATTGATCATACTCAAGTTGGTAATGTTTGTGAGCGTCCTTCGGTTGTTGCCCGTTGCCCTGTTGCGGCAATTCGCCCAGCCATGGTTGATGGTAAGCCATCACTTGAAGTAGATGAAAAGAAATGTATCTGCTGTGGTGCCTGTTTCCCTCCTTGCCCACCAATGCAAATTAACGATGCCGTTCATTCAAAACTGGCTATCTGGGTAGGTGGTAACCACTCAAACGCTCGCAGCAAACCAACTTTCCAGCGCCTGGTAGCTGCTGGTGTACCGAACAACCCGCCTCGCTGGCCTGAAGCGACTGCAATTGTTAAGAAGATCCTTAATACATACAAAGCAGATGCTAAAGACTGGGAACGCATCAATGACTGGATTGAACGTATTGGCTGGCCGCAGTTCTTTGAAAAGACTGGCCTGCCGTTCACGAAGTATCACATTGACAACTGGCGTGGTGCACGTAACAGCCTGAACGCATCGACTCATATCCGTTTCTAATCGGTTCTCAGAACTACAGGACTATATATTATGAAACTATCTATACAGATAAATGAGGGGCCATATCAGCATCAGGCATCTGATTCAGCTTATCAGTTTACCAAGGCTGCATTGGCAAAAGGACATGAGATCTTTCGTGTTTTCTTCTACCACGACGGCGTAAACAACGCGACACGTCTGGGTGTGCCACCGCAGGATGATAGAAATATCACCCAGCAGTGGACTGAACTTCAGAAAGAACATGAGCTTGACCTGGTGGTCTGCATTGCAGCTGCCCAGCGTCGCGGCCTGCTGGATGAAGATGAAGCCAAGCGTCAGGGTAAAGATGCTAACAATATTGCAGAAGGTTTCCGTATATCAGGTCTCGGTCAGTTGATCGAGGCAGGTATTGAGGCAGACCGACTGGTCGTATTCGGCGACTGAACAGGGAGAATTCGAGATGGCTAAAAAATTCATGTTCGTAAACCGTAGGGCACCTTACGGGACTGTTTACGCACTGGAATCACTGGAAGTTGTCCTTATCAGCGCCGCTTTCGAGCAGGAAGTTGCACTGGTATTTATGGATGATGGTGTTTATGAATTGACCAAAGGTCAGAAGACTGACGGCATAGGAATGAAAAATTTCTCGCCTACCTATTCTGCCCTCGGTGATTATGAAATCAAGAACATCTACATAGAGAAAGAATCTCTTGAAGAACGCGGTTTAACTCTTGATGATCTGCAGCACCTGGTCTGGGAAGATGAAGATGACGATTGGGCTGAAAAAGACTCCATTCATCTTGTGTCCAGTAAAGAACTTGCAGCTGTTATGGCTGATCAAGAAGTCGTCCTCAGTTTCTAACGGAGATTATTATGTCTACACTTCACACCATTAATAAATCACCGTTTGATCGTAACAGTTTTGGCAGTTGCATGAGAGTTATCAGCGACGGCGATGCGATTCTGTTCATTGAAGACGGTGTATATGCAGCAACTTCAGGCACCACTTTTTCGGATGCGGTAAAAGCTGCCACAGATTCACATACTGTCTTTGTCCTCGGCCCTGACCTCAGTGCTCGCGGCATGAAAGAAGACGGTATTGTTGAAGGGGTCAATGTTGTCGATTATGACGGCTTTGTCGATCTCGTCACCGAGTATGACAAAACCAACAGTTGGCTTTGATCTAGTACTAATTATCAATTAATTATTCAGGAGGCTAAAATGCCTATAGAAGTAAACGGAACATCCTACGAAACAGATGAAGAAGGTTACCTGGTAAACTTGGGTGAGTGGAACCCGGATCTGGGTACAGCACTGGCTGCAACTGATGACTGTGAACTCACAGAAGCTCACTGGGAAGTCATCAATTTCCTTCGTGAATACTACGAAGAATATCAGATTGCTCCAGCTGTTCGTGTATTGACTAAAGCTATTGGCAAGCGCCTGGGCAAAGATAAAGGCAACAGCAAATATCTGTATGAGCTGTTCCCATATGGTCCAGCTAAACAGGCTTGTAAATATGCAGGTCTGCCTAAGCCAACAGGTTGTGTATAAGTATCGACCTGTGACGAAGGGGACACTAGTCCCCTTCTCTATTCATTGAACTTTTTTTTGGGGGCTTCAGAGATATGTCATTTCTGACAATACTCTTTGCTACGCTATTTTATTTCGCCACTGCCGTTATTCTTATTGGCGTTGGCTTTAAGATCTGGCAGTACGCGACTACACCAGCACCACTAAAAATCCCAACTATGCCCGCACCGATCACAAGATCTGGTGTAGTAGTACGCATGGCTGAGGAAGTAGTCCTCTTTAAAAGCCTGTTTAAAGGCAATAAATGGACATGGATTTTTGGCTGGATGTTCCATTTTGCCCTGTTGCTGGTCACTCTGCGTCATCTACGTTATTTTCAGGAACCTGTCTGGTGGTGGGTGAATGTGATTCAGCCTTTCGGTATGTATGCAGGATATGCCATGGTTATTGGTTTGCTTGGCTTACTTGCCCGCCGAATTTTTGTTGCACGAGTTAAATATATCTCTGCACCATCCGATTACCTGATGTTAGTACTGATACTGGCTATTGGTATTACTGGCCTGGCCATGAAATTTATTTCTCATACTGACATCGTCGCTGTAAAAGAATTTATGCTGGGACTGATGTACCTGGACATACAGCCTATGCCCACTGATGTCTTATTTATCGCGCATCTTTCACTGGTCATTCTATTAATGCTGGTTTTCCCCTTCAGCAAACTGCTGCATGCGCCGGGTGTGTTCTTTAGCCCGACTCGTAACCAGGTTGATAACTCACGAGAAAAACGCCACGTCGCTGACTGGGCATTGAAGTTCGATGAAACCAGGAAAAGTTAGTTCAGGATAGAATTAAGTTAAGGATTTAAATAACTGATATTTATATGAATCAAGGATAATCAAGTGGCAGATTTCGAAATTCCAGAATTAAAAGACTACGTCGAGGTTCCACTACCTCAGATCGGGGTAATGGAAAGTGAAGGCCCGTTCATAGCTAAACCAGATCACCAGGAAGCCCTGGGATTTCCAGGTGAACTGGTCGATGACTGGGAAAATGTCGCCGTCAATAAGCTTGGCGATCTGGCGAATAGATATCGCGGCCTCAGGGTCTTTCTTGATTCCTGCGTTAAGTGCGGTGCCTGTACTGATAAGTGTCACTACTACCTTGGCACCACTGATGCTAAAAACATGCCGGTTGCGCGACAGGATCTGCTGCGCAGCGTCTATCGCTACTACCACACACCTGCCGGCAAAGTTCTATCCAAGCTTGGCATGGAAAAACTGATCGGTGCACGAAAGCTAACCGAGGATGTCATTAATGAGTGGTATAACTATTTCCACCAGTGTTCACAGTGCCGTCGTTGCTCAGTGTTCTGCCCTTATGGAATAGATACCGCTGAGATCTCGATGGCAGCACGTGAAGTCCTCGACCAGATCGGCGTTGGTCAGAAATACTGTAATGAGATCATCGGCAAGGTATACAAAATTGGCAACAACCTTGGCCTGCCGGAACCTGCACTGGCTGATACTCTCGAAGGTCTTGAAGAAGAAATCGAAGAGGATATCGGTGTCGCGGTTAAACTCCCGCTTAACAAGAAAGGCGCTGATATTCTGCTTGTCACTCCTTCTGCTGACTTCTTTGCGGAACCGCATGTTGATGGACTGATTGGCTATGCCAAGGTTTTCCACCAGGCAGGCTTGAACTGGACGCTCAGTTCACACGCGTCTGAAGCGGGCAACTTCGGCATGTTCATCGGCAGCTATGAAAATATGCAGCGTGTCACCATGCGTATCCGTGAAGCCGCACTCGAACTGGGTGTGAAACGCATCGTATTCGGTGAGTGTGGACATGCCTGGCGTGTTGCCTACAGCTTCCTTAACACACTGGCTGGACCGTTTGATTTCCTTGATCCGAATTACCCGGTTCCACAGCATATACTGGAAGTCACACATGACCTTATCCAGCGTGGCAAGTTGAATATAGACGCTTCTGAAAATGATCACATGACCCTGACATTCCATGATTCGTGCAATGTCGCGCGTGCTACCCGCATGGGACCAAAACCCGGTGGCCAGATGACCATACCGCGAGAAGTCATTAAAGCTGTCTGCAATAATTTCTATGACATGCCCCAGGGCACCATCGGTGAAGCAACCTACTGTTGCGGCGGTGGCGGTGGACTGCTGACTGATGACCTGATGGAGATACGCGTCAAGGGCGCGATGCCAAGAATGCAGGCATTGAAGACGGTTGTTGAAGAGAATGGTGTTACCCACATGGCAGCAATTTGCGCCATCTGCAAGTCACAGTTCTCCAAAGTCATCCCTTATTATGGATTTACCATGGATCAGATCATTAGTGTGCACCAGCTTGTCGGTGACGCACTGGTATTTGAACCAGATGAAACTGAAAAGTCGGAAGAATCTGAAACATCTGAAGATTAGAAAGAATAACTATTCGATTTTAACTGAAGCAAGTTGAGACACGAGGATTAACGAAATGGCTACATCAAGCGAAGAAATGAAAAAGAACCACACCTTCCGTCGGTATGAAGATGGGGATTACATAGATGATGATATGCATGGAAATATCTTCCAGGCTAGCTGGTCGCACAAGTGTCCTACTTATATTCAACGGACACCACCTTGCCAGGGCAGCTGTCCTGCCGGTGAAGATATCCGCGGCTGGCTTGATATTGTCCGTGGTATAGAAAAACCGACTGGCGATATGAGCATGCAGGAATATGCTTTCCGTCGCGCCACAGATGCTAACCCTTTCCCATCGATGATGGGTCGCGTTTGCCCTGCTCCCTGTGAAGAAGGCTGCAACCGCAATCACGTTGATGATTTTGTCGGCATTAACTCTGTTGAGCAGTATATTGGTGATACAGCCATCGAAAACGGCTTTACCTACCAGGCCGGTACAAGCACAGGCAAAAAAGTTGCTGTCATCGGCGGTGGCCCTGCTGGCATGGCGGCAGCTTACCAGCTGCGTCGCATGGGTCATGATGCGACTGTCTTTGAAGAAAGAGCAGAGCTTGGCGGCATGATGCGTTACGGTATCCCGGGCTATCGTATTCCACGTGAGAAACTTGCTGCCGAGATCAACCGCATTGTTGACATGGGCGTTGAAGTAAAAACTAACACGCGTGTTGGTAAAGACATCAGCGTTGATCAGCTGGAAAAAGATTTCGACGCCGTTCTCTGGGCTCTTGGCTGCTGGACTGGACGTGGCCTGCCTGTTGATGGATGGGAGACCGCATCTAACTGTGTTGATGGCCTTTCTTTCCTCGAAGCCTTCAATAACGGCCGCATGAAAGTCACAGGTAAGAAGCTGGTTTGCATTGGTGGTGGTGATACCTCTATCGACGTTGTATCTGTTGCCCGCCGCATCGGTTTTAATGCCGATGCCGGCCTTCCTGAAGCAATACTGAGTAATAATGAAACTCAAGATCAGTCACTGGCTGATAATGCCGTACCCTGTGATGCCACACTGACCTCTTTATTTACCAAAGACAAAATGATGGCCGCAGAACATGAAATTGTGGATGCCACCGAAGAAGGCGTTACTATTTATGATGGTGTGATGCCATTGGAAGTTATTCTTGGTGATGATGGCAGAGCAACAGGTCTGAAAGTCTGTGACTGTACTATGGACGGTATGACACCCGTACCTACTGAAGGGACAGAGCGTGTTATCGAAGCTGATATCATTGTTGCTGCAATCGGTCAGGGCGGTGACATGGCAGGCGTTGAAGATTTCGCCAATGATCGCAACTTGATCAATGCCGACAAAAACTACCAGGTCATCGACAAACCCGGCCACTTCGTTGCTGGCGATATCGTTCGCCCGCACCTGCTGACGACAGCTATCGGCCAGGCATCAGTTGCTGCTGAAAGCATCAACTCATACCTGATGGCAGAAAAAATGGCCCGTCGGCCAAAAGTCGATAAGCATCATTTCAGCCTGTCTGACAAGCTGGTTGAAGTTGGACTGGAGCCTGAACCATATCACAAGCAGTCTTCTACAGGCACATCAGAAGAGAACTACGCGGTACATAACTTCGATGACCGTTCAGAGCATGAAATCATTAACTATGATGCGCTATTTCTGGGACATTTTGAACAGGTAGACCGTAATCACCGCGCTGAAGACGTACCTAATTCAGACCAGGTACTGGGCCACTTCCATGAACGAATGGCTGGCCTGACAGAAGAAGCTGCTGTGGCTGAAGCTGAACGCTGCATGAGCTGTGGCATGTGTTTCGAATGTGACAACTGTGTCATCTTCTGCCCACAGGATGCCGTTTATCGTGTCAAGAAGGACCAGTCTACAATTGGCCGCTATGTTGCCACCGACTACTCAAAATGTATCGGCTGCCATATCTGTGCGGAAGTTTGCCCTACGGGTTACATTGACATGGGAATGGGTGAATAAACCGAGGATATACGATGCACCTTTTGCATATACTCAAAGCACTATTCATGGCAGTCATGCTTATGACTGCCATTGCAGCCAACGCTGAAATACCTCGCCCAGAGGTGGTAGAAGCCGAAGGAAAGTGCGTAGAACCCACTGATGTCATGCGCAGAAATCACATGGAATTCATTCTCCATCAACGTGATGAAACCGTGCACGAGGGTATCCGGACTTCAAAACACAGCTTTAAACAATGTATCAGCTGTCATGCAGTAAAAGATGACCAGGGCGAGTATGTGAAGGTAGATGACTCGAAGCATTTCTGCGTCACCTGTCATGAATACGCCGCTGTCAATATTGATTGTTTTCAGTGTCATGCCGACACACCCAGATCTACAGATAAACACGAGTTACGGGTCAATGAATAAGTCAACTATGAAGAATAACGACGCTCTGGTCGATAAGAAGCGTAGGGCCATACTTGGTGGAACTACTGCTGCCATTGCTGGCATGGCTATAGCTCCGGGTATATTTCTAACAGAAACAGCCCAGGCCCGCCCGGTTGATCAACCGGTCAGCAGCAAAACACGCTGGGGCATTCTCATCAACACCAATAATTGCAATGACTGTAATGACTGCGTGACCGCCTGCCAGAATGAAAATGGCTGGGGTGCCGGTTCCAGCGACGAGAAAAACTCTCGCCCGGATCAAAAAGCGCAGTGGATACGCACCGTCAAAGTCACCAATAAAGAGACCGGTTATGCCAAAACATTGCCGATGATGTGCCAGCACTGTGAAAGTCCACCTTGCGTCGATGTTTGCCCTACCGGCGCTTCATTCAAACGTGAAGATGGCATTGTCCTGGTCGACAAGCATATTTGTATTGGCTGCCGCTATTGCATGATGGCCTGCCCATACAAAGCCAGGTCTTTCATCCATGAGAAACTGACAGACCAGCTCAGCTATGCCCCCCGTGGTATCGGTACAGTAGAAAGCTGCACCATGTGCGTTCATCGTGTTGATAATGGCGAAAACCCGGCGTGTGTGGATGCCTGCAGCGACTCCATGATTTTTGGCGATTTGAATGACCCTGACAGTAATATTTCCAGGGAACTGGCAAAACATGGCGGCACACAGATCAGGGCAGACCTCAGATTGAATCCAGGTGTTAGATACCAGGGCTTAAACGTTTAAAAGCAATAGGTTTGATCAACAATGAAAAAAATATATTTTTCTGAAATCAGTGGCAACAGCCTGGGGTATCTGGCAATAATTGCCGGACTGGGCCTGCTTGTAGCACTTGGCTTTGGCGCATTCCTGTACATGGAACATAACGGTCACTGGGTTACAGGAATGAACAACGAGATAGTCTGGGGATTACCCCATGTCTTCGCTGTTTTTCTGATTGTTGCAGCCTCGGGTGCGCTTAATGTTGCCTCGATCTCATCGGTATTTTCAAAGACAGCATACAAGCCGCTGGCGCGATTATCCGGACTGCTTTCACTGGCATTATTAGCCGGTGGACTGGCAGTACTGGTGCTTGACCTCGGTCGTCCTGACCGCCTGATCGTCGCCATGACCTACTACAACTTCAAGTCTATTTTTGCCTGGAACATCTATCTTTACACCGGGTTCTTCGTCATTGTGATCATCTATTTGTGGATGATGATGGAAAGAAAAATGAACGGCTTTACAAAAGCCGCAGGCACAACAGCCTTCATCTGGCGCCTTGCACTGACGACTGGTACCGGTTCAATCTTTGGCTTTATCGTTGCCAGACAGCTTTATGATTCAGCGATTTACGCACCGTTGTTTATCGTCATGTCTTTTTCATTCGGACTGGCTATATTCATCCTGGTATTGATGGCGACCTATGGCGGCACAGGCCGCCCGCTGGGAGATGCAATTCTGTTCCGCCTGAAGAACCTGCTTGGCGTATTTATCGCTGCTGTTCTGCTGATGGTAACAATCTTCTATCTTACCGATCTATACGGGACAGAACATCATGACGCCGTCGCATTCATTCTTAACGGCGACAACATCTACACCAAGCTGTTCTGGGTGGTGCAGATCATCTTGGGAAGCCTTGCTCCGCTGGCGTTACTTTATAATCCAGTGACAGGAACATCGCGTGCCTGGATAGCCATCGCCTCTATTCTCGTCATTATTGGCGGCCTGGCACAGCTATACGTTATCCTGATTGGCGGACAGGCATTCCCGCTGGTACTTTTCCCCGGAATGGAAGTTAGCAGCAGCTTTGCTGATGGCGTAGTTGCCTCTTACAGCCCAAGCCTGCCTGAATTCCTGCTGGGACTAGGTGGGGTTGCTATTGCACTAATCATCGTCGCCCTGGCTATGAAAGTTCTTCAGTTCGCACCAAACAGCCTGGCTGATGCAGATGTTGATCCACATTACAAAGCAGCCAGTTAGAAAAGCCTGTATTGTTATTTGCAGCCCAGACTAATCTATCGGGCTGCTTTTTCATAACCTACCTCGGGTAATTATTCTATCCTCTTAGTATTTCGACGCTACTAAAACTGGGTAATTCTGCAATAGCATGCCTGGCCTGCTAATACTGAAAAAACCAAATTTCGAATACGTTTATCTGCCCTTCCCGCTATTTTAACTATAGGGTATCTGGTACTGGCGGTTATAATGTCATCGCAATGATCAGTCCTCGAATATTTATTTCCGCTGCACATAAATCGTCAGGCAAGACGACGATAAGTATTGGGCTTTGCGCAGCACTTAGAAACAGCGGAAAAAAAGTCAGCCCTTTCAAAAAAGGCCCCGACTATATCGATCCCATCTGGCTTTCGCATGCAGCGGGAAGGCCTTGCTACAATCTTGATTTCTACACCTCAGATTCAGATGAAATTCTTGAAACTCTAAACCGACATAGCAAGAACTCTGATATATCAATCATTGAAGGCAACAAAGGTCTGTATGATGGACTTGACCTGGACGGCAGCAATAGTAATGCCGCCCTGGCAGTGCTCACAAAGACTCCCGTTGTGCTTGTTATAGACTCTAGAGGAATGACTCGCGGTATCGCACCACTTATTTTAGGATACCAGGCATTTGACCCTGACGTTCGTATCGCCGGTGTAATCTTGAACAATGTCGGTGGATTGCGCCACCAGGGGAAACTGCAGAACGTCATTGAACACTATACCGATGTAGAGGTTGTAGGTGCTGTGCACAATAGCCCGAAATTGCATCTTCCTGAACGACATCTTGGCCTAAAACCCGGCAATGAATACAGTGAAGTGGAAGGAATAATTAATGGTATCGAAGAAAGCGTTGCCAGCCAGGTTGATCTGGAAAAAATCATGGAAATTGCGGGCTGTGCAGAAGATATTAGCCGGAAGTTTGTAAATGATGCTAAGCCAAAAGGCTCAAAAACCCTGCGTATTGCTATTGCACGTGATGCTGCATTCAATTTCTACTATCAGAACGATCTCGATGCCTTTATCGAATGCGGATGTGAGCTGGTTGAAATAGACACGCTGCATGATAGAAATCTGCCTGATGATATTGATGGTCTTTTCATCGGCGGCGGTTTTCCCGAAACACAAATGGAGAAGCTGGCCGCAAATACTCAGTTACGGACAGAAATACATAGCAGAATTGAACAGGGCCTGCCCGTCTATGCCGAATGTGGTGGCCTGATGTATCTGAGTAGGGGCATAGAATGGCAGGACAAAAAATCAGACATGGTTGGTATCATACCTGCTGATACTGTCATGCATCGAAAGCCGCAGGGTCGCGGCTATGTCAGAATGGAGAAAACAGGCTCGTTTCCCTGGCAAAGTAGACCAACCGAAAGCAATGTCATCAAGGCACATGAATTTCACTATTCTGCACTGGAAAACCTTGGAGATACTGGTGAATTCGCCTTTCAGGTATTGCGCGGCACAGGAATTGATGGAAAATATGATGGTATAGTGTATAAAAACATGTTTGCCTGCTATACCCATCAGAGAAATACTCGCAGCAATCCATGGGTCGAAAATTTTACTGATTTCATCAGAAGTAATAACAACTGCTGAAATATCCAGAACTGTAGATCAACTCTAACCAGATTAAGAGAAGAAAAGAATTATGCTATTAGAAGTCACCACAAACGCAGCACAGCAAGTTCGCTACCAGGCAAAACAGAACCGTATGGAAGGTATGCCGCTACGCATAGCAGCAAAGCGCAATCCGGACGGCACCCTGCATTATGGGATGGGCTTTGACGACACCGGTCGCGATGACGATACGTCATTTCAATCGGCCGGAATTGATATCGTCATCTCACCAATGAGTCTCGATCTGCTTGCTGATACGGTACTCGATTATGTGCAAATGGATGACGGCAAATATGAATTCATTTTCCTCAATCCCAATGACCCCAATTACAAACCGCCTGACAATCCACAGGAAGAGGAAAACAGCAAAGATTAACTAGTACTCATGAACTGTCTCTTCTGTCCCGTTGTTTCCAGGATAAATGAGCAATAAATTTAGTTGGCCAATTATATTGCAGAACACCTACCAGAATGAGCTAGAAGAAGAAAATAAGACGGGGAAAGTGTCATCCGTCTGTAACAGCTTACGCATAAGATTTGGTCACATCATGTGCAACCGGCTGATTATATCTTTACTAATAATCATCTCTGTTTTTGTTTTACTGGTAGTCAGCAGCCTAATCTCAGTGTTGAACAACACTTCCCCCTCTTCAGTAATTCACCTGTTACTCTCAATGGCGGGGCTGTCATGGACCATATACCTGATAACACGGGCGTCGAGAAACCTCGTGGTTCCGCTGAGAGACCTGCGTGACTGGACGTACCGCATGCGTGAAGGCGACCTTACTGCACGTGTTAAACGCCCGGCCCATGGACAGCTTCGCAAACTGTTCGAAGACATTAACAATCTAAGTGATACGTTTTCAGAAATCTCACGCAATATGGAAGACAAGGTTCAGGAACAGACGCGTTATATCGCAAAGAAAAATGTCACCTTGCAAATCCTTTATGATGTCGCATCTACCGTCAATACGACACAGGATATCCAGGATCTCCTTGGTCGCTCTCTCAATGCATTAAAAGGAATTTTTGATGCGCGGGCAGCTAACATACGACTGCTCGACAGTGAAAATAACTTCCGCCTGCTGACCACCAGTGGTTTCCGTGATCAGGATAGGGATTACGAACTGTTGAAAACCGCTGAACTTGAATTATGCGAGATGGCATATGAATCGCGCAGCATTCAGGTTCTCGACAACCTGATTAATGTACGCCACCTGACCGGACCCACTTTTGCCGGCATTCGTTCACTGGGGCTGATATCAGTGCCCCTCACCTACCAGGACAAGGTGCTCGGCGTATTCAATCTGTTTACAGATTCCAATACCAACAAAGTCGAACAGGAACTGCGTGAACTGCTGATGAATGTAGGACAGCATATTGGCATGGCAATACAGAAGACCCGTCTTGATGAAGAATCGCGCCGGGTAGGCATCATTGACGAACGCAACAGACTGGCACATGAACTTCATGATTCACTGGCGCAAAGCCTGGCCAGCCTGCGTTTCCAGGTTCGGGTTCTTGATGACACCTTGCAATCAGGCATCGATTCAGCCGTCTGGACAGAAATGGAAAGAATCGAAAACAGTCTCGATGAAGCGTATAACGAATTACGCGATCTCATCGCCCATTGCCGAATTCGCAATGAGAGCCAGGACCTGAGCCAGAATATCAAAGCACTGCTTAACCGCTACCGTAATGACACGGAAATTCATTTCCTGCTGCAAATCGAATGGGGCCAGCTGATATTACCCTCTGATACTGAAATGCAGGTATTGCGTATCATTCAGGAATCACTGCGCAACATCTATAAGCACAGTGATGCCAATACTGTTCGCGTTTTACTCAGTAAAAGCGGCGCTAATCATTACCAGGTTTTGATCGAAGATGATGGCATCGGTTTTTCTGAACAGCCCAGTAATGGACGAGCCGGAGAACATATCGGCCTGAAAATTATGCAGGAGCGGGCTCGTCGCTTTGGTGGAAAACTGGAAATAGAAAGCGAGGTCGGCGAAGGTACTCGAGTAACACTGGACTTCAGTTATGACGAACCAAAATCTTCGCATCCGCAGTATATGAAATGGAATATGTAAATGCTGTTTAATATCAAATTCATCGCCACACAACCCGGTAAATACCTCTGATGCGAATCCTGTTGATTGATGATCACACCCTTTTCCGTGTAGGCCTGCAGGGTCTTCTCGAGAATAGAAATATCGAAGTCGTGGCATCACTCGGCGACGGTTACGAGGGTATCCGCGCGGCGATGGAAATACAGCCAGACATTATCCTGCTGGACATGCGTATGCCCGATCCGGATGGCCTGACCGTGCTGCGCCAGCTGCGTGAAAATGGCCTGGAAATGCCCATTGTCATCCTCACTACCAGCAGTGATGAAGAGGACCTGGTTGAGTCCCTCAGGAATGGCGCCAGCGGATATTTACTAAAAGACATGGAACCCGACGCCCTGGTTCAGTCTTTACGAGAGGTTCAATCAGGCAAAACTGTCGTCGCGCCAGAACTCGCCGGATCACTAGCGCGAGTTGTACAGGGTGGTGAGAAAGAGATAGAAAAAGAACCTGAGCATGACCTGTTCAGTGAATTAACGCCGCGCGAAACTGAAATTCTGACCTTCCTGGCCAATGGTCAGAGTAATAAATCGATTGCCCGCGATCTCGGTATCTCAGACGGCACCGTCAAATTACATGTGAAGGCTATCCTGCGAAAACTGGGAGTTCATTCCCGCGTAGAAGCGGCTGTGATTGCAGTAGAACAGGGTCTGAGGGAGTCCAGCAGACAACGGAATTAAAAGCAGGAGGAAAGGGAAAGTCTTAAGGGGAAAGAGGAAAGAAATTCACTTTCTATTGATTTATGTTTTACTTTCCCCTTTCCCCTTTGTTCTTTGTTCTTTAACCTTTCCCACTGCTCTCAATCATAGCGTCGTAAATCCTTACGGCGACGTCCGGGCTGCTGGGTGACCAGGCCCGTAACCATATGCAGGCCGGCAATTTCTTCTTCATCATAGACAGGATTGAGCGGACGCAGAATGCAACGGTCGCCGTCGATGATCAATTGCCTGAAGATCAGGCCGTCAGCATTTTTCGCTACAACAAAGCATTCATTTTTGAGTACGCCGGCCGGATCAACAACGATGATACAGCCATGTTTAAACTCTGGTTCCATGCTATCGCCATGGACCTGCAGCGCAAAAGGTTCCGCTTCGCTGCAACTGCCTTCATCTAACATGCTATTCTCCTGAAAATGGCTACTATAACCCTGTATTTTATCAGATTTATTAAATGTTGCAGTGCAATACCCTATGAATTCAGCGGAAACATGATATGCTTCCGCGTCCATTTAACCAGCCACTCCTTATTACTGCAATGCCTGAAAAACTAAGAAAAGCCGCACTTGATTACCACGAGTTTCCGAAACCCGGAAAAATAGCAATTGAAATATCCAAAGCCACTTCCTCACCTGAAGACCTTTCACTCGCTTATACTCCCGGTGTCGCCATACCCGTACTCGAGATAAAAAATAATCCGGAGAACGCCTATCGCTATACCAGTAAAGGCAACCTGGTAGCTGTCATAACTGATGGTACTGCAGTACTTGGACTGGGCAATACCGGCGCGCTGGCTGGAAAGCCTGTGATGGAAGGTAAAGCTGTATTATTCAAGCGTTTTGCAGATGTTGATGTGTTTGATATTGAAGTCGATGCAGAAAACCCTGACGATTTCATTGATACCGTGGCTCGCATAGCCAGTGGATTTGGCGGCATTAACCTCGAAGACATTGCAGCGCCGCATTGCTTCTACATTGAAGAGGAATTAAAAAGACGACTGGACATTCCCGTATTTCATGATGACCAGCACGGTACTGCTATCATAATCGCGGCCGGTATCCTGAATGCGCTGGAACTGCAGGAAAAGACATTAGCCGACGCAAAGATTGTCTGCCTGGGTGCCGGTGCTGCAGGTGTCGCATCAATGAACCTGCTAATGGAGATGGGTGCACAACGTGATAACATCTTCATGGTTGACCGCCAGGGCATTATGCATCACAAACGCGAAAACCTGACCCCCACCAAGCAGGCATTCGTTATTAAAACTGACAAGCGCACACTGGCCGATGCCTGCGAAGATGCCGATATCTTTATCGGTGTTTCGGGTCCGGATTTGTTGAGCAGCGATATGTTGCTATCAATGGCGCCTCGCCCAATTGTCTTTGCCCTGTCCAATCCGATCCCTGAAATCCTGCCAGAAATCGCTCATCTTTCACGCAGTGATCTGGTCATGGCAACAGGCCGCAGTGATTACCCGAACCAGGTCAATAACGTACTGGGCTTCCCATACATATTTCGTGGTGCGCTGGATGTCCGCGCATCCACTATCAATACCGAAATGAATATTGCCGCAGCCCGCGCCCTGGCCGAGCTGGGTAAACAGCCTGTTCCACCGGAAATGGCAAAGATTTATGGCCAT
>Ga0316192_10001120_pt1 | contig 19758 bp, 24 predicted proteins | sample MerIslwburrow_MG_FD_204931 | JGI IMG/M metagenome (GOLD analysis project Ga0316192, IMG submission 204931) | Coastal sediment microbial communities from Maine, United States - Merrow Island worm burrow | ecosystem: Environmental > Aquatic > Marine > Coastal > Sediment | place: USA: Maine...
TGTGTTATAACATGGGATGGAAAAATGGTCCCTTGCTGTTTTGATAAAGATGCTCATTACGTATTGGGGGATGTTTATAAGAAAAAGTTCATTAATATATGGAAAAGTGATGCACAACAAGAATTTCGACAAAGGGTATTAAAATCAAGAAAAGATATTGATATCTGTAAAAACTGTTCTGAAGGAAGTAAAATCTGGATCTAGAAAAAATGAAATTCTAATATTTCCTCTTTTGCGCTTTGATAAATTGTTTCTGTAATTTTTTTACTGTTTGAGGAGAGCAGGAAGCACAACCACTTTTACAATTGGAATCGGAAGATATTGATTTCCAGAAAACATTACCAACATATCCTATCGCTACAACAAACAATCCAATAACTAATATCTCTTGCATCATATTTGCCTCACTTAATCGCGATGCAAATATAATCAATTAGAATCATTCCAATACTTATCAATGATTTTTTGCATTTCAGGTTGAGTATATGATCCCGCAATGATTTCTTTTCCAAAAATATAGTTATCACCTCCCTTGAAATCTGTTATTCTTCCTCCCGCTTTCTGAACGATAAGACATCCGGCAGCTACATCCCAGGGACTCAGGAAGAATTCGAAAAAACCTTCACATTTTCCGCTCGCAACATAAGCAAGATCTGCGGCGGCACTACCGAATCGTCTTAGGCCATGCGTGTTTTCGAGAAAATGATTCATTATATAGTAATAACTTTCCATTTTAGAAAAGTCTCTATACGGAAACCCTGTTAAGTATAGGCCATCTTTAAAATCTTGAATTTTAGAAACAGAAATTTTCTGTCCATCACAATATGCATCACTTTTATTGTGAGCAAAATAGCATTCATTAGATGTGATTTCATAAATGACACCTAGTAAAATATCATTTCCGTTCATCAGAGCAATACTTACTGAATATGGAGGCAGACCATGCATGAAATTAGTTGTGCCATCAAGCGGGTCAATAACCCAGTTAAGTTCCTTTCTTTCACCTGTGCCTTCCTCTGCAATGAATCCAGCCTGGGGAAGAATACTACTCAATTCTTCAAACAATATCTTTTCAGCTTGTTTATCCACGTAAGAGACGAGGTCATTTTTTCCTTTGTATTCAATCTTGGAGGTATCAAAATGGCGTCTTTCTTCCCGAATAAAAGCACCAGCCCGTTTACTGATTTCGATTGTTCGATTAAGTAGTTTATCTAAATTCATATTTATTTTGTATTCTACTAAATAATAAAATAATCGCAGTTATTTTCTTTTTATTTATTCATTTTACCCTGAACAACAATTACGAATTCTCCTTTTTGTGATGATTTTTTATAATATAAGATTATGGAATTCAAACTTCCATTAATCGTTTCTTCGAATTTTTTTGTAAGTTCTCTTGAGACAGATGCCAGACGATCTTCCCCAAAATAAAGCGCCAGATCCTGTAAAGTTTTAAGAAGCCTGTGTGGTGATTCATAAAATACCATTGACCTCGGTTCTTCCGAAAGTATTTCTAACTTTTTTTTCCTTCCCTTTTTAGGTGGCAGGAATCCTTCAAATGTAAATCGATCAGAAGGAATCCCTGATTTAACAATTGCAGGAACAAATGCGGTTGGTCCTGGCAAACATTCTACTACAATATTATTTTCAATGCAGGCTCTAACAATTAAAAATCCAGGGTCAGAAATACCTGGAGTCCCTGCATCGGTGACAAGCGCTATTTTAAGCCCTTGCTTTAATTGTGTGATAATGTTTTCTTTTATTTTATGCTCATTATAGGCATGATAACTTTTGAGTGGATTGCTAATATTGTAATGATTTAGCAATTTTTTTGTGACTCTTGTGTCTTCTGCTAGAATTAAATCTACTTCTTTTAATATTCGAATCGCTCTTAAGGTGATATCCTCAAGATTTCCAATAGGTGTTGGGACGAGAAAAAAAAATGCCTTCTCCTTCATGACAAATATTTTTTATTGAAAAGGGCATCAATTTGTGAGGCTAGCACCCGGTCTTTTTCAGTTATTTTATTTCCTGAATCATGCGTCGTAAGCTCAATAAATACTTCATTATATACATTTCTCCATTCCGGATGGTGGTCCATTTTTTCAGCAATTATAGCTATTTGGGTAATAAATCCAAAGGCTTCAACGAAATCTTCGAATTCAAATGATTTTGATAATTTATTATTCTTTTCTTTCCACATGATTCTTAATGGATTTTTTGTACCTGAAGAATGACCGGGTTGATAGTATTATAATAATTGGTATGAATCCGGGATTAAGATTTTGTGGTAAATAATTCCAAGCAGTAAGAACTAATAATAAAAAGATTGACCAGAAAAGAAAAAAATTTGCAGACCATCTGGGGCTGTTTTTTTGAAAAATTAAAAAGGGAATCATTATATAAAAAGGTGATACCCAAAGTAAATTATAGTTTTCTTTTGTTGCTATATGATCTGTGCCAAACCAAAGAAATAATAAAAAAATACTCATTAATCCTACAATAGAAAATAAGGTAGTATCAATTAAATTCCATATTCTTATTTTTTTAGTATAAAAAATAGAGAACGTAATTATAATAATAGCCAGACTCCAGAATAGGATCTTAGGAGTGATTTGAAAAGGTTCTTTTTTACCCGTACTGATAAATTGAACAATTGTTTTAGTAGATTTTACGAAAGGAGTATTGGTATCATTATCCCTAATAATTGCATATTCAAAAGCGTCAAACAGTTTAAAAGGTAAGTACATATATTCGCTTGAAGTGGCTGTGGCATCAGCGGGCATTCCTAGAGCCAAGTCCATTCCGAAATCACCCCAAGGACTAGGATATAAAAATTCATCCAATAATTGACGAAATGTTTTGTGATCTGGGATATGCTGATCAGTAAAAACAAGTTTATCTTTCAGGATTTTTTCAAACACATCACGAATCCTGGAGGAGCAATTGTCAAAAAAGAAATCATATAAATAATACCTGTTCTCAGGCAAAGAATTATTAATTAAAAAATGAAAGATTTGAATTTTTTCTTCATGATTAAGATTTAGTACCTGTTCATATAATGACTGATTATTATACGAATAGTTATTAATCATATGGTTGAAATCATATACCGACAAAAAGTAATTAAGCTTACCTTTTAAAAAATTTGTGTAAAAACCTGGAGCATTAAAATCAAATGTACCATAATTGTACACCCAATCTATTTTTGCTACCGGGTCATAAATTCTAATTGCACTGTGTCCAAATATGGCATAAATTTGATCACCCGGGGCACCTGTAATTAAACTAATTTGAGCATTTTCAGATAGCTTTGGAATAGATTGGAAGGCGAATGAACAATTGATAATGATAATGGTGAATACGAAATATAATAACACTTTTTTAATTAGCATAGTATTATTTTTGGGCCACTATTATGTATTGATACTGTAAGCTACTGTTATCAATTTCAAGTATGGAAAATCCAGCAGATTTGATTTCATCTATAGCATCGGATACTGGAATTTTAATGTTATCATTGGGGCCTACCGGCATATCTCCTATTTTATAATCAACGATTAAAATTTTCCCCTTTTGTTTTAGGCCTTTTTTTACCTTCTGGAGATATTGTACCCTATTATCAAGATAATAATACGTATTTACAATTAATACCCAATCAGCTTCATTTGCTAATAATCCTGGATCATCGGGTTGGATAAGTCGTGTTTTAAGGCGTTTCGATAACTCAGGCGATAACTCAGATTTTCTCTGCTCGATATAATCGATAAATTTCTGTTCAATATCATTTGCAATTACGATACCTCCATTTTTTACAATTCGTAATGCAAAGTAACCGGTTCCGGGTCCAATATCAACAATTACCTGATTGTTGAAGTTCCCCATTTTTGAAATTACCATTTCCGGATTTTGCCATGACATCCTCCCCGGATCTTCATACTCTTGAATTAAAACATCAAAATTTTCCAACGGAATTTGTGGACGAACCTGAACCTCAGTAGTATCATCGTTTTGATTTGATAATTTCTCCTGATTCTTAGTCTGACTACAATTCGCCAGTATCAAGATTGAAAAAATACTTATAGTAATACGATACATCCGATAAGAGCTTATTATGTATCCTCAATATTATATCAATTCAGGGATATACTCAAATAATTAGCTGATATCTTACAAAGAAATAATTCCTTTTATTGTATTTGCCTTAAGGTAAATCTCAATTATTGAATCACTTGAATCAACTGAAATTTTAAAGGAAGTGCTAATATATTTTCCTTTCTTTGAAGGTTTTATTTCGAAAGAGATATCTGGGAACAAGGCTTTTAGATTATCCAACTCTTCCTTAGGTACAATAAATTTAAACAGATATAATGTTGGAAAAGTATAGTGATCCTCTAATTGTTGTTTGAATCCACTAAAGTCGTTACTATCTTTCATATAATTTTAAAAATAAAGCCATAGCAAATACTATGGCTTTGTAATTTAAATATTGTCAGTATAAATTAAAAATATTTATATCTTTCATCAACAATATTGGAATATTCCTTGATAGTCTCTGAGGCTAAATAAGATGTCCTACTAGATCTTCTTTGAAATAATTGATTCTTATAACTTGTATAATCCGCTATTTCGGGTGCTTTTATCATCAAATTAACCTGGATTATTACAACACCATCATTTTCTTTTGTTGGTGAAGAAATCTCTCCATCGTTTAATGAAAAAGCTTTACCAATTGTTGCTGGTGCAAATCCTACACTGGGTAATGAATTTGAATTAAGCTTCAGTTCTGAATTTGAATATACGCTTGCATTACTTCCATACGCTTCAGCCATTTCATCCAGGGAGGTACTATTTGTATCCTGTAATTTCTGGATGATATGATCACCTTTAAATTCATTTTTAACTTTCTGAGTTAATTCTATTCTTATATTATCAATGCTGGCTAAGCCTGCCTCAGTTTTGCCTGATAAAACAGCGATCACATATTGATCGTCCAGTTCAAATACATCTGATACCTGATTCACAGAAGCATCTACAAACGCCCATCGCACTATTTCGCGTGCATCTCCAAGGCCACTAATTCTGCGGTCTGAATTCTTGATTTCAACAGCTTCGTTTATAGCTATGGAATCTTTTGCGGAATTTCTTTCAAACTCTTCATAGTTAGCGGAGATACTTGCAAAATAATCAGCTTTTCTAAAAGCCTCATCTCTCGTTAGATCACTCGCAGATATCTCCCTTTCAATGGTAGCTACTTTAAAGAGCTTATTGGTTTTCACTCCGGTAACCGTAATAATATGATATCCAAACTGTGATTCGATAACCCTGGGGATCAATCCTTCACTTGTTCTTGAAAAAACAGCATCTGCAAATGGTTTTACCATTCTGTTCTCATCAAACCATCCAAGATCACCTCCGGCAGCACCTGATGGATCATCACTATTGTCACGAGCTAATAATGCAAAGTTTGCTCCATTTCTTAATTGATTTAGTAAACCTTGGGCTTTTTGTCTGGCTATTGCTTTATCCGCAGCGCTTTCAGTTTCAGGTTTTACTAAAATATGACTGGCTCTGGCAGAAAATACACTATCTTCCGTAATATCTGATATTTTATTTAGCACATAATTGCCACCTAGCTTGTAAGGGCCCAAAATATCATCTTTTTCTAAATTGGCAATTTCATCTCGTACTTGTGAGGGAAGCTGACCAATAGTATATGTTTGAAAAGGACTGGTTCCATCTGTATTAATTCTAGCGTAAATAGAATCATCCTCAATTTCAGCAAATTCGACAGACAATTCATTCATTTCTTGTAAGAAATAAAGTGTATCATCAGAAGAAGGAATGATCGGAAAGGAAATATAGCTTATCGCCCTGGATTCTTCAACTGTATAACTTTTTTGGTGCTCTCTTAGATAATTTTCTAAATCTGAATCTGTTACTGTAACAAGAGTATCACTTAATGTATAATAGGGAATATATAGATATTTCACCTCAGCGATGCTATTTTCAATTTCATATTGTTGCTGTGCTTCTTCGCTGGTAACATAGTTAGAATTTATCAGGAGATTATCATATTTTAATCTTAGCCTGGAAGGTTCCAGGTTTCTTTCAAACATATACCAGCCTGCTTGTTGTTGTGGAGGCATGCTAGATATATTCTGTAAATATGTAATAATTTGATCCCTGTTAAATTCACCTGTTTCAGGATTAGTAAAAGCCTGAATTAAATCAGGGTGAATATTTTTACCCTGAACCATATCTACCAGCTCATCATCAGTTACAATTATTCCTAATTCATCAAATTCAGGCTGGAAACCTTTTTTGACAATTAAGTAATCCCAGGCTTGCTGCCGTATGGAATACATTTCAGTTTCTGTAGGATTTCTTCCAAAATTAAGAGAATAATTGTATTTCAATTCCTCAATTTCCTGAATGTACTCTTCCCTTGGAATTTCTTGTCCTGCTATTTCTCCTACTTCAGTAGTGCTTTTTCCGAGAATTACAGAATTTGGGCCTAAAATATCTCCTCCAACTAAAAATAGGATTAGTCCAAAAGCAATAATTCCAACTGCAAGTCCTGTCTTCTCTCTTATTTTACTTATTAGTGCCATTCTTCTTATGTTAAGTGGCGCAAAATTATATACATTAAGCTTAAACTCAAAATTTGAATCAATTCATCTTGATTACTATAGATCATTATCAGATAAAAGAGACATTTTTACTAGATTAATTCTGTTTTCCTGAATAGAAACAATATGGAACTTGAAAGGTGAGATAACAATGTCTTGATTTATCAAAGGGATGTCCTCTGTAACAGATAATATATACCCCCCCAATGTATCATAATCTCCTGGTGGGATTTGCCATTTGTATTTTTCGTTCAAATAGTCTATTTCATGCCTGGCACTTAAAAGATAACTACGATCATCGAGTTTATGTTCTACCAGGTCTTGTTCATCATATTCATCTTCAATTTCTCCAAATATTTCTTCAATTATATCCTCCATGGTAACAATTCCTGAAGTTCCTCCAAATTCATCAACTACAAGAGCCAGACTCTTACGATCGGTAATAAACTGTATCAATAGTTCATTTGCCAGCATGGTTTCAGTAGCAATAATTATGGGAGAAAGTATTTCCTCAATTTTAGATGGTTTTTTAAATAATTCCGACGAATGGCAAAAACCGATAATTTCATCAATAGAATCACGATATACCAATATTCTTGACAAACCACTCTCGATGAATTCTTTTTTTAATGACTCGATATCATCGTTTAGATCAACAGCAACAATCTCTGTCCGGGGAATCAGGCATTCTCTGACTTTAACGGTTTTAAATTCAAGGGCATTGTTAAATATTTTTTTATCTACATCAAAAACACTTTCTCTATCATCCTCAACAAAATTATTATGGATAAAATTATTGAGGTCAGTTAATCCAAAAACCGGTTGATCTTCTTTAAAATGTAAGCGTAAAACTTTCGTTATCACAAACTTTGAAAGACCCACAATGATGAATACAACTGGGTAGAAAATGATATACATCAAAAATATTGGTATAGCCAGAAGATTTAACATCAAATTTGGATTGATGAGAAAAATGCTCTTGGGTATAAATTCGGCAGTAAATAATACAATTAAAGTTGCCAATATAGTCTGTAGTACCAGAATAATCGAATGATTATTAATAGCTGGAGGTAGGATGTTAGCCAGGAATGGTTCCAATAAATTGGCCATAAAAATGCCATATACAACCAATGTTAAGGTGTTTCCAATCAAGGTAGTACCAATAAACTGAGATGGATTTTTTGTGAATCTTGAAAGAATTTTACCTGAAAGCTTTCCTTTTTCTTTATCCAGCTCTATTAAAAGCTTATCTGCCGAAACAAAAGCTATTTCAATTCCAGAGAAAAAAGCAGATAAAATTAAAGAGATCAGAATGAATGAGATTGAGGGATTGGTCATTTTGAATTATCTAAATATTAACTCTTTTTCTTCCCTTTTTGATAGGCATATATTAAGTATAATACGAATGTAAGCATAAAAATCCAATAAGATTCCTGAAATCCTACCGTTATAGATTGATGCACTCCAATGATGAATCCAACAATTATAACAGACAATTGTATAATATTAATTAATTTATTCATCAAGTGAAATTACGGCGCGAAGATTATTTATTCTCCAATAGGAGAAATCCTGGGGGGCTTCCATACCTTCTCCTGTATAAATTTCTCCATCGGTTTCAATTCTAACAAATTTGTCAGTATAAACCTTTTCCTTTTTTGGTTCCCAGAAGAGCTCCTCTGTATTCAATTGCTCATAGTTAACCATATTCTTCACAATTACATTTCCAAAGGCACGCCATCTATCCTCATTTCCATAATGATAACAATAGTTTGCTTCAAGTGTAGAGGAAATTGACCCGTCTTTTTCATAAAATTCTAAATAGATCCCATCTATGAATTCGCGATCATTGTTTTCATATTCATATTGCTTTGGAGCAACCAATTTCAATCTGACAATTGCAGAATCGCTGTAAAAAGATTCAATATTGGAAAGTTCTAAAATAGGGCCCTCATACTCGGGCATTTCACTTTCATCCTTTATGTCATTACAACCAAATGTAAAAACCACATAAACTAATAAGAAAATAAAATTAATAAAATTTGTCTTCATAAAAGGAAACGGTCAACTTATTAAAATTGACCGTTATTATAAAGAATTTATATTATGACTAATCTCGCCTTTGAATAGTTACTACCTCATTGATCCAGCATCCTACTTTAACCGGCTGTCCCACTTCCATACTATATGTGAAAATCTCTTCCATTGTTGGAAATTGAGCTTTAGCACTTGCTATAGCATCTCGATTTCCCGCTTTCCTGTACATTTCATAAGCCGCGAAATACACAGCTCTGTCTTCAACTATATTTTGTCCTTTCTTACACTCATCGTAGCTTGTATAATAGAGGTTGCCAATCAATGTCCATGCCTCCTTTAAGGTAGGATCAGCAGTTAATGCCATTTTAGCAAAATCCCGGGCTTTGGGTTTTTGTTTAAGTCGGTAATAAATATCAGCTTGTTTTAAGTACAATTCAGCTTTCTTTATATTATCTTCAGAATACTTTAATGCTTCATTATAGTATTTAATGGCTGTAGTATAATCAGTGGCAATATAGGATCTATCTCCAATTAATTTTGCCATACCAAAATTTGGCTCCTGATCATAAATAACCATCACAGCTTCCAGAAAAATCGGAATATTAACACATTTTCCGGCCATGGAAAGCTTAAATATATTTTTAGCCATTTTTAGATCGTCAGGCTTCGCCTTGAGTTTAGGTCCCAGGGTGTTCTCAATGAAATCACAATCAACTTTAACCGTTGCAGCAAGCAATTTGTCTACATTGTCATTTATTATTTCAAGACGGTCTACATTTTTCTTTTGTTCAACTTTTTCCTGTATGATACCAACTATCTCATCATAAATTTCAAGAACTTCTTCATCTGACAAGTCGCCACCAGAAAGTTTATACCTTCTAACCATATCCATATAAGAAAGAAGATTCTGATCCCAAACCTGGTTTCCGTTTAATTCAAAGGTCTTTTGATACAATTCAAAAAGTTCCTTATATTTTGTATTATCAGATTTATAAAACTTATAAGAAGTAAAGGCCTTTCTGTTTAATACAGCTGCTTCATCATTAAAATACTTTATTCGAAGATCATACATGAGTAAGCATGAATCCTGGTATGTAATTTTCTGAGCACCGTCTGTTTCTGATTCAGCAAGGCTTTCAAATATTTTTGCTCCATTGATATAGATTGATTCATTAAGATCAGGAGCATTTACCATTAACCATGTTAAAGCAGGTAAGGATTGCTTGTAATGTCCCAACTTCATCATGTCAGTGTAAATTACATTTTTTTCTTCGGCAGTTTGTCTGTCTTCTGGCCAGTTCCAACCTGGAGTTTGTGCAAAGTTGTAGCTAAATCCGATCAGAATAAAGGCGAATGTTAGAATATTAGCTTTCATAATTTCAAGTTAATCAATTTTTCTTCTAAAAAACCAAACATCATTAATTGTTACACCAAGCGAAAAACGAATATAGCTTTCATTTATCGCTGAAGGCTTGCTTCCACCTCTTTGACCATACTGTATGGCCATGTCCATTTGAGAGGCTGGGCGTATCGGTAAAGATACACCAAAATTTATACCAAACTCAAAAATTTGTTCATTATCAACGTTATATGGAGTTAGTTCATAACTAAATCCAGTTCTATATTTCATGCGTTTAAAGTAGCTGCTTACACTGGCAGCATCTGGTATGAATTCGATCCCCACACTACTTCTATAGCTGTTTGTATAAGAATTATTTTCTCCTTGTATATCAGTACGCTTTCCCCAGTTTTGAACAATTACATCTGCTCCAATAAGAATCTTACTTCGAACGTATGAAATTCCGATACCGATTTTTCTTGGTAACAAAATTTCACGATTTTCATCGTAGCTAATGGTGTCTGTAGATAAAGTTATCTCTGTTCCGGGGGTACGGCGTTCAAGGAATTCATTAACTTCTCCATTAAGATATGTTTCTAATTCATAGATGCCTCCTATTAGTATTTGAGAAGTTTCACCTGTTACAATTCTATAAGCCCCGCCAAATCCAAAATTTAAATCCCTTACTCTCACCTGTTCATAAAGTGCGGCATCATAAGCATTAGGTTGATTTACCTTAATAATGGTTTCACTAATCCTTGATCCAAATAAATAGGATACTTTAACTCCCAAGGAAAGATTGGTTCCTATTTTAACTCCATTTGACCAAAATAAACTATTTAATCCTCCTGTCCCTCTGAAATTATAATAAGCATCTTCGTCTATACCGTTAATAGGGGATATTGATACTATATTGTAGTCAGTATAGGTGTAAGGGACCATGCCGATACCACTGGCCCACCGACCCTGCTTAATTGGAAACGCCAATGCCAGATACATGAGGTTGCCGGATCCATTTACCTGGCTAAGGTCATTTTGTGTGATAGTCCTTGATTCTCCGGTAAATCCTGCTTCAAAAGTTGTAAAATAATCCCGTACTCCTAATAGAGCTGGGTTCATTAGATTAAAATGTTTATTATTTGGATTTGCAATTGAAATGCCTCCCATTCCCATACCTGAAACAAGGAATGGTTGAACTACCTCCCCCATTCCCAAAGCAGAATATGGAGATTGGGAAGATTGGGAGAATGATAAATTGCTCATCAGCAACAATATTCCTACTATCAGCCTAGCTCGAAATCTCTCTAACATTATAACGATATATTGAATATAGTCCCCAAAGCACTAAATTGGGGAATGCAAAGATGCTGTGTTTTATTTTAGATTCAAAAAAAAATGAATGTCCTCCTCCTATAATAACTGTTAAATTTTCATAATTTTCCTGATATCGGGTAATAATACCCTCAATTTCAGCTATTGTGCCATTAATAACACCACTTAAAATAGAGTTCCTTGTTGAATCGCCAACTAATTCGACATCAGGATCAAAATCGATCTCTGGTAAATTTTCAGTAAACTGGTGCAAAGCCTTTAGTTTAATGTCAATTCCTGGCGATATGCCACCACCCTTATAAACGCCTTGATTAGATATGAAATCATAAGTAATGCAGGTGCCGGCATCTATGATCAATAGATTTTGATTTTTATACTTATGCCAGGCTCCGGAAACAGCAGCAATCCTATCAATTCCGAGAGTTTCAGGAGTTTTATAATCGATTTCGAATGGTAGCCTGGTTAAATGCGAAATTACAAATGAAGGGATATTATGTATTTGACTTAATAATTTCTCAGTTTGAAATTTTACACTTCCAACAATAACTTGATGAGGTTGTAAGTCATTAATAGTCTCACTAACTTCAATTAAGGTCTTTCTTTCGATGATTTTAGTTAACTTTCCATTATTAAATTCACCGATCTTAGTGGATGTATTGCCCGAGTCAATTATAAGGATCACTATTGATTAATTATAATAAGGTGTAAAATTATAAAAAAAAAGCAAATGAGCAGCTGGATTGCAATCGGTATTATGTCAGGTACGTCAGTAGATGGTTTGGATATAGTAGCCGTTGAACTAGTAAAGCTGAATGAAACCTGGTCTTATAAAATTTTAAAATCAAAAGAAGTACAATATTCCCTTTCACTGAAGAACAAACTAATACAATGTATCGGTTTCAGTGGAGAACAACTTATTTATCTCGATCTTGAACTGGGAAGATTTATTGGTGACGAGGTAAATAAATTTCTTAATGATACACTAATTAAACCTGACATCATCGCATCTCATGGTCATACCGTTTTTCATCAACCCGGTTCTGGAATGACATTGCAAATAGGTGATGGACAAACAATATTAAATACAACTGGAATTAGGACTGTAAATGATTTCAGAAAGATGGATGTATTAAAAGGAGGTCAAGGGGCCCCACTGGTTCCCATTGGTGATGCTTTATTATTTTCAGAATATCCAGTTTGTCTAAATATTGGAGGATTTGCAAATATTTCATTTGACGACTTTGAGGGTAATCGTAAAGCCTTCGATACAGGTCCTGCTAATATTCTCTTAAACTACCTGACGCGAAAATTACAAAAAGATTATGATCCGAATGGAGAATTGGCATCCAGTGGGAAGGTGATACCAAATTTGTATGATAAGTTAAATGATTTCCCTTATTTTAAATTACCGCCACCCAAATCCCTCGGATTGGAATGGGTAAAAAACAATATATGGAGTTTACTTGATAATGAAAAAGAGCCTGTCCCCAATCTTTTATGTAGTTGTATTGAGCATATTGCATTTCAGATAGATCAAGCTATATCTGAGGTGTCCGATAATAATAACTGGGAAGAAGTCAATGTTCTTGTTACAGGAGGCGGAGCTTATAATGGGTTTCTTATGAGCAGGTTAAAAAGTTTGTCGAAGAATATACACTATATTATACCAGAGACAGAAATTATTGATTTCAAAGAAGCTTTGATTTTTGCCTTATTGGGAGTATTGAGGATTCATGGGAAAGAAAATATATTATGTTCGGTAACTGGTGCTTATTCTAATACTATTGGAGGCACCATTCATGACAACCGGTAGAGCATTAGGTGTAAGAGAGTTTTTTTAATAAATGCCTGGCTTTGGTTTATGAAAATATAAACATCAATAAAATGCATCCTGAATGTGATTTAGTATGGACCAATCAGAGCTTTTAACCGTAATGATATCAAATCTTATTTCGCCTTTCCATAACGTTTCCTGAATATAATCATTTGCACAATCAAGAATATTTTCAATTTTTCTGTCATCTATTGAATCTTCTGGTGGACCAAACCTTTCAGATAAACGAGTTTTCACCTCTACAAATACAATTGTATTGTTGATTTGGGCTATGATGTCAATCTCTTTTCTGTTTTTTCTGAAGTTCTTTTGGATTATCTGATAACCTCTGTTTATTAAATATTCAGCAGCAAGTAACTCGCCCTTTCTTCCTATTTCTTTATTTTTGTTCAAATACTTTTAGATTTTGAAATATTATCATGCTATACCCTATTAAATTTAATCCCATTTTTAAAGATAAAATATGGGGTGGTCAAAAAATAAGTACAATTCTTAATAAAGATTTTGCACCTCTTCCCAATTGCGGTGAGTCATGGGAGCTGTCTGGAGTGAAAGGAGACCTGTCAATTGTTAGCAATGGAAATTTAAAAGGACAATCCCTGGAGGAAATCATCACAAAATATACGGATAAATTACTCGGCAATAAGGTGTATAAGAAATATGGCAATGAGTTTCCGCTTCTCGTGAAGTTCATAGATGCCAATGATGCCCTGTCAATTCAGGTTCACCCTGATGACGAGTTGGCTCGTAAACGTCACAATTCCTTTGGAAAAACTGAGATGTGGTATGTGATCCAGGCTGATGATGATGCAACCTTAATTTCAGGATTTAATCAACCAATTGATCGTAAAACCTATATCAAATATTTCAAAGAAGGCAAAATCACTGAAGTATTAAATACGGAATTAGTGAGTGAGGGGGATGTGTTTTTTATTCCAGCTGGAAGAATACATACTATAGGGAAGGGATCGCTAATTGCAGAAATTCAGCAAACCTCTGATGTGACGTATAGGATATATGATTTTGATCGTGTTGATGATGAAGGTAATAAAAGAGATTTGCACTTTGAAGAAGCATTAGATGCGATAGATTATAGTAGCTATTCAGAATATAAGTCAGCATATTCTGACCAGGCAAACACAAGAGTGAATATCGTTGAGTCAGATTATTTCAAGACTAATAAATATAACCTGACTAAATCCTACAAAAGAAACTTAAAGGATCTTGATTCTTTCGTAATTTATATCTGTCTTGAGGGGATGGGTGAGCTTTATTGTGATAAGGATGGGATTTCATTGAATAAAGGAGATGTCATACTTGTTCCATCTGAGATTAAAGAAGTATTGCTTAAAACAGATAATACCTTGAATTTACTTGAAACATATATTCCTTGAAAATTGAATTTTAAAAAAAACCATAGTGTTTATTTCCAGCATCTTGGATTGATAGATTATAAGAAAGCCTGGGATTATCAAGAGCAACTATTTTCCGGGATAATTGATCAAAAATTAAAGAATAGAGACCTGGAATCTGAAGATCAAAAAATGACTGATAATTATCTTTTGTTCTGCCAGCATAACCATGTGTATACCCTTGGTAAAACTGGAGATCGTGCAAATTTATTAATAGATAATGGAACTTTGCATGAAAAAAAAGCAGCATTTTATCATATAAACAGAGGGGGGGATATTACCTATCATGGCCCGGGGCAATTGGTGGGATATCCTATAATTGATCTGGATAATTTTGTTTCTGACATTCACAAATATTTACGACTTATTGAAGAATCTATAATTTTAACATTGAAAGATTACGGCCTTGATGGTGGTAGAATCGAAGGGCTTACAGGTGTATGGCTAGACTATAAAGAGAAAAAGAATCCCAGGAAGATATGTGCCATAGGAGTTAGAACTTCGAGGTGGGTTACTATGCATGGTTTCGCCTTGAATGTAGGTACTAATCTTGAATATTTTGATTATATCGTTCCTTGTGGTATCGATGATAAGGCGGTTACTTCGCTTAGAAAAGAAGTAGGCGAGTTAATTGAAATGGGCGAAGTAGAAAAGAAAGTAAAATTTTATCTGGGAGAAGTATTTGATATGGGATTTGTCGATCAGGTTCCCGGGATTTAGTTATTATTGCTTAATTGCATTTCATATATAACTTGGCCTCTTCTATTCCATTCCTTTAAAACGTGCGGGTGATAGTTATTTAAATACGGATCGGATTTATATTGAATTTGCTTTTTTGCTCTTCTTTGTACATCATAATATTCAGTCCATTTGCCAATTTTTTCTCCATATTTGAATTGCCCTTTAACTGCAACTTCGCCGTTCTCATGGAACAAATAATATTCCCCTTCTATTTCTCCATAAACTACCGGGACCACTTCTTTTAATTTCGTTCGGTCTTCATCATAGTATTTAACCATTGATTCCTTAGGCCATCCTTTATAATATTTCTGCTTGTCAATCAAAACATCATTTTTATCTATCCTCACCCACCGGCCATGTTTAGCACCTATGTAATATATTCTTTCTTCAAGAAGTTGGTCCCCTCTTATTTTTGTATATGGGCCATGCAATATTCTGCCATATTTTTTATCAATAGTTCCTGTATTTCTTATTTTTTTTCTTCTGAAATCATACCAATTAACTTCAGGGACATAAGGGTTAGGTTCCACCCATTCTGTTAGATAGTGGAATATCTCAACAGTTGTGTTTTCACCATATCCTGTTTTAGTATACCCTTTCTTGGTTTTTATACCATAAAATACATTCTTCTTGCGTTTCTTCTTTTTCTTTTCAGGCACCTCTTCCTCATCATCTTCTTTAAGATCAATGGTTAAAGGTTGTGAGCGCTCAATGATAAATTCTATTTCATCTAGATCAGGAATGTCCTGAGCTTGTAAACTCCAGGTTATCATGATAAGTAAAAAGGGGAATATGTAGAATAAATGTTTTCTCATTTTAGCTAAATATAACGAAAAAACACACAAATTTATTTCAATATTTTGTTTTGGAAAAAACCACTTATACGAATTTTAATAATTATAGTACAAATATAAATACTGTAAGGTGCTTGTTATAATAATTTTATTTTTTATATGATAAAAATGTTGATTCGATAATATTGCAACAATCAATAAGTTGCTCTTCTGTCATAGTTAAGGGAGGAGCAAACCTGATAATATTGCCATGTGTAGGTTTTGCCAGCAATCCCTTATCTTTGAGTTTTAAGCAAATATTCCAAGCAGTATCGCTTTCTGGAGAATCATCTATTACAATTGCATTTAGAAGTCCTCGACCTCTGACCAGTTTAATAAGGTCCGTTTTCTCACTTAATTGATTCATTTTCGATCTGAATATTTTCCCAAGATACCTGGCATTTTGCGATAAACTTTCATCCTTTAGAATTTCCAATGCAGTAATGGCTACCATACTGCCCAGCGGATTTCCACCATAAGTAGATCCATGTTGCCCTGGTTTTATTACGTCCATGATATCGTTATCAGCCAATACAGCCGATACAGGATAAACACCACCAGATAAGGCTTTTCCAAGAATTAATATATCAGGTTTTATATATGTCTTTTGCTTTTCACAGGTACCAGAACAGGAGCAATCACCACATACTGCCAGAAGACTTCCCGTCCGAGCCAATCCCGTTTGAATTTCATCGGCAATGAATAATACATTCTGGTCTTTACACAATTCGTAAGCTTTACTTAGATATCCATTGGATGGTGTGATAACACCTGCTTCCCCCTGAATTGGCTCTACAAGGAATCCAGCTATATTATTTAAATTAAGGGCATTTTCCAAAGCATTAATATCATCATAAGGAATACTTATAAATCCAGCTGTATACGGCCCATAATTTTTATGCGCATCAGGATCATTTGAAAATGAAATTATTGTAGTAGTTCTCCCATGAAAATTATTATCACAAACAATAATTTGAGCTTGGTTGGCTTCTATTCCTTTTTCCTCATATGCCCATTTCCTGCAGATTTTTATTGCTGTTTCAACAGCTTCCGCACCAGTATTCATTGGAAGAACCTTGTCAAATCCAAAATATGAAGTGATGTATTTTTCATAAGTCCCTAGAACATCATTATAGAATGCACGAGAAGTAAGGGTTAGTTTCCGGGCTTGTTCAATTAATGTTTCGACTATTCTTGGATGACAATGTCCCTGGTTTACCGCACTATATGCAGAAAGAAAATCATAATATTTTCTGCCTTCTACATCCCAAACAAAAACACCTTCACCCTTCGAAAGAACTACAGGAATCGGATGATAGTTATGGGCGCCGAATTGGTCTTCAAGTTTAATAGCCTTCTTGCTGTTGGTAATAACCTTTTCCATCGGGATTGTTATAAGTGTATTTAAGATTATGTTTGCATTTCAAATGTAATTAAAGAATTTATAATTCATGAGGCATAGAGTTATTATTTCGGCAGATAGTGGTATTAATAATTTTGTCTTAATATTGTATTCAACTCCCTGAGTTTGGTATTTTTATATTTATAATAGTTTTGATTTTTATAAAAAAATCCTCACCTTTGCAGACCAATTTAAAAAGCAAACTATAAGTAAACATGTCAAAAGTTTGTCAAGTATCAGGAAAAAGGCCAAGAGTGGGAAACAATGTTTCGCATTCTAACATTAAGACGAAGCGTAAATTCTATCCGAATTTACAGAAAAAACGTTTTTATATTCCAGAGGAAGACAGGTGGGTTACTCTAAAGGTATCTACATCCACTCTCAGGACAATTAATAAAAACGGTTTAACGGCTGTACTGAAGAAAGCAGCCAAGGATGGAACACTTGAAATGAAATAAATACATTGAATAATGGCAAAAAAAGGAAATAGGGTTCAGGTTATATTAGAATGTACCGAGCATAAAAATTCCGGGCAGCCAGGAACATCCAGGTATATTAGCACTAAAAATAGGAAAAATACTCCTGAAAGACTGGAGCTGAAAAAATATAATCCGATCCTGAAAAAGTATACCGTTCATAAAGAAATTAAGTAATTATGGCAAAGAAAGTTGTAGCAACCCTAAAGAAAGGTAAAGATTTTGCTAAGATCATTAAGACAGTGAAATCTCCCAAAACCGGCGCATACACATTTAAGGAAGAAATGGTTCCGGTAGATATGGTAAAAGAAGTTCTTGCTTCTGGTAAATAATCACCGGTTTATTACTAAAAATATTTTAAGTCCCGCTATGTGGGACTTTTTTGTTATTATCTGTTAAATTCTAATCAATGGCTTTATTTAAGTTTCTGTCTAAAGAGAAAAAAGAAACACTCGATAAGGGATTGGAAAAGACCAAATCAAGTTTTTTTCAAAAACTAGGGAAGGTAGTTGCAGGAAAATCAAAGGTTGACGATGAGGTATTGGATAATCTGGAAGAAGTATTGATTACTTCAGATGTGGGTGTTGATACCACAATAAAGATTATTGAACGTATTGAAGCCAGGGTATTGAGAGACAAATATCTCAATGTTGATGAATTGAATATTATTTTAAAAGAAGAGATTGCTGCATTACTTGCTGAAAATAAATCCGAGGATATTCAGGATTTTGATCTTCCAGAAGGTTCAAAACCACATGTGATTTTAGTAGTAGGAGTTAATGGAGTAGGAAAGACAACAACAATTGGTAAATTAGCCGCACAATTTAAAAATAGAGGTAAAAAGGTGATCCTTGGAGCTGCAGATACATTCAGGGCAGCTGCAGTAGACCAGCTTATTCTTTGGGGTAAGCGGGTAGGTGTTGAGGTTGTTTCTCATGGAATGAATATTGATCCGAGTTCAGTCGCTTTTGACGCTGTAAAAAATGGTGTAGAAACAGGTGCTGATGTAGTAATCATTGATACGGCTGGAAGACTACATACAAAAGTTAACCTGATGAATGAATTATCTAAAATTAAAAGGGTAATTCAAAAATTCATACCTGATGCTCCACAGGAAGTAATGCTGATACTAGATGGCAGTACAGGCCAGAATGCATTTATACAAGCCCGGGAATTTACAAAAGCAACGGAAGTAACCTCCCTTGCTATAACAAAGTTGGATGGTACTGCAAAAGGCGGAGTAGTTATCGGTATTTCTGAAGAATTTAAAATCCCTGTTAAATATATCGGCGTAGGCGAAAAAATTGATGACCTTCAAGTCTTTAATAAATATGAATTTGTGGATTCTCTGTTTAATAATTAAGCAGAATTGGCAAACTTGAATATTTATTTTTCCTCTTTAACCTTTTTTTCGTTGAATGGTGGTTTTTTCCTGAAAGGAATACGATATAAAATTTGGTATCCAAATCCCCATTGAGTGTCATTCTCACCTTTTCCATATCCCGGTATCCAATAATTCTCAAAAGAAGAAGGAGGGTAATTTACAGATTTAGCAAATTTAAATCTTCCAACCCAGCCAAGATACAATCCCTTCCATACTTTTACTTTCATGCCGATGTTTGCTTCAAACCAACCTGCACTTATATCTGCATTGTTAATATTATTTTCATAATCATAATAAAAAGGATCAGTGACTTGATAGGAAAAGTCTTCACTGAAA
>Ga0316192_10001122_pt1 | contig 19751 bp, 19 predicted proteins | sample MerIslwburrow_MG_FD_204931 | JGI IMG/M metagenome (GOLD analysis project Ga0316192, IMG submission 204931) | Coastal sediment microbial communities from Maine, United States - Merrow Island worm burrow | ecosystem: Environmental > Aquatic > Marine > Coastal > Sediment | place: USA: Maine...
CCGATCGTGATCATTGCATTCAGTACATGACCGCCGTTCCGATGATCTTTGGTCGGCTGACCGCAGCGGATTATGAAAACGATGTTGCCAGCGACCCGCGTATAGACGCACTCCGCGACAAGATGGAAGTCCGCGAAAACGAGGGTTACACGAAGGATTATTTTGACGCCGAAAAACGTTATATCGGCAACGCGGTTCAGGTCTTTTTCAAAGACGGTAGCAGCACCGAAAATGTTGAAGTGCATTTCCCGATCGGGCATCGCAAGCGTCGTGACGAGGGCATTCCGGTACTCAAGCAGAAATTCGAGTCCAGCGTGTCGGGGAAGCTTAAAGACGGTCAGTGGGATAAGCTGAATGCATTGTGTGCAGATCATGACCAGCTAATTGCAACGCCTGTGGATGAGTTCATGGCGCTTCTTGTTGTCTGAAGAGCTAACAAAAAAAATCAGCGATGGGTGCAAGGCGCTTGGGCAGATCATCAGCGACGATCAGGCGAGGCAGCTCGCATTGCTCCTGGCGGAGCTGGAACGATGGAGCGCGCGCGTCAACCTTACGGCTATCCGCGATATTGACGACATGGTCAGCGGACACGTGTTGGACAGCCTTGCGGTCCGTCCGTTTTTGCAGGGATCGACGGTTATCGATATCGGAACCGGTGCAGGATTCCCGGGCTTGCCCCTGGCCATTGCCGAGCCGGATCGAACGTTTACCCTGCTCGATAGTAACGGCAAGAAGATTGCCTTCGTGCAACATATTGTGACGAAACTGGCGCTGACGAATGTCACGCCCGTCAAGGCGAGAGCCGAAGAGTCTGCAGGCGGTGACGAGTTTGATACCGTCGTCGCCCGGGCGCTGGCAAGCATTCCCAAAATAATTGAGCTTGGCGGGCACCTGATGGGTAAAAAGGGTGTACTGTTGGCGCTGAAGGGGAAGTATCCGGCCGAAGAGCTGGAACAGTTGGAGCATCTGCCTGACCGGTGGGCCTGGAAATCCGAAGAATTGCTTGTTCCGGGCCTCCCGCTGCATTCGCGGCATATAATTAGATTAACAAAAGAAGGCTGACCGGCGAGAGGCGTCAGCAGCCCTCAAGAGAATCGTATGACCAGAATCATTGCCATAGCCAACCAGAAAGGTGGTGTCGGCAAAACGACAACCTGCGTAAATCTTGCGGCATCGCTTGCTGCGACGCAGCGTCGTGTGTTGCTGGTCGACATGGACCCGCAGGGAAACGCCACGATGGGCTGCGGTGTCGACAAGAGGGATCTTGAGTACTCCGCGTGTGACGTTTTGCTCGGCGATGCCAGCGCAGCGGACGCCATCGTCTCGGTTCCCGAAGGCGAGTTCGCACTGCTGCCTGGCAACGAAGAGTTGGTGACCGCGGAAGTTAAATTGTTGCAGGAACTGGGTCGCGAGATGCGACTGAAAAAAGCGCTGGCACCGGTCAAGGGGCTGTACGATTTCATACTGATAGATTGCCCGCCATCGATCAACATGCTCACCGTCAATGCCCTGACCGCGGCGGATGGCGTGTTGATCCCGATGCAGTGCGAATACTATGCGCTCGAAGGATTAAGCGCGCTGCTCAATACCATTGAGCAAGTCCGGGAGTCAGTAAATCCTGAGCTTAATGTGTTTGGGTTGCTGCGCACCATGGTTGATCCGCGCATTAACCTGTCCAACGAGGTGTCACAGCAACTGATCGATCATTTTGATGACAAGGTTTTCCGCACGGTCGTACCGCGAAATGTGCGGCTGGCCGAAGCGCCGAGTTTTGGGCGGCCGGTTTTGTTCCATGATCGAAAGTCGCGAGGCGCGTTGGCGTATCTTGCGCTGGCAGGCGAAGTTCTGCGGCGGGAAGACGAGCGCCAGGCGTCGTTACACTAAACGTCAACCGGAAAGAGAAACGCGTTAATGACCAAGAAGAAAAGGCTGGGCCGAACGCTCGATTCGCTGCTTAGCAAACCGGTAAGTGAAACACCGGCGATTACCGGGCACGACAATGACAGCTTCCGGAACATGCCAATCGACCTGCTGCAACGCGGGCAATACCAGCCGCGTGACGATATGCGGCAGGACACACTGGAAAACCTGGCTGCCTCGATAAAATCACAGGGTGTCGTTCAGCCGATCGTCGCCAGGCCGTTGAAAGGCAAGAGTGGTGCCGTGCAGCGCTACGAGATCATTGCTGGTGAGCGCCGCTGGCGTGCTGCGCAAATGGCGGGGTTGCAGGAAATTCCCACCGTCATTCGCGACGTTGAGGACGATGCCGCCATTGCCATGGCGCTCATCGAGAATATTCAGCGCGAAGATCTCAACCCGCTGGAAGAGGCCAAGGCCCTTGATCGCCTGATAAGAGAGTTCGATCTTACGCATCAGGAAGCCGCGGAAGCCGTTGGCCGGGGGCGCGCGTCAGTGAGCAACCTGCTGCGGCTTCTGGAATTATCTGATCGGGTAAAACCATTGCTCGAATCACGGCAGATCGACATGGGACATGCCCGCGCCTTGTTATCGGTCAGCAACCCGAACCAGCAATACGATGCAGCCAAGCAGGTCGTCCGGCAAGGCCTTTCCGTTCGCGATACCGAAAAACTGGTGCGACACATGTTGTCCGCTGCCGATACAAAAAAGACCAAAGCAACACCGAAACCCGTTGATGCCGATATCCGCAGGCTGGAGATGGACGTCTCGGAAATACTGGGTGCAAAAACCCGTATTGATCACAGGGTAAACGGCGACGGCAAGATCGTTATTAACTACAACAGTCTCGACGAACTCGACGGCATTCTGAAGCACATCAAGTAGAAGTGTTCGCTCATGAGATGAGCTCCTACAGGTTGCCACTGAACATTGCAGCAACCTGTAGGAGCTCATCTCATGAGCGAACCATGTCTGCCACCTATTCTTCGTCGGGCAACCAACCACCACCCAGCGCCTTGTACAGGCTTACGATCGACTCAAGACGTGCCCGTCGTACTTCCGACGTTGCGAGTTCCGCCTGGAATAACGACCGCTCGGTATCCAGAACTTCCAGGTAGCTCGTGACCCCACCGTTGTAACGCGCCCGGGAAAGCATGGCTGCATTCGTCGCTGCCCGCGTTTGCATTTCGCGTGCTGCGGTTTCGTCCCTGTAAGTTCGAATCGCGACCAGCGCATCTTCAACTTCACGAAACGACTGCAGTACCGTCAATTCATATTGCCTTAGCAATTGTTCCGCCCGCGCTTTTTCGATTTCAACGCGTTGCTTGTTCTTCCCGCCCGTAAACAACGGCTGGAAAAGGTTGGCGCCGAGATTCCAGATGCTCGCATCGCTGTCGATCAGGTTCGACAGGTCGTTGCTGGCCAGGCCTGCCGTGCCGGTCAGGCTAAGTTGCGGAAATCGAAGAGCCTGGGCCACACCAATTCGTGCGACCTGGGCTGCCAGTTGCTGTTCGGCGGCAAGAATATCCGGTCGTCGTTCCAGCAATTCCGATGGCAAGCCGGCGGGTACAGCCGGCGTCGAGGTTAAATCCGCCAGTGAACTACCGCGGCTAATGGTGCCCGGGTTCCGTCCTAGCAAAATGCGGACCAGGTTTTGAGCCTGCACCAGCTCTCGATTAAATGCAGCAAGGTCGGCCGCGGCAATCGCTTCCTGTATCTCTGCCTGATTGACGTCAAGCATAGGGGTGGTGCCCTTGTTAAACCGCTCACGAATCAGCTCGGTAGAATCGTGCCGTGTAACCAGTGTGCGTGCCGCAATTTCCAGTCGGGCGTCAAGGTCACGGACCAGGAAATAGGCGTTCGCAACATCGGCAATGAGTGCGATATAGACGGTCCGTCGCGCATACTCACTGGCAAGCAGATCGGCTCGAGCAGCCTCGGTGGAACGACGGATTCTGCCGAAGAGATCAATCTCCCACGCCAGGTCGGCGGTCAGACCGTAGTTTTCCTGGATGCCGGTGTCGGGAAAGATCGCTTCTAACTGGTTGCCCCTTTGTCCGGAGGCATTAACGCCAATCTGCGGATAAAAATCACCGCGTGCAAATCCGGCGCGAGCACGCGCTTCCTCCACTCTCGCCGCGGCGATCGCGAGATCCTTGTTTTCTTCCAGCGCAATGGTGATGAGCCGGTTCAACTCGGCATCCTGAAAGATGGTCCACCACGCCGCATTCGCGATGGCGGCGCCCTGGTCAATTTGTTCGTTATAGCTTTCCGGCGATTCTATTTCCGGTCGCTCGTAGTCGGGCCCCACCGCACAACCGCCGAGCCAAACGGATATCAAAACAAGGGCAGGTCGCAACCTCATCTCAGCCGGCCCCCTCTGTCGCTGTTTTCGAATCGCTTTTTCGTGCAATAAACACATAAAGTGCAGGCACCAGCAGGATCCCGATCACGGTCGCTGTCGCCATGCCTGCAAATACGGTCATGCCCATAACTTTGCGCGCCTCTGCGCCAGCACCACTCGCAACCAGCAACGGCATGACGCCGAGAATAAAAGAAAACGCAGTCATCAGAATGGGCCGGAACCGTTCGCGGGCGGCCGCGGTCGCGGCTTCGATCGCGCTCAAGCCCTGCTCCGATTTCATCTTGGCAAACTCGACAATCAGGATGGCGTTTTTCGCGGCAAGGCCGATGAGCATCACCAGGCCGATCTGGGCAAACACGTTGTTTTCATAGCCGGGCAGAAACAGGCCGCTCAGCCACAAACCGGCCATCGCACCAAATACGGCGATAGGTGTACCCAACAAGACGCTGAGTGGCAACGACCAGCTTTCGTATTGCGCGGCGAGAATCAGGAACACAAACACGAGCGCCAGCAGGAACACCTGCCCACCGGCCCCCGCCGCCGCTTTTTCCTGGTAGCTCATCGCGTTCCAGGAATAGGTCATATCGTTCGGCAACACGGCGGCCGCGACCTCTTCAAGTGCCGCAAGCGCCTGATCGGAGCTGTAGCCGGGTGACGGCGCGCCAGTCACTTCTGCCGCACGAAACAGGTTGAAGCGGTTCGTGTATTCGGGGCCACTGGTCTGTGACACCGCCACGAGGCTTGAAAGGGGCACGACACCGCCTTCCCGATTACGCACATAAAAGTAGCGGACGTCAGTCGCCTTGGTGCGATATTCCGGTTCGGCCTGCACGTAGACCTTGAACAAACGACCGAAGCGGTTGAAATCGTTTACGTATGCGCCGCCGAGAAAAGAGCCCAACGTAGTGTTGACGTCCGCCGGCGAGACGCCCAGCTTCAACACGTTGTCGATGTCGACATCTGCGAATATTTGCGGTGAGTTGGCGCGATACGTTGTAAATGCGCTGCCGATCTCAGGCCTTTGTTGTGCTTCCTGGATGAAACGCGTTGCGTTCTCGGCGAGATACGCCGGCGAATTTCCGCCTCTGTCCTGCAGCATCATGCTGAATCCGGAACCTGTGCCGAGTCCCGGAATAGCCGGTGGGCCGAAAGCAAAAGCGACGGCGCCGGGAACGCCGACCGCCAGTTGCCGGTTAATTTTCTGAATAATTGCGTTGACGTGCAGGTCGGCGTCGCCGCGTTCTTCCCACGGCTTCAGGGCGACGAAGAAAAACGCGGTATTCGATGCGAGCGACGAAGTCAGCAGGCTGTATCCACCAACAGCAGTGATCAGGTCGACACCCGCTGTCTCTTCGAGAATATCTTCAATACTGCCTACGATTTTGTCGGTACGTTCGAGAGACGCTGCGTCAGGCAACTGCACGTTGACCAGGAAATAACCCTGGTCCTCTTCCGGCACAAAGCCATTGGGCACCACACCGAACAAGCCGGACAACAATATCGTTATGCCTGCGAGCATGGCGAGGCTGACACCGATCCGGCGCATGAAAAACCTGGCGATACCCATGTAACCTTTCGTGGTTCGCTCGAACACCGAATTAAATCGGTCATAAAAAGGTTGTAACGGACTTGCCTTGCCGCCGGGTGGTCGCAATAACATCGCGCTCAAGGCCGGGCTAAGTGTTAGTGCGTTGATGGAAGAAATCGCTACGGATATGGCAATCGTGATTGCAAACTGTTGATACAGCCGGCCGGTGATGCCACCCATTGCCGCAACCGGCACGAAAACGGCGATCAGTGACAACGACGTTGCGACGATTGGTCCCGACACTTCTTTCATCGCCGCAAGCGTTGCCTCTTTGGGCTTGAGGCCTTCTTCCATCTTGGCCGTGACGGCTTCAACTACCACGATTGCGTCATCGACCACGATACCGATGGCGAGTACCAGTCCCAGCAATGACAAGGTGTTAATTGAAAAGCCGAGGAGCGGAAATACCATGAACGTGCCGATGAGTGATACCGGAACAGCAAGGGTGGGTATCAGGGTGGCGCGTGCGTTCTGCAGGAAGATAAAGACCACCAGGATGACGAGTGCCACCGCCTGAAACAACGTGATGACGATTTCCCTGATGCCTTCTTCAATTGCAAGCGTCGTATCGAGCGATACGGTGTAAGCGAGATCTTGCGGGAAGTCTTTTGCCAGGCCTTCCATGATGGCATTGATTTCTGCTGCCACCTCAAGCCCGTTCGCTCCGGGTAGCTGGTATATCGACAGGATAGACGCCGGGCCCTTGTTGAGCCGCGTAATCGCGTTGTAGTTCTGCGTACCAAGTTCGACTCGTGCGACATCCTCGATGCGTACCGCCGATCCATCGGGGTTCGAACGAACGATGATTTCGCCGAACTCTTCCGGTGTCGACAATCGCCCCTTCGTCCTGACCGTGTAGGTGAATTCGGTCCCTGGTACAGCAGGCGCTCCACCGATTTGTCCGGCAGGTGCGATGACGCTTTGTTCCTGGATTGCGCGCGTCAGGTCCGGAACGGTAAGGCCCAGTTTCGCCAGTTGATCGGGTTTGACCCACACACGCATGGCGTAATCACTGCCGCCGAGTACGTCGACCTGGCCGACACCGCGTACGCGCGCAACCGCGTCGAGAATATTGATCGTAAGATAGTTGCTCTGGAAGTTCTGGTCATAGGTGCCGTTCGGCGAATACAACGTGACCAGCATTAACGGAAAAGACAATTGTTTCTTTACCGTGATGCCAAGCCGTTTTACTTCTTCCGGGACGCTGGCCTGCGCTTCCGACACGCGGTTTTGCGCCAGCACATTCGACATATCCAGGTCTGAGCCGACCTCGAATGAAATGGTCAGTCGCATCGTGCCGTCATTGGCATTGACCGACTTCATGTACAACATGTTTTCAACGCCGTTTACTTTCTGTTCGATCGGTGTTGCGACGGACTGCTCAACGGATTCGGCATTTGCGCCGGTGTAAGTCGCGGTAACGGCGACTTCGGGCGGCGTAATTTCCGGGTATTGCGCAATAGGCAATGAGCCCATCGATACCGTGCCGACGATCACGGTGATGATCGCGATTACCATCGCGACGATTGGGCGGTTTACGAAAAATTCTGCCAACCTAACCGAGACCTCTTACTAAACAACAAGATTGATAACGAAAGAAATAGAGGTTCGTCATCCGCGCAAGTCCAAAGCACCACTGAGTCAGAGCGCCCACGATTACGTTTCCTGCAGAGGAGCGCTGGGTGTGTTTTCCGCGGCGGTGGTCGGCTTGACCAAGGTGCCTGCCCGCACCTTTTGCAGACCTTCAACAATGATGGTCTCGCCGCCTTCGAGGCCGGACTCGATTACCTGCCGGGTGCCCTTGCTTGGGCCAAGTTCCACCTCTCGTATTTCGACCTTGTTTTCTGCATTGACAATGTAGACCTGGAAGCGGCCCTGCAAGTCGACCAGTGCGCGACGCGGAATGATGACCTTGTCCTCCAATGTTCGGTACGGAGCCCGCACACGTGCAAACTGGCCCGGCAGTACGATGCTGTCGGGATTCTCGAATGAGGCTTCGAGCGTATAGGTACCGGTTTCCGGGTTGATGGCCTGCGCCGCGGCGATGACCTGCCCGCGATGCGTGTGTTCGCTGTTGTCAGCGAACAGCAGGATCAGGTTTACCGGGCGACCTTCGGGGTTTCCTTTGTACTGCGACCCGTCAGATAAATACGTGCGCGACAGCACCAGGTACTCTCGCTCAGAAATTGAGAAGCGAACACGAATCGGGTTGATGTCGGAAAGGGTATTCAACACAACAGGATTTGGATCGCGCCCAACGAATTCGCCCGGCCTCGCTTTGGAAAGGCCAATGAGACCATCTATAGGCGCGCTGATTCGTGTGTAACTCAATTCGATATTCGCAAGATCGACTGTCGCCTCGGACGCGCGCACCGATGCTCGCGCCGCCGCTTCCTGCGCGACTGCGCTGTCGAGATCCTGCTGACTCACGGCATCCATCTCTGCCAGCGGGCGAATTCGAGCAAGATCCGCCTGGGCTTTTGCCAGGCCGGTTTGTGATGCCGCCAGCATGCTCTGTGCTTCGACGAGTCGCGCCTGAAAAGGCTGCGCATCAATCGTATACAGCAGGTCCCCTTCCTTGACGAAGCGACCCTCTTGAAAATCCATCGTCTCAAGAAAACCTTCGACCCGGGCACGGATCGGTACGTCCTGAATGCCCATTGTCGTGCCGACCATATCGATCGATAACGGGACATCCTCGCGCGCAACCTGGATAACGCCAACCGGCAAAGCGGGCGTCGCAGCGGCGGTTTTGTCAGATGAGCCGCAGGCTGTAATTAGCAACGCCGGGAAAAGCAACGAAACAAGCTGGACGACCGAGCGGATTCGGCGCGTTGCCATGATTTCTCCTTATTATTCGTCGGCAAACGGCGGAACCATCAATGATCGCGATTATTGGCCACGGAGTCCAGTTTCATGACCAGCCTGGGCGAGGACTCAATGAATTCGCTCATGAGATGAGCTCCCACAGGTCGCTGCGATAATTGGTCTTGCCTGTGGGAGCTCATCTCATGAGCGAATTCCAGAGCTTAAGCGACGTCGTCGACGCTCTCGTTCCTGGGGCTGTAAACCCGACGAATGATCTCCGGTAAAACTGCCTCGCTGATGAGAAAGCCCTGCATCTTGTCGCACTCGATCGTTTTAAGGAATTCAAACATTCCCTCGTCTTCAACCCCTTCGGCGCATACCGAGATACCCAGGTTATGGGCCAGGCCGGTGACGGCAGCCAGGACCTGGCGTGCAATAGGACTGGCCTGCGCTCTCGATAGAGCGGCGGCATGCACCTTGATCTCGTCAAACGGAAACTGTTCAAAGGTGCTCAGACTGGAGGCAGCGACGCCGAAATCGTCCAGCGACAGGCGAAAACCGCGATCCCGAAGGCGGCTGAGCACGCGCAGATGCGGAGCGTCGGAGTTCATCACATCCTGCTCTGTAACCTCGAACGTGAAACTGCCGCATTCCAGGCCATATTTCCTGACGATCCGAGAGTAGGTGTCCGGCAGCTCAGGGTCGATGAGCAAGCTGGTCGCCAGGTTAATACACGAGTTGAGCTGCAAGCCCTGTTCGCGCCAGCGGGACAGCTGAAGCGCGGACTCGTGCAGGACAAACTCGCTGACCGGCCCGATAAGTTTGAATTCCTCCACTTCTGGCAGGAATTCCAGCGGACCCAGCAAACCATGCTGTGGGTGCCGCCAGCGCAGCAGCGACTCGGCCTCTCGGGTTAACCACTCGGTGCCGGCGTTCCGCTCAACCTTGGGTTGATACATGATGATGAATTCGCGATTGATAACGGCTTCTTCCAGCTCTTTTCGGGAAATAAGCAGCATCCGGCGCCGGCATTCGCGGGCCGCGTAACCGAGGGAATCGACGTTGTGATCTCTGCTTAACCATTCGACATTGGTGAATTCGGCAACATGGTCGAGTAACGTGGCCCGGCTGCTGAGCCGCAGTGCCTCCCGGTCAGCGCAGATGATGAGACCGAACAGCGCGGCGCCCTGAGCAGATTCCAGCGCCAGAATCGCCTCGTCGGTGACATCTTCCTCTGCCAGCAACACGATGCGGCGGCTGTGACCGCCCATGAGTTTTTTCAACGCGGCGGCATTGCTGAAGCCACTCAGGTTGAGGCTGAGTTCGCGGGCGACCTGTGTCGCTGTCTGGGTTCTGGCGAGGGATTCACTAACCACAAAAAGCATGATTGATCTCCGATCGTTTGCTGCGCTTGCCCGGCGTCTGCCGCCGGTCAATAGACCTGTTTATAACCGCCCGAAATGAAGCCATATGTGCGCCAGGTCGCAATGCCGGGAATATTTGTTCAAAACAGGCCAAAAATCGTTGAATTGCCCGGAAAAACCCCTATTTAGGCTATATGGATTAGGCCCTTTTGAAGTGCGTTTCTCTGTTGCCATGCACCAAATCGACCTCTATAATGCGCGGGCTAAGCACAGGCCCGCTTGGAAAGAACGAAACCACAACGCCACAGACCGCCGGTTAGCCGATGGACGTGGCGTTTTTAGTGCCGGAGGCAGACGAGAAATGAACGATCAGGGGCAGCAACATTTCCCCGGCTCGTCAGGCAATCTCGTAGGACGGGTTCTTCTTGCACAACTGGGTCTTAGCGTGGTTCTTGCCGCGCTGTTTTGGGGTATGAACGGAACCGTTTCAGGGTACTCGGCATTGCTCGGGGGCCTCACTTGCGTAATCCCGAATGCCTTTTTGGCGCTGCGACTCGTAGTGCCGCGTCGTGACCCCGGGCCCGGTGCCCTGGTTCGCGCAGCTTACATCGGAGAGATTGGAAAGCTGGCGTTGACGGTGCTCATGTTCACCATCGTCTTTACGCTGGTGCGGCCACTTGCCGCTGGTGCTTTGTTTGCGGGTTTCATTGCCGCACAACTGGTAACGTTTTCCGGCTTTCTGATGAAAGATGGAAGTCAGACAGTCGATAAGAGAAAAAAACATGGCGAGTGAAGGCGGACACGGGCCTCAAACATCCGGTGAATACATCCAGCATCATTTGCAGAACCTGCAGGTTTGCAAAGTTGATGATGCGTGGGTGTGGAATGAATGTACCGGCAATCCGATGGCCATTAACGTGGACTCCATGTTCTGGTCGGTCCTGTTGGGTATCGTCTTCATCTGGACGTTCCGCAGCGTGGCGAAGAAATCGTCGTCGGGCACACCCGGCAAGCTCCAGGCGTTTGTTGAGATCGTCGTTGACTTTATCGATAGCAGCGTAAAAGACACCTTCCACGGCAAGAGCAATTTGATTGCGCCACTCGCGTTGACGATTTTCATGTGGGTCTTCCTGATGAACCTCATGGATCTGATTCCGGTCGACTGGATTCCAGGCGTTGCAGGTGCCGTCGGCATCCCTTACATGAAGGTTGTGCCAACGACCGACGTCAACATCACCTTCGGTATGTCGATTTCAGTTTTCGTGCTAATCATTTTTTACACGGTAAAGACCAAAGGTGTCGGCGGCTTCGTTCGTGAGTTGACCATGCACCCGATCGCACCGCCGACCAAGGGTGTGGGCTTGATAGCAGCGCCTTTTATCATCGCGTTCAACTTCATGCTTGAGTCAGTCGCACTACTTGCGAAGCCGCTTTCATTGTCCTTGCGACTGTTCGGCAACATGTTTGCCGGCGAACTTATTTTTATCCTGATCGCCATGCTCGGAATCTGGCAACTACCACTGCATTTTGGATGGGCTGTTTTTCATATTCTGATCGTGACGCTACAGGCGTTTATTTTCATGATGCTGACGGTGGTGTACCTGACGCTGGCATCAGAAGAGCATTAATTTATTTTTGACTTGATCCTTAACTGGAGAAACTGATGGAAACTGTAATTGGATTCACTGCGATTGCCGTCGCACTTTTGATCGGTCTTGGCGCATTGGGCGTTGGTATCGGCATGGGCCTTTTGGGTGGCCGCTTTCTTGAAGGCGCGGCACGCCAGCCGGAGCTTGCTCCGATGCTGCAGACCAAGATGTTTTTGGTCGTGGCATTGCTCGACGCTGTCGCCATGATCGGTGTGGGTATTGCGTTGTTCTTCGCATTTGCCAACCCGTTTATTGGCCAGCTGCAAGCAGCGACAGGCGGCTAAATCTGTTCGGTCGCGTTTAAGCGGCCATTGTAGATACAGAGGAATATCCAGTGGATATAAATATGACCCTCATCGGCCAGTCGATCGCGATGCTCGTGTTCGTCTGGTTCTGCATGAAGTTCATCTGGCCGCCGATCATGCAAGCGATCGAAGAGCGCCAGACGCAAATTGCTGACGGCCTCGCCGCGGCGGAGCGTGGACAGCAAAGCCTCGACAAGGCCCAGGTTGAAGCCGAAGACATCATTGGTGACGCGCGTAAGCAGGCCACCACGATTCTTGATCAGGCGCATGCCCGGGCGAATGAAATCGTTGCGGAAGGCAAGTCCGACGGCATCAAAGAGCGGGAGCGGCAGGTAACTGCGGCGAAGGCTGAGGTGGAGCAGGAAGCCAATCGGGCGCGTGAAGAATTGCGTGGCCAGGTGTCTGCGATCGCCGTTGCCAGCGCGGAAAAGATTCTGCGACGGGAAATCGACAGCGACGCCCATGAGGATATCCTGGGCAAGTTGGCGGCTGAGCTTTAAGGATTAGCAAACGTGGCTGATAACAATACAATCGCGCGACCGTATGCCGAAGCAGCGTTTGAAGTTGCGAACGAAGCTTCGGCACTGGCTGGCTGGTCTGCTGCACTCGATGCGGCGGGCGCGTTGACAGCAGATGGCCAGGTTGCGGATTTTCTTGCCAACCCGTCTCTCACCGACGACCAGCGCCTGCAGTTCCTTCGCGAATTGTTTGGATCTGCCGGCGACGCGAGCGCGGTTATTTCCGGCAGCGATGCGAAAGGATCCAATTTTCTGAAGCTGTTGCTCGAGTACGGAAGAGTCGGCGTGCTGCCAGAAATCGCAGAGCGCTTCGATGAGCTGAAGGCCGTCGTAGAAAACACCATCGACGTCACGATTACTTCTGCGGCACCCATGAGCGATGCTCAACAACGGGCTGTCGTGAAGGCGCTCAAAAAGCGGCTCGGGCGAGACGTTAGGCTGGAAACACAAGTTGACGAAACCCTAATCGGCGGTGCGGTTATTCGCGCTGGCGACGTGGTTATTGATGGATCACTGCGGTCACGGCTTACCAGCCTGTCGAACGCACTGATCGCTTAAAAAGGAAAAGAAATGGCACTCAAAGCTTCTGAAATCAGTAGTTTGATTAAAGAGCGAATCGAGAACTTCGAAGCGTCCGCCGAAGCGCGTGACGTGGGCACTGTAATCGGCGTAACGGACGGCATCGTGCGTATTCACGGTCTGGCTGACGCGCGCTATGGCGAAATGCTCGAGTTCCCGGGAAACACTTTTGGCATGGCGCTGAACCTTGAGCAGGATTCGGTTGGTTCGGTTGTGCTGGGTGATTACAAGCACATCTCCGAAGGCGACACCGTCAAGACCACGGGTCGTATTCTCGAGGTGCCAATCGGTGAGGCCTTGCTTGGTCGCGTGGTTGACGCGCTCGGCATACCGATTGACGGCAAAGGTCCGATTGATGCAAAAGAAACAGCGCCAATCGAAAAGGTCGCGCCGGGCGTAATTGAGCGTCAGTCAGTTGATCAGCCCGTGCAAACGGGACTCAAGGCTATCGACGCCATGGTGCCGATCGGCCGCGGCCAGCGTGAGTTGATCATCGGTGATCGCCAGACGGGCAAGACCGCCGTCGCCGTCGACACGATCATCAACCAGAAAGGCACCGGCATTAAGTGTATTTATGTCGCGATCGGCCAGAAGGCTTCATCGATTGCCGGTGTTGTACGCAAGCTCGAAGAAGAAGGCGCGATGGAGCACACAATTGTTGTTGCCGCCGCCGCCGCCGATTCGGCAGCGATGCAATACATCTCGCCTTACTCAGGCACAACAATGGGCGAGTACTTCCTCGACAAGGGCGAAGACGCGCTGATCATATTTGATGACCTGACCAAGCAGGCCTGGGCGTATCGCCAGGTGTCATTGCTGCTGCGTCGACCGCCGGGTCGTGAAGCGTATCCGGGTGACGTGTTCTATCTGCATTCCCGCTTGCTGGAAAGAGCATCGCGAGTTAACGCGGACTACATCGAAGAGATTACCGGTGGCAAGGTCAAAGGCAAGACAGGCTCTCTGACCGCCCTGCCGATTATTGAGACGCAGGCGGGTGACGTTTCCGCTTTCGTACCAACGAACGTGATCTCAATTACCGATGGACAGATCTTCCTCGAGACGGATTTATTCAACGCCGGTATTCGACCTGCGATCAACGCTGGTTTGTCAGTATCTCGAGTGGGTGGTGCTGCGCAGACTAAAATCATCAAGAAACTCGGTGGTGGCGTGCGCCTGGCATTGGCTCAGTATCGTGAGCTTGCAGCGTTCGCACAGTTCGCATCCGATCTCGACGAGACGACGCGCAAGCAGCTCGAACGCGGTCAGCGCGTCACCGAGCTGATGAAGCAGAAGCAGTATTCACCCTTGTCCGTTGCGGATATGGCCTTGTCATTGTTCGCAGCTAACGAAGGCTATCTCGATGGTGTCGAAGTCGCGAAAATCGGCGACTTCGAGGCAGCGCTGCACGACTTTGCGAATGCAAACAGTACGGAGCTGATGAAGCAGATCAACGATACCGGCAACTACGGTGACGACGAACAGGCCGGCTTGAAAGCGATCTGCGATGGTTTTGCTGAAAAGGGCGCGTACTAAAAATGCGAAACCGTATCGTAGGAGCGGCTCACGGCCGCAATAGCGGAGACAGGAAGAGCTGATGTCCGGAGAAAAGGAAATACGCAATAAGATCCGAAGCGTGAAAAACATGCAGAAGATCACCAAGGCCATGGAAATGGTGGCAGCCAGCAAGATCCGCAAAGCGCAGGATCAGATGGAAGCCTCCAGACCGTATGCCATGCGTATTCGAAGCGTAATCGGCCATCTCGCGCACGCGAATCCGGACTACAAACACCCATTTTTGATAGAGCGTGAAACCAAGAGAGTCGGTTTTATCGTGATCTCGACAGACCGTGGACTGTGTGGCGGGTTGAACGTGAACCTGTTCAAGAAAGTAATCGGCGAGATGACGGGCTGGAAGGACAAGGGCATTGAAGTTGACCTGGCCCTGGTCGGCGCAAAGTCTGTGCAGTTTTTCCGTCGCCTCGGTGGCAACGTTCTGGGCACGGCGACGCACCTTGGCGACAAACCTCAGGTCAATGACCTGATCGGCTCGATCAAGATAATGCTCGACGCTTACAGCGATGGAAAAATAGATCGCCTGTATATGCTTACGAACGAGTTCGTAAGCACGATGAGTCAGAATCCAGTGGCGATACAGCTGCTGCCAGCCAGCGGCGTTGGCAAGGATGAAGAAACGCTTCAGAAGCACTGGGATTACATTTACGAGCCCGATGCGGGTGATTTGCTTGACGACGTGTTGATGCGATACATCGAGTCACAGGTCTATCGCGGCGCGGTTGAAAACTTCGCCTGCGAAATGGCGGCGAAAATGGTGGCGATGAAATCTGCTACTGACAACGCTGGCGACATCATCGACGAGTTGCAGCTTATCTATAACAAAGCGCGACAGGCTTCGATTACACAAGAAATTTCAGAAATAGTCGGCGGCGCAGCTGCCGTCTCGGGATAACAAGGACCTTAGTATGAGCACCGGAACTACCGTGCAAATTATTGGCGCTGTTGTAGACGTTGAGTTTCCCAGCGGCCATATTCCTCACATCTACGATGCATTGATCATCGACGATGTCGACATTACGCTCGAAGTGCAGCAACAGCTCGGAGATGGCGTTGTACGAACCATTGCAATGGGGTCCAGCGAAGGACTGAAGCGCGGCATGGCAGTTAGCAGTACCGGTGAGCCGATTAATGTACCGGTTGGCGAAAAAACGCTGGGAAGGATCATGGATGTCCTCGGCAAGCCGATCGACAATAAAGGCGACATCGGCGCTGAAAAAACCATGCCGATTCATCGACCTCCTCCGAGCTATGAGGAGCAGGCGGCAAGCACAGAATTGCTGGAAACCGGTATTAAAGTTATCGACCTCATCATGCCGATCGCCAAGGGCGGTAAGGTTGGCCTGTTCGGCGGCGCCGGTGTAGGCAAGACGGTCACCCTGATGGAGCTGATTCGTAACATCGCACACGAGCACGAAGGCTACTCCGTGTTCGCCGGTGTCGGAGAGCGTACTCGTGAGGGTAATGACTTCTACCATGAAATGACGGAGTCGGGCGTTATCGACAAGGTATCGCTGGTTTACGGCCAGATGAACGAGCCACCGGGCAACCGGCTTCGTGTCGCGCTGACCGGCCTGACCATGGCTGAATCCTTCCGCGACGAAGGCCGTGATGTCTTGATGTTCATCGACAACATCTACCGTTATACGCTGGCCGGGACCGAAGTATCGGCATTGCTTGGTCGTATGCCTTCAGCGGTGGGCTATCAGCCGACACTGGCTGAAGAAATGGGCATCCTCCAGGAGCGCATCGCGTCAACGAAGACCGGCTCGATCACATCGTTCCAGGCGGTATATGTACCGGCGGACGACCTTACTGACCCGTCGCCGGCAACGACCTTTGCTCACCTTGACGCAACACTCGTACTGTCGCGCCAGATTGCTGAGCTGGGCATCTACCCTGCGGTCGACCCGCTCGATTCCACCAGCCGAATTCTCGACCCGAATGTCATTGGCCAGGAGCACTACGATTGTGCTCGTGGCGTTCAGGCCGTGTTGCAGCGTTACAAGGAACTGCAGGACATCATCGCCATTCTGGGTATGGATGAGCTGTCCGAAGATGACAAACAGTCCGTAACACGCGCGCGCAAGATTCAGCGCTTCCTGTCACAACCGTTCTTTGTTGCGGAAACCTTTACCGGGACACCGGGCAAGTTTGTTCCGCTCACCGAAACGATTCGTGGCTTTAACGCTATCGTCAACGGTGATTACGATCACTTGCCGGAGCAGGCGTTCTACATGGTTGGTTCGATCGAAGAAGCGGTCGAGCAAGCCAAGACAATGCAGTAACGAGAGAATAGTCCGATGGCCACGATTCAAGTCGATATTGTATCTGCCGAAGGCGAGATACACTCTGGCGATGCCAGGATGGTATATGCGCCGGCAAGCATGGGCGAAGTCGGTATAGCACCGCGTCATGCACCGTTACTGACGACCCTGAAGGCCGGCGATGTACGCGTTGAAGGCACCGACGGAAAAGAGCACTTCTTTTACGTCACCGGTGGCATGCTCGAAGTGCAGCCGCATCTCGTGACGATTTTGGCTGATACCGCACTTCGCGGTGACCAGCTGGACGAAGCAGCCGCACTTGCGGCACAACACGATGCCGAAGAAGCGCTGAAGGGCGTTTCCGATGAAACCGACCTCGCGCGCGCGCAACTTGAGCTGGCCGAGGCTCGCGCGCGTTATCGTGCTGCGCAGAAGCTCAAAGGCAAATCCTAAGCCGACAGTTTATGAAAAACACCTTCTTAAGCATGGTCATTCTTTTGTGGATTTCCGTGCTTTCGGGGGCGAGCCACGCAGCCGAGACTCAGTCCGGGTCCGACCAGTGGCAATTCACGATTACGCCATATCTCTGGATCGCCTCGATCAAGGGCAGCACAAGCGTGGAGGGTGGCGGCTCCGACATAGACACCGACTATACCTTTCTGTCGCTGGACAATCTCGAAGGCGCGTTTTTCGTTGCGGCGACGGCCAGCACGGGGCGCTGGACGCTACAGACCGATCTCGTTTACCTGAATTTCGCGGACAACCCCACGATAGGGCCGTTCGGCACCACCATTGATCTCAAGGGCGGCATCATCGAGCTTTCGGCGGCCTATTCGCTGCAAAAACTTGAGCATACCGAGTTTCTGTTTGGCGTCAGGAGGGTCGCGCTCGGTATTGAAGCGAGCCTGACACCGGGACCCACCGGCGAAGACAAACAGGTCTGGCTGGATCCGATCGTCGGCTTGCGCTACAAGCGGCCATTCGGAGAGCGCTGGCACCTGATTGCCAGGGGCGATCTTGGCGGTTTTGGTTTCTCGTCAGACTTAACCGTGAACGTAGTGGCTGGCGCGGGTTTCAACATGACAAAGCACTCATCCCTGTTTCTCGGTTATCGCTATCTCACGCTCGACTTCAACGAAGACGAGTATCTTGTTGATCTGACAGCAGAAGGGTTTGCGTTGGGCGTAGAATTCAATTTTTAGCCCGGAAATTGCCCGGATTTAGACTCGAACTAATGCCATTTTGTGGCAGAATAACCGACCGCAGGGCCAGAATCGATGCAGACTGACCATGTCAATACTAAAAGAACTGCACCGCAGGAACGTTTTTCGAGTAGCCGCACTCTACCTGGTTGTGGCGTGGCTGATCCTGAAATCAACGCATGTATTGATCGACCTGGCCGGCCTCGCGCCGTGGGTACGATATGCATTCGAAATCGGCCTCGCCTTTGCACTGCCGTTTGTTCTGTGGTTCTCCTGGGCGTACGAAGTCACGCCACAAGGTCTCAAGCGTGCACGAGACGTTGGTAGCGAAAAATCAATCACGTCCTTAACGGGCCGAAAAATTGACTGCGCAATCCTGATCACCATAATCATTGGTGTCGCCGTATTTTTGCTCGACCGAGTCGGTCTTAGCTAATAGGAAGTTTCTGATGAGTAAGTTAGATGGGCTGCATCAAAAGCCCGGACATACATTCGCCTCGCTGTTACTGATAGCACTGATACTTACGTTGTCGTCGCCAGCGAGCGCCGCACCAAAAACAGACATCGTCATATTTAAAAACGGTGACAAGCTGACGGGCGAACTGAAATCGTTGCAGCGTGGTCGCCTGAATCTAAACACCCATGCCACCGGAACAATCGGCATCGAGTGGGACAAGATCGCCAGTGTGATTAGCAATCAAAATGTACAGGTAGAAACCAACAGCGGCGCTCGCTACTTCGGTCATTTGGGTAAATCCGAAAAAAGTGGACGAGTGGTTGTCGAAACTGTAGATGGCCCACAGATGCTGGATAGCGCCCGGGTAATCATTATGACGCCAATTGAATCGAAAGGCCTCAATGCCTTCGATATAGACTTGTCTGTTGGCTACAACTTTGCGAAAGCGGGTGGCGTCAAGCAGGCAACAGTTGGCGTTGATGTAAATTACCGAACACGGAAACGTATTTATTCCGTAACAGCCAGCACAACGACCAACGACAGTGATACGCAGGATTCGAGCGATAGAGCTAACTTTGGCGTCGACTACAAACGCCTCTGGCAAAACCGCTGGTATGTTAACGGCGGCCTGAGCATGACCCAGAATGATGAGCTTGGTTTGAACCTGCGTACGTCCATCGGTGGCGGTGGTGGTCGGTTTCTTGTCCAGTCAAACAATATGATTCTGGGTCTCCAGGCGAATCTGCAATATTCGCAAGAGAACCTGATCCTCGAGGAAGAAGACACGACCTCGATTGAGGCTTTACTCTCGCTCGATTGGGACTGGTTTCGATTTGATAACCCGGAGCTCGATTGGTCGACGAGCCTCGAGGTGATACCAAACCTTTCTGACTGGGGCCGGGTTCGCGCAAATTTTGATACGGCGCTGCAGTGGGAAATGATTAACGACTTGAAGTGGGGAATCTCGTTTTACAGCAGTTACGACAACCAGCCACAGTCGACGGAGGGCTCGACGAGCGACTACGGCGTCAACACCACCCTAACGTACGGATTCCTTTAATTTCTTGAGCGTGCTATTCCGGTGCTTCGAATTTGAACTTCTGTCCACCGACGGCAGCTTCGTACATCAAGCCACCCTTTTCTTGTGTGAAAATCATCAT
>Ga0316192_10001123_pt1 | contig 19736 bp, 16 predicted proteins | sample MerIslwburrow_MG_FD_204931 | JGI IMG/M metagenome (GOLD analysis project Ga0316192, IMG submission 204931) | Coastal sediment microbial communities from Maine, United States - Merrow Island worm burrow | ecosystem: Environmental > Aquatic > Marine > Coastal > Sediment | place: USA: Maine...
TCGGTGGGTACCGTGATTGCTATCGGCGAGACCACTGTCCTGCCGCCGCCACGCTCGAGTGATCTACTCTCGATCCTCGGGTTGCTCTTCATCGTCGAAGTGATCGGCCTCGCGCTTGCCGCTGTGCTTGGCCGACCGCTATTCACCGGTCTCGCCGACCAGATGACGACCAAACGAACGATCATGCTCGCGCTCACGGTGTACGCCGCCATTGCGCTCTGGGGATTCGTCCTCGACAGCGTGATCGAGTTCTGGTTCCTCGCATTCATGGTTGCCGTCGTCCAGGGCGGATCACAAGCCCTCAGCCGCAGCTTGTATGCCTCGATGTCGCCAAAGGCACTCTCCGGGGAGTTCTTCGGGTTCTTCTCGGTCATGTCGAAGTTCTCTGCGATCGTCGGCCCACTGCTGTTCACCGCAGCAGTGGCCGTGTTCGGCTCCTCACGGCCGGCCGTCCTGGGGCTGATCGTCTTCTTCCTACTCGGCATCTACCTGCTGACGCGTGTCGATGAGGCGGAGGGTCGCCGCGTGGCACGCGAGGCCGACCAAGCCGCCGAGGCTGCCGGAATTGTGGAGTCCGACTGACATGCGACTCCGAATCCTCATTCCGACCGTTGTCGTTCTGGTAGCTGCGGCCTGCACTTCGGAATCAGCACCGAGGACGGTGCCATCCTCGATGCCGGCTACGACGTCAACCGCAGACTCCCAGATCACAACGACGACCGAGCCGGCGGGTGCTACGTCAACGACCACGACCGTTGCGTCCGGGTCGACCACGACCACTACATCCGGATCGACCGCGACGACACTTCCAATCGGGGACACCGCGCTGGCTCTGGAGGCTGTTGCCGAAGGATTCGAGCAGCCCGTCTTCTTCACCTCATCTCGCGGCCGCGACTACGTTGTCGATCAGCCGGGCCGAATCTGGACCCTCGCTGACGGCGGAGACCCTGAGGTCGTGCTCGACATCAGGGATAGGGTCTCGTTCGGCGGTGAACAAGGTCTTCTCGGGCTCGCGTTCCACCCCGAGTATGCGGAGCTCCTCTACGTCAACTACACCCGGGGCGACGGGGCAACCGTCGTGTCCGAGTTCACGATGAACAGCGAGCCGCCGATCGCTGATTCGGCCACCGAGCGTGTCATCCTGGAAGTGCCGCAGCCCGCGGGGAATCACAACGGTGGCATGATCGCTTTCGGCCCTCAGGGCGACTTGTGGATCGGCATGGGAGACGGCGGTGCGTCGGACGACAAGTTCGGCAACGGACAACGCGACGACACGCTGCTCGGAGCGATGCTGCGCATCCGGGTTGATCCTGCCGTTGTCCCGTATGACATCGTTGAAGGTCTGGGTTTCACGGCTCCCGAAATATGGGCTATCGGACTCCGCAATCCATGGAGGTTCTCGTTCGACGGTGATCAGATCTGGATCGGCGACGTCGGGCAGGGTGACATCGAGGAGATCGATTCCGAGTCGACCGAGGACCGTGGACTCAATTTCGGATGGCCGGTCTACGAAGGCACTGCCTGTTTCGCAGGACCGTGCGACAGTCTCGATCCGTCCGGTCGGGAGCCCCGGGTCCCCATCTACGAGTACTCGCACGACGAGGGCTGTTCGGTCACCGGGGGGTACGTCTACCGCGGTGTCGCGATCCCGCAACTCGATGGCCACTACTTCTTCTCTGATTGGTGTTCCGGCTTCATTCGTTCCATTGCCCCGGACGGATCCGTCCACGACTGGACCGGCGGAACCGGCACCGTTGCCCAGGTCTCGTCGTTCGGGCGCGACGAGGCGGGTGAGGTGTACGTCGTTTCGGCCGCAGGAACCATCTATCGAATCGTGGAGGGCACGGGATGATCGTCGTTGTCGGATCGGTGAACAGCGACCTCGTTGTACGTGTCGAGCATCATCCCGCCCCCGGTGAGACGGTGTTGGGTTCGGGCCACGAGACGATGTCGGGCGGCAAGGGCGCAAATCAAGCTGTCGCCGCTGCCCGACTCGGCAGCGATGTGGTGTTGGTGGGCCGGGTCGGCGCTGATGAGGTGGGGCACACACTCGCTTCGGAGCTCGTCAGCGAGGGGATCGATGCAAGCCACCTCCTCGTGGATGAGGAGGTACCAAGCGGGCTCGCGATCATCACGGTCGATGATGCAGGTGAGAACTCGATCGTTGTGAGCCCCGGTGCAAATGGGCGCGTGTCTGCCGCCGATGTCGACGGCGCCTCCGCCGTGCTCATGGCGGCGACGGTGACCTTGCTCCAGCTGGAGATCCCGCTCGAGGCCGTTGCCGCAGCGGCCGAGACATCGTCAGGGATCGTCATCCTCAATGCGGCTCCGGCGGCGGCGTTGCCGGATGTTCTCATTCGCTCAACCGACGTTCTCGTCGTCAATCGTGGTGAATTGCAGGCACTCACCGGGTCGGATGATCCGATGTCGGCCCGCACGCTCCCCGTCCCCGTGACGGTGGTGACCCTCGGGCCTGATGGTGCGCGCATCGTGCGAGCCGAGACCGATGAAGCCGTCCCGGCCCCTGCAGTATCACCTGTCGACACCACCGGTGCCGGCGACACGTTTTGTGGGGTGCTCGCCGCCGGACTCGACCACGGCCTTTCGCTCGAGGAATCCGTCCGGCGTGCGGTGGTCGCCGGCTCGGTTGCAGTGACTGCGATTGGTGCACGGTCCGGAATGCCGAACCTCGCCGAACTCGAAGCAGTGCTCCGGGTGCATGGCTTGGAGGAAGCGGGGTAGTCTCCGTCCCCTATGGCGCGCCCGATCATCATCGACACAGATCCCGGCCAGGACGATGCCGTTGCCGTGCTGCTCGCGCTTGCGTCGCCGGAGCTGGACGTGGTGGGCATCACCACCGTGGCCGGCAACGTTCCGCAACCCCTCGTCACGACGAACGCGCTGAAGCTGTGCGAACTCGTCGGGCGAACCGATGTCGGGGTCTTCGCAGGGGCGGATCGGCCGCTCGAGCGTGATCTGTATACGGCCGAATACGTGCACGGTCCCACAGGGCTCGATGGCGCCGATTTCCCCGCGCCGGTAACCAACGCCTCAGCGAAAGATGCCGTGGACTTCATCGTGGAAACGTGCCTCGCCGCCGGAGAGGAGGGAATCACGCTCTGTCCGGTCGGTCCTCTCACCAATATCGCGTCCGCAATCGCTCGTGAACCCACAATCGTCCCGAGGATTCGTGAGATCGCTCTGATGGGCGGCGGATTCTTCGAAGGCGGGAACACAACGCCGGTTGCCGAATTCAACATCTACGTCGATCCCGATGCCGCGGCGATCGTGTTCAACAGCGGAGCTCCGATCACGATGTTCCCTCTCGACGTAACGCACAAGGCTCTGGTTCTCCCGGCGGACCTCGATCGGATCCGGGGCATCGGCACGCCGGTCAGCGACGCCGTCGCCGGAATGCTCGACTTCTACGAGCGCCATGACATCGAGAAGTACGGCATCGCCGGCGCACCACTTCACGATCCCTGTGTAATCGCCTACCTGATCGACCCCGGCCTGTTCTCGGGCAAGGACTGCCGTGTTGAGATCGAGACGGATTCCGAGCTCACCGTCGGCCAAACCGTTGTGGACTGGTGGGGGGTCACCGGAGCACCGCCGAATGTGACGGTCATGTCCGAGGTCGATCGGCAAGGATTCATCGACCTCGTGGTCGACCACATCGGCCGCCTCTGAAGGACGTCCGCCGGGTCCTGATCACACCTCGCTTGTGCGGAGCCATGCCCACAGACCCAGCATCAGGGCGCCCGCGACCAGGATTGCCGCAACCACCATGGTGTCGGCCAGGCCTGCGGCCTGGGCGGCGGCGGGAGCGTCTGCGGCATCTCCTACTCCGCCGTAGACCGCGGTGCGGGCAGCCCACAGCGTGCCCAACACCGCGATGCCGGTGACGCTCGCGGTTGTTCGGTTGATGGTCAACATGCCGGACGTGACACCGAGTTGGTCGAGTGGGACTGAGCCGAGGATCGCCGAGTTGTTCGGCGACTGGAAGATCCCCATCCCGAGACCGATGATGAGACCGACGACGACCACGACGAGTGACGTCGTCGCGTCCTCGATCAACAATGCCGCGATCCCATAGGCGATCGTCATCAACACCAGCCCAGCGACCGTGACTGGTCTCGATCCCACGCGATCCGACAGCGATCCCGACAATGGAGCGACGATGCCCATCGTGATCGGGACGGCGCCGAGGACGAGCCCGATCTCGCGTGGTGAGAGATACATGACGTCGGTGAGGTAGAACGGCACAACCAGCAGAAGGCCCGAGAGGGCGAAGAACGAGACGAATCCCGTGATCAGGTTGACGGTGAGGTCTCGACTCCGAAAGAGGTCCAGATTCAACATCGGATCGGCGACCCGCTGCTCGATCACGACGAACGCGACGAACGCAACCGCTGATACTGCGAACGCCGTGAGGATTGCCGGGTCGGTGAAGCCGACGTTCTGCCCCATGGTGAGCGCGAGCAGGAGCGACAACAGTGCCACGAAGAACGATATTGCGCCGGCGAAGTCGAATCGCTGGTTCCCTTTCGGCTTCGTGTTTGGGACGAACTTGATAGCTGTGATCGTGCCAATGATGCCGATCGGGAGGTTCACGAAGAAGATCCATCGCCAATCGGTCGCCTCGAGGATGATGCCGCCGAGGATGGGCCCCGCCATGATGCCGAGCGACACCGTGGTGCCATTGATACCAAGGGCCTTGCCGCGCTCCGACGAGGGGAACGCCTCCGTCGTGATGGCGAACCCAAGGGCAAAGATCATCGCGGCGCCAAGTGCTTGCACCACCCTTGCAACAATGAGGAACCCGATCGTTGGCGAAAGTCCCGCAAGCACCGAACCGAACGTGAAGACAGCGAAGCCGGCGGTGAAGATGGGTTTCTTCCCAATCATGTCGCCAAGCCGCCCGAAGCCGAGCGTCAATGTCGCCTGCGTCAGGAGATAGGCCAGCACCACCCATTGAGCGATGCCAAACGTGGTGTCAAACTCCTCAGCCAGCGTCGGAAGTGCCACGTTGACGATGCTGCCGTCGATCGTGCCGAGGAAGATCGCCATCGCGATCGCCACCAGGACGTACCACTTGCGCGAGTAGTCGACGCCTTCTGGTGGTGATTCGATTGCGGAGGCCATGGATGCCTCAGCGTAGAGGCCATCGGCCGCCTGCCGAGAACCCGGTCAACACGCTGATTTCGGGTCGGACTCGCGCGGTCGCGGGCGGGTCGATGTGCATGGCGGGTATGTCGGCGTGTACCCTCGGCGGCGACAGAAGTGGCATCGGCGAAAGGGGAAACCCGATGAGCGATCGACGAGGCCTCGCCATCGTTGTGGTGTTGGCGTTCGTCCTGGCCGCGTGCGGGTCGAGCAGCGACGAGACGACGACCACGACGTCGACGACGTTCCCGACGGACACCGCGGCGACCACGGCGACCACAGCTCCGGCGGTGACGTCCACGACCACCTCATCGACGACCACCACGACCTCCCCGTACGGGGGTGCGACACTCCTGACCACCGTGATCCAGCAAGAGCTGACGGCGCTCGGTTACTTCGAAGGAGAACCCGACGGGATTCTGGGGCCGATGACCGTGGAGGCGATCACCGCCTTCCAGACCGACGCGGGTATCACCGCAGACGGGGCCTACGGTCCTGAGACCTATGAGGCGCTCGCCGACGCGATGGAAGCCGATCCGGAGATTGTCACGGTGATCCAGGAAGACCTGATGGAGTTGAAGCTCTATCCCGGACCTGCGGACGGCGACTATGGACGCGGAACGCTGGGGGCCGTGGAAGGACTCCAGGCGAAGTGTGAGATCGAGGTCGACGGCCGCTTCACCCCGTACACCCATGTATGCCTCGAACAGGAAATGGGCCGAGCCTGATCGCAGGCCGGATCGGAACGTCTAGCCTCACCACGATGCCGCTCAGCGACCTGACCGTGATCGAGTTCGCCGGTCTCGGGCCGGTGCCATTTGCCGGAGTGGTGCTCGCCGGTCTGGGGGCGAACATCATCAGGGTCGATCTCCCTGGGGGTCCGGCGATTCCGGATCCAATGATCGGCGCCGTTGGGCGCGGGAAACGATCGATCGCTCTCGACCTCAAACAACCTGCGGCGATCGAGGTCGCGTTGCGACTGGTTTCCGGCGCCGATGTGCTCCTCGAAGGATATCGGCCGGGTGTTATGGAGCGTCTGGGCTTGAGCCCGGACGTGTGCCTTGCCGCGAATCCCGATCTCATCTACGGCCGGATGACCGGGTGGGGATCGGACGGCCCGTACGCGTCGATGGCCGGCCACGACATCAACTACATCGCATTAGCCGGTGCCCTGCATGCGATTGGAGACGTGGACCGGATGGCGCCGCCCCTCAACCTCGTTGGAGACGGCGGCGGGGCGATGTTCCTCGTCGCAGGGGTGCTCGCCGCGCTCCACGACCGCGTCAGGAGCGGCGGAACCGTGGTGCACTCAGCCATCGTCGACGGTGCGGCCTCCCTCATGAGCCCGTTCTACGAGCTGTCCGCGATTGGGCTCTGGGAGGACCGTCGTGACAGCAACATTCTCGACGGTGGTGCGCCCTTCTACACGACCTACACGACGAGCGACGGCAAGTCGATGGCCGTCGGTGCGCTCGAGCCCCATTTCTACGCGAAGTTGCTGGAAGGCCTGGAGCTCGATGCCGTGGAGCTTCCGGCCCAGAACGACCGTTCGGGTTGGCCTCAACTCCGGCAGACCATCGGAGACCGATTCGCAATGCGCAGCCGGGCCGAGTGGACGACGGTCTTCGAGGACACCGATGCATGTGTCACGCCGGTGCTGGCGCTCAGCGAGGCACCCGACCATCCACACAACGCTCAGCGAGCTGTCTTTGGTGGACGGGACGGTCGCCGCTTGCCGAATCCGACACCCCGCATTGGGAACGACCCCATTACTCCGCTCACTGAATCCGTCGAACCCGGCGCCGACACAGCGGCGGTTCTCGTCGAGCTCGGATTGGGACCTGCCGAGATCACCTCTCTCTTGGAGAGTGGGGCGGTGGCGTGACCGGCTGGACTCCGAAGAGTGACGGTCGGAGGCCGGAAGACCTCCGTGCGCTCAAGGCGAAGATCGAGCGCGGGGAGTACGAGGTGCCGCCCGAACGGGTAGCCGACGCAGTCATCCTTTGGTACCGGAGAACAGACCCCTTCAGTCGGCGGTGAGTTCGTCGACCTCGTCCTGGGTGGTGTGGTGTCCAACCCGGCGTCCGAGAGCGTCGATTGCCATCACAACGGCGAATGCGAGGACGGCGGCGACGATGGCCAGCAACACGTCCTCATTGGGTGCTTGGAGAGCAGTGCTGTCGACACCCCTCGGCCATGGCCACAACACGCGCAACGACCCAAGCATAAGTCCGATGAGGGCAGCCATGACAGAGTTGTAGTGGTCGCGCAACGCGCGGTGCAGGACCTGGGAGAAGAGCGCGAGTCCGATGATCGCGCCGACGCCGAACACGGCGAGGGAGACAACGTCGCGCGACGTCACGGCTGAGAGCACCGGACCGTACATCCCCAGCATCACGAGGATGAAGGAACCGCTGATCCCCGGCAGGATCATGGCGCAGATGGCGATCGCGCCGGAGAGGAAGTAGGCCCAGGTCTCCGGATTGGTGATCTGGGCCGCTGACTCACTCGACGTGTCCTCCCGGAGCCCAAGGAGTACGAAGACGACCACTGTAACGGCAAGGATGATCACGATTCTGCGAAGATCGCGGACGGTGAGAAGACGCCAGACAATCAGCGCGGAACCGGCAACGAGGCCCAGGAAGAGCGACGCCATCAAGACCGCGTGGTCGCGCAGCAGCGTCTCGAGGAGGTGGGAGAGCGTGATGATCGCGAGACCAATCCCCGCTCCGAGCGGGAGGACGAATCCCCATTCCACCTTGCGGAGCCACCCCATGCCGGCGGAGAAGTCGAGGCGCACGAACGAGCCCAGCGCCGAGCTCCCCGCGCGGACCGACGCGATCAGCCGTTCATAGATGCCGAGGACGAGCGCGATCGTGCCACCGGATACGCCGGGGACGATATCGGCGGCTCCCATGAGGTAGCCGCGGACGATGAACCAGGGGATCTCGCGAATCACGGCGGCGAGTGTAGGGGCAGCTTTGCGCGACCGGTGTACCGTGCCCGACGCGACATTCGCAAGGAGTGAGGATGAGAATCGTCCTGCAACGGGTCAGGAGAGCCTCGGTCGACGTGGCGGGGGAAACCACGGGTCGGATCGAGATCGGCCTCCTTGCGCTCGTCGGTGTAGCCGACGGAGACGACGAGAGCGACGCTCATGCTGCTGCGGCGAAGATCGTCGGCATGCGCATCTTCCCCGACGCTGACGGAAAGATGAACCGGAGCGTCGCCGACGTCGGGGGAGCGGTTCTGTTGGTGTCACAGTTCACGCTGCTCGGCGACGTTCGGAAGGGCCGCCGACCAACTTTCACGGCCGCCGCTTCACCGGACCACGCGGTCCCGATCCTCGCAGCGCTCTCAGACGCAATTGTGGCGACCGGGGTGGCCATTGAGCACGGTCGCTTCGGCGCGCACATGGTCGTCGACCTCGTCAACGACGGCCCCGTCACGATTGTCTTCGACGTTATCGACGGCCGCGTTGCCGCGCAACAGAGCGGATAGGGCCGAGCTTCATTGGGTGCTCCGCCGCATCCTGGGTTCTGGCGGCCCCGGTTTGATTCTGTCAGCCGGCAAGGAAGTCTCTCCCGGCTTCGCAGAACGTCCTGAAGTCACACCGGCGGCATGCGTCGGACGGCGTCGGTGCGAAGTGGCCCCGGTCGAAGCGTTCTGTCAACTCGTCGATGCGGGTCCGGGCTGCGGCGAGCCAGGAGTTGTCGACGGTCACCGTCCTCTCCGCAAACTCCCCGCCTCCGAAGAACGCAAACGTGACCGCGAGCCGTTGCGGCGCGGGTGTGGCGACTGCTCCGTCGGCGGCTGCGATGGCGTAGGTCTGCAGCTGAACATCAAGGGAAGAGTCTTCGGATGAGCGTCCGGACTTGTAGTCGACGATCTCCCACTCGCCGGGCTCCGGTTCGTACACCGCGTCGATCCGGCCTCGCACCCGCACGTTGCCGAACTGGAGATCAATCGGTACCTCGGCAAAGCGGGCGGCTCGATCGGCCAGGCGAGACTCGAGGAAGACGTCATAGGGATCACGCCCGCCAACCGCCGTGGTATCCCGTTCCGTCGTGAGGTCGTAGGTGATCTCATCGAGATCGTCGAGGGGGACTTTGCCAAGGTTGTGGAGCTCGACTTTGCGATGGAATTCAACGCCGCGTCTGAGTGCGGGGGACGGCCGCATGGGGAGCCGATCCACGAATGCCCAGCGGAACTGCTGCGGGCATCGAGCAAGCGTGACGAGGCCCGTCACCGACGTTGCCTTGACCTCTTCGCGTTCGCTGGAGGTCGGTTCGGGCAGCGACTCGAGATCGAGCCGCATCTGGCCTGCGACGGCAGCCGCTGCCGTGGCGTGCTCGGGGTAGGACGTGAGCCAATCCGGATCGCGTGTGGCACGCCGCAAGGCCTGATCCCACCCCGATTCGGTGAACAGCGGATCCGGGGCCGCAGCGATTGGCTTCCAATGTGGAGGTTCGATCACACCAGGATCGTCGGACGTGACGGTTGCGTCGGCGAGTTTGGTTGCCATCACGAACAACGGCGAGGGTGACCGCGGCCGTTTCCGTTCGGGTGTGCGGTGAGAACCGCTGACGATGAGGCGGTGCCGGGCCCGGGTGACGGCCACGTATGCCGTCCGCCACTCTTCGGCTTCGTGATAGTCGCGCAGGATCGCGTTGCGTTCCTTGAGGGTCGATGCACTCGAGAGATTGGGGAGGCTCTCGGTGTCGAGACGGAGCGGGTACGGGAGGTATTCAGCCTTGTCGACGGGGTTGGCGTACGACGTCGACTTCGACGGGAAGCCACCGTCGACGACCGACGGAATGACGACGGCGTCCCACTCGAGCCCCTTTGCCCGGTGAACCGTCAGGATGGCAACAGCGGGGCCGCGCGAGACGGCAACGGCGTCCAACTCTCTGGGGGCGCTCTCGTCGGAGAGCAGACGGAGGTGGCGGAGAAATGAACCGAGGGACGGGCGACCAACGATGGGCGTCCATGACTCGACGAGGTCCAGGAAGCGGTAGAGGTTGAGGCGGGCCGACAGCCCGGCATGGTCCTCCATCGAGTCGATCTCCGTCCACGCGTGCATCGCGGCGAGTGTGGAGCGGCACAGATCTGGGACGGATGCACTCTGCGCTTCGACCAGCAGGTCTCGATACCGATGCCGGAATTCGCCCAGCCGTTCCGTTGCGCCAGGAGAGAGTCCGTCGACGTTGGCAATGTCCTCGAATGCGTCAGTGAGTGTGGGGCTGGGATCGGTCGTGCGGCTTCGATGACGGATCCACCTATTGAGTGCCGCGACGTCGCCGAGGCCGATCCGATATCCGCTGCCCAGCAGGATCCTTGCGAATGAGGTGGAGTTGGTCGGATCATCGAGAACGCGCAGCCATGCCAGGAGTTCGGACACCTCCGGTACGTCGAGCAATCCGCCGACCGAAGCAACCTCGCATGGGATGCCGGCGGCGAGGAGGGCCTCCCGGATCGGTCCGATGTCGCGATTCTTGCGAACGAGCACTGCTATCTCGGTCCACGGTGTCCCGTCTTCGTGGACACGGGCGACCTGCTCGGCGATCCAGTCGGCCTCTTCCTCGCGGGTTCCGAGCCACCCGGTCTCGATCGTGCCGGTCTCCGCTTCAGGGCCGGGCCGCAGGGGATCGAATGACCGATCACCGTGGAGGTGCGCCCTGATGCGGTTCGCGAGCTCCAGGATGACGCGGTCCGATCGCCGGTTCAAGGTGAGCGGCAGCGTGGCTGCGTCTGAACCGTTGCTCTGGGGAAAGTGCCGTACGAACCCATCGAAGTTCAGGCGAGACGCTCCTCGCCACTCGTAGATCGTTTGATCAGAGTCGCCGACGGCGGTGATCGGGAATCCATCGCCGAATATGGCCCGCAGGAGCTCGCGCTGTGCGGGATCGGTGTCTTGGTACTCATCAAGCAGGACAACGCGATATCGGTCTCGGATCCGTTGTGCGATCGCCGGATGTTCGGTGACGAGGCGATGGGCGTTGCCCACGAGGTCGGCATAGTCGACCACACCGAGGCGGCCTTTTGCCTCGGTGAAGCGGTCGACGAGTGACAGCAGCTCGAGCCGGGTTGCCCACACATCGTCGAGCGGCTCGATGGAAGGCGCCGCCTCGCGCACGGATTCGACGTCCAGGAGATTGTCCCCGACCTGTCCGGCGAGCGTGAAGGCCCTGTCGATGATGCCCTTGGGATAGGTCAAGTCGAGGTGTTCGTATGTGTCCGATCCGAGACCCTCTTCCAGGATCTGGCGTTGGTAAGCCGGGCCGATCACGGCCGTGTCTCGTTCAACACCGACCAGGGCACCGAACTCCTGGAGCAGGTGGTAGGCGAATCCGTGATAGGTCGTGATTTGGATCTCGCGCCCATCGGCCGTGAGATCCGGGAATTCGGCGCGGAGGCGATCGCCGAGTTCTCCTGCGGCCTTGTTCGTGAACGTGATGCCGAGAGCGGTCTCGGGTTCGACCCCCTCAGATATCAGGGCCTTGAGCCGCAGCACGATCGTGGTTGTTTTGCCGGTACCCGCCCCCGCCGATACCCGGAGGGGGATGAGCGGAGCGGTGACGATGGCTATCTGTTCTTCGGTAAGTCGGAAGCTCAAGTGACGAACGCCTCCTTGCCGTCCGGTACGGCGGGGCACGCGAGACGGACCGGGCATCGCACACATGCCGTTCCCGGTGTTGGCGTCCAATCCTCGCACTCAATCCCGCGGGAGACAGCAGCCATGCGGTCCTCGATCGACTCGAGGCGGGAGACGTCGAGCGCGCGCGTGGCGATCGACCGCTTGAGGGCGTGCATCGGGAACCACATCTCGGCTTCTGAAGCCACACCGCGAGAGGCGACGTCGGGGTTCTCGCGGGCAGCGATAACGTAGAAGCCGAGCTGAAGTGACGCAGCGGCGTCTTCGACGGTTGCCACCGCCCCGGTCTTGTAGTCGACAATCGCCACCGACCCATCACGATCCTCGATGCGATCCGCCCGCCCGAACCAGCGTGTTGTGTCTCGTTCGATCGAGAGTTCGACCTCGGATCCGATCGGAGTTCCGGCGCTCGGCCACAACGTGTAGAGGTTCTCGAGGGCGGTGCGGGCTCGTTCGCGCCAGGCAAGGTCGAACGCTCCACCACCGAACGCACCCGGCGTCAGCAGATCGTCGAGCATATTGAGCGCCTCGTCGAGGGTTCCGCGTCGGTCGCCTCGTTCAGCAGCCGCGCGTTCGACGCGGTCGATCACGGCGTGAATGAGAGTGCCGAACTCCATGTAGACACTCGGTTCAGCCCCGATCCCCAACTTGCGTTCGAGCACGTATCGGCGGGGACACGTCTCGTAAGCAACAGCCTGGCTCGGTGACAGGGTGACGGGCCCGTGCACCACTCCCGTGTCGGGCCCGCGTGCCATCGTTCCTGCAAACTGGCTGGCGGGCCGCAGTCCCAGATCGGCGCTCCGAGCCAGTGTCTCGACCGCAGCGAGCCGCTGAGCGGGTCGCGCCGACGGATCGGATGCCGTTCGCCGGAGCTCAGATTCGATCTGGTCGACCGTAATCGGCCGACTCGACGCTTCAGGGTCTGCGGCTGCCTCCTCGGCGGTGGCGACACCTGCCGCGAGCGAGATGAACCGACTTGGCGAACCTCCGTCGATGTCGAAACCGGCGTCCGTGGTTGTCCACACGACGCGGCGGGTGGCTCGCGTCATGGCCGTGTATGCGAGCCTCCGTTCTTCCTGGAGTCGAAATGACAGGTAACCGACCGTGTCGCTCGGGAGGTGGGGTTGGAGGTGCCGCGTTCCGAGCAACGAATCGCGCGTGCGGAGATCCGGGAAAACACCCTCGACGGCGTCCGCAATGAAGACAACATCGAAGTCGAGGCCCTTGGCCTGGTGCAGTGTCGCAACGGTGACCCGATCGTGTTCGTCGGCCTGATACGAAAGCAGCGGACTTGCCTCGAAGTCTTCGGTCTCGCTGTATGTGCGGTAGTCGAGGAGCGTGCCGCCCGGGGTGCGATCGTTCCACCGTTCGAGAACCTGGGCGAATGACGACCAGGCGGCGCGGTCTTGTTCGCGTTCCGTGTTTGTGGCCAGGTCCGCGATCTGGGGTAGCGTCGACCAGATTTCCCACAGCCCGAGACTGGCAGGATCTTCGTTGGCCCACGCGGGTTTCGCGAGCAGCGCGGCGAGTGCCCGGCCATCGCTGACCCCGGATCGGACGACGTCGGCCCACGAGCTCCTGCGAGTGACGCGATCCTGCTCGAGTTCGGCCAGGCGCGCGGGTGGAGTCTCGAACATCGGCCCGAGGAGCACACGGCGCATCGCTCGATCAGTTTCTGCGGGCCCGTCCACATTCGTGGCTGCCGTCACCACGTCGAAGATGAACCGCACCGCCGATTGCTCGACCAGGCGGGTATCGGGCCGGTCATGAGGGATGTCCCGCCGGTCGAGCGCTCGCGAGAGTGGTGCGAGGAATCGGGACTTCGATCGAGTGAACACCGCCATGCGGTTGAACGGGACGCCATGTTCGAGATTGAGCTGGTGGATCTCAGCGGCGATCCACTCTGCCTCTTCCACCTGTTGCCCGAATCGAAACACCTCGACGGACCCTTCGCCCGGGGCGGGTTTGACCTTGCCCGCCGCACCCGGCAATTCGTGTGCAGTGATTCGGACGGCCGAGGTGAGGATCGCTTCCGGGACTCGGAACGAGGTCGTGAGAACGATGCGCTCTGCGAGTCGCCCGTCGTACGCGAAGTCCGCAGGGAACCGCGCAACATTCTCGATATCGGCGCCGCGGAAGCTGTAGATCGACTGGTAGGGATCGGCGGCCGCCGTGAGGTGCCCATGTTCGGCGACGAGGCGCTGTAGCAGAACGGATTGCGCGTGGGTGGCGTCTTGGTACTCGTCGACAAGGAGGTGTCGGTATTGGTCGGCGACTGTCGCCGCGATCGTCGGATCGGCGAGCAGCGCCGCTGCCTCTGCCAGCAGGGTTCCATAGTCGACGAGCGACCGAGAACGAAGTGTTCGGTCGTAGCGATCGAGGAACGGCGAGAGCCCGCGCCAGTCGGCCCGGCTGGCCGCTCGCTCGGCGAGATCGGTCGGGCCGATGAGTTGCTCGCGACACCGCAGAATGAAGTCGGTCACCTCATCGGCAAACGTGCGCGTCGTGAGCAACGGTCGGAACGCCGGCGACCACACTGCGGGTGACTCGCTCTCGAGAAGCTCGGCGACCAGCCGTTTCTGGTCGGGGCCGGGCAAGATGTCCGGCGCTCGATCCCACCCGCGGTACGTGGCGTGGGTCTCGAGGAGTCGCGCAGCGAACGAGTGATAGGTGGATACGTCGATGGCGCGGATCTGGCCCGAGATACGGGAGCGGATGCGCCCGTCGAGATCGGACGCTCCGGTTCTCGAAAACGAGAGGACGAGCAGCTGCTGAGCGTGGCCGGTCTCGATCAGGTGCACAGCGCGTCGCACGATGAACTCGGTCTTGCCGGTTCCGGGACCCCCCACGACGAGTTGAGGACCCGGCACCGGCTCGATGGCCTTCTCCCAACCGCCCGGGTCCACGCGAATCTCGTTGGTCATTGATCGAACGGGAGTGGCGATTCGTGTCGCCGGGTCGAGCCGTCGGGGAGCAGGTGGACGACGTCGATACCGCGCGCTGTCAGGGCCGGGGCGATGGCGGTCAACCGGCGGCACCGGCTCGCCTCCGGTTCGCGCCCAAGGATCACCGTCGACGAGACGAGGGCCAGCGCGATGACGTCGTCGATGCTGCCGGCCATATCGGTCTCCGAAACATGAGGGAGTGATGCTCCCATCCATCGGTAGCCGATTCCTGCATCGGCGGCGAGGTCCTCGAGCCGGCGGCGATTGAAATTTGGTGAACGTGGATTGTCAGGTTCGCTCCTGACATCGACGATCATTGTGATTCCGACGGCGGCGAGCTGTCGTTCGACATCGTCGAACGAGCGATCTCCGTGTCCGATGGTCCAGATCGTGGTCGTCAGACTTCGCTCCTGTTTTCGTTCGCGAACGCGGGGCAGATGTCTTGGTAGGCGCACCAGTCACACAACACTCCGGTCCGCGTGGGGAAGCTGTCGGTCTCGATGGAGCGGTTGATAGCGGCCCACAGCGCTTCGAGCTGCCGCTCCATGGCGTCGAGCTGCGCGTCGTTCACCGGGATTTCGTAGACCGTCGGGCCGTTCAGGTACATGAGACGCAGCGCCACCGGCGTCCGGCCTTCGCGGATGCGGATGAGGAGCGCGTAGATCTTGAGGGCGAAGAACGCTGACATCGCGTAGCGCTCCGGTGGAGCCTTGCCGGTCTTGTAGTCGGTGATTACCAAACCCACCGGCGTCTCTTCCATTCGGTCGAGGATGCCGCGGATCGTCATGTCGCCGACGGCCTGAGTCATGTCCAGCTCGCGCGAGAGTGGCTCGAATGAGGTCGGGTCTTCGACTGAGAAGTAGTTGGCGAGGATTGTGAGACTTTCGATGCCCCACGCACGTTCGGCCTCGACGTCGTCGAACAGATCGGGATAGTCGGTCGGCTTCACCTCACTCCATGCCGTGCGGAATAGGTCGTACAGGCGTTCTGGTGTACGTTCCGCCGCCGGCAGCTCGAACAGTCGCTCGAGAGCGAGATGCGCGGTCGTCCCTCGTGCCTGGTAGACCGTCGGAGGTGTCGGAATGCGATCGATCGCGCTGAATTTGAAGAGTTGCGGGCAACGTTTGTAGTCGCTGGCACGAGACGGCGAGAGGCTCTTGAGGCCGGTGATGCCGCTTGCTTGATCCTGCGTGTTGGAGGTCATGCTCACGACTATACGGCACCGGTGTGACACGAACCACAGCGGTGTAACTCGGTGCATCCGGCAGGTCGGGAAAAGTCAGGCAAGCGCGCGAAAACAGACCAGCCGATTCGATTGACATAGTGCGCCGACCGACCGTAGGTTCCCACTCGCTCGGACGGCTTCGGCCGGAAGAGTGATCCTGACGAAGGGCTTTCGGGCCCACCGTCGCAACGGAGGGAGACTTCCGGTGCGAAGGATCGGACGGATCTCCGGGTGGACCGGCTTCGGTCGGCTCCCCGGATTGGCGTCGCACTCTTCGGAGAGAGATGCCAGTGGCCGTCGGGGCCGCCCAGATCCCGGCGAGTCACACCGAACTGCCGCAAGGTGGGGCGGTGTCCACACGGGACCCTCGGGTGCCGCACGGACCGGCAACGGACGACGGGCGAAGGGTAGAACCGGAGCGCGAAGGAACCGAGCCGACACCGAAGACGAAGGGTCAAACCGGAGTCGGAGGTATGTCGAAATGGCGCAAGCTGTTTTGGCTGAGAACCCCGAGAGGGTGAGGCGAAAGCCGAACTCCCTCGGGGTTTCTCGCGTTGGCAGGACCGAGATCCGAGATCTGAAACACGAGACACGAGACACGAGACACGGGAGAGGGCGCGCAGCTCGCTGGGTTGCGGCTCTCGCGAATCTTCTTCTTCACTCGCGAAATCCCAGCAGCGTTTCGGGTGGACGTACGCGCCGGAGTCGCCTACCTTCTGACTTGTCGCCGGGAAGGGAAACTGGAACGGGGACACCCGGCCCGAAAGGGTCGGCCCGGAGCCCGAAAGGGGAACGGGATCGTTCGACCGGGCGCTCCCCGAAAGGGGCGGCGTCGGCTTCGCAAGGGGCCATCGGAAGCGGCCTTCGGGCCGGGACCGGTCGGAAGGACACCTCGCCGGACGGCCTCGGCCGGATGGTGAGACACGAACGGTCGAAAGGCCGCTCGTACCGACGGGATCTGCCTCTCGAGGCAGAGACCGCCGGACCGGGAACACCCCGAGGGGGCGCGAGCTTCCTCGGGGTTTCTCGCGTCCCGGGCTGTCCGGAGCGTTCGACTACACTCACCGCTATGCCATGGCCCGAAGACTCACTCAGCGAAGGCGAGATCATCGTCACGGAGTTCCGGCAGCACTGGAAACTCCTCATCGTCCCGATTGCATGGTTCGTTCTCGCTCTCATCGTCATCGGGCTCATCGAATGGATTGTTCCGGATGGTGATACATGGGGCTGGGTTCAGTGGATTCTCACGCTCGCCGTGATCGGTGCCGCCATCTGGTTCGTCGTCCGCCCGATCGTCAGCTGGCTCACGACACGCTACGTCCTCACGAACGAGCGACTGATCACACGCCGGGGATGGATTGCGAAGTCGGGCATCGAGATCCCGCTCGAGAACGTCACGAACGTCAACTTCAGTCAGACGGCCATTGAGCGGATGCTCGGCGCCGGAGATCTGCTCGTCGAATCAGCGGGGACCACCGGCCAGAGCGAGTTCAAGAACATCCCCCGTCCCGACAACTTCGCCTCGCTTCTGTACAAAGTGCGTGAAGAGCGATCAGTCTCGATCCAAGGTGGAACCGTCGTTCAGGCGCCGGACGCCGATCCGACGGAGCAACTCCAGCGTTTGAAGCAGCTCCACGACGACGGAATCCTCACCGACGACGAGTACAACGCGAAGCGTCAGAAGCTCGTCGACGAGATTTAGCGCTACCGCAGCTCGAGTCGGGTGACGGTCTCCACGTGGTAGGTCTGCGGGAACAGATCCACCGGCTGTACCCAATCGAGCCGGTAGCCGGCCTTTGTCAACAGCCCTGCATCCCGGGCGAGCGATGCCGGATCACACGAGATCAGCACGATCGTTCGTGGTGTTGTCCTCGTCACTGCGCCGACGCCGGCGGTGCCAAGGCCGGCTCGGGGCGGGTCCACGAGTGCCACATCCCATGCGTCTTTGACCGCGGTCGCGGTCCCCTCGAAACCACCGAGCATCGAATGGAATCGGCCGGGAATGACGGCTTCAAGATTGCCGGTGATCGCGCGGAAGGATGCCTTCTCGGAATCAATGGTCACTACCCGTCGGGCGGACCGGCCCACGGTCGCTGCGAAGAGGCCGACCCCGGCGTAGCCATCGAGGAGGACGTCGTCCGCCGATAGGCCGGCCGCTTCGGCCGCGAGAGCGACCAGCATCTCAGCGCCCTCCGTGTTGACCTGGAAGAACGATTTGGCCGGGACGCGGAACCGCACGCCGTCGATCTCCTCTTCAAGCCATGGCCGGCCACGAAGCGTGTGGAGATCGTCGTGCGACCGGACAACCACCGAGGCGTCCCACGTCGAGGCCTGGTCCGGCGCACGGCCCTCGAGGAGTATCAGGTTGTCGCCGGTGTTGACACCGGTTCGAAGCACGACCTTACGCACACCGGTGAGATCGCCAAGCGCAGCGAAGCGCTCGGCGAGCTGCCGCTTCAGGAGCGGGCAGCCGTTGAGAGCGACCAGACGGTTCGATGCATGCTCGTGAAGCGCCGGCCGTCCATCCGAGACGGCGAAGTCCATCCGGTTGCGATAGGCATACGGGGATCCGGGCGCCATGGTGGGCCGAACGTCGACGCCGTCGAGCCGACCCAGGTGCGCGAGCTGGCCCGCGACCACATCCCGCTTCCAGTCGAGCTGTCGCTCGTAGGTCGCGTACTGCCAGGTGCAACCGCCGCACTTCCCGAACGCAGGGCACGGGGCTTCGACGCGGTCAGGTGACGCCTCAGTAACCCGGACGAGTTTTGCCCGCGCCCAGCGCCGTTTCTCGCCGACCACCTCCACTTCGACTCGCTCGCCCGGCATCGCACCGGCGACGAAGTGAGCTTTCCCCTCGAACCGGCCGACCGCCTCGCCCCCATGAGCGATCCCGTCGATGGTGAGTTCTCGCATGGAGCGCACGCTAGTGGCGAAGAGCCCTGAGACCTGAGACCTGAGACATCAGACCGTCGCGTGTCTCGTGTCTTCGATCTATCTCTCCCTAACCTCCCGCACATGCGGATTGGGCTCTCGTGACGAACATCCTCTGGTTTCACTCACACTGGGTGTGGGTTGCGCTGGCCACGACGGGTCTCGTCGGACTGTGGGGACTCGGGCTGGCGGTGCTCCGAAGGAGGCCGGGTCGGGCGTTTGGGGTAGCGGTCGGTGTAGCCATCGTTGTGATGCTGATCCAGATCTCGGCGGGTGTTGCGCTGTACATGTATGGACTGCGCCCTCTGAATGGATTCCACGTGTTCTACGGCATCCTGATCGTGGTGACTTTCAGCCTTGCGTACGTGTACCGAGCTCAGCTCGCGCGGAAGCCGGCGCTCTGGTACGGCCTCCTGCTCTTGTTCGTCATGGGACTCGGTTTTCGGGCCTGGTCCAACGTGGGCTGATCCCGGCCCTAGGATGTCGCGCCCTAAGGGGAAGGACCACAACGTGCTGAACGGGAAACGGCTGGTGATCACCGGTGTGCTGACGGACGATTCGATCGCGTGGCATGTTGCGAAGATCGCTCAGGAGCAGGGCGCGGAGATCGTGCTCACCGGGTTCGGCCGAGCGATCCGACTCACCGAACGTTCCGCGAAGCGGCTTCCTGATCCTCCGCCCGTACTCGAGCTCGACATCAACGACCCCGGCCACATGGACGCGTTGGCTGCCGACCTCACCGAGCGGTGGGGTGTTGTTGACGGGGCGCTGCACGCGATCGCGTTCGCACCCGAAGACGCACTCGGCGGCAACT
>Ga0316192_10001124_pt1 | contig 19733 bp, 12 predicted proteins | sample MerIslwburrow_MG_FD_204931 | JGI IMG/M metagenome (GOLD analysis project Ga0316192, IMG submission 204931) | Coastal sediment microbial communities from Maine, United States - Merrow Island worm burrow | ecosystem: Environmental > Aquatic > Marine > Coastal > Sediment | place: USA: Maine...
AAAAGAGGACAAGGCCATTGCCAAGTATGAGGCCTTGTTGAATGCCAATCCGAAGCAGACCGCACCGCATATGTTTTTGGGAATGATCTATGAAAATCGCAAACAGTATGACCTGTCTGAAACACACTACAGGGCCGCGCTGGACATCGACTCGGTGTTTGCCCCGGCCGCTAATAACCTGGCTTATATTCTGGTTGAACAGGATAAAGACTTGAATGAAGCCCTGGATTTTGCACGAATTGCCAGGGAAAAACTGCCCAATGACCCCTATGTGATCGATACCATGGGCTGGGTTTATTACAAGAAGGGGCTGTACGACTCGGCCATCGGAGAGTTTACGGAAAGCCTGGCCAAACTCCCGGAAAATCCCAGCGTGAATTATCACCTTGGTATGGCATACTATAAAAAAGGCGATCCTGAACAAGCCCGGACCTACCTGGAAAAAGCCCTGAAAATCAGCAGCAGTTTCGATGGTGCCCAGGAGGCTAAGCAAGCGTTGTCCGAACTTTAAATTAGGTGATCACAGATGAAAGTTTCTGTTGTAATACCGGTTTATAACGAGATTGATACCATTGAAGAGATTCTTGCCCGCGTTGACAAGGTCGCGATAAAGAAAGAAATTATTGTGATCGATGATTTATCAATAGATGGGACGCGTGAACGATTAAAAAAAATTGCTGCAGACAAAGAAAATGTGAAGGTGATCTATCATAACCGCAATAAGGGCAAAGGGGCCGCTCTGCGAACAGGCTTTGAGTCTGTGACCGGCGATATCGTTATAATTCAAGATGCTGATTTAGAATATGATCCGAATGAATACCCAAAGCTTTTGGAACCTATAACAGATGGACGAGCTGACGTCGTTTATGGTTCCAGATTTATTGGTGGGCCGCACAGAGTACTATTCTTTTGGCACTACGTAGGTAACAAACTTCTAACATTAATATCCAATGCCTTGACAAATCTGAACCTCACAGATATGGAAACCTGCTACAAAGTTTTCAAAAGCCAAATTCTAAAAGACATCAACCTGAAGTCGAACCGTTTTGGTTTTGAACCTGAATTTACCGCCAAGGTTTCAAAAATGAGACTCCGGATTTATGAAGTCCCGATAAGTTACAGCGGTCGGACCTATTCCGAAGGAAAGAAGATCACATGGAAAGATGGCATCGTGGCTCTTGGCCTAATTTTCTGGTATCGGTTCTTTGATTAAAAGTTGAAAAAAGATTTGGGATTATATTCGGCTTCGCTTCTTTTTTTCAATATTTTCTAATTTGATTAAGAGCTTCTTGATGTTTTTTTGTTTCTCTTTTTCTCTCAACTTTTTCTGAGAATCAGTATAAAATTTGTGTTTTTTAATGATTTCGAGGGTACCTTTGAACCATTTTACGTCATCACTGACATCTATTCCTCTTGCATGCCGTCCTTCCCTTAATTTTCCATCCAATTTGAAAAAATCTTCTCTGCCCAAGTGGTCGAGATCGGCATCACAAATGATCTTTTCAACATGGGTTTTCGGGTCACGCTCAAGATCGGTTGATAGTATCATCTTTTGAATCTTTTTAACTTCCTTTGGCTTATAACCGATCAATTTTAGAATTCTGCCAGCCATTCGTGCAGCAATCGGTTCATTTTTATCATATTCTCTAATGTAGCCAGTGTCATGAAAATAAGCTGCTGTAAGTAACAATTCTCTATCATGATCGGAGATATTCTCAGATATCGCTATACTATTGGCAACCGCAACGACGCCTTTGATAGGATGCAGTGTATGATTGGCATCATGATATTTAATGCCGTCTGGCAGCTCATCTCTAAACAACTCCCTTATATATTGGTCGACGATTTTCAGCCGAGGTGTATGAGGCCTGTATCCTGGTTTCATATCAAGACTTGGAAAAATTTTGTATAAAGTACTGCAAGCATGCCACGGTTTATATGAAAAATCAAGCATACGACGAATACGGATGCCTGTAATTGCTCTTAATTTCAAGCACTTGATTTGTGTAACAAGGTAACCTGTTTATATTCTTGACAAAGGATGCCGACATCAAAGCCGATGTCGTCAATATCACCCACAGAACCGCTTAGGTTGATATCACAAACTTAAACGGCTATTGATAATTTCATCTTTGTTGGCGTATTCTGCAATGTCCGGTTCTGTCTCTTGAAGCTTGTCATCGATGATATACTCCGCCAAAACCTCTGATCCGCACAGCCGAAGATAGGTGTTTGCCTGAGTAAAACACGCTGCCGCCTTGTCGGTATCCCCCTTTTCCTGGTATAGACGACCCCAGTCACGATAGGCCCGGCCCAGCGTTGCATTGGCACCGATCTGTCCGGCCGATTCAATCGAATCCTGAAAATAGGCGGTCGCCTTATTGTCGGCCAGCAGGGCAAATTTAGTTTGGCGCCTGTCCCGGGCTTTCTTGGAAAGCTCAGCATATACGCTCGCCAGAATAGAACCGCAGGCCGCATACCGCAGGCTGTGGCCATTCTCCATCCAGTATTGACAGCTTTCCTCGAGAATCTGCAACCCCTCTTTGATGCGACCCTGGCTGACCAAAACCATGCCATGGAAGAAATGAGCGGGCTTTCCGGCAAACTCCGCGCCAAACTCTTGGCTGAACTTCAGGATCTCGACAATGTGCTTTTCGGCGTCGTCAACGTTGCCGTTGCCAATCATACCATAAGCCAGTGCCAACTTGGGAAACAGCGAAAACCAGGGATCCACCGAGACCTGGACGGCTTTTGCAAAATAAGGCGTCGCCTTTTCCAGATCCCCGCCAATCAGATGACTCCAGCCAATACAGCAATATCCCATGCCTTTGGCACGGTAGTCACCCTGCTTACGGCCAAAGTCCAGCAATACATTTCCAACTTCAAGCGTTTTTGGTTTGTCTCCACGGTGCCAAAAGGCATATCCCATCCCGCACATCGAGCTGACATAAATGAAGTCATCTCTGCGATCGGCCTTTAATATTCTCTGGGCTCTCTCGGCATAGCCAATGGCATCATCGAGCAACCCCAGCTCCGTGCAAACCCAGCTCAACCAGCAGCACGCGTAGCCAATTACGGTAAAATTCTCGTTTTTTTCACCAAAGGCCAAAGCCTTCATCAATTGCTGATGTGCGTCTTTGAAGCGTTCCCGGTGCCAGAGGGCACAGCCCAGCCAGGCATAAAACATGCCACGTTTATCGCTGTGGGGCAGGGAATCGGCGACAGCTTGATGCTTTGTCAACAGGACAAGCAATTCTTTGTACCGTCCGCGGTAGTAGTACACCCGCGACCATTTGTTGAGCAAGTCGATTAGCAGACAATCTGTGTTTCCCAATTTTTCAGATCGACTGCTGAGCAGAGCATAGGCCGCCCCATAGTACCGGTGGGCTTCCTTCAGTGCATATCTTTCCATGCTTTTTTCGCCGGATTTCGAGAGATAATCCACAGCCTTGTCAACGGACTGACCGCGCTTGAAATGATAGGCCAGTGTTTCATAATATTCGGGGAGTCGATCCTCAAAGAGTTTTTCCATCACCAGTGCCACTCGTTCGTGGATCGCTTTGCGTTGGCCTTTCACCAGGCCTTTGTAAACGACTTCTCGTGTGAGGGCGTGCTTGAATATATACTCTACCGCCGGTCTGTAGCTGCGTGCCTTGATGAGATCCAGCGTTTCCAGACTGCTCAGATGATGCCAGAGGCTGTCCTCAAGCTCTGTGATGTGGCTGAGAATCTCATAGTAGAAAGCCCTGCCAATGACTGCAGCCTCCTGCAGGATGCGTTTCATCTCGGCTTCCAGGCGATCGATGCGAGCGGAGATCACCCCGTGGATCGTTGAGGATAACTCCGAATCGCCAATGTTTTTACTTAGCATCCAGTGAGCGTTTTCAGGTACGAGGGTTTTCGTTTCGACAAGGGAATTGATGATTTCTTCGAGATAAAACGGATTACCACCGGCCTTATCTCGTAAAAAATACTCCAAATCCGCCGGAATTTGCTCGGTTTTCAGCAACGAACCAACCATTGTCCCGGTTTCGGCCGGGGATAAATCTTCCAGACGGATATCCACGTACGATTCGCCGAGGTTGGCGATTTGCTGGTTGGAGAGCAAGGTCAACGTGGGCCGGTAGACGCAGATGACCAGGGCCGGATACCTGAAATCAGACAGAAGGAAGCGAATCAACTCCAACGAAGACGGGTCCGCCCAATGCAAGTCCTCCAGACAAATAATCGTCGGTGCCCTGCGGGCCATTGTGTTCAGGATGTCTAAAATAGCCAATTGGAGTCGAGATCGCCAGATTTTTGGACCGATACCTTCCAACTGCTGGTACTTGAGATGATACAGACTGCCGACGTAGGGAACCACATCGTCCTTGTTTTCAAGGAAGTCCAGGCCCGACTCAATTTTTTCTCTAACGATTTCCGGTGCGTCGCTCTCCTCGATAGCGAAAGTCCGGCTAAGCAAATCAATCAGTGGAAAGTAAGTGAAATTGCGCGCGTAGGGATAGCATTGACCTTCGCGCCAGGATACATCTTCAGGATTCAAGGCGGATTTGAACTCTTCCACCAGTCTACTCTTGCCGGTGCCGGCGTTACCGCAAAGCGAGACAAGACTGCCTTTTCCAGCCCGCACACGGTTCAGAGCTTTTTTGAGCAGTTCAAGCTCCGGATTACGCCCTATCATGTCGGCCCGCAGGCCATGAAACCGATGGATCTTCTTGGGCTGATCAATTCGTGAAATAACCTTGTATACCTCGATCGGTGACGTAACGCTTTTGAGCTGCACCGGTTCCTGAGAATCAAAATTGAAGTAGCCAATCGCGCGACGATAAGTTTCCAATCCGACCATGATATCCCCGGGCTTGGCCAGGCTGCACAAGCGTGCCGCCAGATTCAACGTGGCTCCGGCAATTCCGTGGGTTCCTTTGTCAAAGTCCACGTCACCGGTGACAACCAAGCCGGTGTTGATGCCGCTGTGCATCGCCAGAGCGTGTCCGATTTGCGTCTCGTAATGGGAGCTGAACGCGCCAATCAATTCGTGGATTTCTCTGGCGGTCCGGATGGCCCGGATTGGGTCATCTTCGTGGGCTCGAATAGCGCCAAAGACAGCCATGACGGCATCGCCAACGTATTTCTCGATGAAACCCTCGTACTTGGTGACGACTTTGGTGATCTCGCGGAAAAGTCGTGCAAGAAATTCTTTGACTTCTTCGGGGTCGAGGCGCTGTGCCAGGATCGTATAACCGGAAAGATCCGAAAAAAGAACCGTTACGTACTTTCTCTCTCCCATGACGCCGTTGGGCGCTGTGGCCTTTTCGACATCCGGCAAACGCAGCCCGGACGATTTCTCATGAGTAAAAAATCCATTAGTTTTCGGCAAAAACTGTCCGCACTGATGGCAGAATTTGCTTTCGGTAAGATTCATGGTGTTACAGTCCGGGCAGAGAGTACCCATCCTCTGTCCACATTCGCTGCAAAATTTGACACCCGGGGGATTCTGGTGAGTACATCTCGGGCATTTCATGGCAAACTCCTGTCGAAGGCAGCTGAGCTTAAAATGCGCACTCCGATTTCTTCTTTGCTTGTTGGCAGTCACAAAAAAAGGGTCCTATCCAGCCTTTGGCTGATCGGCGGACAATATGCCAATACCACTGGCATTACGTTCTTGAACCAGCGAAATAAACAAGAGCAAATTGGGTGCCAATTGCAATGGAAATGAGCCGGTGATGGGTTAAACGCCTAAAGAACTGTTTTATTAAGATAAATATCGTTGTAACAGACAAGGATAATGGCTCACTGCTGTGAAGTCCATAGACAGTTTTAAGGAACAGGTGTAAACTTCATTTACAGGATTTAGGAGAAATTGAGATTCGATTTAGGTTGGATTCGGCCTGCAGGTAATCTAAAGAATCTTGTGCGGATCAAAGGCGTCACGCAATCCGTCACCGATGTAGTTGATACTCAAGACGGTCAAAAAAATCATGAACCCCGGGATGATGGCAGTCCAGGGAGCGGCAAATATCTGATCGAGCGCATTCTTGAGCATGTTACCCCAGGTCGCCGTCGGCGGTTGAATGCCGAGACCTAAAAAGCTGAGACCGGACTCTGAAATGATGGCGTCAGCGACACCGAGACTGGCCGCCACGATGATGGGTCCCAGGGCGTTGGGTAAAATATGGCGAAACATGATTCGACCGGTGTTGGCTCCCAGAACCCGGGCCGACTCCACATATTCCTGGTTCCTGATTTCAAGAAAGGATCCCCGCACCAAACGGGCGACGTCCATCCAGCCCAGTATCCCGATCACGACCACCACTCGGGCCACGGGCATTTTATACAAAGCGCCGAAGACCAGAACCACAAGCGGATTGTCACTGAAGGGCGGGCGCATGAAGATGATGGCAAACAGAATCAAAACGAAGATTCTGGGAAAGGCCAGGGCAAAGTCGGTAAAACGCATCAAGAAATTGTCGATGGTCCCCCCGAAGTAACCCGCAATGGCACCGACGAGGGTTCCGATGGTAACGGCCACCAGCATGGCAAACACGCCGACGATCAATGACACCCTGCCGCCATGCATGGTGCGCGTGAACATGTCGCGCCCCAGTTCATCGGTACCGAATAGGTGCTGAAGACTGGGGGGAGACAGCATATTGTTTAAATCCGGTGTTTCGGGGTCATAGGGAACGATTTGATCGACAAACACAACCATCAGGATGATGACGGCCATAATAATCATGCCGAACACCGCCATCTTGTGGCGCAGGAATTGCCGCAGGGTCATAAACCACAGCTGGTTTTTATGTTCTTCGAAAAAAGTGCTATTCTGCATTGATAACCCGTTAGCTGTAAGTAATTCGGGGATCAAGGATCCCATAGATGACATCTGCGATCAAGTTGGAGAGGACCACCAGAAATGCGATGGCTGCCACGATTCCCATGACGATGGAGTAGTCGAAGCGGGTGGCCGAGTCCACAAACAAGCGCCCCATTCCAGGCCAGGAGTACACGGTTTCGGTAAAAAGGGCACCGGCAAACAATACCGGCAGATCGATGGCGACCACTGTCACCAGGGGAATGGCCGCGTTTCGAAAGGCATGCTTGAAAATGATGACCCGGTCGCGCAGTCCCTTGGCGGCCGCCGTTCGAATGTAGTCCTGATGAATGACTTCGAGCATGCTGGTGCGCAAAAAGCGTACATATTTGGCGGCGATCAGGGTGGACAGGCTTACCATCGGCAGAAACAGATGGCGCAGGCTGTCGATAATAGAAAATTCTTTTCCCAGCGTATACATGCCACCACTGGGAAACCACCGCAGCCAAATGCTGAATATGATAATCAGCAGCAGGCCCGAATAGTAGACCGGCATCGAGCGCCCGACGTAAGTCAAAGTCGTGGTGATATGATCGAATATGGAATATTGCCGGGTGGCCGAGATGATGCCCACCGGAATGGCGATGATCAGGGCCAGAATAAGGGAAAATCCCGTCAGGTAGAGTGTGTTGGGCAACCGATCCCAGATTTCCTGCAGCACCGGACGTTTGGTGACAAAGGAATAGCCCCAGTCACCGTGTACAAAGTTTTTCAGCCAGGCCCAGTACTGGACCGGTATCGGACGGTCAAGCCCCATCTCGTGGCGCAAGCGCTGAATGTCTTCCTGGGATATCTCCGGATTGTTCTCATAAGCGGCCAAGGGTCCGCCGGGCAGCATTTGCATGAGAACAAAGGTGGCAAAGGTGATGATGAACATCACTGGAATGGCCGACAACAATCTGCGCAGAAAAAATGTATACCGCATCGTTTTAAGAATAGGTTGAACCGATCAGTTTAGACCGCACACCGCCACTATATAGCCACGGTGCGCAGTCGGTCGATGTTATCCGTTTAAAAATCCCTATTCGACATACCAGTCGGCAACATTCCAGGTTGCGACGGCATCGATAATGCCGTAGCCGTTGGGTTTCCAACCCTTGACGTTATTGCGGAAAGCATGCACGTTTACCCGCCGGTACAGGTAGATATGCGGAACAATTTCAGCCGCCCGCGCCTGGGCCTTGCGATAGGCCTCGGCCCGTTCTTCCATGCTGGGGGCCTTGCCGGCCAAATCAAGCCACTTGTCCAATTCGGCATCCCGGTGGCGGGTGTAATTGTATCCACTACCGCCGTTGGCTTCAGTCGGAATATTTTTGGAATGAAAATATCCTTCGTACTGCGAGTGGGGATCGATTCCGGGCCCGGTGGTATACATCAGGATGTCGTAGCGGCCCTTTTTTCGATCGGCGTCATTGGACCAGGATCCGAACAGTACCGAAGAGGGCACGTTCTCGATATAAAATTCGATGCCGACTGCTTTCATTTGGGCCACCAGGACCTGCTCCACCATTTCCCTGAGCTTGTTGCCGGTGGTGGTCGTGATTTTCAAACGCAAGCGGGTACCGTCTTTTTGACGAATACCGTCCGAACCCGGCTTCCAACCGGCTTCTTCGAGGAGTTGCTTGGCCTTTTCAGGATCGTACTCGGTCGACTTCACATCGGGATTGTGCGCCCAGCCGTCGGGGATTTCAGTGGTGCCGGGCCGGGCCTTACCATAAAGCAGTTTGTCGATAATGGTATTCTTGTCGACCGCGTATTGAATTGCCTGGCGGACGCGCAGGTCGGCCAAAATCGGATGGGGAAAGTCCGGATTACCGTTGTTGGGCGCAACCGGGGAGCTGTGGTTCATGATCAGGCGTTCGGAAACCAGGGCGTTTGAAAGGCACAGCGATATTTCCGGATTTTTTTCCATCGTCGGAATCTGGGCCTCGATCAGGTCCCATACCCCGTCGATGTCACCGGCCTGGATTTGGGCAATGCCGACTTCACGGCTGGGAATAATCTTAAAAAAGAGTTTGTCGATCTTTACCTTGTCGGCCTCACGATAATGCGGGTTTTTTTCCATGGTGATGTGATCACCCGAAACCCATTCGGTCACCCGGAAGGGGCCGGTACCCACCGGCATCCGATTGTAGGGCGCATCGTTCATGTTGTCTAGCTTGCCCAGGATATGCTTGGGCAACACCGGGGCAAAACGGGTCAGGTAGGGGGCATAATATTCTTTGTACTTCACCACAGCGGTATGGTCGTCGGGGGTTTCGACCGATTCGATCAATTCATATCCGGATCGGCTTTTGACCAGGTTTTTGGGATTGGCAATGGCTTCCCAGGTGTACTTGACATCGGCTGATGTAAACGGCTGGCCGTCGCTCCACTTGACGCCTTTTTTCAGCTTATAGGTGATGGTCAAGCCATCCTCGGACACGCCGCCGTTTGCCACGGTCGGCACCTCCGCCGCCAACACGGGAAAATACTCGCCCTTGTCGTTGACATCAATCAGGTACTCGGCAAAGGGCTTATGCACGTATGTTATGACGGTTTGTACCCCGATATAAGTATTTAGGTTTTCCGGTTCCTGGTAAATGCCCATCGTCACGACTTTTTCGGCCGCGCTAGCCACTGTAACGCTTATGACCAGGCAAAGGATGAGAACTGCGAGAGCTGCTTTTTTCATCATCGAACCTCCTTTTTTAGGACTATTGGGAATAGAAGTGCTGGTTGCAGCGGATAGGCAGATCCAATCCGTCTATCCACGATCCACGGGTTTGGTTTACGCTCCGACAAGGTAATTTACTCTGATATAACAGCAAATTCGTGAGGCTTAGTCAAGAAATAATTTATGTTCACAAAATTCAGAAAAATTGAAGCGTCGTAAATTCTGAAACAACAAAAATGTCTGTATTCACCGCAACAATTCAGAATTTCGGTACATAGTTCTGAATTTTATTTCTTATTTTTGATAAACTTGTTTGCGTCTTGACAGATCGCCTAAATCGCGTTAGGTAAATCAGATCTGGGGTGAATATAAAAAATGAAAACAATTTATTAACTGAATAGCACATGAATACCACCGACAGCTATCTGCTTGAAATAAAGGGCCTGAAAACCCACTTTTTTACCGATGATGGGGTATCACCGGCGGTGGACGGTGTGGACTATGCGGTGCGAAAAGGTGAAACTCTGGGGGTGGTTGGAGAATCCGGTTGCGGCAAAAGCGTTACGGCCCTTTCCATCATGCGACTGATCCCCGAACCGCCCGGCAAGATTATCGGCGGCGACATTCTGTTCGAGGACCAAAGCCTGCTGGCCCTTTCGAAAGACGAGATGCGCAGGATTCGCGGTAATAAAATATCGATGATTTTCCAGGAGCCGATGACGTCCCTGAACCCGGTTTACACGATCGGCAACCAGATCTCCGAAGCCTTGCGACTGCACCAGGGCCTGACCAAAAAAGACGCCCATGAGCGGTCGATTGAAATGCTCCAGCTGGTGGGCATTCCTTTACCGGAACGCCGTGTAAATGAACATCCGCATCAGCTTAGCGGCGGCATGCGCCAACGGGCGATGATTGCCATGGCCCTTTCCTGCAACCCCAGCCTCCTGATCGCCGATGAACCGACCACCGCCCTAGATGTCACTATCCAGGCCCAGATCCTCGATTTGATGGTCTCTCTGAAAGCAGATCTGGATACCGCCATTATACTCATCACCCATGACCTGGGAGTTGTGGCTGAAAGTGCGGCCCGGGTCGTGGTCATGTATGCCGGTAAGGTCGTTGAGGAAGCAGATGTGTACAATATCTTCGAACATCCGCTGCACCCATATACTGAAGGTCTGCTCGAATCGATCCCGCGGATTGACCGCAGCGCCCAGAAGAAGACGCGTCTCACGGAAATCCAGGGTGTTGTGCCGATTCCGTCACAGTTGCCGGACGGGTGTCATTTCAATCCGCGCTGTCCCAAGGTGATGGATGTCTGCAAACATGAGAGCCCGGAATTAAAAGCAGAAAAGGAGGATCACCAGGTTCGTTGTTGGCTTTATAGTTGACAGATAATTAGAGGCAAAATGGTTGTGTTTCAACCTGTCTGGCCCTCTCCGAACCCGCTTCCAGGCCATAGGGCTTAAAGCCCGGAAGGTGGGCCTGGCTTTGGGGTTGCCCACTTGAGGGAGTTTTGAAATTAAATCTCATCACTCCGGTGCCAAGTTATCGGCAAAGTCAACTACCGGCGACCTGGCCCAATGAAACAGGTTTTCAATTTGGATTAAACACCTGCTCTGAATAGATGTTAATGACACCATGCCCGAACGCATACTAGAAATCGAAAACCTGAAAAAGCATTTCCCCGTCAAAGGCGGCTTCTGGTCGAAGACCATTGGATACGTTCACGCCGTCGATGGCATCAGTTTTTATCTGGACAAGGGGGAAACCCTCGGCCTGGTGGGTGAGAGCGGTTGCGGCAAATCGACGGCCGGGCGCTTGATTCTAAGACTCCTGAAGCCCACAGCAGGCAAAATCCTGTTTGAGGGCCGCGACATCAGCCGGTTGGACCGCCGAAGGCTCAAGTCCCTGCGCCGTGAACTGCAGCTGATTTTTCAGGATCCCTATGCATCTCTGAATCCGCGCATGACCGTCGGCAGCATTGTCGGGGAAGCGTTTATAATTCACAGCGTCGGCAACGGTCGCGAAGTTGAGGACCGCACGGTAGCGCTGCTCCAGAAGGTCGGTTTGCACGCAGACCACATGCGCCGCTATCCCCACGAGTTCTCAGGCGGCCAGCGGCAGCGCATCGGTATTGCCCGGGCGCTGGCGCTGAATCCCAAGATTATCGTGGCCGATGAACCCGTATCCGCCCTGGACGTCTCGATTCAGGCCCAGGTCATCAATTTGCTGCAGGACCTCAAAGGTGAGTTTCAGCTCTCCTATCTGTTTATCGCCCACGATTTGAGTGTGGTCGAGTATATGAGCGATCGGGTGGCGGTGATGTATTTGGGAAAAATTGTGGAGATGGCGCCCGGCGACGAATTGTACAACAATCCCAGGCATCCCTATACCGACGCCCTGCTGTCGGCGGTTCCCATCCCGGATCCGCGTCTGGAAAAAAACCGCCAAATCCTTCAGGGCGACGTTCCCAGCCCAATCAATCCGCCGTCCGGGTGTTACTTTCACCCCCGCTGTATCCATCGTCAGGATCCGTGCTCGCGGTTCAGCCCCGAATTTTTTGACACCGGCAACGGCCATTTTGTTGCCTGCCCGGTCAGAGCCGGAGGCGGGTTCCTGGAAGATTGATCCGAACGCCCCCAAATACTACGCTATAAGTTTATCAAGCTGAACTACTCATGGAGTGTTGTGAGTTGCAGCCCGATGGAGCTGCATGGGCCGATTTGAGTTTACACCATGAACCATGAAATGGAAACCGATCACTTCGGCAATTCAGTATCCATGTTATTCAAGGTACGCCAGAAGGACTGAGCGATGACATGCTCTGCATATGGGATCTGTTTTTTAAATTTGGCCATCAATACCGAAAAAAGTGTCGGATTTATGCTCAAGCCCTGCAGTATTTGCGGGACGCTGCCGAATTTTTCCCTCAGCAAATCAGGTCTGCGAACATGCCTCATCAGTGATGTAATAACTGCAATCCGTATGCGGCAGCGTATCTTGCCAAGGCCGTGTTGGGCCAGGTTGCCGTCGGAGTTCGCGCGGGAAATTTCCTCTACCAGGTCTTGTAAATAAGGATCCTCTGGATTTGCGTTTGATAGGCATTTTTTTGCTGTTTGCTGCCAATCCAGCTTCAGCGCCTCAATGACATTCAGGACCGTGGCAGTGATTTGCGTTTCGGCGTCGGACAATTGGGCGAGGAAGTATTTAACCGCCGCATGATATCGGCGATGGGCGTCGTCCACAACCACATCCGGTGTCTTCTCGCAAAAGCGGCCTCGGGTATCAGCCGGCAGGTCGGCTGCAAGCCGGCGCACAAAACCCTCATAGAACTTTGTTCGTGCCAGGGCCGGATTAAGATTGCAGCCTTCATCGAACAGACGCGCCAAAAGCTGCTGGGTGAAGCGGCGCACATCCTGATGCAGGACAAAACGCATTTCGCGCCTGATTAGCTGCTTGCGGGTCGCTTCACCGGCTCGGCTTCCCGGCCCTTGATTTCTTGGAGACCTTTGCATGCCTGTTTTTAGCTGATAACTAAAATGAGTGGTTCCAGGTTCAGGGTTCAAGCCCGCCCTGGCGCGACGGGATGCGGCGATGCAACTATTTCCAATTTTTCAGATTTGGCTTTTCACCACCACATCTTGACAAGCCAGGTCTGGGCCAGGGGTTCAAAGGTTACAACTATTCTCTCCGAACCATAGGCCCTGTAAGCTCTAAGAGCCGGATGCCAGAACCCATTGTTCCATCATTCCACTTGCGGAACGAAGTGGAACTAAGTTCGACCTACCATTCTTTAGCGGGGAGTGCAAGCAGCCGATTTGGATGGTGCCGATCGCGATATCTTCTTCCAGAACCTATTTTCGCCGCCCGATATACTCCAATTACGCTCACCCGGTACCAGGATCACAAATCCCTTGTGAATCATATACAGATGAAATATATATATAAGTTTATTTTTCTAAAATGATTACTTAATTACTTCCTGGGTTGAGTGGTTCAGCGTTCAAGGTTCCCGGTTAAAGAGCCCAACCACCACATTTTAGAGAAATTTCGCATCCATAGTGGCGGCAAGGCTATTTTACCCAATGGGTGAAAGCGGTCAGCCCGGTAGTGTGTTGGAACACAACCAATATCAGAGTGTGATAACCTTTGAACCCAGAACACTGAACCTGGAACCGATCATCTTAGGTACTTATAACGACTAACTTCCGATGGGATTTTAACTCAATCGGGGAGCCAGCCAACGGCAGGAGAAAGGGAGATAAAGACCATGATAGAGCTTATTGAAGACAAATTTGAACAATTTCTCGTTGATTTGGAGACCATTGTAAATATAGACAGCGGCAGCGGATATGTAACTGGCTTGAAAGCTGTAGCCGCCTTTTTCCAGGAACGCTTCCAAAAGATCGGTTGGATGACAACCAACCATTCGTTTGACGATGGAAAGGTGCCCTGTTTGGAGGTTACCAATAAGCAAATTTCTGGTAATGATTCCGCCTTCGATCTGCTTTTTATCGGACATATGGATACAGTGTTCGGAAAGGGAACGGCAGCCGCCCGGCCCTTTTCGAAGGACGAAAAACGTGCATATGGTCCGGGGATTTGCGATATGAAAGGGGGTTTGATGACGATGCTGCATGTTGCCGAGATCCTGCAACAAACCGGTGTGGCCGACGACATCGCCATGGCCATGGCTTTCAACAGCGACGAAGAAATTGGCTCACGCGGTTCACGCTCCTGGTATGAAAGCCTGGCGACCAAAAGCCGCTGTGTTTTCGTGTTCGAACCCTGGCGAGCCACCGGTGATCGGATATTGCACCGTAAAGGCGGCGGCAATTTCGATGTCATCTGCCATGGCAAAGCCGCCCACGCCGGTGCCGCCCCGGAAGACGGTGCCAATGCCGTCATCGAATTGGCCCATCAAATTCTGGCCGTCAAAGAACTGGCCCGCATCGATAGTGGTACGACAGTGAATGTCACCGTCATTTCGGGAGGAACAGCCGACAACGTGATTCCAGATTATGCCAAGGCCAGTGTGGATGTGCGCATCGCCGATGCCAATGAGGGTCAAAGAATCGAGGATGGTTTTCAGGCCCTCGGCCGAAACGTTCACACCCCCGGCGTTCGGGTGGAGGTGTGCGGCGGGATCAATCGTCCGCCGATGGCGCCTTCTGAAAAAACCACCCAGTTGTGGGAACAGATAGCAGCCATCGGTGAAGCGATCGGACTGGAAATGACATTGACGACCACCGGCGGTTGTTCGGACGGCAACTATACTGCTGCAATGGGTATTCCCACCATTGATGCAATGGGTGTTCGCGGCGGAGACGTTCACAGTGAGGACGAATACATCGAACTTGACAGTATCGTACCGAATATTCATCTCATGTGTGAAATCGTAGCGGCGTTTGCAGACGGTCGTATTTCCTGAAATACCACCCTTTTGGAGAGTCTCTATGAAGCTCACGATTCGCTGGTCGCTGATCATCGGTTTTCTGTGCCTGATCTGGGGAACTTATGCGGTTACGACGACGTCAACCTTTGTATCCTCCCAGAAAACGTTAAATGGGCATGCCAGGAATATCATGGAAAACATTGCCGATTTAGCGATGGAAAAATCACAAAATCATCTTGTTCATGCCCATGGTGCCGCTGTTCTGACGAGACGTCTGCTGGCCGCCAATGTCGTCAGTGTTAATGAAAACAATATTGATTCGCTGGAACAGTATTTTTTAGATCAACTGGTCATTTATTCGCATTTCGCCGGTATTTATTTTGGTAAACCCAATGGTGATTTTTTTTATGTGAGCCGTAACGGGCAGCGTTTACCCGGCGGATTTCGCACGAAAAACATATCTCACCAGAGCGGCGTCCGTAAGACAGCGCTGATATGGCGCGACAAAAACCTGAATATTCTCTCCAAGGAAGTTGATCCGAAAGACCGCTTTGATCCGCGCGAACGCCCCTGGTATAAAAAGGCGCTTGAACACAAAAAGATCGTCTGGACGGATCCGTATATTTTCTTTACATCCCAAAAACCCGGAATTACTATTGTCGGTCCCACTTATGATGAATCCGGTGTTCTGCAAGGCATCGTCGGTGTGGATATTGAAATCGACGAGCTGTCTACCTTCATCGGCAACCTGAAAGTCGGCCAAAACGGCCAGGCCTTCATGATCAATAATAATGGCGATGTGGTTGCTTTCCCCGATCTTGAAAAAATTAAAACCCAGGGCGCTTCGGATCTCAATTCCTTTCGCCTGACGAAAATTCACGAGCTCGATGCCGTTCTGAGCAGAAAAGCATTTTCAGCCGTGGGATTAAATCAGAACGACCGGGGACGCTTTGATTTGAAGACGTCCCGCTTTGCCAGGTTCGAACATGATGGTCAATACCATCATGCGATGCTTACACCCTTTTCCATCCCTCAATGGCCATGGATTATCGGCGTTCATCTTCCGGAAGATGACTACCTGGGGGACCTGAAGAAAAGCCGTCTGTTCAATATCCTGCTGACCCTGATAATCTCCATTGTTGCCACTGTCATTGCCCTATATTTCGCGCGCAGCATCATTCGTCCCATCACCAACCTTGAAAAGGAAGCATTGGCTGTTAAAAACGATGACATGCAGACACGATTTAATATCAATTCAAAATACAAGGAAATGCAGGAGACCGCAGACTCTTTTAGATCGATGAAAGACGCCATTCGAACATACCGCAACAAGTATCGCGGCATATTTGAAAACATCCAGGATGTTTACTATGAAACCTCTCTGGAGGGCGTGATACTGGAAATGAGTCCTTCGATTGAAAAAATTTCACCTTATAAAAGAGAAAACCTGCTGGGTGTAAAGGTTGATCAATTCTATTTTTCCCCCCGCGATAGGGAAGAAATGATTCAGACCCTCCTGTCGGATAAGAAAATATCCGACTATGAAATTATGTTAACGTTCGATGACGGAAAGCCGACTTGCGTTTCCCTCAATTCAGTATTGATGAGTGATGAGCGAGGTGTACCGCTGAAAATTATCGGATCACTGCGGGATATAACCGCCAGAAAAGAGGCCGAAGCGGAGTTACACAATTACCGTGAACATCTCGAAGAGCTAGTACAAGAACGTACTGCCGATCTTGAGAGAGCCGGTCAAAAATTAAAAGAAGAGATGGAGCAGCGCCTGCAAACAGAGTTGACGCTGGGAGAAAATCAGGAAAAATACCGCAATATCCTCGAAAGTATTGAAGAGGGTTATTTTGAAATCGATCTGAGTGGTAATTTTACTTTCTACAACGACGCAACATCAAGGATCCTGGGCTGGCTTAAAAGTGAGTTGCAGGGTATGAATATTCGCAATTATACCAGTCGGGAAAGCGCCATTAAAATATTTTCAACATTCAAAGAAGTTTACCGCACTGGAAAACCCTGCCGGGCCATCGAATTTGAAATCATCAGAAAGGATCGCAAGAAAAGAGTTATCGAAATGTCGGTATCATTGGTGCGAAATACCGAGGGCAGGCCGCAGGGATTCAGAGGAATCGGTCGGGATACGACCGCTCGTCGCCTGGCCGAAAATGAGAGGAAAATATTGGAGGAAAAGCTGCAGCAGAATCAGAGACTGCAGGCCATTGGAACCCTTGCAGGTGGAATTGCACATGATTTTAACAATCTCCTTATGGGCATTCAGGGAAACGTCGACCTGCTTTTAATTTCCCTGGACGCCGCCGATCCACGCTACGAAAATACCCGTAACATAGAACGCTGCATCCGCAGCGGCGCGAACCTGACCCGACAACTGTTGGGATACGCTCGAGGCGGTAAATATTTTGTCAAACCCATTAGTCTCAATGACGTAGTTCAAACGTCATCCAACCTCTTTGGCCGCACAAAAAAAGAAACTAAAGTAATATGCAAATATCAGGATAATATCTGGATCGTGGAAGCAGACCAAAGTCAAATTGAACAGGTATTGATGAACCTGTATCTGAATGCCTGGCAGGCAATGGGACCCGGTGGAACTATCCATGTAAAAACCGAAAATGCCTTACTGGATAGTGACTTTGTCCGGCCCTATGAAGCAGTACCCGGTAAATATGTCAGTGTATCTGTCGCGGATACCGGCAGAGGTATGGACAAAGAGACGCAAAAACGGGTGTATGAACCTTTTTTTACAACAAAATCGATGGGGAAGGGAACCGGAATGGGGCTGGCCTCGGCATTCGGCATCCTTAAAAATCATAGCGGTATCATTCGTTTTGCCAGCACATTAGGAAAGGGGACCACATTTTATATCTACCTGCCGGCATCCGATCTGTCCGCCGATTCATAGCAGACAAAACAGATCTTCTTGAAAAGTCGGCATCAGCTTTTGAGAAAACCCTAACCGGATAAATCGGAAATAACAAATTACAAGCATCAAATTAAATTTTGATTGCTGAACCTTAGGTTCCTTGCAACATATTGTCAGATAAAACCTAATAAGGTCCTAAGATCTAGTGATACCGATTAAACCCTTGCCTGTCTGCTTGATGTGAAACATGGCTTGATCAGCCAGTGCCAATAAGCCTGTACGGTTGTTTGTGTCTTCCGGAAATGTTGCCAATCCAAAACTAGCACCAATATGAACATTGAATCCGGCTTTGGTTAAGTAGGTTGTTTGCTTCATCTTTGATCGGATCTGCTCAGCTTTTTCGGTGGCCTGAGGCTTATTGAATCCGGGTAGAACAATGACGAATTCATCGCCACCATAGGCAACTCCAAAACTAGGAGGTTTTAGACAGCTTTTTATGGTGATTGCCACTTCCCTGAGTGTCTGACTTCCATTTAGATGACCATAGGTGTCGACGACCCGTTTAAAGTTATCCATGTCCATAAAAATTAAAGAAAAAGGTTTATTTGTGATCACGTTATTTTCGATAAGATCATCTAACAACTTATATAGGTAGCGTGTGTTATAAAGCCCGGTTAGATTATCGTGAATCGCAAGGCTGCGGAATTTTTTACGATCGCGTCGAAGTTCTTTTTCTAGAGCCTTCTTTTTTGTATTGTCAACTAATATGCCTTCGAGAATAGAGTCATTTTTATTGTTTTTAGTAACTCGAATATTGGCAAGAATCCACACTGGTTTGCCATCTTTTCGTTTCAACCTGAGCTCGTAATTTACCAAGGCACCTTTCTTTTTCACAGCCCGAATCATCCGGGTCCTATCTTCAGGGTTGAAATAAATTTTGTCGGCGCTTTCTTTAAGCTCCAGCAACTCTTCCGGTGAGCCATATCCCAGGATATCAGCATAGGATGGATTTACGCGAATAAGCTCGCCGGATAATTTGCTTTGAAACATAGCCTGAACTGCGTTTTGATACATGCTGCGATATCGATGTTCCGCCCTTTTGAGCTCTTCCTGGGTGGCTTTCAATTCGGTCAGGTCTGAAAGGAAATACATGTAACCGATAAACGCGCGATTCTCATCTTTTAAAATGCTGCGACTGAACAACATGGGTATCCGAGTACCGGCCTTAGCGCAAAATGAGGCTTCGAAGCTCAAATGATCGCGGCTTGCAGAGTAAAAATCCACCGAGGTTTTATCGTAGAATTTGTCGACGCTTTGGCCGATAAAGTCTTCACGGTTGATACCGGAAATTCGTAACAAGGCCTTATTCACATCAATTATCACTCGGTCGCTGTCCAGGAGCATAAAGCCTTCATTCGCGTATTCAACCAAACTGCGATATTTCAATTCGTTGTATTGGTCTATTTCTTTGGCTTTGCGACATTCCTCGAGTTCTCTTTTCAGCGATTCAAGCTGTTGCATCAGTTGTTCAGGAGATGTAGTAGACGCCATCGTTTTGTCCTCGGTCTATTAAAATTAGTACTGAAAATGAAATACCAAGATGTAGATCGTATTTCAAGGATGAGAACGATACTAAATCAGCGGCCACCAGCAAAGGTGGCCCCGGTTCCTTCCAGGGGTCATCCTCATACCCCCAGCTCTGCTGCTGGTCGCTGATTGCGCAATACAATGCCAGATGACGAAAAAAGGAATTAATTTCAGGTAATTAGCTGGATGGTAGAAGTTAATATAGCCCACGAGGAACATAAAAGAATATTCGGCAACAAATCACCATTGTTCACCGCGGTGGGAATCATGACAGACACAGGCGATATTTAAGAACCTGCTGTATTTTTAGAAGATAGCGAAAATGTCC
>Ga0316192_10001130_pt1 | contig 19653 bp, 18 predicted proteins | sample MerIslwburrow_MG_FD_204931 | JGI IMG/M metagenome (GOLD analysis project Ga0316192, IMG submission 204931) | Coastal sediment microbial communities from Maine, United States - Merrow Island worm burrow | ecosystem: Environmental > Aquatic > Marine > Coastal > Sediment | place: USA: Maine...
TTGTTGAGACAGGCAACCATCAACAACTACTCGACAAGAATGGACATTATGCTGCGCTACACCAGATGCAGTTTGAAAATCAGAAATAATGAACAGGCTGGATCATTACTGGTATAGCCGGAATCCTGTGGCCTGGATATTGCTGCCACTATCCTGGCTGTTCTGCGCAGTATCGATACTGCGGCGTTTAATGTATGTCAATGGTCTGCTGCCTGCTCACGCCATGCCGGTACCGGTAGTCATTGTCGGCAATATTTCTGTAGGTGGCACAGGTAAAACACCCCTGTTGATTGCGTTGTGCGAATATCTGGCACAACAGGGCTTTAAGCCAGGCGTTGTCAGTCGTGGATACGGTGCGTCTATGGGCGGTGAGCACCCGGTTGCGGTGAGCGATGATGCCGCTGCTTGCGGGGATGAACCCGTGTTGATTAAACAGCGTACTGGCTGCCCTGTAATTATTGGCAGTGACCGGGTCGCTGCAGCAAAAAAGCTGTTGGCTGAAAATGATTGCGATGTCATTCTCAGTGATGACGGCATGCAGCATTATCGATTGAAACGGGATATAGAAATTGCCGTTGTCGATACAGGAAGAAAATTCGGCAACGGATTTTGTCTTCCTGCAGGACCCTTGCGTGAACCTGTATCAAGACTGCGCAAGGTAAATATGATTGTGCATCATGGTGATACCGACGATAACTACCACTTCTCTCTCGAATTTGACGAAGCCGTTAACCTGGTAACAGGGGAGAAGAAAAGCCTGGATTTATTTACAACAGGGATCGTTCATGCGGTTGCAGGTATTGGTCATCCTGACAGATTTTTTAACCAGCTACGGGCCAGGGGACTGGAAGTTGTTGAACATGCATTTCCAGATCATCATGCCTATACAAGCGGTGATATCGATTTTGCAGATATCTCACCGATATTGATGACAGAAAAGGACGCAGTAAAATGCAAACGTCTGCAGCCAGTCATAAAAACCGGCGATAAAATTGACAATATCTGGGCTGTGCCGGTGAGTGCGAAAATATCAGACCAGCTTGGTTACGATTTGACTCAATTAATCAAGCAGACCTAATGAACAAGAAATTGCTGAATATCCTGGTTTGCCCGCTATGCAAGGGTAAACTTCAATACAATAAAAAAAATACCGAGCTTGAATGCGACCATGACAAACTTGCATTTCCGGTTCGTAACGGCGTACCCGTCTTGCTTGAAATGGATGCCCGGAAACTTACACATAACACCAGATAGTCTACAATTCAACGTACCTGACTGACCATAATAATAATGACTGAAGAATTTAAAATTATAATACCTGCCCGCTATGATTCCAGCCGTTTTCCAGGAAAACCGCTGGCTGATATTCATGGTAAGCCTATGATCCAGCGTGTTTATGAAGCAGCTGTGGATGCGGGCGCCAGTGAGGTGGTTATCGCCACTGACAGTACATTGATTGGCATGGCTGCAGAAGAATTCGGTGCCCCGGTCTGCATGACGCTGGAACGGCATACAACCGGGACCGATCGTTTGTGCGAGGTCGTGGACAAGCTCGAATGGACGGATGATACCGTCGTGGTCAATTTACAGGGAGACGAGCCGCTAATGCCGCCGGCAATCGTCAACCAGGTTGCAATTAACCTGATAAGAAACAGTGAGGCAGGTTGCGCCACGCTTTATACCGGGCTCTCAAGTGAAGATGCCGGTGACCCTAATGTTGTCAAAGTGGTTACAGATGCAAAAGATTATGCCCTGTATTTCAGCCGCTCGGTTATCCCGTATATTCGCGACACCGAAGATGCAGCAGTTGCCGGGCTTGTTTACAAAAAGCATATTGGCCTCTATGCATACAAAGTTGACTTGCTCAAAAAGTTCAAAGCTATGCAATCCTGCGAGCTTGAGCAGGCTGAGAAACTTGAGCAGCTCAGATTAATGTGGCATGGTGTAAAAATACATGTTGCACTGGCCAGCTCGATACCGGGGCATGGGGTCGATACACCTGAAGACCTCGAAAGAGTCAAAGCCGCAATCGCACCTGATTATTGAAAGCACATTTCAGGCGACTATCTTTTTAGCCAGAATGATTGAATTCGGTCTTTATGCTTCCGAATGATTATTTTTAGCCGCAAAATACGCAAACAGCGCAAAAGGGTTCTTCTGTAATAGAAATAACATAGTATGTAATCTTTGCGTATTTAGCGTTATTTGCGGCTAATACTTATTGAGATCAAAATTTAGAGATATGACGTGAGTCAAAAGCTGACACTTTTCGCCACCTGCCCAAAAGGCGTTGAAGATTTACTTGCTGAAGAATGCAATCAACTGCATCTTACTGACGTCAGCACCACGCATGGCGGCGTATTCTGCCATGGGGATCTTGAAAAAGCCTACAGGCTCTGTTTATGGTCGAGGGTGGCAAGCAGGGTATTATTGAAATTGCATGAGTTCCCCGTGTCTGGTCACGATGATCTTTATCTGGGCGTGCAGACGATTGACTGGAGTTCCCACCTGAGCAGCAGCGGCAGTTTTGCCATCGATGTTCATACCTCGCATCAGCAAATCAATAACAGTCACTATGCGACACTGAAAATAAAAGATGCAATTGCCGATCAATTCACACAGAAGTACGAGCACCGGCCGGATGTAAAACGTGACAGGCCTGATGTACGGATCAATGCCTATATCGATAAACACAACTGCACGCTCTACCTCGATCTATCCGGAGAGCCGCTGCATAAACGCGGCTATCGTCAACAGGCAGGGGCGGCGCCACTAAAGGAGAATCTCGCAGCGGCGATATTATTACGTGCGCACTGGCCTCAACTGGCAATGGAGAACCGGCCGCTGATTGACCCGCTTTGCGGCTCTGCAACGCTGCTGCTGGAAGCAGCGTACATGGCTGCAGGTATAGCCCCCGGTTTGTTACGCAGCTATTTTGGCTTCACTAACTGGAAGCAGCATGAGCCGGAAATCTGGAATCAATTAATCAAAGAAGCGAAACAGGGTATCGATAGAAACAAGGCGCCAAGGCTGATCGGTATCGAAAAGTCATATAAAGTCGCTGAAATAGCGCGGCAAAACATCCATGCGGCCGGACTCGACGACCTGATTGAAATCAAGCAGGCTGATTCTGTAGACGTGGTGAGAGACCTGCCGGATATAACGGGATTGATCGTCACAAACCCGCCCTATGGAAAGCGTATCGGGGAGAGCAAGCAGCTGAAAAGCCTTTATCTGGATCTTGGCAGGAAGCTTAAAGACCGGTTTCCAGGATGGAATGTTGCGCTATTCACAGCAAGTCATGAACTTGCAAAATTCTTTGGTTTGCGCGCTCATCACAAGAATACCTTATACAATGGCCCGCTGAAGTGCACCTTGTACCAGTATCGCATCCGTGACATCAAAACAACTTCATCCAGGCCTGATGTGGAAAACAAGGGTACTGCATCAACTAAAGATGCCGAGATGTTTGCCAACCGGCTGTCAAAAAATATCAAACACCTGGCTAAGTGGGTACGTAAGGACAACATCAGTTGTTACCGCGTTTACGATGCCGACATACCGCAATATGCCATTGCCGTCGATATCTATGAAAACTGGGTCCATGTTCAGGAATATGAACCGCCCAGAACAGTTGATGCTGTACAGGCCTTCGTTCGCCTTAATGATGCGGTAGACGCAATTTCAGCAATTCTTCAAACCGACAAAAGCAGAATCGTACTGAAAACCAGGAAGAAACAAAGTGGAGCAGAACAATATACACGCCAGGATGAAACATCCGATACATTAATCGCCAATGAGTACGGGCTTAAATTCAGGATAAACCTGAAGGATTATCTTGATACCGGGCTGTTTCTCGACCATCGCCTTACGCGAAAACTGATTTACCGGATAGCAAAAAACAGGTCTTTCCTTAACCTGTTTGCCTATACCGGAACTGCAACTGTATATGCTGCTGCCGGCGGCGCCAGTTCATCGACTACTGTAGATATGTCTAATACCTATCTTGCATGGGCGCAGGGTAATCTCGAACTGAACAACTTCTCTGGCAAGCAGCACGAGTTTATTCGCGAGGACTGTATCAAGTGGTTGTCTGATGCAAAAAATGAGGGCAGGCGCTACCAGCTGATATTTCTTGACCCGCCTACATTCTCGAATTCAAAGCGCATGGATCACACGCTTGATATCAAAAGAGACCACGTTGAGCTGATAAATCAGACTATGGAGTTACTCGATGATGACGGGGTGCTGATTTTTTCCAGTAACGCACACGGATTCAAGCTTGATCAAAAGCATTTCGAGGAGTATTCAATACGTGATATCACACGCATGACCACATCTGAAGACTTTCGAAGAAAGCCGGCTCATGTTTGCTGGTGTCTGGCCAGGGATGCCGACACATTAAAGAGCTGCAAGTTGTAGTTATTGGCTTTGAGGCCAATATCGATATCGGGTGTAATAATCAGGATTCAATCTGGCGGTGAGTGTCATGTTAAATCAAACGCCGAATATGATTTTTTATCAGTACAGCCGAGATTAGCGATATGGAAATGGTTATTGAAATTTACTCTCGCAGAGGCGCAGAGAACGCAAAGGAAGATGAATAAAACGATACGATGTTAGCAAAAAACACATGCCACCCCTGCGTTCTCTGCGTCTCTGCGAGAGAACAGGATTTTAAAACACCAGCATCAGCTGGTTTATCGGCCAAGCGAAAACCTACAGCAACTGTAAGATTAAGTCGGAAACAGCACAGGTGCGCTAGTCTCGACCCGATCTGACAGTTATCGATTCACATAGGGAGAGTGTCAGGCCAGGTCTGAGCGACTCTATATCAGGCAGTGCTGACAGCGGCTTTGGTGGCACCTGGTGCCGTTGAGAGCAGGGTGTTGATGAACCTGTCCTCAAGATCAATTCTTGTAGCCAGCTCTTCACCGAGTTTTGAAAGATGCTCGGGTAACTGGTTCAGCACATCTGGATTGAAACTCCCTGATGTATCGTACAGGTCATTAAATGCCACGGCGACTGCAGTTGTTTCCGAAATCCTGTTGAAGACCTGGTTAGCAAGCTGCACGATTTCCGACCTGCGCTCTTCCTTTTCCTCGATTCGACGGTAGATTTCAAAGTGGCCGGTGGCCAGGTAATCAACCAGATCCTGGCAGAACTCCTGCAACAACTCCAGGGTGTCTTCATTACTTCCCGGATTCTGGTCTGCAATGCTGGCCAGATTGTAATACTGCGATAGCACGTTATTACGCTCTGCAATCAGCTGTTTGATTTCTTTCCTGGTGCGCGCGCGGCGATCAGGTGGTGGTTGTTTCGTAGCCGTGTTCATCTCTTCAGGCTCCCTCACAATTGATAATATTTTCGTTCAGTTAGTAACTTGTTTTTTTGCTTTATATTTAATTAGACGACATATTTACCGACATGGATACATTAAATCAAGTACTCAAAAGTGCGGTTAATAATCCTTGAATAATTAAGCATCTCATTTTACTAGAAATCAATCAATTAGTCTTTACTAACTTGTTACGTCAATAAAGCAGATGTGTACCATACAAGAAAATAAGCAATTATTAATATAATAGATGCAGTAATAAAATGCCTGCATTATTGTGCTGATACTGGCTGAATAGTGGAAAAAACAGATATATCTTCTAAATTTAGTGTTGTATTTACTGAAGTCAAACGCCTTTTCAGTGAAGTTTACATAATCTTTACAAAATTTATCCAGGGTATGAACATGAGCGAAGAAGTTGGTCGTCCTGAAGATGATATTACAGAAATCACGCTGTCTTCAGGTTTAGATGATGACGCGCATTTAAAGCCTGAACAGGTAAACATTGCTTTTGTTCAGGAGCAGAAATTCAAAGGGGTAAAACGCAGCTATAAGATCTTCAATGAAACACAGCTCTACTACACACAGAAGTCATTCAGGCACAAAGAAAATACCAGGCATCGCGTCAACCTGAACTATGTAAATATCCAGCCTGAACGTGAATGTACGGTTGCCTGGAGCTGGTTAAGCACCGCGTTTGCGACCATCGTATGGTCAATGCTTATATTCTATGTTGGTCTGTTTACACAGTACAAAGCTGATTACATTGTTATAGTGGGTGTATTGCTGGGAACCTTCAGCATGATCTCGATGTTGATTTTCTATTATCGGACACAGGACAAGCTGATTTTTTGCAGCCATGTCGGAAAAATCCCGCTGTTTGAAGTATCAAACCACAAACCCGGTAACAGGGAATTCGATACATTCATGGAAAAACTGAGACAACACATCCAGCTTGGCCAGGATAAATTGTCAATGCATCAGCGCCTGGTGGGCGAATTAAAGGATTTACGCCGCATCAGAGATGAGGGCAGGATCAGTAATGAAAGCTATGAAGCGGCCAGGAACACCATCTTCAGGCATGAAGCTTTCCAGACAAAACAGGGCTCATAGTCTGTACATATATCCACGTCGCGTTATCATAAGCTGTCGAGGGTATACAAATGAAAAAACCAGATAAACTAAGAAGACATATTTTGCGACTAACCGGTCTGTTTGGCGCCAGTATGGCCGCAAACGTCGTTCATGCGCATCACACCGAAACGCATTTTGAAGACTCATCAGCACATAAGCTGGTATACCAGTGCAACAGCGCTGATCATGAGTATCTGGACCATATTCTGTTTTCCTGTGGTGAAATGTTACGAAAATATGGCGATGACATTGAACTCATCGTTGCGGCATTCGGCCCGGGAATACATTTGCTGGGTAAAAGGCCGGGCAGGGGTGTAGGTCATATCCAGCAACAACGCGCCGGCTCATTGAGTGACTACGGTGTCGCATTTCATGCCTGTGGCAATACCATGAAATCACTTGGCTGGACAGAGGAGGACCTACTGGACTTCGCCAGGGTTGTTCCGATCGGTGTGGATGACATTATGCTGCTGCAGGAAAAAGGCTTTGCTTACCTGAGCTGGTAGAAAATGATCAGCCGCCAAAAACGCAAATGGCGCGAAAACAGCATCTATTCTAGTTTTCAACTCAATAACAGATTTGCGCTGTTTGCGTGATTCGCGGCAAAATAATAATACATTCCAAGAATTATTAGTGTTCGCGACTTAAGTCACTCCTGTGAATGCCGGTGAACCTCTTTGTCTTTGCGCCTCTGCGGTTTATCTCTGGCTGCTTATAGCTGCGAAAAATCGCTGGGCTTTGCTTGGTGCGGCGTGCCATTCGATACCTGCCTGCTGCAACAACACGATCAGTGCTGCTTCTATACGCACAGCATCAGTATGTTCTGCGATCTCAACTTCAATCTCATGGTCAACACTGCCATCGGGGAACGTGCTGCTATCAAGTTCAAACTCCAGCTTATCGCTGCTATTTGCGCCAGGCAGGATGACAGGTGGCAGATGGATACGTATATTGCTGAACTCGCCGATGTGAACCAGGCCCTGGTCGTTGCAGGCCGTATTTATCATTGTCAATATGGGCGCGGACTTGCTTTTGAAATGGTCCCTGATGGCCTGTTGAGGCGCAATCCTTCCATGCAGTAAATCCACAGCAGTCTGTCGTGGTATAGCTACTTCTTCTTCGACACGGTTTGAAAGAACGCTGTTTTCCTCTGGCTGCAGTTTCTTTTCACCTTTTACAGTCAGTAGATTCTTATCCTTTTCCTCGCGTAATCGAATAGCGAAATGTTTTTTATGCAGGCAAAGTGAAGAGCTGTCAAAGAAGTGGTTGACCTGCGTGACACCTTCAGTCAGTACAGACTCCGGAAGCTTCAGATGAGCTACCAGTTGATAGAATGCCTGTTTTTCAGACACGCCGAACTTGAACTCGATTTCTCTGGATGGCGATTTCATTTTCACATCCAGTCTATGAGGTTACTTTTCAGCGGTCAAATAACATACCCAGCTTGGATCAGCGTCCCCTTGGAGTGATGGATAATATTTCCCGTCGCCTTCTCCTGTTTCCTCATCAGTGCCTTCCCAGTAAACAGTGACCTTGGAAAATCCGGCTTGTTCAAGCATCTCCCGAATCTCGGGCAATGTCCATAAACGCCACTCGTAGGTGAAAGCCTTTTTCATGCGGGATTTATCCGGAAAATGGAAATGGATGTGGCAGGTCATATCGCCTGTTATCGGGTTATATGATTCCTGTTCCCAGACATAGGCGAATCCCTTGTGTTTGGTCTTTTCTTTTGTCTCCGAATAGGCCTCGTATCCGCCGAATGCATCTAAAAAGAACACACCATCATCGGCCAGCGACTTCTGTACGTTCTCAAAATATTTTCTGAGTTCGTCCCTTTGCTTGAATAGTTGATAGCTGAAGTTCATTGCCAGTATGACCTGTGCAGGTTCAGCGCTGACTGTCATCACATCCTCCTGCAGCAGGGTGATGCGCTTTCGGGCCTTGGATTTCAACTTGCCAAGATTACGTTTTTTGCCCCAGGACAGGACTTCTGGGTCAATATCGACTCCAACTGCCGTGTTTTTGTCTCTTTTACGCACCCATTCGCAGCACATTTTTGCGGTGCCACAAAAGTCTTCTCTGAGGTTGTTAGCATTATATCCGCGAATTTCTCGGAAGGTTTTGTTAATAAAATCATACTCATGCGATACATCCTGCACAGACAGTTCATATAACTTATGCCTGTCGGCTTTTGCACTCATACTGCGGGGTTTGTGGGAATGTTTTCGCTTGTGTTTTTTATGTTTATTTTTAGCAAATTTCATGCGCGTGATACGGTCTTGGGTTATTTGTTGAAGAAATGGTTTGCCTTGATTTATTGCAGATAAATCAGTACTTTTGATTAGTATCATTGAAAAATCGTAACAAAACCGTCAAAATTCGTTTTTAAGCTATATTTCATATTTATAGCATATGATAAGGGTTAATTTAGTCATGGCACACGTACCTCATTCAGAAAATCAGTCGTCAGAGCCGGAATCTCCGGGTTCTGCCGATGTTCCAGCGAGCAGAACTACGTTATTCGACAGAAGGAGTGAAGATGAATTTGCACCGTCTGAGACGGTTGCTGCTGCAAAAGAAATCGATTTTGACAACCCTGAATTCTACCTGAACCGTGAGCTCACCTGGCTCGCATTCAACAGTCGCGTATTGAGCATGGCGGATGAACCTGATACGCCCTTGCTTGAACGCGTCAAGTTTCTGGCGATCATCAGCAATAATCTTGATGAGTTTCAGATGAAGCGTATCGGCGGCCTGAAACAACAGGTTGCTGCCGGTGTGCGTGTGCCAACCATTGATGGCAGAACACCTGCAGAACAGATTGCCATATGCCAGGAACGTGTCAGGGACATTCATAAAGAACAAAACCGGATTCTACGGAAAGTCCTGGGCCAGTTAGCCCAGCAGGGAATCAGGATTGTTAAATATCGCTCGCTAACCGAAGTACAGAAGGATGTCCTGCGAAGTGACTTTATCGAGAACATCTTCCCGTTATTAACACCGTTGGCGATGGACCCTGGCCACCCGTTTCCATTTATCTCCAACCTTGCGCTCAACCTGCTTGTGACCTTGCGCCACAAAGGCGGTAGCGTTCCACATATCGCACGTGTGAAAGTTCCTGTCACCAAAGGAATCGCACCTCGTTTTGTTAAGGTGGATGATAATTACACGTTCGTAGCGCTGGATGACGTTGTGGCCAACAACATGGATCTGTTGTTTCCAGGTATGGAAATTGAATCCTGCGAACTGTTCAGGGTGACACGTAATGCTATCGTGGAAACAGATGAAGAAGAAGCCGATGATTTGCTGGTAATGATAGAATCAGAACTTCGTCATCGCCATTTTGCACCCATTGTCCGTCTGCAGATAACCAAGGGAATGAACCCGACACACCGGGGCATGCTGGCTGCGGAGCTAGGGCTTGATGAAGAGAACGATGTATATGAAGTTGAGGAAATCATGGGAATGCGTGATTTGTTTGAAATCGCATTTCTGGATATACCCGAGCTTCAGGATCCGCCACACAAGCCTATCGACCACACGCGCCTGGCACATGATTCACGAAATATTTTTCATATTATCCGTGAACGCGGCTCATTGTTGTTCCAGTATCCATACGAATCATTTAGCACCAGCGTCGAACGTTTTCTGCGCACTGCCAGTGTCGATCCCAAGGTACTCGCAATAAAGATGACGCTGTACCGTACTTCATCTGAAGGCGGCATCATAGACTCACTGGTGCAGGCTTCCAGAAATGGCAAACAGGTTGCCGTTCTTATCGAGCTGAAGGCGCGTTTTGATGAAGCTGCCAATATCGGCTGGGCACGTCGGCTGGAGCAGGCCGGTATTCACGTGACATACGGTGTTGTCGGCTTGAAAACACACAGTAAAGTGATACTGGTCGTGCGCAGGGATTACAACAAATTACGTCGTTATACCCATATAGGTACCGGCAATTACCATTCCGGCACGGCTCGCCTTTACAGTGACCTGGGTATGCTGACATGCGATGATGATATCGCACAGGATTTGACTGAACTGTTTAATTACCTGACAGGTTATTCACCTCCGCCGACATATCGCAAGATTCTGGCAGCGCCTTATACGTTGAAAAAGTCACTGCTGAGAAAAATTGAGCGTGAACAGGCGCTTCACTCGGAACAGTCGCCGGGACTGATTCAGTTCAAGATGAATGCACTGGAAGATATCGATATCACGCGCGCGCTGTATAAAGCCGCCGCTGCAGGCGTCAAAATTGACCTGATTGTAAGGGATACATGTCGTATGCGTGCTGGCATACCGGGAATCAGTGAGAACGTACGCATAATCAGTGTTGTCGGCCGCTTCCTCGAACATGCACGCATCTACTTCTTCCATAACGGTGGTAATGAAGAATACTACATTGGCTCGGCCGATCTGATGACTCGCAACCTGGAAAGCCGGGTTGAGGTGGTTGCTCCGGTAGATGATGTCAAACTGCGGCAGGAATTACGTCTTATACTCGACGTGCAACTCTCCAGTAAAAAGCATGTGTGGACAATGCAACCTGATGGAAGCTATATTCAGAAAGCAGATTTTGCAGAAACTGAAACTGCCATGAGTTCACAGGATACATTCATAGCGCTTGCACAAAAACGAAAAACGGCTGCAGCCAAACACAGGCAGTCCAAGCTACGTGCAAAACTGCTGACTTACTTCCATAAACGCGTATTGAATGAAAAATGATTCGCTGAAATTGCACCTTAACGCAGTGTGATAAGGTGCATTTTTTCACATGGGTATCTTGTAACACTGATTAGTAGTAACGCATAGTTGTAGCATATAATCCACAAACATCACTATGGGGTTGTTGATGGCAATTAAACAGCTCGATTTTGTTTTCCCCGCCGATCACGGCTTTTCAGAGCTGCTAGCATCATTTCAAAATAATTTTTATGTCAAACTTCAGGCTGAGACCGTCAATTACCGTGTGTTTTACGACACCTTTGACTGGCGCCTGTATAACAATGGCTCTGTACTCGAGGTGCATGAAGAAGGACAATCACGCCGGATATACTGGCGTGCTGACAAGGACGGCGACTTAAAAATCCAACTGGGACTCAGGCAGGTACCACAGCTGGCAACTGACCTTGCTGATTCTGAATTTTGCCGCCAGTTGCAATCAGTAATTTCTGTTCGTGAGCTCATTCCCCGTATAAAAATCAAGATCAAACATCTGCCTTTAGTGGTGCTGGACAAAAATAAAAAGGTGGTCGTGAGAATAAACTTTGACGAATACTGGTATTTTCCGTCAAAAACTCGTGCAGGTGTTGTATTAGACAAGCGTATAACAATTAAACCGGTAAAAGGTTATGTGAATGAATTCAACCAGGTTGTAGGGTTTTTTAATCCAATGCAACTGAGTGAAGCACAGGACAACATAATGAAGCTTGCGTTGGCCGAATCGGGAATAATCACAACCGAATATACAACCAAACTCAATCTCTTACTTGATGCTGAAATGCCGGCTGAACAAGCTTTGAAGGAGATCCTGCTTTGGCTGCTTGACATCATGCGACAAAATACCGCTGGCAGTATCAGGGGAAGAGATACCGAGTTTATGCATGACTACCGTGTTTCGATAAGAAAAACACGTTCTGCTTTAACACAAATCAATAAGGTGCTGCCTCAAGGCATTATCTCTAAATACAATAAATTCTTTTCAGGACTGGGTAAATTAACGAATCCTGTCAGGGATCTTGATGTGTTCCAGATAAAACTGGCGAGCTATCAACACGACTTCAGTATAGCAGCGCAAAAACATCTACAACCCTTGCGTGATTATCTTGCGCAATCAAGAGCTGAAGCACAGAATAAATTTATCCATACATTGAAGTCACCTGAATATCGAAAAAACATCAAAGAGTGGCGAGACTATCTCGAGAACACAGAACCGACAAGACCTCCACTCGAAAACACCAACAAAGAAATATACAAACTGGCAGATGAACTTGTCTGGAATATATACCAACTGGCATTGGAAGAGGGCAGCGCAATTACTGATGATAGTGAAGCAGAAGCATTGCACGAATTACGCAAAACCTGCAAAAAGCTGCGCTACCTGATGGAGTTTTTCCAGAGCCTCTATGCGGAAAATAAAATACGTGAACTCATACAGGCATTGAAAGGGCTGCAGGACAACCTTGGTGAGTATAATGACCTGCATGTTCATAGAGACATTCTTAAAACATTCAGTAAACAATGTGCTGATGCCGAGGCAAATAGAGCATGCAAGAAGGTGATTAAATTTCTCGAGCACAGGCAAGTAAAAACCCGGCGCAGGTTTGCAGAACGCTATGCATCATTCTCATCCCTGGGCATACAGAAGGAGTTCAGGGATCTGTTCGTTGAGTCCCACAAGGGGCGTGCATAACTGGTGAAGGTTATTGCGATATACAACATCAAAGGAGGTGTTGGCAAAACTGCGACCGCCGTCAACCTTTCATACCTGGCCTCTCTGGATGGAGCAAGCACACTCGTCTGGGATCTTGACCCGCAGGGTGCTGCGAGCTATTACTTTCGTATCAGGGCAAGAGTAAAAGGAGGAGGTCAAAAGCTTGTTGAGGGCAAGCGAGGTCTGGAAGATGCCATAAAAGGAACGGATTATGAAAGCCTGGATTTACTACCGGCTGATTTCTCCTACAGAGATATGGATTTCTTTGTTGAATTGACAAAAAAACCAGGGCACCATCTGAGCAAACTGCTCAAGCCTTTATCCGAGGAATATGATTACGTGTTTCTGGATTGTCCGCCCAGTATCTCTTCAGCTTCTGAAAGCGTGTTCGATGCTGCAGATGTGTTGCTGGTACCCACTATCCCGACAACCCTGTCGCTTAGAACCTACAAGCAAATTAAAAAGTTCTTCAAGCAGGAGCACTACGATTCGATGAAAATCCTGCCGTTCTTCGCAATGGTGGATATGAGAAAACAGATGCACCGGCTTATAGTCGAGTACCCGCCTTCATTTATGCCTGGCCTGCTTGACAGTTACATTCCTTACGCCAGTGAGGTCGAGCGCATGGGTGTCAAACGTGCTCCGCTAGGCGACTTTGCTGCCCACAGCCGCGCTGCAAACTGTTACAAATCGATGTGGGAAGAAATCAAGTCCCAGCTCTACCCGACAGTGTAGGCATTCAGAAAATTATATAACCGTATAAATGTGTAATATTTATTACACTTTGTAATAATTCCGTAACATTTCCCGTTTAGGATGCGTACTGGCTTTTGCTTACTTGTATCCTTATGGAGTTAACTTAATGAAAATAAAAGCAATTATTATCTCATCGCTGATCTCGGCAGCACTTGCAGCTGCAATGTCAGCCCACGCGCGCACGGTCATACAGAACAAGGGTTCAGATACCCTGGTCAACGTGGCACAGGCATGGGCCGAGGAATATCAGAATGTCGCCCCTGAAGTGGCAATCGCTGTTTCAGGCGGAGGTTCGGGTACAGGCATCGCTGCCATGATCAACGGTACGGTCGATATTGCCAATGCCAGCCGCAAAATGAAGGACAAGGAAGTAAAACAGGCACAGGACCGCGGCCAGAATCCGGTTGAGCATGTTGTTGGCTATGATGCACTTGCAGTTTATCTGCACGCGGACAACCCGATGAAAGAAATGAGCATAAGCCAGTTGAGTGAAATCTATGGCCGTAAGGGCAAAGCCAAAAACTGGTCAGATCTCGGTGTTACCGTACCCGGCTGCAAGGGTAACGAAATTGTTGTCGTCAGTCGTCAGAATAATTCGGGTACCTATGCCTATTTCCAGAAAGCCGTGCTCGGCAAGAAAGGCAAATACCGCTCTGGCACACTCGATATGCATGGCTCAAAAGATGTTGTCGACCTGGTTGAAAAAACACCCTGCGCCATCGGCTACAGCGGACTTGCCTATGCGACAGACCACGTCCAGCTGGCCTGCATCAGCAAGGACGGTAACGCCTGTGTAAACCCAAGCGTCGCGACCGCGGTTGATAAAAGCTACCCGATTGCACGGCCACTGTTCATGTACACCAATGGTGAACCCCAAGGCGAAATCAAGAAATACCTGGACTGGATTCTGAGCGAAACAGGGCAATGCATAATCATGAAGAAAGGTTATGCACCGATGAAGACGGTCGACTGTAAGTAAGCACACAACCGGATACAGGTTAAAAACTGTTTGAGTTCTGGCCTGTACCCGGCTATTTTCAATAATGATAATAACTATTGTTGCCAGCAACTGGCGGCATCGTTATGATGCGGTCATGCTCAATTAGAGGAATACAGGTTCAACCATGTCTCATTACGAACAACGCCTGGAAAAAGACCTGGAACATATTCGAGGTGAAGTCAGCGATCTGGCTACCAGCGTCAAGCAAGCCGTAAAAAATTCAATACATGCACTACTGACGGCTAACCAGGACCTGGCCAGTGCGACCATCCTGGGTGATGGACCCATTAACCGCAAGATGCGTGAGATTGATACCCTGTGTCATCGTTTCATCGCGGTGCATCTGCCCAGTGCCGGTCACTTGCGCCTGATGTCATCGGTGATACGCATCAACATTATTCTGGAGCGAATAGGCGATTATGCGGTCACTATCAGTCGGGAACTTCAGCGCATTGATGGCGCACCTGAGAAAAGGCTTGCACAGGGTATTGAGCTGCTCGCTAATGAAGTCCAGTTAATGCTGAAACAGGCGATTGCTTCATTCGATGAAGACAATGCTGAACTCGCCAGGGGCACCATCGCCATGTCTGCCCAGATAGATAATACGGTCGCCGGTCTGTACGAAGAGCTGCTGGATGAGCAGGCGAAGTGGTCGTTGACCGAGCGGTTCGCGGTTTTTTCCGTGTATCACCGTCTCGAGCGTATAGCAGACCAGGCTAAAAACCTGTGCGAGCAGACAATCTTTACTGTATCAGGTGAGGGTAAAGCCAGTAAGGTCTACCAGATTTTATTTCTCGATGATGACAACAGCTGCCTGAGTCAACTCGCTGAAGCGGTAGCTCGAAAGCACTTTCCGCAAGGTGGAAAATATGTCAGCGCGGCAGGTGTTGAACCCGCACAAGCTTTATCCAGCGGGCTGTCGGAGTTCATAGACTCACACGGAATGGATGCTTCCAAGGCTAAGCCCAAGGCTTATGACATGACGCCGGCAGAGCTCAACAGGTTTAATGTGATTGTCAGCCTGAAGGCGCCGGTGAGTACATACGTCGAAAAAATTCCGTTTCAGACCACAGCGCTTAAATGGAACCTGACAACCGTACCGGAAGATTGCGCGTGCAGCGACCAGGATTATGAAAGCATACATCGTGAACTTTCCGTGCTGATAAAAGACCTGATGATGTTGTTGCGTGGAGAGGATGCTTCTTAAATGCAGCAAAGCGGCAAAAACATGTCTCATGATGAATTTGATCGCCGTACCATGGACTGGTACGTCGACAAGCTTATGCAGTCGCTGGTATTCATCGGCGGCATCTCCGCAATTATCTTCATTATTGGCATATTTGTTTTCATCACCATGGAAGGCCTGGACTTTGTTATCAGCCGCCTTGATCCGGTTGAGTTCTTTACTTCTGAATACTGGTTTCCCAGTGACGAAGATGACCCTGAGTACGGCATCCTCGCGCTGATTGCCGGCACCGCCAGTGTCACCGGGCTGGCTATGCTGGTAGCGATACCGTTTGCCCTTGGGGCGGCAATCTATGTCGGTGAATTCGCCACAGGCAAGACACGCGAATACCTCAAGGTGCTGGTCGAACTGCTGGCCGCGATTCCCTCTGTTGTCTGGGGCTTCATTGGATTATCGATAATGAACCCGCTGATCATCGACGTGTTTGATGTACCGGTTGGCCTCAATATTCTCAATGCCGGTATCATCCTCGGCCTGATGGCCGCGCCGATCATGGCATCCATCGCTGAAGATGCACTCAAGGCCGTGCCAGATGGCTACCGCGAAGCCGCAGAAGCTATGGGTGCCACACGTTGGCAGGTTATTTTCAAAGTGGTGCTGCCCGCTGCCAAGAACGGCCTGCTCGGCGCCGTGCTACTCGGTGTTGGACGAGGTTTTGGTGAAACCATGGCGGTACTGATGGCTACCGGTCACTCGGTCAACATGCCAACCAGCATATTTGATTCAGTACGCGCACTCACCGCCACGATTGCAGCCGAACTGGGTGAAACGGCTGTAGGCTCCGATCATTATGGTGTGCTGTTTACCATTGGCATCTTCCTGTTCCTGATTACATTCCTGATCAACCTGACGGCTGATCTGATTGTGCGTGGTGTTCGCAAAGGTTAACGCCGGGTTTTAAAAAATGTTTGAAATTTCAGAACTGAATAAACGCAACCAGAAAACACAGAAACTGTTCCAGGTTCTGTTCTTGATGATGACCTTGATGTTGATCATGCCGGTGCTGATCATTCTCGGCACTTTGATTTACAAGGGCGGCAGCATCATTTCGGTAGATTTTCTTTTCACCTTTCCGACTGACGGTATGACCGCCGGCGGTATCTTTCCTGCGCTGTTCGGAACCGTGTGGCTGGTGGCTGTAGCGCTGCTGGTTTCGGTGCCTGTTGGCGTGGCTGCAGCGATTTATCTGAGCGAATACGCGCCGGATAACTGGCTGACACGTATAATCAACCTGGCAATCATCAACCTCGCTGGCGTGCCCTCTATCGTACATGCCCTGTTTGGCGTGGGTGCATTTGTCATATTCTTTAAATTTGGCACCAGCATACTCGCAGCAAGTCTGACCCTTGCGATCATGACCTTACCTGTGGTTATCGTCGCCAGCAGGGAATCATTGCAGGCTGTACCCAAGGCTTTTCGCGAAGCCTGCTGGAACATGGGTGCAACACGCTGGCAAACGATACGCCGTGTTGTGTTACCGAATGCGGTCAGCGGCATACTTACCGGTGTCATTCTGGAAGTCTCGCGCACAACGGGTGAAACGGCGCCTATTATGTTCACGGGTGCAGCCTTCTTCCTGCCGTACCTGCCTCAAGGCGTGTTCGATCAAACCATGGCATTGTCACTGCATTTGTTCGTTGTTTCGACCCAGGTTCCAGGTATTCCTGAAGAACTGCCCTACGGTGTTGCACTCGTGCTGATCGGCATGGTGCTGCTGATGAACAGCGTGTCTATCGCATTTCGCATGTATTTACGCGGTAAAAAGAAATGGTAAACAACGCCGAAGCTGTTATGGAAGAGGGTACAGTGCCTTTGAAACTGGATGTCAGGGATCTGTCCATTTATTACTCGGATACTCCGGCACTGGAGAATGTGACCCTGGATGTCAGGGAGCATGAAATATTCGGCATCATTGGCCCGGCCAATGCCGGTAAAACATCATTTCTGAAAACACTCAATCGCATGGACATGTTTACACCCAGCATGAAGGTGCAGGGTGATATTCACTTCAACGGCTTCGATATTCGCAAGACGCGAAATATCTATGCATTACGCAAGCGCATCGGCGTGGTATTCCCGCTGCCGGTAGGGCTGCCGCTGACGATTTACGAGAATGTTGCACTTGCACCGCGGCTCTCTGGCGAAAGCAACAAAGCCGAACTCGATGTCATTGTCGAACGCTGCCTCACCAGGGCAGCGCTATGGGACGAGGTCAAAGACCGTCTCGACTCATTGGGTAGTCTTCTATCTGGTGGCCAGCAGCAGCGTCTGACCATTGCGCGTGCACTTTCACAGCAACCTGATGTACTCATGCTGGATGAGTTTTCCATTGCCGTCGACCCGGTAACGACCATGAGAATCGAGGATGTGCTCAAGGAACTGAAGTCTGAAATGACGATTATCCTTGTCACCAATCTGGTGCAGCAGGCGAGGAGACTGGCCGACCGCACAGCTTTCTTCCTCGAAGGCAAGTGTGTGGAAATCGGAGATACCGAGGATCTTTTTACAGGCAAAGCAAAAGAGCAGCGTACCATCGACTACATCGAAGGAAAATTTGGTTAGGCAAACATGAATATGACTGCTGAAAATGTAAACGCCCAGACTGAGCATGCAATTCATACCAAGGCTCTGAACCTTTGGTATGGGACTTTTCAGGCATTATTTGACGTTAACCTCGATATCAAGCAAGGCATAATCACTTCACTTATCGGCCCTTCAGGATGTGGCAAGAGTACTTTTCTTCGAAGTGTCAATCGTATTAACGAACGACTGGGTTATGTCCGCACAGAAGGCCTCATCGAGGTCATGGGACAAAATGTCTACGACGAGAATGTCGAACTGGTACAGGTCCGCAAGCAGATTGGAATGGTGTTTCAACGCCCGAACCCGTTGCCCATTTCAATAAAGGATAACATCATCTTCGGGCACAGGCTTCATACCGAAGGTAGCAAGCCCAGTATCAGTGAGCAGGATGAAATCATCGAAGCAGCCTTGCGCAAAGTTCTGTTGTGGGACAAGGTAAAAGATCGCCTTAACAGCAAGGCAACTGAGTTGTCACTGGAAGAACAGCAAAAACTTTGTATTGCACGTTTGTTGCCGGTCAAACCCAGTGTATTGTTAATGGATGAACCCTGTTCGGCACTGGATCCTAAAGGTACCGAGGCTGTTGAAGAGCTGATCTGGGACCTGCGTGGTGAATATACGATCCTTATCGTGACGCATAACATGGCACAGGCCAGACGTGCCAGCGAAGAATGCATATTCATGTTAATGGGTAAGGTGATCGAGCATACCGCTACTGAAGCCATGTTTGTTACCCCTGAGCATAAGGAAACAGCAGATTACATCGAAGGCAGGTACGGCTAATCTGTAGTGGTCTGCATTTGATCTTACAGTTATTATCGATTTTCGTATAACCGAAAAATCAGCCCGGATTCGAGGTTTAACACCTGTTTTCTCGCAGAGGCGCAGAGAACGCAAAGGAAGATGAATAGAGCGATACTGTTTTTGCAAAAACACATGACACCTCCGCGTTCCCTGCGCCTCTGCGAGAGTAAATATCTATAGCCTTTTCATATCGTCAATCTCGGCTGTACTGACAAAAGATCATGGTCGTAGTTAATATGACATGGGCTGTCACAGTGAATCCTGACTATTACACATACCTAGGGTGTTTAGCGCTTTTTTGCGTCCTTAGCGTTATTCACGGACGAATAACATGTTTAATATCTGCGTTTATCTGCGTT
>Ga0316192_10001134_pt1 | contig 19641 bp, 16 predicted proteins | sample MerIslwburrow_MG_FD_204931 | JGI IMG/M metagenome (GOLD analysis project Ga0316192, IMG submission 204931) | Coastal sediment microbial communities from Maine, United States - Merrow Island worm burrow | ecosystem: Environmental > Aquatic > Marine > Coastal > Sediment | place: USA: Maine...
GAGGTGGCAACACCCCCCAGGCCATTCACGTGGCAGGGGCACAAAGCCCTGCCTCCCGCACCCGACGGAACCCTGCCAGGAATCAAACCACAAGGTTGTCATCCCGGCAACGAACACGCTAAGGGGCTATGCGGAGATGGGGGTCGGTTCCGGGGGAACCGAAACCGACAGCTGATGCTGTTCAAAAGAGCGATGTCGCACCAAGCGCCCACGCGCCAGCGGCGCCGGTTCTTGAGGTTGAGGGGCTGACCGTTCGGTTCCGCACGAGAGACCCTGGGCGGGCCGTGGTGCACGCCGTCACCGACGCCTCATTCGAAATCGCCTCGGGGGAAACACTCGGCCTGATCGGAGAATCCGGCTCGGGCAAGTCAACCGTTGCCCGCGCCATCTCGCAGTTGCTCCGAGGTGAACGGGTGTCGGTGACGGGCTCGGTAACCCTCGACGGGACCCGCCTCGATGAGCTCGGTCGGCGGCGTTTGCGGGCTCATCGGCACTTGATGCAGATGATCTTCCAGGATCCAAACGATGCACTCGACCCGCGGATGACGGTGCGCCGGAGCATCGAGGAACCGGTGCGGATCCTCCGTAAATCGGAGGGACTCGATCTCACCGCCACCGTCGATGCCGCCCTCGACGCCGTCGGGCTGGCCGCCGCGATGGCAGATCGCCGACCACATGAGTTGTCCGGTGGCCAGCGCCAACGGGTGAACATCGCCCGGGCACTATCGGTTGCGCCCCGCATGCTGCTCTGTGACGAGGTGGTCTCGGCGCTGGACGTCTCAATCCAGGCCGACATTCTCAATCTCCTGGCACGGCTGCAACGCGAACTCGATCTCGCCTACCTGTTCATCTCGCACGATCTGGGGGTCGTGGCCAGTATCAGCCATCGGATCGGGGTGATGTATCTCGGCCGAATCGTCGAAGTCGGCACCACCGAGCAGGTCGTGAACGAACCAAGGCATCCCTATACCGAGGCGCTGTTGTCGGCTGATCCGGAGGCGCTCCCAAGCAGACTCCGGAGCCGGGATCGCATCATCCTCGCGGGCGACGTCCCGAGTCCGATCAACCCGCCATCCGGCTGCGGCCTGCGGACCCGCTGTCTCTACGCCCAGGAGCGATGCGCCCAGGAGGTGCCGGTGCTTGTGGCCCGCGCCGACGGGCACATGACGGCGTGTCACTTCGCCAACGAGCTCGAGCTGAAGGGCCACCCGTTGGCTGCCGCTGACTAGCACACCAGAAATCTCAATACATGTAGATCATCAAGGGGAGGAATCCACATGCAAGCAACACCGACCAAGACGACCCGACTTCGGACCAGATCAGGGCGAAGATCCGACTCGGACCTGGCCAGGCTGCTGGCGCTGCTGTTCGCATTCGCCATTATTGCCGCCGCCTGCGGGGGCGACAGCGAGTCCGATGACGCCGAAGGCTCGTCATCCGACACGGTGGTCGAAACCGACGGCGGCGGGGGTGATGACGATGGGGACGACGCCGACTCCGGGGGCGAGTCAAGCGAGGGGGCGGGCGCCGCTGGTGGCGCCACCCTCGCCGATGACCTGCCGGCGCTGGCCGAAGGGGCGGCGCAGCAGGGTGGCACCTACGGCGGCACCCTGCGGGTCGCCCACCAGTTCCCACCAATCTCGCTCGACCCCCACACCGGCAGCTCGGGAGCAGATCATCAGACGCTCTACTCCCTGTACGACCGGCTGGTGCACTTCAAATTCGACTCACTCGAGTTCACACCGGGGCTGGCGACGGCATGGGAGTTCCCCGACGACCAGACACTCGTGCTGACCCTTCGAGAAGGGGTCACCTTCCACGACGGCACCCCGTTCAACGCCGAAGCGGTTGCGTTCAACATCGATCGGGTCCAGAACCATCCCAATACCAAGGTCCCGGCCGATCTCGCCTCGATCGAGTCGGTTGAGATCGTCGACGACCTCACCATCCAGCTCAACCTGAATCGCCCCGATTCGGGCGTGGTCGGCATCCTGGCCGACCGGGCCGGGATGATGGTGTCGCCAACCGCGGCCGAAGCGGCCGATGAGCAACAGCTCAACAACACCCCCGTTGGAACCGGCCCGTTCAAGCTCGCTGAGTACTCCGAGGGCGATCGGCTGCTGGTCGAGAGGAATGAGGACTACTGGCAGGAAGGCCTCCCCTATCTCGACAACATCGAATGGCTCTTCAGCGGTGGTGAGCAAGCGGCATTGAATGGCCTCCGGGCGGGCGACGTCGACGTTGCCCTCACCCTCCGGGACTTCTCGCAGGTCGCGCCGCTTGAGACCGAGGAGGGCATCAAACTCGTCCGGAGCCCCTCGCTACACACCGACGGCTGCTACATCAACGACGAGATAGCCCCGTGGGACGACGTCCGGGTCCGCCAGGCCTGGAGCCAGGCAATGGACCGCGTGACCCTGGCCGAGGTGTTCACCTTCGGGCTGGCGGAGCCGGCGTACCTACCGGTCCCGCCCCAGCACTGGTCGAGCGATGCGAGTATGCAGGGAGTCAACGGCTACGACCTGGAAAACGCCAAGGCGCTGCTGTCCGAAGCCGGCCATGAGTCGGTCGATCTGACGATCCTCGCCTACCAGGATCCAGTTCAGATCCGCAAGGGCGAGCTCATTCAGGCGGCCGCGGCCGATGCCGGTTTCAATGTCGAAATCGAGGTCCTGGAGTTGGCCGCCGCGGTACCTGCAATGTTCACCGATCGGGCGTTCGCCATGTTCTGCGCTCCGTGGACCGGCCGTCCCGACCCGAGCCAGACCGTGACCTCGCTGTTTGATTCAGGGGCCTACTACTCGGTCCGGGACTCCGATCGGGCCGATGTCGACGCCCTACTCGCCGCTGCGGTCGCCAGTCCCGACACCGATGACCGGGCTGCCGCCTACCAGGACCTGTGGGCGGTGGCCATTGCCGACCAGGCCCTGTGGACACCGCTGTGGCACAACGTGAGCGTCAGCGCCACCACCGACAAGGTGAACGGCTATCAGCTCAACCTGCTCGGCAAGGGTCAGATCCAGTTCGCCTGGCTGGAGAACTGACCGACCAGCGCTGAGGGCGGGGGTCGGTCCCACCAGGCCGGCCGCCGCCCCCGCACCTCGACTCCGACCAACACCCGACGCCACCCCCTACTGAGGGAGAACGCCACTCCATGCTCCGACTACTCACCACCAGGCTGGTGGCCATCGTTCCCACCTTGATCTTCGCCACGTTCACGATCTTTGGGCTGCAGCACATCGGCCCAGCCGACCCGGCAACGGTCATTCTCGGGGAGAACGCAACCGAGGAGCGGATTTTGGAGGTCCGAGAGCAGTTGGGGCTCAACGACCCGCTGGTCATCCAGTATGGGAAGTGGCTGGGCAACGTCGCCACCGGCGACCTCGGGGAATCGATCATCCGCTCCGAGCGCGTGGCCACAACGATCAAGACCAGCCTCCCGGTCACGCTGCAACTTGTCCTGTCCGGCGTCCTCATCTCCGTCGCCGTTGGTGTCCCGCTTGGGATCCTGGCCGCCACGAGGGCCAACAAACCAACCGATGTCATGGTCACCAGCGGTTCCGCCATTGGCGTTTCGATCCCGAGCTTCTGGCTGGGGCTGGTTCTGATCACCGCCTTCGCCATCAATTGGAAGATCTTCCCCGCCCGGGGATTCGCCACCCCGGGCGACGGCCTCGGTGAAGCGTTTCGCCACACCCTCCTTCCGGCCTTCGTCGTGTCGACATCGGGGATCGCCATCGTCACCCGGCAGGTCCGGGGGGCGATGATCGAGGCGCTGAGCGCCGACTCGGTCCGCACCCACCAGGCGAAAGGGCTTCCCTGGATGACGATCCTCTGGAAACACGCGTTACGGAATTCGGCGGTCACGATCGTCACCGTGATCGGCCTACTCGTGAACACGACACTCGGAGCGACCGTGGTCATCGAGGCGGTTTTCGCCATCCCGGGCATGGGATTCCGAGTCATCAATGCCGCCAGTGGGAGAGACTTCCCCGTCATCCAGGGCGTGGTCCTGACCTACGTGGTGATCGTGTTGGCCATCAACCTGTTGATCGACATCGCCTATCGCATCATTGACCCGAGGATTCAGTAATGACTGCCCAGACCAGCGGTGAGGCGGTGCCATCGGATTCGGTCGGCCCGGCCGGAGCATTGAGGCTCCAGAAGTTCGATTGGCTGTGGGCCGACACGAGGGCAAAGGTGGCGCTTGGGTGGGTGCTGGTTGTGCTCTTCGTTGCAATCTTCGCTCCGCTGATCGCCCCCGCCGACCCCTCCGAGCAGAACCTGCGCAGCATCCTGGCCGGTCCGTCGTCGGACTACCTGCTGGGAACCGACGACATCGGCCGCGACTTCTTCAGCCGGATGCTCTACGGCGCCCGGGTTTCGATGTTCGGAGCCTTCCTCGCCGTACTGGTCGCCATGGTGATCGGGATACCGGTTGGCCTGATCGCCGGCTATGTCGGTGGTGTAATCGAGAACGTGTTGATGAGGATCGTGGATTCGATTCTCGGCTTCCCGGCAATCGTGCTGGCGATCGGACTTGTCGCCGCCCTCGGCCCTGGGTTGACCAACGCCATGATCGCCGTTGGTGTCACGTTCTCGCCCAGTGTCGCCCGATTGATGCGCGGCCAGGTGTTGGCAACCAAGAACCACCTGTACGTCGACGCGGCCGAGCAGTACGGGAGCCCGACGTGGCGCACCGTGCTGCGCCACATCCTCCCCAACGCCATCCAGCCGATCATCGTCCAGGCCGCTCTGCTACTGGCGGTGGCGTTCCTGGCCGAGGCCGCACTGTCGTTTCTCGGCCTTGGGGCCCAGCCGCCAACACCAAGTTGGGGTGGGATGCTCAGCCGCTCGTCACAGTTCCTCCAGGTGTCACCCGCAGTCCAGCTCTATACCCCCGGGCTGGCGATCGCCTTGACCGTGCTGGCCATCAATGCCCTCGGCGACTCGCTACGGGACAGTCTCGACCCCGTGGCCGGGACCGAGCGCCGCTTGCGTCGGATGCTGGCGAAAACGACCAAGGGCCTCGGCTCCAACGACGCCAACAACAGCCCCAACCAACCGGAGGCCAACATGGCGGTACCACCCGAAATCCACCCCGCGACGGCCAGGTCGGCCCAGTCATGACCGACACCTCCAGGACGGGCCCGGCCCAAACCGGCACGCCAATCACCGACACAGTCCAAACCGGCTCCGAACTACTCGTCGTTCGTGATCTCTCAATCTCGTTCCAGACACCGCTCGGAGTGGCCCATGCCGTAAGCGGATCGAACTTCACCATCGGCGCCGGTGAGCGCGTTGGCATGGTTGGCGAGAGTGGCAGTGGCAAGTCCCTCACGGGGCTGTCACTCCTGGGGCTCACTCCTCCCGCGGCCCAAGTCAGTGGGGAGGTGCTGCTCGACGGGGTCGATCTGCTGACCTTGCCGAAAAAGGAACTTCGCAAAAAGCGGGGCAAGCAGGTCTCCATGATCTTCCAGGAGCCGATGACGGCGCTGGATCCGGTCTTCACCGTCGGCCAACAGATCTCGGCGACCTTCAGGGCCCACTATGGCGAGAGCCGTTCGATAGCCAAGGAGCGCTCGATCGACCTGCTGCAGGAGGTGGGTATTCCCGAGCCCCAGCGCAGGTATCGGGAATACCCCCACCAGTTATCGGGGGGCATGCGCCAGCGGGCGATGATCGCCATGGCACTCGTGTGTGAGCCTCAGCTGCTGGTTGCCGATGAGCCGACCACCGCCCTCGACGTGACGATCCAGGCCCAGGTGCTCGATCTGATCGTGAAGTTGAGCGAGGAACGGGGTACTGCGCTACTGCTCATCACCCACGATCTCGGGGTGGTGGCCGAGACGTGCGATCGGGTGTTGACGATGTACGCCGGGCAGATCGTCGAGCAGTGCACGGTTGACGAAGCGCTCGAACATCCACAGCATCCCTATACCTCTGGTCTGCTTTCGGCCATCCCAAGGCCGGGGGTGGCGGCCAGAGACCTCCAGTCGATTCCCGGTCGCGTGCCGCCACCGGTTGACTTCCCGACCGGGTGCCGCTTTGGTCCCCGCTGTGCCTATCAGGAGCAGGGGTGCACCGAGGCGCAGGAGTTGCTGCCATCGGGCCTGAGTCGATTTGTGCGTTGCTGTCGCTACCGCGAACTCACGCTTCCCAGCGCCCTCCCGCCCGGCTCGCAGGCGGAGGCGGAGTAACCAAGGTGCCCTCCCACGGCAGGCCACGGCCGGTACCCCGTCGCCCTTCAGCCAGGCACGCTCAGCCGAGCACGCTCAGCTGGGCACGCTCAGCCGGGCACCAGCGCCGCCCGCAGGAAGGCCAGCACCGTGGTCCGTAACTGGGCCGCCACCCGCACATCGAGATCGAGGCGGACGGCCCGCAACACCTCGGCGTCGGTGACCACTCCCGTCACCGCGGCATAGGCCGAGACCAGCACCAACCGGGGATCGGAACGGCGAAAGCGACCGTCGACCATGCCCGCCTCCAACTCGTCGACCGCAGAATCCACCAACGGCTGCAGCAGGGCGATGACCGGCTGGGAATGGTCCGGTCCGAGCCTGCTGAGCTCCCGCAGCAGCCCCAACAGTTCGGGCCGGGCCACCGCCAGGGCGAACGACGACCGCACGATGGCCTCCACCCGATCCCACCCGGGCTCGCTGGAAGCGCTGGCCTGCTCCATCACGGCCAGCAGTTCGCGGGCCCCAGCGACCAGAACAGCGTCGACCAGTCCGCCCTTGGAACCAAAGTGGTAGAGAATTGCCTGTTTGGTGATACCCAGTCTGCGGGCCAGGTCGTCCAGCGAAGTGCCTGCCACCCCCTGCTCGGCGAAGGCGACCGTCGCCACAGAAATCGCTCTATGCTTGGTGCTCACGCCAGTCACTTACCAAATGGTAGATACGCTTCAGTGGAGAAGCGAAAGGGCTCCGGAATTCATGATTGCCGATCAACTCAGTGGTAAGCGCATCGCCGTCACCGGCTCGACCGGCTTCCTCGGCACCGCTCTGGTTGAACGGCTGCTGCGCGCCATCCCCGATTGCGAGCTCGTGCTCCTGGTGCGCCCCGGTAAACGCTCGACCCCGGCCCAACGGGCCCGTCGAGAGGTCTTCCGCAACGATGCCTTCAAACGGCTCCTGAGCGAGAAGGGCAAGGACGCCTTCTGGGCCGACGTCGAGGCCAGGGTCACCGTGGTCGGCGGCGACGTTTCGACCGACGGGCTCGGCCTCGACCAAGAGGGCCGCGAAGCCTTCGCCGCCTGCGACGTCATCATCCACTCGGCGGCAACGGTCAGCTTCGACGCCCCCATCGACGGTGCCGTCGAGGTCAACCTGCTTGGCCCGACCCGCATCGCCGAAACCCTGCAGGATCTCGGGGTGACCCCCCACATGGTTGCGGTGTCGACCTGCTACGTGGCGGGCAACCGACGAGGTTTCGCCCCCGAACAACTCCTCATGGAGAGCCCATTCCACATCGACGTCGATTGGCGGGCCGAGGTCAAGGCCGCCCGTCGGGCCCGCGACGATTTCGACGCCGACTCCCGCTCGGTCGACCGTCTCGAGGAGTTCCGACGCCGGGCCCGCAACGATCTGGGCGCCGCCGGGTCACCCCTGCTGGCAGCCAAGACCGAGCAGCTACGCCAACGCTGGGTCGATGAGCAACTGGTTGAGGCCGGACGGGCCCGGGCCGCATCCCTGGGCTGGCCCGATGCCTACGCCTACACCAAGGCCCTTGGCGAACGGGCCCTGGTGGAGTCCAAGGGCAACGTGCCGGTCTCGATCGTGCGGCCCTCGATCATCGAGAGCGCCTGGGCCGAACCGGTGCCGGGCTGGATCAAGGGCTTCCGCATGGCCGAGCCCATCATCATCAGTTACGCCCGAGGCCTGCTCAAGGAGTTCCCCGGCGTGCCCGAGGGCGTGATCGACGTGATCCCCGTCGACCTCGTTGTTGCCGCCGTCATCAACGTGGCCGCCCGGGGCCCGATCGAGAACGAGACATCCATCACCCAGGTGGCGTCGGGCACCCGCAACCCCTTGCACTACCGCCGCCTGGTCAACCTCACCAGCACCTGGTTCACCGAGAACCCCCTGTACGACGCCAAGGGCCAGCCGATCGCCGTTCCCGAATGGTCCTTCCCGGGCAGGGGGGCGGTGGAACGCCAACTGGAACGCATCCAGAAGAACCTCGAGCGGGCAGACAAGGGCCTCAAACTCCTCCCCCTGCGGGGCAAGCACGCCCTGTTCAACGCCCAACTCGAAGAACAACGCGACCAGGTCGAGCGGGCCCTCGGCTATGTCAAGATCTACGGGTCCTACGCCGAATGCGAGGCCCTCTACGGAGTCGAGAACCTCCTCACCCTGCACAACAATCTGGACACCGACGACGCTAAGAACCTGGGTTGCGACCCCGCCGTTGTCGACTGGGACCACTATGTCGCCGGTATCCACCTGCCCTCGGTGGTCGAACACGCCAGGGTCAAGACCACGGGTCAGGCCAGCGACCCCGACGCTCGCACCAAACGCCTGCGGGCTCGGGTTCTGGCCCCCGAACGCCAACTGGCGGCGTTTGACCTGGAAAACACCATCATCGCCTCCAACGTGGTCTTCAGCTACGCCTGGCTGGCCACCCGACGCATGAGCCCCCGCGACCGGGCCCGCTTCACCTTCAAGACCGTGGCCGAGGCCCCCGCCCTGTTGGCCCTCGACCGCCGCGACCGCACCGACTTCCTGCGACATTTCTACCGCCGCTACGACGGCGCCTCGGTGGCCGACATGGATCGCCTCGGCGCTGAACTTCTGGCCGACCACATCATGACCAAGGCCTACCCGGCCGCGGTGCGCCGGGTGCGCGAGCACCGGCGCCTGGGTCACCGCACACTGCTCATTACCGGCGCCCTCGACATCGTCATCAATCCCCTACGCCCCCTGTTCGACGATGTCATCTGCGCCGAGATGTCCACCCGGGGTGGCCGCTACACCGGTGAGTTGCTGGCCGTGCCACCAACCGGCGAGGTCCGGGCCCAGGCCCTGCGGAGCTACGCCGAGGCCAACGACATCGACCTCAACGAATCGGTGGCCTATGCCGACTCGTCCTCCGATCTACCCCTGCTCGACGCCGTCGGCTTCCCGGTGGCGGTCAACCCCGAAACCCGATTGGCCTCGCTGGCCATCAAGCGGGGGTGGTTGATGGAGAACTGGTCGAAGGCCGAGGGCAAGACCGACAAGCTGCTCCCCTTCGCCCCACTCCCCTCCCTGCGTCGGAGCCGCGGATGATTACGTGGCCGGGGCCCATCTCTTTTACAAAGGCCGTTTCATGACCAAGACCCGAATCAATCCACGACCTGGTTTCGTGCTCGATGTCGACCGTCAGACCCCCCCAATCCTGTTTCACCACGGCGAGGGTTTTCGCCTGGAGAAGCTCCCGGTGGGACGAAGCCGGGTCATCTACCCCGGCGAGCCGTTACATGGCATCGAAGATCCCGACGGGGCCATTCGCCAGGCACTGCTCGAACCAATCGATGACGATCCGCTACCGACCCTGCTGACACCGGGAATGAAGCTGACGATTGCGTTCGACGACATCTCGCTTCCTCTACCCCCCATGAAGCGGCCCGATGTCCGCCAGCGCATCATCGAGGCGGTGCTCGACATGGCAGCCGAGGCCGGGGTCGACGATGTGCACATCATCGCCGCCCTCGCCCTGCACCGCCGGATGACCGAGCCGGAGCTACGCCACGCCGTTGGCGACCGGGTCTACGAGGCCTTCGCCCCCGACGGCCTGCTCTACAACCACGATGCCGAGGACCCCGACGGCATGGTCATCCTGGGCCAGACCGAACACGGCGAATCGGTGCAGATGTCGAAACGCGCCGCCGAGTCCGACCTCGTCGTGTACGTCAACATCAACCTGGTGTCAATGGACGGTGGCTGGAAGAGCACCGCCACCGGCCTTTCGGGCTATGAGGGGGTGAAGGCACATCACAACGTCCACACCATGCGCCACTCCAAGTCGTTCATGGATCAGGACAGCTCCGAACTGCACCGTTCCAACTGGCGCCAGGGCGAGATCATCAAGAAGGACGGGCCCCGGATCTTCCAGATCGAGACCACGCTCAACACCAACACCTTCGGCAACGATGGCCCCCTGGCCATGCTGCAGAAGCGGGAGTGGGAGTGGTCGATGAAGGACCGGGCCGCCTTCACCGCCATGCAGGCCGGGCTGAGCAGACTATCGGGGTCCAACCGGCGCAAGATCTTCCAGTCGTGGCGCTCGCCGTATGAACTGACCTCGGTTCAGGCCGGTGAGGTCGAGGCCGTGCACCGCAAGACGACCGAGATGGTCTACCGCCAGCACATGGTGCCGGTCGAGGGCCAAACCGACATCGTGACCATGGGCCTGCCCTATCTCAGCCCCTACAACGTCAACTCGATCATGAACCCGATCCTGGTGATGGTGCAGGGCCTCGGCTACTTCTTCAATCTCTACCGGGGCAAGCCGGTGGTGCGTGAAGGCGGGGTGCTGATCATGAGCCACCCCACCCCGTGGGAGTTCCACCCGGTCCATCACCCCAGCTACATCGACTTCTTCGAGCAGGTCCTGGCCGACACCACCGATCCGGTGGAGATCGAGCAGCGCTACGAGAAACAATTCGCTGAGGACGAGTGGTACCGCCACCTCTACCGAACCAGCTACGCCTACCACGGCGTACACCCGTTCTACATGTGGTACTGGGGTTCCCACGCCATGGACTACCTGGGGCAGATCATCATCGTCGGTGGTGACCCCCGGGCCGTGAGGCGGCTCGGTTTCAAGCCCGCCTCGACCCTACAGGACGCCTTCGAGATGGCTTCAGACGTGGTGGGACCAGCCCCAACCGTCACCCACCTCCACAACCCGCCAATCCTCATGGCCGACGTTTCCTGACATGCGCTGGCTGCGATTCATCACCCAGCCCCCGGCCACGCCCGCCGGAGTGGACAAACGAACGACCAAGCCGACCACCGGGGTGTACTACGACACCGAGTGGGCCCACGGCTCAACGGCCCGTCTGATCCGCACCCTTGGGGTCTGGGGCTTCATGAAGCCGGCCATTACCCTGTTCGGTTCACCCAAGGTCATCGGGGCCGATCGACTGGCCGACATCAAGGGGCCGGTGGTCTTCGCCGCCAATCATCACAGCCACGCCGACACTTCTCTGCTGCTGGCCACCATCCCGTCACACCTGCGCCACGACATGGTGGTGGCGGCAGGGGCAGACTACTTTTTCCCCAATCGGCTGACGGCGGCCGCTTCGGCGCTATTCATCGGGGCCATCCCCATAGAACGCCAGCGCCTCTCGAAGCTGTCGATCTCCAATGCCATCACCGCGTTGCAGAAGGGGCGGAGTCTGCTGATCTTCCCCGAGGGAGGGCGCAGCCCCGACGGCTGGGGCCGTCCGCACCGTCCCGGTGCCGCGTTCGTTTCCAAGCGCACCGGCGCCATGGTGATTCCGGTCTATATCGAGGGCACCGGTCGCATCCTGCCCAAGGGCAAGAAACGTCCAACCCGTTCGGCCTGCGCCGTCGTGTTCGGTCCCCCGGTCTGCATTGGCGAGAACGAGGACGCCCGCGCCTTCGCCAAACGCATCCAAATCAGGATCGGTGAGCTGTCCGACGAGTTCAGCCACGGCTGGTGGGAGTCACGCCGACGGGCCCACCGCAACGAGACGGCAGTCATCACCGGCCCCGAGGCGGGTGCCTGGCGACGCAAGTGGACCCTCGGGCCCGGCCCTGGTAAGTCCAAACGCCGCCCGGTGGAGAGCGAACAACGCTGGCCCAAGCTCTAAACCGGTGACCTGAGGAACCGGCGCGACACCGGCCGACTACAGCTTCAGTGCGCCTTGGAGGGCTTTGCTATCGCCTGAGGCGAGACAGTGCCGCTGGTTGGCGCGGCCCTCAGTCGCCAACGCCCGTGACAGCACCGGAGACTGCCGTGGCGCCGATAGCCGTGTCGGGGTCCGCGCCGTAGGTCGGTACCGGGAACGGCAGCGGCCAGCCGTTGGTCAGGGGATCGAGAGGTACGTTGTCGAGCTCGACCTGGCAGTGCAGAACCCCCGGTCGCTCTCCGCAGCTCAGCCCGAAACGTTCATAGGTGCTGCCCAGCGGCGCCTCCTCGAACAGACGGTCACAGGACAGACCCCAGCCGTTCTCGCACTCGACCCACAACCGATCGAGTCGTGCGTCATCGCCCGGGCTGTCCGGTACCTGCGGCGGCTCCCCGATGAACACCGATCCCGAGGGCAGAGGCGGAACCTCTGGAATCTCGATGGGCGCTGGTACCGGTAGGCCCAGGGCCTCCGCTGCGGATTCGGGCCTGGCCCCGCGGTCGAGATCGGCCGACACCGAAATCAGGACATTATCGGTGGGGCCGGCCAAGGACTGACCGGCACCAATGGCGACCGCGGCCACGATGGCGACCCCCAGAAGGGTCCTGGTCACACCGTGATAAAGAAACCGGTAGAGGTTGCTCACCCTCTCCCTATCGACCAACCTGAAACAGATTCAAGCTTGGGAGCGAAACGCCATGGACCTCAACCTCACCGCCCACGAAGTGCTGACCACCACCCGGTCGGTCCGCAAGCGGCTCGACTTCGACCGGCCGGTGGAGCGGGCCACGGTGCTGGAATGCATCGATGTCGCCCTCCAGGCCCCAACCGGCTCCAACACCCAGGGCTGGCAGTGGATGGTCATCGAGGATCAGGCCAAGAAGCAGGCCGTGGCCGACGCCTACGCCAAACACTTCAATGCCTACGCCCAGCAGCCGGGGCGGGAGTTTCCTGCCGGCGACATCAGGACCGAGCGCCGCGAACACGTCCGCTCCTCGGCCCAGTACCTGGCCGACAATTTCCACCGCTCACCGTTCCTGGTCATCCCCCTCATCGAGGGTCGCCTCGACGAGGGCCTCAACTCCTTCGCCCAGGCCAGCTCGTGGGGCTCGATCCTGCCTGCGGTGTGGAGCTTCATGCTGGCCCTTCGGGCCCGCGGCCTCGGCTCAGCCTGGACCACCCTGCATCTCCCCAGTGAGCAGGAAGTGGCCGAGTTGCTCGGAATCCCGTTCGATCGCTACACCCAGGCCGGGCTGTTCCCCGTGGCCTACACCAGGGGCACCGACTTCAAGGTGGCCCAACGGCTGCCTGCGGCCGAGCTGACCCACTGGGACACCTTCGGGGAGCACTGATCGATTGGACGCCGGGCCGGTGCCGGGGCGCACTCCTCGGGGCCATCAGGCGATGGTGGCTGATTGGGCTCGGCGCGGCCACCTCAGCGGGCGGCCGACCAGCCTTCAATCGTCCAGCCCTCACCGGTGCGGAGGGCGTCAACCACAACAATGGGGTCGTCGCCTGCGATCACGTAGCTGAGCGTGATGCCGTCGATCTCCACCTCGGTGTAGCCGCCGGTAGGCAAGGGTCGATCGTCGATCGTCGTCCCACGCAAGAAGTCGGCGAGCGCCTCGATCGGGGTGTCAAAGGTGACGCCAGGTCCCTGGCCGCGGCGAGGGGGATCGTCGGGGAGTCCATCGCAGCCGCCCGTCAGCGGCACCATGGGCCGCGGCGATGCCGTTTCGGTCCCGACCACCAGCTCAAAGGGCCGACTGTCATCGTCCGTACCATCAGCATCGGACCTGGCCGCCGGATCAAGTTCAGCGATGGTAAGCGGTAGGTCGAAGCTCCACTCGCCGCCGATGGCCGTGGTCCACCAATCAACGGCGGCGGGATCCCCGTAGACGGAGACCTACACGACCGAACACTGGCCGAAGGGCGCAGCTCCGACTGCAAGAAGTACGTGCCCGCTCGTGGGGCCCGGCAGTTCAGGGCGCTGATCCGAGAACGGGCTGAGCCCGGGCGCGAAATGGGCGACAACCCGTTGCTCGACCTGGTCGAGATCCACACGACTGGTGAGCCCAATGGCACCGAACGCCAGTTCCGAGATCGACAACATCGTGCCGCCAACGTTCTGGGTGCGAAGCACCACCGGTATTGGACCGACGGCAACGTCGATTTCGCGGCGGTCGCCCTTGGTGAACCCAGCGGTGCCAAAGATCGGCCCCTCGCCGTTGTTGAACCCGTCGGGGTCGGGGCCGTGGCCACGATCTCACCCCGAATCGTGGCCACGTCGACCACAAGGAGGTCATCGTAGATATTGGTCGCCACGGCGACGACGCGGTCGAGGGTGCGCTCGGCCGACACCACCTCGATCCCGTCGGTTGTCGCCAACACCACACCGGGGAGGTAGTTGCCTGCCGGGCGAACGACCACCGAACCGGCCACGTCAACGTCGGCCTCGTCGCTGCTACTGGGCGCTGAGCAGGCCTGCGCCCGCTTTGATGATCTCGACCCAGGTTCGGCCTGGTGTCAGTTCGATCACGGCGCCCTCGGCGGTGGTCAAGGTGGCCACGCTGGCCAGGGTTGGCCGGGTCCAGACGCCGTCGATGCGGCGGCCCGCGGTGAACACGGTGGCCCGACCGGTGCCGACGTAGACGAATTCGGGAACGTTGGCCCCCGAGGCATCGACCATGCCGGTCGCCACCTCGTTGGCTTCGATGACGACCACGTTGGCCGCGGAAACCTGTCCACCGGAGGCAATGGTATGGGCCCGACCGCCCTGGCGCCGCAGCCACTGGCCACCGTCCCACGACCACGAAACGCTGTTGGCCCGGAAGGCGACGTTGATGGTCGAGGCCGCGCTACCGGTTGCTGATACGTCGGTGTCCGCAGCCCGGAAAGCGAACTGGGGAGGCGGAGGCCCACCGGCGGCCGAGGCCCAGTGAGGGGCGGTGTCGGTGTAGAGGTTCGACGGCGCCTTGCGGGAGCGGTTGCGCCAGTAGCCCGACGAGGTGGCGGCACTGTGGTTCTGGATCTCGCTCTGGCGGCGAATCAGGGTGTCGGTGACGTCGTTGGCGCCGGAGTACATCAACAGCGGTGACCCGAGTCCGACCATCACCCCGATGTCGGTGGTGCGGCCCGACCGCACCGGGCCGACCTCGGTGGTCTGGCTGTGGAAGATGGCGGCGAATCGGGTGATGCCGCCCTCAACCTCCTCCTCAACCACGATGTCGGCCTTGTTCAGCCCCGTCTGGGGTCGGGCGGCGGACCCGTTGTCGATCTTGACCACCGCCGCGGGGCGGTTCGGTACCTCACCCAGCGTCCCGGTCAGCGGCATGGCTCCGGCCACAACGGCGGGTGGGTCGACCACGGGGGCGGCCACCACGTCGTGGGGCCCCAGCGTGCCGACGATGCCCCGGTAGATGGCGGCAACGTCTCCCCCGCCACCACCCCCAACGGTGGTCACCGGGGTGGCACTGCCTCCGCCTGCGGGGGCCGTAGGCTGGGCCGTGGTCGGTGTTTCGGCCGCGTCGGCGGCACCGTTATCGCCGGTGATGGCATCAAAGGCATCGGGGCCGGTGGCGGCAAAGGCCAACTCGTCGACGCCCGGGTTGTGGACCGATTTCGACCTCTTGAGTGTCGTTGTTGTTCCGGCCCGCTTCGACAGGACCTTGGCGGCGTCGCCTTCGGCTCCGACCGCCTGGACATCGTCATTGGTCAGCGCGGCCTCTGTCGATTCCGTGCCCGAGCAAGCAGCAACAGCAAAGCTCAGGGCAACGGCAATGGCGAGAGAGCGACGGATCATCATGGGCGGACAGTCTGGTTGGGGGGACAGTCTGGTATAGCGGCTCACCCCCTGCTATCGGCCTGAGCACGCCCAGAACCAAGCCGCCCCGGGAATTCGACCCAGCAAATCTCGGGGCAGGCAGCCCGTGGTCAACACGCCTCGGTCTCCGCCTGGTCGACGAGGCGGAGCCCCGGGGGCGGGGCGGCTTCGTCGTGCTCGGTGCGAGGCAGCTCTGCCACCAGTTCGGTGAGGTGACCGGGGAAGACGTGTTCCGAAACCAGGATGGGCCGGGCCTGGGCCGAATGGGTGGTCCGCCGCACCACCAACACCGCAGCGGCCGCCGGGATGGCCAGCAGCTCGGCGTCGTCGGAGGTGACAATCTGTGCCCCGATCGTCTGGGTGGCGCCGACCGGGCGCTCATCGACCAACTCCAGGAAACTCGCCCGCTCAACGTCGACCTTTGACAGCGGCGCCGCCAGATCCTCGCGGCACCACACCGTGACCCGGGCGAAGGGCTCACCGTCGGCCAGGCTGAGACGCCGCACCTCCAGCACCCGCTCCCCCAGCAGCGGACGGGCCGCGGCCGGAGCGTCGACAAAACGGAAGTCGAGCACCCGACGTTCCGACGTGCGCCCCGAGGCGGCCAGCTGCTGCTCAATGGTCACCAGTCCAGCCAGGGCCTGGGGTAACGCCTCGGCCGCCACCAACCAACCAAAGCCCTGCCGGGACTCGACCAGACCCTCCGAGCGCAGAACCTCGAGCGCCTTACGTATGGTCACCCGGCTGGCGTCGTGCTCGTGGCCGAGTGCGGCCTCGCTGGGCAGCACCTGGCCCGATGGGTACACCCCCGAGACGATGCGGCGCCGTAGATCATCGGCGATTTGGTGATAGCGAATCCGTCCCACTTGTATCAAGGTTGTACCACAGATGGGTCGGAGGAGCTACCCGCACGTTGTGCCGTCGGCGCCCCGCGAGCAATCGGGTCGATACCCGGGACAACGGAGGCGGGCTCAGCCGGCGTACTCAATACTCGGGGCGTCGACCACCACTCCCCGCCCCGGACGGCCAACGGCCCGAGTGCCGGTAAAGGTGAGCGTCTCCGTCTCATTTTGAGCGGTGAAGGTCATGGTCTGCTCGTTGAAACCACTCTTGTAGGAGTTGGGCGAACTCCAACTGTAGCTATCGCTCCCGACCGTGACCTTGGCCGAGGTAGCCCCGGTGTCAGCCGGGTGTCGTGCGCTGTTGAACGTCATCGTGTAGGTCTTTCCCGGGATGAGGCCGCTGAGGGAGGTACGAACCGAGCCCGAGCCAGTCAACATCATGACCTGCCCATCGGCGCCAGTGTGCTGAGGACCGATGATCGCAATCTGGGAGTCGACGATCCATGAGCCCCAACTCCGGCCGGGGCCGACCCTGGTATGCCCCCTGCCCGGCAAGTTGCCCTCCACGCTCAGCTCCGGCGGGCCCGTACTGGCGGCGACCCCACCCAGCAGGGCCGAGCGGACGCCCGATCCGAACGCCGAGACACCACTGACCGCGGCGATGCCGATGACCGCGAGCAGCATCGCGAGACTGATGAGCGTGGCTCCGCGCTCCTCCGAGGAATCGCAACGCGGCGCCACTACCAAATCGTTCCCCATACCCAGGGGTCGGCCGAGACCGGACAAGACTTGCGGAGGTTGGGCCCGAAGCCGGAAGTCGGCAATCATCAACGATTGACGATAGCGAATCCGTCCCACTTGTATTAAAGTTGTATCACAGCCGGGCAGGAGCGGTTAGATGCGAGCCATCCTGCGTGGAGAGGTATCGTCGAGCGCGTTCGCCGACGATTTGAACCCAATACTGAGGAGTAAGCCATGGCCGTAGGCCCGGAAACCCCAATCGAGCTCATCGAGGGCGTCTACGCCACCCTGGACGAACGAGTCGGCGCCGTCAGAACCAGGCTGGGCCGCCCCCTGACCTTGGCCGAGAAGATCCTGGCCAACCACCTCGACCAAGCGGACGCCGAGATCGAGCGCAGCGTCAGCTACGTCGACTTCCGCCCCGACCGGGTGGCCATGCAGGACGCAACGGCCCAGATGGCGTGGCTCCAGTTCATCACCGCCGGCCTGGATGAGGTGGCGGTGCCGACCACAACCCACAGCGATCACCTGATTCAGGCCAAGATCGAGGCCAACACCGATCTGGCCACCGCCCTGATCACCAACGAAGAGGTCTACAACTTCCTGGAGTCGGTATCGGCCCGCTACGGGGCGGGCTTTTGGAAGCCGGGCAGCGGCATCATCCACCAGGTGGTGCTCGAAAACTACGCCTTCCCCGGGGGCATGATGATCGGCACCGACAGCCACACCCCCAACGCCGGAGGCCTGGGCATGATCGCCATCGGTGTCGGCGGGGCCGACGCCGTTGATGTCATGACCGGATTCCCCTGGAACGTGCGCTGGCCCAAGATGATCGGTGTCCACCTCACCGGCGAGCTGAGCGGCTGGGCCGCCCCCAAGGACGTCATCCTCAAGGTGGCCGACATCTTGACCGTGGAAGGCGGAACGGGAGCCATCGTGGAGTACTTCGGCCCCGGAGCCAACACCATCAGCGCCACCGGCAAGGGCACCATCTGCAACATGGGGGCCGAGATCGGCGCCACCACCTCCCTGTTCGGCTACGACGACGCCATCGGCCGCTACCTCAAGAGCACCGGCCGCGAGGCCACCGCCGACGCCGCCCAGGCCGTGGCCCACCATCTGCGCTCCGACGACGAGGTCCTGGCCAACCCGGCCCAGTACTACGACCGGGTGGTCGAGATCGACCTGTCGACCCTGCGGCCCCATATCAACGGGCCCTACACTCCTGATCTGGCCCGCGAGGTTTCCGCCCTCGGCGCCGAGGCGACCGAGGCCGGCTGGCCAACTGAGATCAGCGCCGCCCTTATCGGTAGTTGCACCAACTCCTCCTACGAGGACATCACCCGGGCGGCGTCGATCGCTCGCCAGGCCGCGGCCGAGGGGCTCAAGGTCAAGACCAAGCTCATGATCACCCCTGGCTCGGAGCAGGTGCGGGCCACCATCACCCGCGATGGCCTGCTGGCCGACTTCGAAGCGCTGGGCGCCACCGTGCTGGCCAACGCCTGCGGTCCCTGCATCGGCCAGTGGGACCGGAGCGCCGATCACCAGATGGGCGATCCCAACACCATCGTCACCTCTTACAACCGCAACTTCCCCAAGCGCAACGACGGCGACGCCGCAACCCTGAACTTCGTCACCTCCCCCGAGACCGTCATGGCGCTGGCTCTGGCCGGAACCGTCGACTTCGACCCCCTCAGCGACACCCTGACCACCGACGACGGGCGGGAGGTTCGCCTTGAGGTTCCGGTTGGTGTAGAGCTACCGGCCAAAGGCTTTGACGAGGGTGAGAGCGGTTTCATCGCTCCCCCCGCCGACGGCTCAGACATCGAGGTCAAGGTGTCCCCCACCTCTGACCGGCTACAACTACTGGAGCCGTTCGCGGCCTGGGACGGCAAGGACTTCGAGGACCTGCCGGTGCTGGTCAAGGCCCACGGCAAGTTCACAACCGACCACATCTCCATGGCCGGTCCCTGGCTCAAGTACCGGGGTCACCTGGAGAACATCTCGGGCAACCTCTACCTGGGGGCGGTCAGCGCCTACAACGAGAACATCGTGGGCCAGGGCAAGAACCTGCTGACGGGCGAGCGTCAGAGCTTCCCCGACCTGGCCAAGGCGTACCACGAGGCTGGTCAGCCGTGGGCCGTGGTCGGCGACGAGAACATGGGCGAGGGCTCGTCCCGTGAGCACGCCGCCATGGAGCCCCGGTTCCGCGGCGCCCAGTTGATCCTGGCCCGCTCGTTCGCCCGCATCCACGAGACCAACCTGAAGAAGCAGGGCGTCATCCCTCTGACCTTCGCCGACCCGGCCGACTACGACCGCATCGGGGAGGACGATCGGCTCGGCACCTCGGGTCTGGCCGATCTGGCTCCCGGCTC
>Ga0316192_10001135_pt1 | contig 19636 bp, 15 predicted proteins | sample MerIslwburrow_MG_FD_204931 | JGI IMG/M metagenome (GOLD analysis project Ga0316192, IMG submission 204931) | Coastal sediment microbial communities from Maine, United States - Merrow Island worm burrow | ecosystem: Environmental > Aquatic > Marine > Coastal > Sediment | place: USA: Maine...
AAGACAAGCGATCGTCAAATACAGTTGCCAGCCGAACGGTATCGGCGCGACCGAAAGCCAGCCCGCGGCAGCGGCTCAACTCTGCCCGTCAGCAACTACAGCGGGGTTCGCCGAATCTGTCCAACCTCGTGCGTGCCACACCCAAACGCGGCGAAAACGGCAAGACGATTGGCTATACACTCTCTCCGGGGCGTGACCCTGACCTGTTTGCACAGGTGGGATTGCAAGAGGGTGATGTTGCCATCCAGATCAACGATATCAAGCTTGATAATCCGACCAACAGTGCGCGTGCCCTGAAGAGCATGCAGAGTGGTGAATCAGTAAGCGTGACAGTAATGCGCAATGATCAGGAAGAAGTCCTGAGCCTGGAGTGGCCAGAATAAACAAACTGACTCATTAATGAACAAGCGGTTTTACCGATACATTTACAATCAGCTGACCAGCAGGACTGACACCTTGCCTTTGAGACAATATTATGAAAATTGCCTTTAACATCAAATTATTGCTGCTCATGTGGCTGGTTGTTTGCCTGCCGGTACAGGCCGAGACCGTGACGCTGAACCTGAAAGATGCTGATATCAGTGCATTGATCAGCACGGTGTCGGAAGTCACCGACAGAAACTTTATTGTCGATCCACGCGTTAAGGGCAAGGTGACGGTGATTTCGTCCCGGCCGATGGATAGTGAGGAGGTCTACCAGGTGTTCCTGTCGATTCTGAAGGTGCACGGATTCGCGGCCGTGCCCAGTGGCGAGGTCATCAAGATTGTTCCGGATGTCAACGCCAAGCAGGATGGAATTCCGACGGCGAGTGACAGTGCGCCCGGCAGGGGCGACCAGATGGTGACGCGTGTCGTCCAGGTGGATAACGTGGCTGCCGCCCAGCTGGTGCCTATCCTGCGGCCACTGGTACCGCAACAGGGACATCTGGCCGCCTACCCGGCAACCAATGTGCTGATTATTTCTGACCGTGCCAGTAATGTAGAACGCCTGTTGACGATTATTCGCCGCATTGACCAGGTCAGTGACAGTGAAATCGAGATCATTACCCTGCAGCATGCTTCCGCGACCGAGGTCGTGCGCGTGCTGAACAGTCTGAATCGTGCCGCACCGGCTGCTGGAAAGGCGCCCGTTGCTGCTTCCAGCCAGGTGCTGGTTGCTGACGAACGCACCAACAGCGTGTTGCTGGGTGGTGACCGCAGTTCCCGCCTGCGCATGCGTGCCATTATTTCACACCTCGATACACCTCTGGATGCGGGCGGTAATACCGATGTGGTGTATCTGCATTATGCCGAGGCAGCCGAGATCGTCGATACCCTGATGGGTGTCGGCAAGATCGAGGAACAGGAAACACAGCAGGGCAAGGGGAAGGCAACGGGTTCGTCGCGTGGCACCTTTGATATACAGGCGGACGAGTCCACCAATGCGCTGGTGATCACGGCGCCACCGGATATCATGCGTACCCTGAAGCGCGTTATCGGCCAGCTCGATATCCGGCGTGCGCAGGTGCTGGTGGAGGCAATCATCGCGGAAGTCGGTGAAGACACGGCGCGAGACCTCGGTGTGCAGTGGATATTTGCCGGTGATACCAGTAACAATCGCGGTCCGGTCGGCTTGATCAATTATTCCAACTCCGGCAGCCCGATTGCCGATGTGGCCAATGCAGCCATCGCTGCCAAAAGTGGTGGAACTGTGCCGACATTGCTGGATGGTGCGCTGGTCGGATTTGGCCGATTTGGCAGTAACAGTTTCAACTACGCGGCAGTGTTGAATGCGCTGGCCTCGGATACCAATTCCAATATCCTGTCAACACCGACACTGGTGACGCTCGATAATGAGGAGGCGGAAATTGTGATTGGTGAAAATGTACCCTTTGTGACGGGTTCGTTTACCAGTACCGGGGCGGGGGACAGCGCCACCAACCCTTTTCAGACGATTCAGCGTGAGGATGTTGGTCTGACGCTGAAGATCAAACCGCAGATCAACGAAGGCGATGCCATGCGGCTGGATATCGAACAGGAGGTTTCCAGCATTGCCGACAGTGTGGCGGGTGCCTCCGACATTGTCACCAACAAGCGCTCCATCAAGACCAATGTAATGGTGGATGACGGACAGGTTGTCGTGCTGGGTGGCCTGATCGAGGAAGTCGTAAACGAGAGTGTTCAGAAGGTACCGTTGCTGGGCGATGTCCCGTTCCTTGGCGCGTTGTTCAGGTCGAAGACGTCGGACGTCAGAAAGACCAACCTGATGGTGTTTATTCACCCGGTTATCCTGCGCAATGCGGAAACCATGAACAATTACACCAACGCCAAGTACAATGATCTCCGTGTACTGCAAATGCAGCAGAATAATGATGGCGTCAATATGCTGCCTGGCAAGCAGCAACCGGTGCTGCCGAATATAAAGGATTACACCATTATGCCGGGGCCCGACACCATCCCGATGTCACCGGAGGTTAAAGAACTCCCGGTTACGTCAAGCGATACTGTGTCGCCGGTTGCCGATTCAGATCCGTACCCGGACCCGACACTCGAGTAACTCAGCCGTATGAATGAAAGTTCACTTCTGGATGACGAGGACCTGATTGCCATGGATGCGGCCGGTCCACTTCGTCCGCCCTTTATGTTCGCCAAGCGACACGGTGTGCTGGTTGCCGGTGAAGAGGATGGCAAGGTACTCGTGATGCACACCGCGAAAATCGAACCCGTGGCCATCGTTGAACTGCGTCGTCTCATGGGGCGACCGCTGAAGCTGAAGCTTGTTGACGAGGAGCAGTTCAACAGCCTGCTGGCGGTCACCTACGAGCAGGATTCCAATGAAGCCATGTTAATGATGGGTGACCTGGGCGAGGGCATGGACCTGATGCATATCGCCGAACATCTACCCGAGCCGGAAGACTTGCTGGAGAGCGAAGATGACGCACCCATTATCCGTCTCATCAACGCACTGCTCACCGAGGCGGTGAAAGAGAATGCCTCGGATATCCATATTGAACCGTTTGAAAACAGGCTGGTGGTGCGGTTCCGCTGTGACGGTGTGCTGCGCGAGGTGCTTGAACCACAGCGGGTGCTGGCACCCTTGCTGGTGTCGCGTATCAAGGTAATGGCGCGTCTGGATATTGCCGAGAAACGCCTGCCACAGGATGGTCGCATCTCCCTGCGGGTCGCTGGACGGGCCGTCGATATTCGTGTCTCGACCTTGCCATCGGGTAATGGTGAGCGCGTGGTTTTACGCCTGCTGGACAAACAGGCCGGTCGTCTGGATCTCGAAAGCCTCGGCATGGCAAGCAGGGATCGCGACGATATCGACGAACTGATCAACAAGCCGCATGGCATTATCCTGGTCACAGGCCCGACCGGTTCCGGTAAAACCACCACGCTGTACGCTGCCCTGCAGCGTCTTAACAGCAAACGCAGCAATATCATGACGGTCGAGGACCCTATCGAGTATTACCTTGACGGCATCGGCCAGACGCAGGTCAATACCAAGGTGGCACTCAGTTTTGCACGTGGCTTGCGGGCCATTTTGCGCCAGGACCCGGACGTGGTCATGGTCGGCGAGATCCGTGATCTTGAAACCGCCGAAATCGCCGTGCAGGCCAGTCTGACCGGGCACCTGGTGTTTTCCACGTTGCATACCAACAGTGCTGTCGGTGCGGTGACACGTCTGCGCGATATGGGTGTGGAGCCGTTCCTGTTATCGTCAAGTCTTATCGGTGTGCTGGCACAACGCCTGGTGCGGGTACTGTGTGACGCCTGCAAGGAGCCTTATACGGCCGGTATGGCAGATTGCCGTGCGCTTGGTGTTGCGGAACATAATCCGCCCACACTGTACCGTCCGCGGGGCTGTCCGGCCTGTAATCAACTCGGTTACCGGGGACGAACCGGTATCTACGAACTGGTCACAGTGAATGACACCATGCGCTCGATGATTCATGACGGTGAAGGCGAAATTGCCATGGAGCGGCTGGCACGCGAGCATTCGCCGAGTATCCGACAGGATGGCTGGCGCAAGGTGATGGAAGGTTTGACCTCGGTAGAAGAAGTCATGCGTGTCACGCAGAGCGACTAAGTCTTTCGTTCTGTATGATTTCACCCGCTTTTATTGACCTGGCGATGCGCTTCTAAATGGGTGCCTTCGAATACACCGCGCTGGACAAGAGCGGGCGTGAAAAGAAAGGTGTTATTGAGGGTGATGCGCCGCGACAGGTGCGTCAGCAATTACGCGATCAGGGGCTCGTGCCCCTGGATGTGGAGGAAGTTGCACAACGCGAAACGCTCGGTCAAAAGCGTTCCACCCTGTTCAAGCGAGGCATCAGTGCAACCGACCTTGCACTGATCACCCGGCAGCTGGCAACGCTGGTGCGTGCTGCGTTGCCGCTTGAAGAATGCCTGCGTGCGGTTGCCCAGCAGACTGACCGGCCACGTTTGCAGAGTATGCTGCTTGCAGTGCGTTCACGCGTCATGGAAGGCCACACACTGGCGTCCGGCCTCAGTGATTTCAAGCATATCTTTCCCGAACTCTATCGCACCACGGTCGAGGCCGGAGAGCAGTCCGGTCATCTGGAGCGTGTACTGGAGCGGCTTGCGGATTACACCGAGAACCGGCAGCAGATGCGGCAGAAAATCCAGTTGGCCGTGTTTTACCCGGCGATGCTGACGATTGTCGCCATTCTGGTTGTCGGTGGTTTGATGACCTACGTCGTTCCCCAGGTTGTTCAGGTGTTCGACAATATCGGGCAGACCTTGCCGCCGCTAACGGTTGGTCTGATTGCAGTCAGTGATTTCCTGCGTGAACACGGCGTACTTATGCTGGTCTTGTTGCTGTTGACCGGTGTTGCATTTACCTACCTGCTTCGTGTTGAGGATAACCGCCGGCGTTTTCACCGTATGAAATTATCCCTGCCGCTGATCGGTAAACTGGAGCAGGGATTGAATACCGGTCGTTTTGCACGGACCTTCAGCATATTAACGGCCAGCGGCGTATCGGTGCTGGAGGCCATGCGCATCTCGGCACAGGTGATGTCCAATATCCCCATGCGGGAGGCTGTCGGGGAAGCGGCAGCACGCGTGCGTGAAGGGGCGGGCATTGCCGCCTCGCTTGAGAGGAGCGGTTTTTTTCCGCCGATGACGGTTCACCTGATTGCCAGCGGTGAGGCCAGTGGCAAGCTTGAAGAGATGCTGGAACGTGCGGCCATTAATCAGGAACGGGAGATTGAAACCATGATTGCGGCCGTGCTTGGCCTGTTCGAACCGTTGCTGATTCTGGTGATGGGTGCTCTGGTGCTGATTATTGTGCTTGCGATCCTGTTGCCGATCTTTGATTTGAACCAGCTGGTGCAGTAGTGCGGGTTGAGTTGCTGGTGATGGCTAAGAGCCGAGCGGTGCAGAGTCGCTTGATGTGTCTCTTGCTAACCCGGGATCCGGGTAGCACCTGCCAATGATGTCTTAATATCCGTTTGAGGCCATATCGACGCTGCCGGGAAGAACGGCAATCCGTTCAACACCAGTTTCTATACGTCCATCTGGATAGAGATCCAGCCAGCGGTAACCCGGGTTTGCTGTATCGACGGCAAAGTCATCGCTTCCGGGTAGAAACTGTATACAGGTGGAGGGTGATGACATCAGCCTTATGCCTTTATACATGCCGTCATATTCCTGATGTACATGTCCCCAGAGGATGCCGCGTATCTGCGGGTGGCGGTCAACGATCGTAAAAAATGCTTCCGCATTGTCCACTGCCATGGTATCCAGCCAGCGACTACCCATTGGAATCGGTTGATGGTGCAGGCACACGAGCGTGTGGCTATCGGGGTCAGATTGCAGCTGTGTTTCCAGCATCTCCAGCGTTTCAGAGGTCAGGTGCGCACCTTCGCTGTCGGCTATGGTTGAATCGAGAAAAATGAAATGCCAGTTGCCGTAATGCGCGTCTTCCGTGTATTTGATTCTGCCGTTGCCCAGCGTGCGTTGCAGCGTCCGGGCTTCATCATGATTGCCGGGGAGACAATAGACCGGCAGGCCAAAGTTTTCCAGATGCGAGAATATGCGACGATAGGCTGCGGGGGTGCCGTCGTGGACCAGGTCGCCGGTGGCAAGAATCAGGTCGGCAGGCAGATGGTGAGCGCGTACTTCTTCAGTGATGGCAATCAATGATTGTTCGGTATTCAGTCCCAGCAGGCAACCGCTGCTGTCAGCGAACAGATGGGTATCGGTAATTTGCAGTACCTTTATTACGCGTCCCGATTTCGGATGTTTTGAGATGCTTGTCATGAAATGTCACTCGCTACCGTGAATACATCAGCGCCCGGACTGTGTATTTTCTAACTCTATAGTAGGCACATTAATGCCAGTCTGTTTCGATAATACAGATTCTGAGGCCACAGTAAATTGCATATTCACAAAAAAGTACCTGATTGCCATATCCGTTAAGGTGTTGGTCCTGAAGGATATTCTTTATGAGTACATACTATCGGTTGTACCCGAATATCCTGAAGTTATGAGAGGCCTGTGTGAAGAAACCCTGCAGGATTTCCGTCGGCCATGCATTCCACGACGCGGCAGGGCCAGTACATGGCGCTGTTGTTCCGCGCCCGGAGGGAAGGGTGTTAGTGGGGCAGCAGCTTGTAAAATACCTTGGAATTGCGCTGATAGTTATACAGCGCCTTCTTTTGGCCGGGCAGATCTGAACTGTCGCCGCTGACAAAACCGCGTTCCCTGAACCAGTGGGCGGTGCGCGTGGTAAGAACCACAAGCTTTTTGATGCCGGCCTGGCGGGCCCGGGCTTCTATCGCGTTCAGCAGAGCCTCACCGCGACCTGCGTTGTGATAGTCCCTGTGCACGGCGAGACAGGCAAGCTCGGCAAGTGCCTGCTTGTTACAGGGATAGAGGGCGGCACACGCAATGATGCTGCCGTCACGTTCTGTAACGAAGAAATGGCCAATTTCCATCTCCAGCAGTTCGCGTGAACGTTTCACCAGGATGCCCTGGTCCTCCAGTGGCTTGATCAGTTCCAGTATGCCACCCACATCATCGATGGTTGCCTCGCGCAGGTCTTCGTAGGCTTCAGCAGTAATCATGGTGCCGTAGCCATCGCGGGTGAACAGTTCCAGCAGCAGCGCGCCATTGTGTGATCGATCCAGGAGGTGCACCCGACGTACACCATGGTGACAGGCCTGGATCGCATGTTGCAGGTGCCGCCGGGTGGAATCCGCCAGCCGTCGTTTTGAGGCAAGCAGCGTGCTCGCCTCGTTCAATGTCAGCTGTGTAAGCAGACGGCGCCGGCTGTCCCTGAGTGTGTCGCCTTCTGTCATCAGGATCAGCTTGTCGGCCTGCAGTTCGCTGGCGACAGCCGTTGCGATCTCCTCGGCACTGAGATTAAAGACCTCGCCGGTCGGAGAATACCCGAGTGGTGACAGCAGCACGATGCGCTGGTCAGCCAGGTGTTGCCGGATGGCGGGAGCATCGACACGCCGTACTTCGCCAGTGTGGCAGTAATCGATACCGTCACGTACCCCCAGAGGTCGCGCGGTGACAAAATTTCCCGAGGTGATACCGAGGCGGGCGCCCGACATGGGTGTGTTGGCCAGTCCCATGGAGAACAGTGCCTCGATCTCGACACGCACGGTGCCTGCTGCTTCCTTCACACAGGTGAGTGCAGCATCATCCGTAATCCGCAGTCCATTGGCATACTCAAAGCTGCTGCCAATCGCCTTGAGTCTTTTTTCGATCTGCGGGCGCGCCCCGTGCACCAGTACCAGTTTGATGCCAAGGCTGTGCAATAGTGCAATATCATGTACCAGGTCGGCAAACGGCTCGTCGTCGACAGCTTCGCCGCCAAAAGCGAGCACAAAAGTGCGGCCACGGTGCGCGTGGATATACGGCGCCGAGTGCCGGAAACCGTCGATAAACTGCTTGTCAGTGTCTTTCTTTGGCATGGTATACGTTTATAACAAGGGACCTGCCTTGACACAAACCGTATTCACCAGTTGTTTCAGAATGTCGATCGTGGGAGTGAGGCGTTCCAGTGCCAGGTACTCATCCGGTTGATGCGCCTGGTCGATATCGCCTGGCCCCATGACAACTGTTTCCATGCCGAGCTGGTTCAGGTAAGGGGCCTCTGTTGCAAAGGCCGCGGCTTCCGCTGCATGGCCGGTGAGCTTCTCAGTCAGTTTTACGATGGCTGCATCTGCCGGTGTTGCCATGCCTGGCACCCCTTCAGACAAGCTCTCAAAGTGTGTCTTTATACCGGTATCCCGCAGGCTTTCCAGAATTCTATGCTGCAATTCGCCACGCAGTTGCTGTGCGTCCATGCCCGGTAACGGGCGCAAGTCGATATGTAACTCACATTCAGGACAAATACGGTTGGGATTGTCACCACCGTGTATATGGCCGAGATTGAGCGTCGGCACCGGCACGGCAAACAACGGATCACGAAAGTTGCTCTGCAGTTCATTGCGCCATGACAGAAGTGTGTCAATGACCGTGTGCATGGCCTCCAGTGCGCTGTTACCCAGTGACGGGTCACTGGAATGGCCGGAGCGACCTTGCAGCTGGATGGATTCCATCAGTATCCCCTTGTGCATGCGCACCGGCCGCAAGCCGGTGGGCTCACCGATCACGGCATAACGCGCACGCGGTCGTGCGTGTTCGACTAGCGCTCGGGCACCTGTCATGGACGTCTCTTCATCGGCCGTCGCCAGCAGGATGAGTGGTTCTTGCAGCCTGTCTGCCTGAAATTCACGGCTGGCCTCGAGTGCGAGCGCCAGAAAGGACTTCATGTCCGAGGTGCCGAGACCATAGAGACGTGAATCGGCCTCGGTCAGGCAGAAGGGGTCATGTGTCCATTTACCCTCGTCATAGGGAACGGTATCCGTGTGTCCGGACAGCACCAGACCACCCGTCCCGCTGCCGAGTGTCGCGATCAGGTTGGCTTGCCGGGGCGCGCCAGGCAGCGGCATGATTTCGACACGAAAGCCGCTATTGTCGAGCCAGTTGGCCAGCAGCTCGATTACTGCAAAATTTCCCTGGTTCAGGGCCGGCTCGACACTGCTTACCGAAGGTGCGCCGATCAGGTCCCTGATCATGTCCAGGAGCGGAGGAAAATTGTTCATGACTGAAGTCTACTTGATATGGTGCCATTCACCACAGAGGCGAATGCCATATGATGTGTAGAGTATCCTCAACAACAAACCCGATTGGCCACGGAAGCACACGGAATTACACGGAAGAAAAAATATCTTAAAAGAATTATTTCCGTGTTTTTCCGTGTGCTTCCGTGGCAAGTTATTTAAACACAAGTGCCCCTGGTCTCTTCAGGGCGATACCACAACCAGGCGCGGTACCTGGGAATGGATAAAATTGTTTAGTGGTTGTGCTCTGCCATAGCTGTGCCCCTGCATATAGTTGACACCCATCTTGCGCAGTTCGTCAGCCAGTTCATCTGTTTCGACAAGCTCGGCGATTATTTCTTTTCCCAGTAGCTGCCCCAGTTCACTGATTGCCTTGACCATGGCGTGGTCGACAGGGTCCGAAAGAATATCGCGTACGAAGACGCCATCAATCTTGAGAAAGTCAACGGGAAGTTTTTTCAGGTAGGTAAACGAAGACAGTCCGCTGCCGAAGTCATCCAGCGTGAAGCGGAAGCCGCAGCCACGCAATGTCAGCATGAAACCGGTTGCTGATGTGATGTTGGCGATGGCGGCGGTTTCCGTGACTTCGAATATGACCTGACTGGCAGGTGCCCCGGTTTCTTCTCTCATGTCGATAATGAACTTCAGCATTTCCGGGCTGCCAATGGTTTGCGCAGAAATGTTGATCGAGAGCGTGATAACCGTCTCGCTGATGTTGGTGTTTTTCGCAAGCCATCGCAGTGAGTTTTCTATGACCCAGCGATCGATGCTGGTTAACAGGTTGTACTTCTCTGCAGCAGGCAGGAAGGTTCCAGGCGTAATTATGGCGCCGTCATCGTCAATCAGACGAACCAGTATCTCCAGGTGTCGGCCAGTCGCGGGTTTGCTGGCACAGGGTATGACCGGCTGGAAGTAAAGGGCAAACTGGTTGTTTGCAATTGCCCTGTTGAGACGGGCTACCCACTGCATTTCTCCCTGACGTTCCTGCAGACGACGGTCGCCCATGTGAGCAATCTGCACCTGGTGACGACCGGATTCCTTCGCGATGTAACAGGCAGAGTCGGCGGCACTCATGGTGCCGGCAAGATCAGTGGTGCTGTGGTCTATGGGGACGACACCAATGCTGATGCCCAGGGTAAAAACGTTGTCATTCCAGGTAAACTGGAAATTATCAATCGCTGCCAGCAGGGAATTGGCGATCTCGACAGCCTTGTCCAGCGGGCAGTTCTCAAGCAGCATGCCGAACTCGTCGCCACCCAGACGGCTCAATGTGTCGCGGTGCCGAATGGAGCTGAGCAGGAGCTGTGCAAGCTGTTGCAGTAATTCATCTCCGGCGGCATGTCCGCAGGTATCGTTTACGATCTTGAACTGGTCAAGATCCAGATATAGTAGTGCATGAGTTGCTGACTGTGCGCGTGCCTGTGCGATGGTGCGCTCCACTCGATGTTCAAATTCACGCCGGTTTATCAGGCCGGTCAGTGCATCGTGTGATGCCTGGTGGGCGAGTAGCAGGTTCTTCCCGGATACGTGCCGGATCACCATGCGTGCAACAAGGAGTGAGAAAAGCAGTGCTACCCCGGTGAGTATGAACAGCAGGTTACGAGTGCCTGCAATGTGGTTGCTACTGTCGGTGAGCGTCTTTTGTAAATGCTTCTGTTCGAGTCTTACCAGTTCGTCCAGCTTGCCGAGCATCAGCTCTTGCAGCCTGGCGCTTTTTTCCATCTCGGAATCAATCTCCTTGCGCGGTGCATCATTCATCAACAGTACTGCGGCCTTGTCGTTTAAAATATCTGATGCCGTTGTTAATTGTTGCAACTGTGCGTGTATGGCGGATTCTTTCTCGTTCATGCCGAGAGTGACGAGATTCTCCTCTGCGACACGGTATTTTGCTGCCTGCCTGATGAAGCGTTGATGTTCATTGCCGCGGTCAAAAAGGTCTTCCTTGAGCCGCATTGTTTTGAGACTCTCTGAGCGTAGCTGGAGAGCATTGCGCATGTCGTTAGCTGCGGCCGTTTTAAAATGGGTAACTTCGACCAGTCTCCCCATACTGTCGTTGATGGCGTACAGCTGGTTCAGGGAAATCGCTGTCAGGGAGAGTATCAAGGTCAGCACCGCCATAAAGCCGAATGTAACCAGCATGCGGATGTTATCTTTCATCGTTTATTGTTGTCCCTGTCTGTGCGCTATGGTCTTGCATTTTTCGCAACGCAAGCAATGATCCGCCGAGATGGCGTATCAGAAGACACATCGGCATATGTGCGGGATGTCTTGAAGTGGTTCTGCGGTTGAAGCGGGCGATATCACCCGAACGGGAACGTGGCCTGTAGCAGGCTCGTTAGCGGTTCAGAACCATGAACAGGAATTTATCCTGTCTTGCTGGCGACAGGACGGGCCTCAGCGTAAGGTGTGTCAGTGGTTGGCAGAATACGCCAGGTCCATGCCATACGTGCCACAACCACAGCGCAGATTGGAAGGTAGTGCCTCGTGGATACGTTGTGGCGGATCCAGCCTGAGGTTGTTCATGATCCGGATGAAGTCATCGCGGCTTGTATTTTTACCGATACGCGGGTTATGTAGTTTTTCCTCGATTATCGATGAAAACGAATGCCCGCCATAATCGTGCCCCGGATAAACAATGGTGTCATCCGGAAGGGTAAACAGTTTCTGTGTAATGGACTCGTACAGCAAGCCGGCATCGCCGGACTGAAAATCGGTACGGCCGCAATCACGTATCAGTAAGGCGTCACCGGTAAACACGGCCCCCGGAATGAGATAACTCACATCACTGTCAGTATGTCCCGGTGTATACAGGACATGTATCTTGCTGGTGCCCAGTGGAATAAAGTCTCCACCCTTGATTTGCACGTCGGCGCATTTTGCCCGGCTGTTTTCATGAACCATGACAATGGAATTAAACGTCTTTCTGAGTATGCCGGAACCGGTCACATGATCGGCATGAACATGCGTTTCCAGTGTGTAATTCAGCTGCAGACCCAGTTCCCTGATCAGGTTGATGTCCCGGTTGACCTGTTCCTGTACCGGGTCAATCAGAGCGGCCTCGCGGCTCTCCCGCTCCCAAACCAGGTAACTGTAGGTCGAACTCTCGGGGTCGAATAGTTGACGTAATTCCATGCTGTTATCCGTTGCTATTGTGAGTGGATCTGGTCGCTGGTTTTCAGCAAGTCAAGTGAACCAACATTGTGCACAGTGGTGAAGCCGCATGCTTCAAGTAGACGTCTGGCTGTGCCGCTGCGTTGACCGCTGGCGCAGTACAGCAATACCGGTGTTTCCTTATCCAGTTGCTTGAGTGCCCGTTGTATCACCGGAAGGGGTATGTTGACCGAGCCGGGCAGTGCATGTTGCCGGTGTTCTTGCGGGCTGCGTACGTCCACCAGTTGTGCACCTGCCTCGATAAGTTGCCTTGCCTCACTGCATATCAACGTCGGATAAAACATGTCATTCTCCTGATGTCTGCTGACAGCTGCGGTGGTCGAAACACACGGCGCACCTGCATAAATATAAGTAAATCAGAAAATAAGCAATGTCTTATATAATAACACCAATATAGAATTTCGCAAGCTTTTTGAAAGCGGCTGAAAGAGCCATAAGACATTGTATTATATGATTAATAATTATATGCAAGCGCCATTATTCTGACTCATGGACTTGGTTGCGCCTTGAGTCGCTTAGCCGTACGTGGGGCCCGCCTGACAGCTCAGGAATTGTGTGAATTTACCCATAAACGATATTCAGACCGTGCAGGTCCGTCTGTACAATACCGAGCCCACTGATCAATCCCGCAAGGGACACGACTGCCGTCCGGAGACAAACATGAGTCACAAGCTGAACAAGTACAGTGCCCGTATTACGCAACCAAAGTCACAGGGGGCCTCACAGGCGATGCTGCATGGTACCGGGCTGACAGCTGAAGACATGGACAAGGCCCAGGTGGGTATCTCCAGTGTCTGGTACGAGGGCAACACCTGCAACATGCATCTCAATGATCTCGCTGCCAGGGTGCGGGAGGGCGTGGTGACTGCCGGTCTTGTGGGTATGCGCTTCAATACCATTGGTGTCAGTGACGGCATTTCCATGGGGACTGACGGCATGAGTTACTCGTTGCAGTCACGTGACCTGATCGCCGACTCGATCGAAACCGTGATGAGCGCGCAATGGTATGACGCCAATATTTCTTTGCCCGGCTGCGACAAGAATATGCCCGGCTGCCTGATTGCCATGGGCCGCCTCAATCGGCCCTCGTTAATGATCTACGGCGGCACCATCAAGCCGGGGCATTACCATGATCAGACACTCGATATCGTGTCGGCCTTTCAGAGCTACGGTGAGTTTATCGCCGGCAAGATCGATGAAACGACACGCCAGAATATCGTTAACCACGCCTGTCCGGGCGCGGGTGCCTGTGGGGGTATGTACACCGCCAACACCATGGCGTCCGCTATCGAGGCGATGGGTATGTCATTGCCCTACAGTTCATCGACACCTGCGGTGGACCCGGGCAAGCTGGCGGAGTGCCTGAGCGCCGGCGTTGCCATTCGCAACTTGCTTGAGAAAGACATCAAGCCGCGTGACATCATGACACGGGCTGCCTTTGAAAATGCCATGGTCATTATCATGGCCCTGGGTGGTTCAACCAATGCGGTGCTGCATCTGATTGCCATGGCCCGTGCCGTTGACGTGCCGTTGACGATCGATGATTTCCAGGCGGTCAGCGACCGGGTGCCGTTTCTTGCCGATCTCAAGCCGAGCGGCCAATATGTCATGGAAGACCTGCACAATGTTGGCGGTACCCCGGCCGTGATGAAGTACCTGCTGGAGCAGGGTTTGATCAATGGTGAGTGTCTGACCGTAACGGGCAAGACCGTGGCTGACAATCTGCAGGAGCTGCCGGGTCTGTCAGCCGGGCAGGATGTCTTTCATGACATCAATGATCCTATCAAGGCATCCGGTCATATCCAGATCCTCAAGGGCAACCTTGCGCCGGGCGGCTCGGTTGCCAAGATCACCGGTAAGGAGGGGCTGCATTTTTCCGGTCCTGCAAAGGTGTATGACAGCGAGGAAGACATGCTGGCGGCACTGGAAGAAAATCGCATCGACAAGGGCGACGTGGTCGTTATTCGCTATGAGGGTCCGAAGGGTGGCCCGGGTATGCCGGAAATGTTGACGCCCACCTCGGCCATTATGGGTGCCGGCCTTGGCAATGACGTGGCATTGCTGACGGATGGGCGTTTCTCGGGTGGCTCACACGGTTTCATCATCGGACACATTGTGCCGGAAGCACAGGAAGGCGGTCCGCTGGCCCTGATTCAGGACGGCGATGTCATTACCATCGATGCGGACAGCAAGACCCTGTCGGTCGATGTCAGTGACGCCGACATGGAACAGCGCCGCAAGGCGTGGACCATGCCGGCTTACAAGGCGGCGCGCGGTACGCTGTACAAATACATACAGTGTGTCAGGAATGCGTCCGACGGTTGCGTCACAGACGAGTGATCTATTGTTCATTAGCCACGGAAGCACACGGAAAAACACGGAAATATTTCTGTTCAGGGTTTTTTCTTCCGTGCTATTCCGTGTGCTTCCGTGGCAATACTTCTGCCTTTGATCAGCTTGAAGCCTTTAAAACGTGTCCCAGCTGGATTTCTTGCGGAAGCGGATCTTCGGGATGATCAGCCCGATAATGATGCCCAGTAGCACCACCGCCGCGCCGACCATGAACCAGTCGCGGGCGGTACGGTCCTTGAGGCTTTCGTTTTCCTGCTGCACGGTTTGCAACTGACGTTCCAGCGATACCAGCCGGCTTTTCAGGTCCTTGTTTTCTGAATCAATGGCCAGTGCACTGGATGCGGTGCGTTTGATCTCGGCCAGTTCCTGACTGACAGAGCGGCTCTCTCCCTCAAGATCACCCAGGTTGTTCTCCAGTGACTTTTTCTCATCCGTGAGCGCTGCCATGGCCGTGGTCAGTTTGCGGTTTTCCAGCTCCAGTTCAGCCAGGCTCTTTTCGGCGGCGGCGAGCCGTTCACGGGCGGCCCGTCCATTCATGAGGAAGCGTGACAATACCCAGCCTTCCTTGCCATTACTGGCGCGCACCCTGGTGTAACCGGTTTCCTTGTCGGTCTCGAGTACCTGTACCGCTGTGCCGCTGCGCAGCATGCGGGTGATGCCATAGCTGGTGCCTTTGCCGCTACGCATGGTGATTTCCAGCATGTCGCTGACGTAGCGGGTTTCGGCAGCGGCATTGCCGGCAAGAACAAATAAAAGGGATACCAGTAAGTATGCGTTTTTCACTGCTGCTCCAGTTTGTTGCCAACCAGGTGGCGTCAAGGCGTATCTGCCAGATTTTGAGGAGAGTATTCTAGCCGATCAGGATGGCTGGCGGAAACGTGTTGCCACGGTCGCTAGTCTTGAGGTAAATATACAAAAAATCAACAGGCTAATCCGGCGGTTAAGTCGGGAAAAGGGTTAACACGTGAAAATTGATCTCGACAGGGACCACTTGCTGGATGCCCGCCAGGTGTCCTCGCCCAACTGTGATGAGCGCCCGGAGGATTGTGATATATCCCTGATCGTCGTGCACGGTATCAGTTTGCCACCCGGTCAATACGGTGGCCCCGAGATTGACCATTTTTTTACCAATACGCTGGATGCCAGTGCGCATCCCTACTTTGCCGAGGTCGCCGGCATGAAGGTGTCCAGCCACCTGCTGGTACGCCGTGACGGGGAACTGGTCCAGTATGTCCCGTTTCGAAAACGCGCCTGGCATGCGGGTGAATCCTGTTACCTGGGGCGTGCAGCCTGTAATGACTTTTCAATCGGTATTGAGCTGGAAGGCCAGGATGAAGAGCCCTACACCGATGCGCAGTACCAGGTATTGGCTGATGTGCTCAAGGTCCTGATTGACACCTATCCCGGCCTGTCGGCAAACAGCCTTGCAGGTCATTGTGATATCTCCCCGCAGCGCAAGACCGACCCGGGGCCGGCGTTTGACTGGGATAGGTTACGGCAGCAGCTGGCCGTGAGCTGAACCGTTATAGCAGCTGTAATTCGTTCTTGCAGGTGTATCTGCCTGGTGCAGGAGCGGATCGCATTCGCGAATTGCTCAGGCGCATGGATTCGCGCTTGCGCAGCGCTCCTGCAGTGTTGTTTGAATAGAAGCGGTAACTGACGCAAAGGGTCAAATGAATAACGAAAACTTAAGGATGGGCATCGACCTCGGTGGTACAAAGATCGAGGGGATTGTGCTGGACGCGGACGGCGTCCAGCTGGGCCGGCAACGCGTTGCAACGCCGCAGGGTGATTACGCGGCGACGCTGGATGCGGTGGTTGCACTGGTGTCGAGTCTGGAGTCCGCGGTGGGCCAACCATGCTCAGTGGGAATCGGCATGCCAGGTTCGCTATCCCGTGCAACCGGCCTGGTGAAGAATTCGAACTCAGTCTGTCTCAACAGGCAGCCGCTGCACCGCGAGCTTGAAGTGCGGCTGGATCGGCCGTTGCTCTTTGCCAATGATGCCGACTGTTTTGCCCTGTCCGAGGCCAGCGACGGGGCGGGTCGGGATGCAGCGACGGTGTTCGGCGTGATTGTTGGAACCGGTACGGGGGGCGGCATCGTTGTCAACAAACAGCTGCTCTCCGGGCCCAATGGCATAGCAGGTGAATGGGGACACAATCCGTTGCCGTGGCCACGAGAGGAGGAATTGCCCGGCCCGGACTGCTACTGCGGACTGCAGGGATGCATCGAAACCTGGTTATCCGGTCCCGGTCTGGCGCGCGACCACCAGCAACGCTACGGTGCTTCCCTGGATGCAGGAACCATTATCCAGTCAGCCGAACTGGGTGATGAAAAGGCCTGTAGTAGCATGCAACGCTATGCAAACCGGATGGCGCGTGCACTGGCCAGTGTGATTAACGTGCTCGATCCGGACGTGATCGTGCTGGGTGGCGGACTCTCAAACTGCAAACGCCTGTATCACGCAGTAATGTCGCAATGGGATACGTATGTATTTTCCGACCGCGTGGATACCCTGCTGGTGCAGGCACAACATGGAGACGCCAGTGGTGTGCGCGGCGCTGCCTGGCTGTGGCCGCAGCAATAGACGGTTGCGCTACTGCTGTTGCCCGGCATGCTGTTGTGCCGCGATTTCCCTGAGTCGTGGCACAGCCAGTCCGGCGGCATCCGCCTGTTGCAGGGCACGTGCCAGCCGTGCCGGGGCACTGCGGCCCATGCAACCGTGATCGGGATCGCCTGCAAACGCCTTCAGCATGGCGGCAATCAATTCATCCGCCTGGAACTGCTGTCCGGTCAGGGTTTCCTGTACCTGTATCACCTCGCACGCGACCGCTTCCGCGAGTTCGCGGTGATTGGCCCATAGTTCACTTACCGTGCCGCCGGTGACCAGACCGGCACAGTTGGTGGTGACGATGTAGACATTCTTGACGACCAGTTCGAACAGCAGCTCGTCTTCACTGGCAAGGGTCCGTGCCGGAATATCCAGGCTGGCGAGGCTGGTTTGCAGAAGTTCAGCGCCGGGACCAAAAACAGGGGAGGGTATCAGTACCTTGACGTCCTGGCCTTTCTTTTTCTCAAACCAGACGGAGATGACCGTCGGGTTGGTGTAGCCGTATTGCTGCCAGTCACCCGGAAGCAGTTCATTTTGCAGCAGTGCGAGCCGTGCGTGCCATGCCGCCGGCATGTGTTGCAGTACCGCATGCAGATCATTTTCGGCCACGGCCACCAGCACCAGTTCCGGTGAGGGTAGCCGTTGTGCTGTGGCTGCCAGATCGGTATGGCGGGTAACGGGATAGACAGGGTGGCCGGTACGCAGCAGGGCGCGTGCAAAGACGCTGCCCATTTCTCCAATGCCGACAACAATTACGGGTGCTTTCATGGTCAGGGTCCTGCTTGTATCAGTTGGCGTGACGCGGGATTATAGCGTATTCAACAGGTTGATTATCATATTGTCAGCGTAACTATTCAGCACACTACAGAGTCACGGAGTCACTGGAAATTTTCATAATAAAATAGTGCGAAAACGACAAAACAGGATCTTGATACATTGGTTTATGCTACTTTTCCAAGACTTATTCACAGAACACACTCTGTGTTCTCTGTGCCTCCGTGGTGAATGGTTACATGTTCTCTTCTGACAGGAAAGTGTTCTATTATTTATCAGGCAGTGTGTCAGGTAAGCCAGTGTTGCTGATTCTGGTACTGCTGTTAGTTCAATGGTCGATGGCCCCCGTGCAGGCCGCCATCATGGTCACTGATGATGCCGGTCGAGAGGTGCAGCTCGAGCGACCGGCACGTCGCATCGTCAGCCTTGCCCCCTACCTCAGCGAATTGTTATACGCCGCCGGTGCCGGCAAGGCCGTGGTCGGTGTCTCTGAATTCAGTGATTACCCCGAGGCCGCCGCCGCCGTGAGCCGTGTCGGTGGCGGTACCGGGCTGGACCTTGAAGCGATCCTTGCCCTGCAACCGGATCTCGTGGTGGCCTGGCAGAGCGGTAACCCGGTAAACCAGGTGGAACGGCTCAGGTCACTGGGTCTGACCGTGTTTTTGTCCGAGCCGCGGCAGCTGCTGGATGTGCCCGATACCCTGTTGCGTCTTGGGCGGCTTGCGGGTACTGAAACGGTCGCGAAGGCAGCCGCTGACAGTTTTACCGGCCGCTATCTGCAGCTTGAAAAACGCTATGCACAGCGCCCGCTGGTTAGTGTCTTTTACCAGATATGGGAGCAACCCCTGATGACGCTCAATGGCGAGCATTTGTTCACTGATGTGCTACGTCTGTGCGGTGGTCGCAATGTGTTTGCTGAGCTGCCAGCGCTGGCACCCCAGGTCGATATCGAGGCGGTACTGGCCGCGGATCCCGAAGTGATTGTTGTCGCGGTCGATGATCGGGATACATCCCTGCTGGCCGCCTGGCAGCGCTGGCCATCTTTATCCGCGGTGCAGAACGGGCGTGTCTACGCCGTCACTCGCGAACGTCTGGTGCGGCATACCCCGAGGATTCTCGAGGGCGCCGAGGAATTGTGCGCAATCCTTGAAGGGGTGCGTAAGTAATAACAATGGCAGGAGCGGCGTCCTCGCCGCTCCTGCGTTATTTGTTGCGCTCGTGTTGCCAGAGGACATCCGGCCTGCCAGCGGCCTTGTTTAAATACCGCGCCATCACAAACAACAGGTCAGACAGGCGATTCAGGAATTTTATCGTGTCCGTGTTCACGGCTTCCGCCCTGGACAGGCTGTGTACACGGCGTTCACTGCGCCGGCAGATGGCCCGTGCGAGGTGGCAGGCCGCGGCGGCGCTGCAACCACCGGGCAGGATAAATTCTTTCAATGGCGGCAGGTCAGCGTTTAATGCATCCAGCTGTTGTTCCAGCACGGTTACCCTGTCTGTACCAATGACGGAGGCTCCCGGGATACACAGTTCGCCACCCATATCGAACAGGGTGTGCTGGATATCTACCAGTGTTGACTGCAGCGACTCGTCCAGCGGGTT
>Ga0316192_10001137_pt1 | contig 19620 bp, 15 predicted proteins | sample MerIslwburrow_MG_FD_204931 | JGI IMG/M metagenome (GOLD analysis project Ga0316192, IMG submission 204931) | Coastal sediment microbial communities from Maine, United States - Merrow Island worm burrow | ecosystem: Environmental > Aquatic > Marine > Coastal > Sediment | place: USA: Maine...
GACATTTCAGGTTGAAAAAACTCGGATAGGCATATGAAACTTCAGGCCATTAAGTTTCTGGTTCGATCATACTGGCCGTCCTCCTATAGCGAATAAACTTTTCATACCAGCAGCGGCGCATGTTTGAGAGCTCACGAGAATTCCGATTCATTACTTGCGTCGCACCGTACTTCCCTTCTTGATGTCCTCTCCTGAAACCAGTTTAGCTTCCAGTCTATCCTCAGTGATGGTCACTATCTCAATTTTACCGATTTTAAGACCCGGTATGAAAAAGCGCTGACCGCCAACCCCTTCCATCGTTCTGCTGCTATCGAAAACTTCCAGAATATCACCGGTCTCAAGACCCACATTGGTCCCCGATGGGATGACATATCGGTCACCGTCAATTTCGGTAATATAACCGTCCCAGGGCTGATCCCTGACGACGTTGCAAATACGGTCGCCGATATCGATCAGCAGCTGGTTCAAAGTCTCATCGAGTTCCGGTAATTGGATCTGTTCAGCGTCCTGATTCACCTGATAATCAAGATCGTCGACTTCGATCCGGCGGTCAACCGTACTGTCAAGGATTTTCGTGGCCGTCCGTGTGTTAAATACTTCCACCCGGATAAATATCTGGACGAGATGCAGCGTGTCCTTGGTCCACAGGATTCCCTGCGAATCCTCGATAACGCGGATGTCTTCCAGGCTGCCGGTAACAATAGCGTTTAACCCGAGCTGCCGACCGAGGATTGCCAGGGCATACCCATCGATAAGACCGGAATTTAATTTTGGCGTTTCCTTTAATTCATTCAGGAGTCCGCCGGCTGCCGGGTTAGATAGAATAATTCCTTGACATTGGCCGTTCAAATATTCAGGCAAACCGCTGTAAAAAATTTCCTGAAAATTTTGGGCCTTTGGCAAGGTATTATTTTCAAATTCCAAAATACCTACCTTCCGTTTTAGATCCTCATCAGACAGGACTATTTTGCGATTAATATCCCGGGTAGCCTGTGTGATCGTTTCGGTTGTTTTTCTCACAACTGTCTGAGAGGTGGCACAACCAATGACGGTAAAAAGAACAGCGAGCAGTATCAATGCACCGGCAAATGAGCGAATATAAACTGGAATATGGTCTGAAGTGTATGGAGTCATCCTAATCTAATAAGAATTTTAAATCGGAATGTCAATTGTTACCTTCGCATATCTGATTGAGATCTGCTCAGCAGCCAGAGTTACGTCATTTAAACGTTTAATTGATTGATTTTACATAAATTATTTGCTTGATGAAAATCATGATAATTCCGGCCACCCATACCAAATCCCAGGCCTAGACCGGATTAACGGCTATGGTCATTGCTGTCTTATGAAATTTTCTGATGCAAATAGTTTGGAATTTATTTCGATGTTCCTCTGATTCAGCCAGCGGAATGCCTTGACACCTGTTCGCATTTTTAGTAACAGTCCAGATTCATTGTAGAAACATACTATAGACCTTACGAATTAGTTTTGTGCATTTTGTAGGAGAATTGTGTTGGGATATTCTCGTTATCGTCAATTCCGGCATATCCGGGTCAAGGGAGCGGCAACATGGCGACTATCGACGAGCAAATACTGAGAACGACCAAGGAAATTGTTGTAAAATTTATTGAAAGCGGCAGAATTTCACCCAGCAGCTTCCATGAAAGCTTCAAGGATATTTTCCGCACCGTGGAAAAGACCACGAAGGGCTCGATGAAATCAATCGCCAAGCCGGATAAGGGAGAATGAGCGACTTCATCGGAACCGGTGTTTTTTAAGTGCGGCTGGTGGATAAGATAAACATTATTCGATGTTCTTGTTTTTAATGCGCTTCGTCCCAGTTGTGCCCATGGGCGATGTTAATTTTAAGCGGCACCTTGAGTTCCCAGACGCCTTCCATGATGTCTTTGACCATCCGGCTGACGACCTTCAATTCATCGGGCGGCACTTCAAAAACCAGTTCATCATGTACTGTTAACAGCATGGCGGATTTTAATTTCTTTTCATTCAAGGCCTGATTTACCTGAATCATGGCCACTTTGATAAGATCGGCGGCACTTCCCTGGATCGGGGTGTTTATGGCGGTCCTTTCGGCAGCCTGGCGAATGATGTGATTGCTGCTGTTTATGTCTGTCAAGATCCGGATGCGCCCGAGAAGGGTGCTCGTTTGCTGTGTACGGCGGGTCTCCTCAACGGCATGATCCATAAATCGCTTTACGCCCCGGTATCTGTCAAAGTACTGATCGATAAAGGTCTGGGCCATTTTACGGCTGATTTCGAGCTGTTTGGAAAGTCCGAAAGCGCTCATGCCGTAGATGATACCGAAATTGATGGCCTTGGCCTGCCTCCTGAGTTCAGCGGTTAATAATTCCGGTGAAACTTGAAACACTTCACAGGCGGTGCGGGTATGGATATCCTCATCTTCCATAAATGCTTTTATCAGAATGTCATCTTCGGAATAATGGGCCAGGATTCGCAATTCGACCTGGGAATAATCAGCGGAAACCAGATACCAGCCCTGGCGCGGTACAAACGCCCTGCGAATTTTACGACCTTCTGCGGTGCGGATGGGAATGTTTTGCAAGTTCGGGTCCGAACTGCTCAAGCGCCCGGTGGCGGCCACGGTCTGATTGTATGAGGTGTGAATCCGTCCTGTCTGAGGGTTGACCAGATCAATCAACGCATCGGTATAGGTTGATTTTAACTTTGCCAGGGTGCGATGTTCCAAAATAAAGGCCGGCAATTCATGGTATTCGGCCAGGGTTGTCAAGACGTTCACATCGGTGGAATAACCGGTCTTTTTTTTGGTCTTTTTTTGAACCGGCAGCTTGAGTTTTTCAAACAATATACGGCCCAGCTGCTGGGATGATTTGATATTGAATGCTTCCCCTGCAAGGCCATATATGCTGCCCTCCAGCGCATCGAGTTGCTTTTTAAATGATTTGGACAATTGATGCAGACGGTTTAAGTCCAGGCCCGTACCCCGCATTTCCATTTGCATTAAAACCGGTACCAAAAGCATTTCCACTGAGGCCATCAGCCCATCCAGTCCAAGTTCCTTGAGTTTAGGCTTAAGAACATTACAGGCCATAAGTGTGATGTCGGCATCCTCACAGGCGTATGGTGTGGCTTTGTCCAGGGCGACCTTGGAAAACGCTACGGCATTTTTTCCTTTGCCGGCGACTTGCTCGTAGGTAATGGTTTTGTGATTCAGAAAATCGAGAGCGATCTGATCCAAATTATGGGCTCGCTTGGATGGGTCCAGCAAATAGGAGGCCAGCATGGTATCAAAGGCCACACCCGCAAGATTGATGCCATGGCGAGCCAGTACCATCCAATCATATTTTATATTTTGACCGATTTTTTCGATGGCCGGATTTTCCAGCACCGGCCTGAGCCGCTTCAACACAGTTTTGAGGTCAAGTTGTGGGGGGGCACCAAGATAATTGTGTGTGCATGGAATATAGAAAGCCTGATGAGGGCGCATCGCAAAGGACAAACCCACCAGAGACGCCAGCATGGGATTGGTTGAGGTTGTTTCCGTATCCACAGCAAACCGTCCGGCGGATTCAAGACGCGAGATCAACGCTTGCAGGTCTTCGTTGTTCATTATCACTTGATAATCTTTGCTGCTGAGATCGGCCTGCTCCGGAAATGCCTGCTGCAATTGTCTGAATTCAAGGTTTTTGAAAAGCTCGCTAAGCTTCTCAGGATCGGGGGCGGTCACTTTGAATTCTGCCGGATTCAATGATACCGGCACCCGGGTGTCGATGGTAACGAGTTGACGGCTCAAAAAGGCCTGATCCTTAAAATTTTCAAGATTTTCACGCTGTTTTTTTTTGGTGATGGTGTCAAGCTTTTCATAGACCCCTTGCATGCTGTGGTAAGTTTTAATCAAGCTAAGTGCCGTCTTCTGACCAATGCCCGGTACTCCCGGGATGTTATCGGCCGTATCACCCGAAAGCCCCTGAACATCGATCATCTGGAGCGGCTCAATCCCAAAGTCTTCCTTAATGGATTGAAGACCAATCGTACGATCTTTCATGGGATCCCAGATAGCGGTTTTGTCGCTGACCAGTTGCATAAAATCTTTGTCCCCGGTGACGATAACAACCGAGTACCCCGCCTTTTCGGCCAGGCGCACTGTGGTCCCGATAAGATCATCCGCTTCGAATCCTGACATTTCTATGATCGGCAGATTGAATGCCGAGGTAACCTCTTTGATATAAGGCAGCTGAACTACCATGTCTTCCGGCATGGGAGGCCGGTTGGCCTTGTATTCTTTATACATATCATGGCGAAAGGTAGGCCCTTTGGCATCAAAAAACATGGCGACATATTGCGGGGAACGGTCTTCCATGAGCTTTATGAGCATGCGGGTAAACCCGAATATCGCATTGGTCGGAAGCCCCCTGGAATTGGTGAGTCCCCGGATGGCATGGTAGGCGCGGTAAATATAGGCGGTACCGTCGATAAGATAGATGGTCTTTTCTTTTTCCATTTGGAGCCCTGTGCGTTGCTTTGGAGATACAGGCCACTCGAGGCGCGCTGAATACCTAATTCGGATAAACCGGGATTAACTAATGACCGGCACTAAACACAATATCCTAATCCGCCTGCGTTGGCTCATCGTGATGAGTTCTTCAGTCCTTCGACTGTGCTCAGGACCGTGAGCCTTTCGACCCATATTGACATGTTTTGCGGTCTGTATTAGAGTTTTCGGAAGATATATCAGTAAAGCAGTGAAACAACAAGATGAAAGACAGGGAATTACGATCTGCCTATCGACGAAAGTATCGTAAGCAGCGCCGGCGAGTTTGTCATTGCTGCGGCGGGGAATTTTCCTTCTGCTGGCACTGCCGGTGTGGGTTCAGTATCTGCCAGGACTGTATGCAAGAAAATATATGGGGCATGTCCTGCAATGCCATCACCTGGCAATGCCCGGACTGTGGAGGGCAGAATGGATTCGGCAACCAATGAGGGTATATGCGTTGCGGGGGGTCAGAAAGCGAAAGCAAAAAGAATCGATAACGACGAATTGTAAGCGTTACTCATTATTCCGTTTCTATCAGCAGTGTCTTCAAAACGTCTTCTTTGCCCACAATCCCCACAAGCTTACCGTCATCGACCACCGGCAATGTATGATAATTTTTTTCGACCATAAGGGCGGCAACTTTTTCAATATCGGTGTCTGGGTTGACGGTCGTCGGGTCCGGCGTCATAGCGTGCTCTACTTTTGTGGCCGCAATTTTCTCAACTTCTTTGTCCAGACGACTCAATAGGGTCAGCGGTATATAACCGTCTAACAGCGTAAAAAGCGAGGGAATCGGGATGCTTTTTTGTTGGGCGATGAGATCGCTTTGACATAGGATTCCCACAACTTCGCCGGTTTTATTGACAACAGGAACTCCGTTGATCCGTTCGGATAAGAGCAGTTTGGCCGCCTGGGCGATCTCAGTTTCGGGGGAAACGGTCTTTACTTCTCTGGTCATGATATCTTTTACTTTAAGCATGATACCACCTTTTTTTCAAAGACGATTTGATCGAAAAAAAATTGCGATATAGACGAGGTAAAGACAGATCCCGAAGCTTTGGGAATAGCGTGCTCCCTGTACTATCTATTCTGATTCGGTCTTTTTTGCCAAAAGTTCCACAACGAGTTTGTCAAGCTCCGGCAGTTCGACTGGTTTTTCCAAAACAATATCCGCATGGGCCTCGGTGGCCAGCGCGCCTGGGTGTTCACCCCAGCCGGTGATGGCAATGACGGGTATTCCCGGATATTTTTTTTTAATGATGGAAATGACACCGACACCGCTGATATAAGGCATCACAAGATCCGTGATGACGAGGTCAAATCCCTCTGCTTCCGTTTCAAACAACTTCAACCCCTCCATGCCGTCCGGTGCAGTATACACGTCATAATTTTTGCTGAAAAAGTGCTGCAGTCCGGCCACGGTTTCGACACTGTCATCAATGACGAGCAGGCGCTTCTTTTTCTCCATATTTTCCTCCCCGTTTAGTTTATTTGTTATTAATCATATCCTGTTAGAGCAGATAGGGCAAGGGTATAAATTGCATCTGCCATCGAAAACCGGGCAATAAATCCAGGATTGGTTTTAATTGCAACCGTTGGGATTTTGCTAAATCGTCGACACCTGCCTTTCTTCTCGCAGAGCCATAGAGATTAAAGCATTTTTGGTTCTTTCTGAGCGTACTTCGATCTATGTGAGAGATGAATTGACAGCGTATAACAACTTGACAATCAACCTGGGAATATTTAAATTAACGTTTTGAGAATATTCTCATAAAGGAGCTGAGATGGTACGACCTCAGAAAGACCGGATGGTAGCGTTTAATCCCGAAATCAGCTACTTCAAACCCCGGGGCATTCCCATGATTGATCTGGAGGAAGTTTGCCTCACGGTCGATCAGCGTGAGGCCATTCGATTGTCTGATCTGCTGGGGATGTCTCACGAAGATGCGGGTCGCCGCATGGGGGTTTCCCGTGCGACCTTCGGCCGGATTATTCAACGGGCCCGAAATGCGGTCGCCGATGCCCTGATTAATGGCAAAGCCATCAACGTTGAAGGCGGTAGCTATCGGATTGTCAATAAGGTGCGATTGTTTCAATGCATCAACTGCAATTTTGAGTGGGAGGAACCTTTCGGCAGCGGCAGACCCAAGCACTGCCCTTCGTGTAAAGAAAATGAACTTTACCGGCTTGGCAAAAAACGCAGGCAAAATAAATAAGCCGGAATATTAACGAAATAAACTAAAAGGAGTAAGATAAATGGTTGGAATTCAGAGTGATATGCCCAAAAATCCGCAACAGATGCAGGCCGAACAGGATACCGCGGTAAATGAGTCTTTAGGAAAAATAAAGAACAAGATACTTGTTATGAGCGGTAAAGGGGGTGTCGGCAAAACCAGCACGTCCGTCAATCTTTCCATTGCGCTGGCAGACAAGGGCTATAATGTAGGGATCATAGATGTTGATCTCCACGGACCGGATGTCCCCCGCATGCTGGGGCTGGAAGGCACACCCCAGGTCAATGAAAATAAAAAACTCAATCCCATCAGCCACTCGGAAACTTTGAAAGCCATTTCAATCGAATCTTTCACACCCAATAAGGATGATGCGATTATCTGGAGGGGACCGTTAAAATTTTCAGCCATCAAGCAGTTTATTGGTGATATCGACTGGGGGAATCTTGATTTTCTAATTATTGATGCGCCTCCGGGTACGGGAGATGAACCATTGACGGTTGCCCAGACCATTTCCGATGCCAAGGCCATCATTGTCACCACACCCCAGGAAGTCGCATTGGCGGATGTCAGAAAATCTATTAATTTTTGCAAGACCGTTAAGATGGAAATTTTTGGATTGATTGAAAATATGAGCGGTTTTTCCTGTCCGCACTGCGGCGAAATGATAGAGCTCTTTGGTACCGGCGGCGGAGAAAAAACTGCCAATCAAATGGGGGTACGTTTTTTGGGAAGAATTCCATTTGATCCCAAGATGGTAGCCTGTGGTGATTCAGGCGTCTGTTATCAGGAGTCCCACAGTGATTCGGCTGTCACCAAGGCATTTACCGATGTTGCGGAAACGATGTCCAAGCTGGTTTAAAGCTGGCTATCCGCCATTTAGTTACGGTTCAACCAGACACGAAGACCTAATAAAAGGAATATGAAATTTAAAATTACCACCCTTGTTGAAAATACAGTCGCGCAAAGTGGCAAAAAACTGATCGGCGAGCACGGTCTTTCGTTTTACATTGAAACCGAAAGCAATAAGATCCTGTTCGACACCGGTCAGAATCTTGCTATTTCAAATAATGCCAAAGTGTTGGGGATCGATCTCAGCCTTATCGATACGGTGATTTTAAGCCATGGGCATTATGACCATGCTGGCGGGTTGAAAAGTCTTCTGGAGTGTAACCGGGATTTTACGCTTTATGCCCATCCGGACGTATTTGATCAAAAGGTAAAAGGCGCTGATGATAATTTTAAATATATCGGGATTCCGGTTGAAAAGAATTTTCTTGAAGAAAAGGGCATAGAAATAAAGCTTGATAGAAACCCCGCACAAATAGCACCCGGTATCATGACAACCGGAGAAATACCGCTGGAAAATGATTTCGAAGGGTTGGAATCTGTCTTTTACATTAAAAAAGAAAATGCAGTTATTGCGGACACCCTGGCCGACGACCTGGCGCTAATACTGGATACGGACAAAGGTTTGACGGTTTTGCTGGGTTGCAGCCACCGGGGGGTGATCAATACCTTAAGTCACGTTGTCAGGCTAACCACTAAAAAGAGTATCAATGCCATACTGGGAGGTCTGCACCTGGGAAAGGCGTCTGACTCGAAATTAAGCAAAATCATGGATCACCTGGGCGGGTTTGGATTGGAGAAGATCGGGGTAGGGCACTGTACCGGAACGCGTGCGTTTGTGGCATTATCCAACGAATTCCCCAACAGGGTTTTTCTCAATACAGTTGGCCATGTTGTGAGTGTTTAGATGGTTAGCCCGATGCTTCTTTAGCTTTGCCATCACCGTCCAGATCACCCTTTCGTTTGGTTAAAAAATAAATGGGGCAAGACGATCGGAATTTACAGTAGATTTTCGGATCACGGCAGTCCAGGCATTCTTCACACATGTAGATATTGTGTTTCATGCACTCATAAATAGTCTCTCTTTCGGGATGATTCACGCAATACCCCAATTAAATTCCCTCCTGTAGCTTTTTTCCCTCCGAATAACCTTTTTCATTCTATCCTCAAAATTATAATTCAGGGTTTCCCTGCTCTAATCGCTCAAGCGCCTTGAAAACGGCATCTCGTTCATCTTCAAGTTCGAAAAGTTGTGCCATAATGGGCGGTTTTACCGAATGCGCAGGAAGCTGTTTTTCAACTGCTTTAATTTTCTCATCCAGTTCCTTCAAGCGTATTTTTAGTGAGTCAATATCATTTTCCATGATCATTTGGCCGCGGTTAAAGAATTCGAATTTAATGCCGATCAAATTATACAGCGTAACTATAATCACCTCCCATAAAATTCATCAACCTTTTTTTGATTCCGTTGATCAACTGATCCAAACGAGATCAAAAGGTTACGGATTTAAAAATCAGCGGCCAGCAGCAGAGGTGGTCCTGGCCCCTTTAAGGGGCCATCCTCTTACCCCCAGCTCTGCTGGTGGTCGCTGATTGGCAAAACCCGCATCGTCATTGCGTTAGATCTGGGAATTGGAATATGAAAAGCCTTTTTTTTCTTGTCTTAATTATTTTGTTGTGTCTGATATGTTTTCCGACCATGGCCGGGAATATCCCCGGAGAAATCATATTTGCCAGTGAAGAGAGATCCAATGCAACCAACAAGGACGGCACCGGTCTATACTGGGATATTTTCCGTGCCGTCTATGGATCCGAGGGAATCAAGACCAAAATTATTACCAAATCCTATAGCAGCTCAGTCAGCCTGGTGAGACAGCACAAAGCGGATGCCGCGGTGGGAATATACCCGCAAACCATTCGTGGAACCGTGTGCTCGAGGTATCCTTTCGTTAAAGATTATGTGTTGGTGTTGTTTAAAAAAAATAAATTCAGCCAGTGGGATGGACCGCAATCGCTCAAAAATAAAAAAGTCGCCTGGATAAAAGGCCACGCCTATGACGAATACCTGGGTGTGCCGGTGATTAAAAAAGAATTCGATACAAGAGAGGCCATACTGCGTCGGCTGGATCACGATCAGATCGATTTTTTTATGGATACCCGCAATGATATGGAATCGGTATTAAACAAAGGCATCATCGACATCACTCGCTACACGGTTGAAAGGGTTATGGAACTCGAACGATACCTTGTCTTTGCAAATAACAATAAAGGCAAAAGGCTAAAAAAAATATTTGATTTTCGATTTCCTGCCCTGGTCAAAACAGGAGCGATCGATAGATTGTATGTTAAGTGGAACTGGTGATCCGATCGCGAATGCGGCATGACTATCTCAGTTTGATTGTTTTACCTGGTCGCTCAATCTTTGCATCCAACACCCGACGAATCATTTCAGCTATATCTTTCATCACCAAAGGTTTCATGGCCAATTCTTTGATGCCTATTTTTTTGATGATGTCTTTGTCGATCCTTTCGCTGTAACCGGTACAGACGATGACAGGGATATGCGGGCGGATGGAAATTATTTTTGCTGCCAGCACATCACCGGTCATAGCGGGCATGGTCATGTCGGTGATCACCAAATCAAATTTATCCGGTGTTTGGCGGAACAGCCCGAGGGCCTCGAGACTGTCCGTTCTGGCGGTCACTTGGTATCCCAGCCGGACCAGCAGTCGCTTGGCGATATCCGCCTGGAAATCTTCGTCGTCCACGAACAGGATATGCTCTGTTCCGGTGACCATGAGCTGTACACTATCTTCCGGGGTGATCGATACGGCTTCAGAAGCAGGTAAAAATAAACTAAAGGTAGTTCCCTGTCCCGGTAAGCTGTCCACGGTAATGGCTCCGCCGTGGCTTTTGACGATGCCGTGAACCACGGAAAGTCCCATCCCGGTACCTTGCCCTACCTTTTTGGTGGTGAAAAATGGATCGAAAATACGCCCTGAAACCTCCGGTGACATGCCGCAACCCGTATCGCTGACCGTGAGTTTAATGAATTTTCCTGGTTTTACACCAGGATGTTGTCCGGTAAATTTAGAATCCAGGTCCACATCCAATAGGTTTACTTCCAGGATGCCGCCATTTTCCTGCATGGCATAACTTGAATTGGTGCAAAGATTCATTAAAATTTGATGAATGCTTGTGGTATCCGACAGAACGGTTAAATTGGACTCAATTTTATGACGAATTTGAATGGTTGACGGCAATGAAGCCCGCAATAATTTGATGGCTTCATTAACGATAAGGTTGACTTTTATCGGCTGCAACTCGTTTTCTCGCCGGCGGCTGAAGGTCAAAATCTGTCGGACTAGCTCTTTGGCCCTTCCACTCGCCTTCAGTACCTGTTTGAAATTATTTTGCATGGGGTCGTCTTTGGGAGTATCCATTAACGACAGTTCCGTATACCCTATGATGGCAGACAGAATATTGTTGAAATCATGAGCTATACCGCCTGCCAACGTCCCGATGGCTTCCATTTTTTGTGCCTGAGCGAGACGTTTTTCAAGCTTCCATTTTTCGGTGACATCGATTCCCACAGCCAGGATTTCTCTGATTCTGCCTTCCTCATCATAAATGACCTTGTTCATCCAGGTCACCCTAACCAGTTCGCCGTTCCGCCGAACGTTTTCATTTTCGTTGGAGACATAACGTTCAGGCTTGGCGCCGATATCTTTGATCATCGCCTCCAGATCAAAGCCGCTGCTGTCTTTTTGGCGAACGATGGTACCGACGACATTTTTTCCGATAATTTCTTCTTCGTGATAACCAAAAAAGCGCTGAGCATAGTTGTTAAAAAAGATTACCTGGCCGTTTGTATCCATGCGTAGAATAATGCAATTGGCACTTTGGACGAGTTCGCGATAGTTTCTCTCACTCCCTCGCAGGGCTGCTTCAGCCCTGTTTCTTTCCTGAATCATGCGGTTTGCCGACCGTGCAAGGGATTCAAACTCCACAAAAGGCAATTTTTCAGAGTCGATTTTAGCTGATGCGGTAGCCGCATTTGAGAAAAATGCGGAAAAAAGGTCAAAACTTTTTTTCATACGATTCGAGATGAATTTGGCAGTTAACAGGATAAGAAACAAAACCGTTGCCAGTATGGCTATGATATTTAAATAATGATTCTTTACTCTATCCTGCAATGCCGCTTTTTTCTGATTGATGATCGTTTCGATATTTTCGACATTGACGCCGGCACCGACATACCATCCCCATCCCGGGATCTTCATGGTGTAACTCAGTTTATTGAAAGTGACATTACTGTTCAATTTTGGCATCACATAGCTGACATATCCTCCCCCTGATTTTGCGGCGTTAATCAGTTCCCGAACGATCTTGACGCCATTCACATCGGTGATGTCGATCATATTCCGACCTTTTGCGGGTCCTGAAAGACTCAAACCGTCCCACCGACCTGCAAAAATGTAGCCGTCATCGCCGAAGGTAATATTCTCAATACGGGCCAGAACTTCCTGTTGAATATCATTAACGACATCATCCAGATATTCGCCCGTTCCGATCAACCAGTCAAAAGGTTCAAAATGCTTGATGAATGCTATCTTGGGAAAATCTTTGCCGGCCTTATTGGGCTTGGTCCAGGTATAGCGATAAAATCCTTTACCGGATTCATTGATGATTTCGATCATATCCCGAATAACAAATTTACCTTGGGTATCCTGCATATCGATTAGATTCAGACCTTCCATTTCAGGTCGATCGGCGAACAGAATTTCAACACCGTCTATACGGGTGATAAAATAATACCCGCGCTGGTTGTTATAGCGAATGGGTCGCAAGGCATCTTTAATGATTTTTTTAAGTTCATCCGGATTTTTGGTTGCCCTGTGTTGGTTGTATAAATTGATAGCGATATCATAAGCTTCATTGGTCCGATTCCTGATTATTTGTTTCAATCTTGTTTCTGCCTGGGATTTCTTATATTCGATGTAGTCGATTACCTTATCGGTTTCATTTTTGATAATGTTCTCTTGAGTTTTGACATATTTTACCCTTAAAGTGACTTCTTCTTTTTTAAATCGTTCATACTCATTGATTATCCAGGAATAACCCACCAGGCCCACCGAAATAAAGGCCAGAATTACCATGCCGTACAAAAAGGTCTTTGTGATGCCGTATTTGGTGTTCATTTATGCCTTCTTTTTCTAATTCGTTGTTGTGCTTTTAACGACTAGTTGCCGGAAATTTAAACCGGTAAGTGTATGACCGCAGAATTGTATTTCCCCTAAACAAAACTTTTGAACCGAAATATAAACACTTAATATAAAACGGGTTTATTGGGGATTCAAGTGGAGAATCACAAATTTTATTATATGAATTTCGAAAAAGACCCAAATGAAGATGTGATGAAGAAAATAAGCCCCGGGGGAATCCGGGGCTATGTAATTGAAACTAATTTAACGAATCGGTCATATCTTCAGCGGAACCAATGACGTACTGGGACAGGTCTCGAGCTTTGGGATTGCGGGGGTCGCTCCAATCATAAAAGCCGGTTCCGCTACTGGCTCCGAACTCACCGTTTTTCACCATTCGCATCAACGTCAAGGGAGGGTACATACGGGGATCGTTGGATGCCTGGTACATTTGAAGCGCTACTCGCAGCATGGTGGGGGCCGTGACGAAGTCGTGGAGCTTAAACGTTCCCTGAGGATGTCCCAGACTGGTATTCAAACCGATATCGCCGTCTTCAACCCGGATTTTTCCCTGCTCCAGGAGACGAACGGCATCCAGCATTTGAGGAACAAGCAGCCGGTTGACCCAGAATCCGGGAATATTGGGTGCCAGAAAGGGTGCCTTTTTCATGTCGAGTAGTGTCTGACGGGTGAACTCCACGGTTTCAGCGTTGGTTTTGGCACCCGGTACCACCTCGACACCGGGCATCATCGGCACCGGATTCATGCCATGGGTAATAATGGAACGATCCGGTCGGCCACCGGCCTCGGCCATGGGATTAATATCCAGGCTGCTGGTGTTGGACCAGAACACCACATTGTCAGGGAGCTGGGGTAATAATTCCGACAATACCGTACATTTGAGCTTCAGATCTTCGAATATGACCTCTAAAAAGACATCACAGCCTTTGGCGGCTTCCATAAAGGTTTCCTTGTCCTCATAGGTCTTAATATTCTTGACGGCCTTCGATACGAAATCCGGATCATCGATTTTAAATTTTTTGGCCACTTTCCCGGTCAGTTTTTCGCTGGCATCGATCGTTCCGTCCAGGATTTCCTTGTTGCCGTCATAACAGTGGGCTTCATGCCCGGTCATCACGCATTGTGTGATCCAGCCGCGTCCCATAATACCTGTGCCGATAATTGCGAATTTCATCATTTTCCTCCTGATTCAAAGGTTAGGTGTTTAATTGTGGTCGTTTTAGAATCAGCGACCACCAGCAGAGCTGCGGGTATGAGGAAGGCCCCAGGAAGGGGCCGGGGCAACGCTCTGCTGGTGATCGCTGATTTGTTTAACTCCCTTGATAAGCCGCTGGTATTGTTCAGCTCTATATCAGTAAGCCGTGATCACCCGGCAACGGTAGAACCTTTTCAATTCACATCCCGCCAAGGTGGGGCGGCTTATCAAGGGGGTTAGGAGTATAGAAAATTGTTCTTTTAAGTGTCAAACAAAAAAATGCCGCTGGATTGATTTCGCCGATCTATCCATGATATTAGGATTGAAATTTTGGATTTGATAATTACGTTAGTATCCGGTATTCATGTCCGGACCCAAACAGTATAGAAAGGAATAACTCATGCTTTTCGCGAAAAATAAGACTTTGATGGGCCTATCCCGTACTTGCGGGTGAGCGGCCAAAATCGGTCCGACGGATCTGTCGGCAGCATTGAAGGGACTTGAAGTATCCGGAGACGAGAATTTACTGGTGGGGTATGAAACCAGCGATGACGCTGCAGTCTATCGCCTGACCCCGGAAATTGCTTTTATAAGCACGGTGGATTATATTACACCACCGGTGGACGATCCCTACTGGTTCGGGCAAATTGCCGCCGCTAATTCGCTTTCCGATGTCTATGCCATGGGGGGCAAACCGCTGACGGCTTTAAATCTGGTGATGTTTCCATCCAAGAAGCTGGATATGGGGTTGTTGAAGAATATTTTGCACGGCGCCAGTGACAAAATCAGAGAAGCCGGCGCGTCGATGGCCGGTGGTCACTCCGTCGATGATAATGAACCCAAATTCGGTCTGGCGGTTACGGGATGTGTTCATCCCGACCGCATCCTGACCAATCGCGGCTGCCAGGCAGGGGATGCCCTGATACTCACCAAACCGCTGGGGACGGGTGTCCTTTTCAACGCCGGTAGATCCGGCAAACTTCCTTATCCCGACCTTGAAGCTATCTTACCCCTGGTGGCCGGCCTGAATGCAAAAGCGATCGAGACGGCGCTAAATTATAAGGTTCATGCCTGTACGGATATCACCGGATTCGGTATTATGGGCCACGTCTTTGAAATGGCGCAAGGCAGCGGCGTTCAGACTGAGCTGGACTATGAGGCCCTGCCGTTTTACCCCAATGCACTTAAGATGTATCAGCAGGGCGAGACCACCGGCAGTAATCCGGCGAATCGAAAGCTGGTGGAAAATTCTTGGGAGATGGTTCACGGCAGAACCTTGGCGGAAGAAGAACTTTTATTTGATCCCCAGACTTCCGGTGGGCTATTGCTGTCTTTACCGGCTGCCGAGGCCGATAATTTATTGGCGGCGTTGAAGGAAGTCGGCGTTGACACCGCTGCCAGGGTAGGGAAGGTGGTTGGTGATGGGACGCCTTTCGTGAAGGTGGTTTAGAATTAATTTAACGAAATAAAAATGGGATGAAAGTTAAGCGCTAAATCAGCGACCACCAGCAGAGCTGGGGATATGAGGATGGCCCCTCGAAGGGGCCGGGGCCTTGCTCTGCTGGTGATCGCTGATTTGTGAAAAAATTTTGGCTTCATGTTCCTTTTTTCTGACAATGTGGGCCGTCATAACTTTTGATAGAACGATGATAGGAACGCTTTCATCTGATCTGTCTGTTTTGATAAGCAGGCACGCCGCTCGTTAGCCTGAGTAGGACGTAAAATTGAGCCAAAATTTTTTGATTAACTCCCTTCATAAGCCACCGGCATATTTCAGATTTAGATCAATGCACTGTGGTTACCCGGTGACGGTAGAACCTTTTCAATTCTCACCGGCAAAGCCGGTGGCTTATGAAGGGAGTTACAGGTGATTCTCATCACCCTAGCCCTTGGCAATGATGGCCTTGGCCGGTATCAAACCGGTGGCGCTGGCTGAGACGATATTTCCGGCGACTCCCGGACCATCGCCGGCCACATACATACCCTTCACTTTAGTTTCGAGATCACTGGCCGTTTCCACCTGAGTGGCGAAAAATTTGATCTCCGGCGCGTAAAGCAGCGTTTCATCATTGGCCACTCCCGGCACCACATGATTCAATTTTTCCAGGCCTTCGATAATATTGGTAAGAATTCTTTCCGGCAATGCCATGGCGATATCGCCGCAAACGACATCGGTCATTGTTGGCTCGATGTATCCTTTTCTGATCCGATGCCAGGTGCTGCGGCGCCCCCGTTTGAGATCACCGAACCGCTGCAGTATAGGTTTACCACCGCCAATCAGAGTTGCCAAGCTGCCGATAGACTCTCCATAGGCCTGGTTGTCAGTGACAGGCTCGGTGAGAACCACTTTGGACAAAAAAGCAAAGTTCGTGTTTTGGGATTTTTTGTCCCGATAGGCATGTCCGTTAACACAAACAAAATTACTGTATCGTTCCAACGATACAAACCCACCCTTATTGGTGCAAAATGTTCGCGTTTGATCATCGTATTTTGCAGTTTGAATGAAAAATGTAGGATCGTAGATGACGTCACAAAGATCTTGCATAATATCGTTGTGAACCTCCACTCGCACACCAACCTCGATACCACGGTGTTTAAGCCCGATACCGTATTTTTGAACCAGCCTTCCGACCCAATCCGCACCCACCCGACCGGGAGCTAAAATCACATCGTCGGCAGTGTAATTCTTACGGTTGGTCACTACGCCGACGGCGTGGTTGTTATCAATAAGGACGTCTTTAACCTCTTCTGAGGTGTGTATGACCACCCCTTTGGATTTAATGAAATCGGCCATACAAGCGATGTGCTCAGGAAGGCGATCGCTGCCCAAATGTTTCTGCTTGATAATGAGAAGATCGATACCGTAGCGCTTGGCTTGTTTGCGTATTTCCCGGGCTGCCTCCATGTCGGTGGGGTAGGCCGGTCCGTCCATGCCGAATTTGTTAAAGATTTTTTCAGTATCATCGATCAGTTTTTCGGCCTGGTGCAAGGGCATAAACTGGGATAGATCGGTTTTTCCTAATTTATGTATGTAGTTCAGTTTGCCATCCGAAAAAAGACCGGCGCCTCCAATACCGCTGAGAATATTGCAGGGCTTACATTTGATACACTCTTGATAAGACGTAACCGGACAATTACGTTTTTGGGGCAGCTTGCCCTTTTCAATGAGCAGGACCCTTTTGTCTGAGTGCTCACTTAAGTAATAGGCCGAAAATAAACCGGCCGGTCCTCCGCCGACGATAATGACATCGTAGTTCATATTTTATCCAGTTTGGTGCACGATCTCAAGGCCGGCGATCCGGGTTGATTTAAGGTTTAACTATTATCTTTCCGTCACTGCGATCGGTTGATTTTGCGATGGCATCCACGGCCTTATCCAAGGGATAGCGGGCGGAGATAATGGGGCTTAAATCCAACCGGCCTGCGGCTACCAGGCGGATAACGTTAGGAAAGGTCTCATGTCCGGAATGTCCCTGGGCTCCAAAGAATTGTGAGCGCCGGACCTGGAAAGTTTCGAGGTACATGGGTACCCGTTGGGCCGCCCGTCCGATCTGAATGATTTTGCCGTTGATAGCCAGGGATTTTTCCATTTCGGGAACGACCAGATGCGGTGCGCCGGCGGCTTCGACGTGGAAATCGAAACCTTCACCTTTACTCAGTTCCATCAAGACTTCATGGGGTGTGACCTGGGTTGGATCATAAACGTGATCGGCGCCGACCTGCCCGGCCAACTCGCGGCGATTGGGAGACAATTCAAAAGCGGCGATGGTTCCGGCTCCGGCGGCTTTGGCCAATCCGATGGCGGCCAGTCCAATGGATCCGGCGCCAAAAACGGAGACGTAATGTCCGGGGCGAAACCCCCCGCCCCGCTCGAACATACCGTTGTAGGCTACGCAGGTCGGTTCGGTCAGGGCGCCCACTTCATACGCCTTTTCCTCGTCACCAAACCGCTCGGCTACCGCGTCGATCTTCCAGCAGAACTTCTCGTCGATGGCGATAAAATTGGCAAAGGCTCCCGGGATGGTAAAACCGATTTCCTCGAGGTTGAGGCAGTGGTTGGGATACCCGTTGCGGCAAGGGATGCATCGGCCGCACCAGATCATCTCTTCGGCGGTGATCATGTCGCCTTCTTTAAGCTGAGTGACCTCCTTCCCTACTTCAACCACTTTGCCTGAGAACTCATGGCCCAGGATGGTGGGGAATTTGGTCAGGCCGGGATAGAGGATATAGTCGTCCTCGTCCGTTTCATAAAAGTGCATATCCGAGCCGCACACACCGCAGGCCTTTACTTCAATCAGTACTTCCTTGGGACCCGGGGTACAATCCGGCCAGGACCGAACCTCCAACTTGGGTCCCCTCCAAACCTGACATCCGCTGATGGCCTTACCCGTTTCCTTTTCCCAATCCGAGAGTTTATACTCAGATTTGGGCTCCCACTTGGCGTCTAAGACTAAGCTATTCATGAGCCTTTCCTTTCTATCTAATCGTGATGGTTAATTTCGACAACCCGAAAAATTTGACTATACATAACCGCTATAACCCTGTCAACAAACACCTTTGGCCAAATTTGTGTTCAAGATAAAAGCATTATTTTCACCAGCCCAGTTGCCTACTGCGCTTCCTCGTAGGGTAAAATATGCAGGCTTTTTTCCTGAAAACTTATCGTCACTTCCTCACCCGCTTTGAAAACCATATGTTCCTGAGGGTTGGCAATTTCCACGGTAATGATATTTTTTGCTATCTCAACCTCATACACCATCTGGGACCCCAGGTAAACGGCTTCTTGAACTGTGCCGGTAAGGGTGTCCGGCATTTTGGGCATCAGCTTTACAGATTCCGGCCGAACGACCAGAAGCACGCGTTGCCCTTCTGAAAAGGAATCCTTTTGCACAAAAACCTTAAATTTCTTGCTCAATATGTCGAGTACAATTTCATCGTTGGATGGCATACTGCCAACCCGACCTTCCAGAAAGTTGGCCTTGCCAATAAAATCAGCCACAAAACGGTTTGCCGGTTTTGCATAAATTGCCTGGGGCCTTCCAATCTGCATGATTTTTCCTTGATGCATGATAACCACCCGATCAGATAGGGTCATGGCCTCCTCCTGATCATGGGTCACATAGACCGATGTTATCCCCACACGTTGCTGCAGCTTGCGGATCTCCAGACGGGTGGATACCCGCAGCTTGGCGTCAAGGTTGGAAAGCGGCTCATCGAGCAAAAGCACCTTGGGCTCCATAACCAGAGATCTGGCCAAACTGACACGCTGCTGCTGGCCTCCTGAAAGCTGAGCCGGGGCGCGTTCGGCCAGTCCCTCCAGGCCGACAAGCTGCATGATGTTCTCGACCTGCTCACGAATGTTCTGAGCTGAGTGTCGCCGTATCTTCAGTCCATAGGCGATGTTCTCAAATACCGTCAAATGCGGGAAGAGCGCATAGTTTTGGAATACCATGGTGGTTGGTCGCTGGTTGGGTGGCGTTGTGCTGACATCTTCACCATCAATACGTATTTCACCGGACGTGGGAAGCTCAAAGCCGGAAATCATCCTGAGGGTCGTTGTCTTTCCACAACCGGATGGTCCCAAAA
>Ga0316192_10001138_pt1 | contig 19620 bp, 24 predicted proteins | sample MerIslwburrow_MG_FD_204931 | JGI IMG/M metagenome (GOLD analysis project Ga0316192, IMG submission 204931) | Coastal sediment microbial communities from Maine, United States - Merrow Island worm burrow | ecosystem: Environmental > Aquatic > Marine > Coastal > Sediment | place: USA: Maine...
CTTGGATTTTCTTGTCACGGTGATACACGTATTCATCCCCCCATCATCTCTAAGATCATCCCAAGCGGTCGATATTGTGACCACGATGATGGCCACTTAGGTTTTAGATTTCCATCAAACACCGCCAGAAGGCATGTCTTTGTGTGGTGGTTTTTAAACAATCATGGTGCACACTCAGCCATGATGCACACAAGAGGTCTTAATTAGGGCATTCACTGTGCATCAACAGGACTGTGCTCAGGACCCTTCGAATCGTCATATGTCTTGTTTTCACAACAGGTTAGAGTTCATGCATAGCGTGTACATTGGTTGTACCGTGAGTGTGCATGATGCACAGGCTTTTGCACAGTTAATGCACACCCTTACTGCACATGTGTGCATCATTTATGTTCTAAAAATGAGGCACTGTGCATCAGGTGTGCATGTCTGTGCATTAAAATGTGTGTGGTATGTTTTATAGCACGTAAATAGCAGGTCAGCTAATTTGGATTCGTTTTATATTTTCACTGTGAAGATTCTTCGCACTCGCAAAAAGACCTCCACATTCTTCTTTCACATCACAGCTATTACACTCATCAAGATAAATATTCTTCCAGTCAGAAATCGATTGTCTCATATACTTCCAAAGCGATTTGTCCACTAAACATCTTTGTAGATTGTAAATCGAGAATGGCATCCCACTCCTTCTCAAGGTTTGAGATGCGAATGTTAGTTCCTTGTCATAGTCAACGGGGTCAATCCATAAGGTGTCGTAATTCATTCTTACATAACCCATCATTTCCATCCCCATTAAAGCTACATGGGAAACGAACGGTAAGTTCATAGTGATAAATTTACAGAGGTCGGGAAGACGTTTGTAAGTTTGCTTGTGCAAAACAACTCTGATTTCCAAATTCACTTTATATTCAGCGAGATTCATCAAACCTTTTACGGTCTCTTCGTAAGCCCCTTTGGCCTGAACAACGTAATCATGTTCCTTTTGTAGGTCCGAATATAGAGGGATACAGAGCAAGAAATCGGGATGACCGACTAACGCAAATGCTTTTGCCCATTCCGGATCAGAAAACGTCCGTCCATTTGTAAGCATATGAATCGTGGTATTTGGTAATTTAGTTTTAAGTCTTTCGACAATGTGTAATAACTTATCACCCATCAATGTTGGCTCACCCCCTGTGATGCCAAGAAAGTCTGTTTCAGGAGGGATCAAATCGATCATGTCACAAATATCGGAATATAGTAATAAAGGATCAACTTCTTTTGGCGGTTGCGAACACATTAAACAATTACTATTACAAGCGTCTGTTGTGAATATGGTGTTGTGTTCAGAATCAGGTCGAAACAAAGTGCGAATCTGGCCATTTTCATTTACACTTACAATGAATCCGTCATGAAGATCATCGGTATATGAAATGTTTACTAAACAGGGCAGTTCTTTTTTAATGAGTTCTTCATTTAATTCTTTTGAAAGGGCGATGTAAGCAAAATAACCCTCGTCAATATCTTCAAGCGCACTGACCATTTTTATTGCTTTTGTTTTATCACTTACAATCTTCTTCGTGAGTGTGCCAACGCCTGAAAATTTGAATGGATTGTCACCCTTAACGACTAACTTCATGATTCGAGGGGGATTCTGTTTACCCAAGAATAGAAAACGTCCATTGTTTCCGGATCATTTTCTTTAATGTAAGAGAGTAATAGTTTAATGACCGCCATGTTCTTAGTGCAAAAGCCACTTTGAGGCATTATTCCTTGAACGTCACCTTGCGTTTGGTGATTGTGAACGGGATCAGTACCACAATATGGATTGTAGGCACAATCGTTACACATCGGGTTTGCCTCCAAACAACTTGAGTTGATCATTTCAATTAGTGTGGGTGATAGGAATATTTCTTTGTATGAATTTTCATGCACATTTCCAAGTTTGAAAGTATCATCCTTCGCCTCTGCCAACATTCTGGATTCATCAGATGCGTAAATATCACCATCGTAATTGTAAGAGATTGCAGCAATACCTGTTCCCGCTGGCGACAGAAGATCAACGAAATTATGTGTAAAAGGAGTAAGGATTTTTGACAGAATTATCGTTGCATAAACTTCAGTAATTACTGTGCCTTGTTTATTTAGATTGATAATATAATCTAAAGCTTCTTTGTAGAATCGAATAAATTCATTAGTGGCGTATTTTGCATTTGTACTTCTTAAAGCAAAGCCGTAGGGGCTGATCGCACGTAGAAATATTTGGTTAAGGCCTAAGCGAACATATTCATCAACAATTTCATTAGGGTGTTGTAGGCTTTTATTAGTAGTCGTCATTAGAGCGGCCACGTAATCATGACCAACTTCATCTTGAACCTTCTTTATATTGGCGGTAACCTTGCTGTGACTGTCCTTATTTCGATTGTGGTCATGTACGTGTTGAGGCCCATCTAAAGACGTAGATAAATAAATTGTATGCTCTTTTACGAATTTTAGAATTTCATCGTTTATCAAATTTAGATTTGTAGCTATCACAAATTCAACGTTTTTATTAGCCGTTTCATTTATATGATTCACTCTTCCGACGATGTATTTAATTAGCTTGAAATTGACTAAAGGTTCGCCGCCTTGAAACTCTACTTTGTAGTGTGTTGATGGTGATTTAAACATCATGTCAATAAATTTATCCGCCGTATCTTCCGACATATCGTATTTGTCCGGTGCAGCTTGTGTTTGACGGGAAACTTGACAATAGCTACAACTTAAATCACAACGTAAAGTAACCACAAACATATGCAACGCTGTAAAACTATTCAGGGAAGATTTCTTTGTTCTATATCTGGTAGATAGTATGTCAAGTGGAAGATCGTAATTGTCCTCATACAGAAAGTGTCTGGACTTAAGCTCTTTATAGACATTTGCATCTTTAGACAATTCTTTATTTACTAAGTCGTCCAATTCAGTTGGCGTAATAAAACAATAATCGCCACTTACATTTGAAATGAAAAAAGATTCTTCATCAATTTTATCAATATTAAATGGAATTAGTTGGTATGAGCCATCTGGGGCGGCATACTTTTCAACTTCTTGAAATTTTGTATTTGCCATATTACTGAAATCTTTGAATAACAGAATTTACAAACAGATTATTCACTCTCTCTTTATCTTCTGCGCTTAATAAAGTCACATCAATGATGAAGTTTTCCTCATTCTCTTGAATGGACACTCCTTCAAATGCTTCCGAAAGCACGTCTTTGGTGTAGATATTTTTACTAAGTTCTAATGTCATTCCTTATTTATAGGTGCAAAAGCTCTAGCAACTATTAAGTCACGGATATGACCAGACTCACCATCTACGATAGACTTTATACGCTGAACATTAAGCTGTTCGTGTATTCTCTTTCCAATGGTTTCATCATCTTTGGAATCTTCTTTTAGGCTAAAGTGAACTTCATATTCATCCGCCTTTTTAGTGATATAAAAGAATATTTCATCTGAGAAAATATAGAACACTTTAAACACATCATCTATTTGATAGACATTGGCATCCACTCTGATGACAGAATCGTAATCCACTTCCATTCTTCGCTCGACTTTGGCTTAGAAGCCAGATGTGTGCGAATAGTGTGATCTGTGAGAACTGTGTGATCGATGCGAATAGTGTGAAGAGTGCCCCAACAAAGCGTTAGCGCCCTCGCCTGTTGACAAGATTAAATTTCCATTACTGTCAACACTTTTTTCGATTGCTTGAACGTTATCAGTTGAAGTCATTTCTTGCGCATCAAGATTCATCATTGCAACTGGGACTAAAAGACCAGCTATTGCTATTGATGTTTTGATTGTAGATGAACTTTTTTCAAATAACTTTTTAAATGGCTTTTTCACAATATAACTCCGTTCAATATGTCGTTATTATACAGTGGTAGGTTGAGACTTTCAAATATCTAGTTTTCCCTTAAATAAAAGGATTTTTTGCAAATGAGGCATTTCAAAAACTGTCTTAGAGTGTAGGTTATAGAGACTTCAGGACAACTTAAGACTTAAGTTAGACGAGATAAATATGATGATACTTGCATTTTTCTTTATTGGCAGCCTACTATTTTATGAAGTGCTATTTAGAGATTCCGTGGTTCGTGATTTCCTTAAATCAAATTGGGTTTTTATTTTTGGCCTTGTAATAATTGGCCTTATTTCAAAGTATCCATACGAAGGTTTTTTCTTTGGATTGGAATACGAAGATGCGTACATCTACCAAGCAACCGCTAGGCATATTTACGAAGGTGTGAACATAAGTTCATTTACAACGGAATCTAACGTCTTAGGAAGCCTAAAAGAAAGTCTTGGCACTTCGTCATCTCCCCATCCCATTGGATTTTCATACATCATCTATTTATTCTGTTCATTTTTTGGCTATTCATTTTTTATGGCAAACATAGTCTCATTAGTGTTTTCAGTGTTAAACGTAGTGAATGTTATTTTGTTAGCTTCATTTTGCATGTCTAAGAGAAGTGCGGTACTCTGCGGATTTATTTACACTACCATTCCGATCTTGAACGTCTTTTCTTCAACGGCATTTTCTGACCCATTTTCAAATTTCTATCTAACAGCACTATGTCTAATTTGTGTTTTAATTTACAAATCTAAGGAAAATAGCATATTCAACTACTTCGTATTGTTTTTGGTGATGGGATCAGTAGTTTTAATAAAACGTGAAAATTTAATTTTGATACTGCTTTCAAATGTTTTACTTATTTTCAATTGCCTTTTGGCAACATTCAAAACAAAAGGTAAGGAAGATTTTCGTAAAGTTATTGGCTTCGGAACTGTCTCTTTAACGATATTCCTCTTCTACACATTTAAGTTGGAAGCATTTCAAACAATCGATGTGGAAGATGCTGATATTTCTCAGAGTTCTTTTTACCTACCATACTTCCCAAAGTTGTTTTTAGCATTTATTGATGGCTATTGTACCTTTGCACCTTTTCTTTTCTACACCACCCTATTTGTAGTTGGCGTGTTGCAGTGTTTTCGCAATAAAGTATTCTTTTATGTTACAGCTGTCTTTTTTAGTTTTATATTTACTTATAGCGTTCACTATCGCTCATATTATTTTGTTGAAGGCTTCACTGTTCACTATCAGGAAATGATTAGGTATATGATCAATTTCATTTCGTTCTACTGCATTATCGTGGCAAAGGGTTGGGAAGTGAGCTTGAACTACTTTCGTAAGATCACGAAGATGAAAAACAACCATTATCTGTCAACTTGTTTACTGGTAACTATCTTTGGGATTTCCTTCCAATACACTGCTAACATACGAAGAGATTATTTAGAAGACGAATCATTTAGTAGGTTTGCCACCATTAGAAAGACATTATCTTTAATTTCTGAAAAGGATCATGTCGTTATTACTGAACAGGTTCTTTTGTATCAAATCTTCGGCTCTAATGAATTAAATTTAGCGGACGCACTCTTAATTAAGGGCGTGGAAGAATATAAATTGGTTGTCAATCTCGCAGTGAGGAAAAAGAAAGGCATTATTTATATTGAATTAAAAGAAGGTATAATCGACATAGATCGGTTTCCAAGTCAGTTTATCACCTTGAAAAATATTAAGAAGAATTTGATTTTCGAGGATGCTAATTGCAAGGTGTTTAAACTGTCTTTCTAGTGAGCGACAAGCTCCTCACTCCCACAACCCCGTCTTATCCTCAATGGTATCCACCGAAGCCAAAAACGTTCTAAGCCCCTCTTTACCCGTCACACCTTGATCAAATATGAAGGCCATAACCCAGTTCACCTTTCTATATGCTTCAAGAATATAATCAGCTTTTCCTCTTAACAAAGGATCTTTCTGGTTTTTTCTACCCAATGATAATTTGGGGTATTTAAGAAACTGTTCACGGATAACGTTGTTTTCAGTACCCGACTTATATCCCAACTTTCTGATCAGAGGAGCAAGGATCTGTTCACGAACATCAGTCTCATTTAGATTTTCAATATTTGCGACTTCAAACATGATCACTTCTCTCTCAACAAATCAATTGTATCGGCCATAGATGTCTTCATCTTTTTCACATTTCAAGGCTTTATCTAACTCTATCGTAATCATCTCCACACCAGCCTTGGCAACTGCTTGCAATCCAGCATGATCGCTACCTTGTAAAGATTCAAAGCTTTGCTTCCATTCTTCCAAGTAAACTGATGTTTTAGAATATTCCATATGGTTTTCTCTAGCCGCCCACGCAACTTCATCAGGTTTGTAACCATGATCAAGCGCCAGCTTTGCTTTCTCTTGCCACGTAGATGTTGTTGGACTCCCTTCCAAAGGAGCAAGGTGAAAACGTTTAAGATCATCCTTCTTTAATAGTTCTTTATAAAGCTCAACATCTTGATCTATCAAAGCTGATGCAAGCTCATCTTCTCTGGCATGAATCAGTCTGGGTAACAGTTCAATTTTTTGCTCTCTTGACAATGCGTTAAATAGAGTTTGATATTCAGATTCATAAGCCAAGTTGATGTAGTCAACGTTCTCAATCAGAGCCACAACCAAATCGTACACAACTTCGGGGGCTTTCTTGATGAGATAATCAAGGTCATAAAAGAACTCTGACTCAAGACGTCTTACTTTGTTTATGCCTTTACGAAACATTTCAAGCCATAAATCATTTTCCTGTTCAAAGATCATCGGGTTACTTGCCCTTAGATCGCCTAGAGTGATGTCCAACATCAAATCAGCACTGTCATGCTTGCTTATCAATTTGATATTTCTCAAGGGCATTTCATGACGTAAAATCATGCCACCTATGGCTTGCCTGTAGTCTTCGAGAAAAGCGTATGTTGCCAAAACAGCATCAACCGAAAATGAATTACTAGAAAGTATCAAGCTGATAGCTATCCCTCTGTATTCTTGAAAACTGAGGGCATTTAGCAGAGTGTTTTCAACATCTTCACATTCTTTCTGCACAGCTTCCCTTAAAAATGGCTCAAGGCAAAACCTGTGAACTTTCTGTTCAATGTAAGCATCGATCCAATCGTTTATATTCTGGACCTCCGTGGCTATGGACATGTTCACAGCGAATTCATAACCACTCCATCTGTCACTTACAGAATTGGTCTCCTCCCGGAACCGTACCAAGTCTTTGGCTACATCATTTGGATTTCGTGAAGCCCATGCAATACCAAGTTTCTTGGCATCTTCTTCACACTTCTTAAATCTGGCCATGTAGTCATCATCACCTCTCAAAGGATCAAGTGGCCACAGGACTAAGTATCCTTCATCAATTTGATCAACAGTGCAAAGTTGATGGCTTGCTCCCCATCTTCTCAAAGCATTTTCGGGAATGCCTTTAAGTTTTATAACAATGTTAAAAATCTGTTGAACCTCATCTCTACAAAACTCTCGATAATCATCAGACAAACTAGATTCAAATTTGTTGGGGAACAACCACGCATGAAATGTAGCCGTTAATAGGTTCCAGTTTTGAGGGGGCGTGTTTTTGATGAAGTCGAGAATTAAACTCCATAACTTACTGATCTCTTTAAGGTCGTCAAACGAGACAGTTCCTCGACTTATGAATAACTTTCTTTCATCACCCGGATCAGTGTCGTGGCCACTGTAATCTAATGACATACATTTTGGTATGGTTTTCCAGATCACTTCGAAATTTTCAGATTTGCAAAACCATTCGAGAGCAATGCTCAGCAATTTCACTCTTCGTGATGCACCATTCTTTTCTCTGTATGAATATGTTTTGATCCAGTCGTCAATAATTCTTTGAGGGGCAGACAACGTTGAGTGTTCGGGGCGATCATCACCAATTGAACTCTCCAGCAAATAAGGGATCGCTTGATCTGGCATAAGAACAAGGGCAGGTTCTGCAAGCGTGATTCGGCCACTCTGGCAATTGTCCCAAGCTAGTTTGCAACATTCTTCACTAATAGAAGCAAAGTTCTTCCACAACCGATCGTTACCGAAGTTTTTCAAATTATCCACTACTATGTTTAAATCTGACTCTGCGCCTTTGCCGATGGCTTCTAACAATGTCATCAACGCAGAGGTCTTACTCTCAGTTATTGCAAACCATTCCCAATACTCTGCTTCCAAGGAAAGGCCTCCTGACTTGAATATGGTATTCCTTAATAAGGCACAACGAAAAGCCACTGGTATGACGGCCATATTTCCATTTTCTAACTGAGCGAGTACTCCACCCGTTGACAGACCTTCAAGTTTACTTAAAAGTTTCATGTGGTTCTCACCAAGTGTTGTTGAAACGATTCTCAAATTGAAACCACGATCACCACCCGTAGCTATGCAACTTAATATTTGTTTTAGATCATCGTTTTCAATGATCGAAAAAGCATTGTCAAGAACTTCGAAAAGAACCTTGCCATCAAGCAAAGCTTTTAACCACTCCAAATAGTCACGAATCAAGTCGCCTTTTTCTGATTTCTTTGCCGATTTCCATCGTGAGAACCAATCAATGCCTTGGCCCAAACCAAATAATATTAAACTTAAGTCCATATCAAATCCTCCAAGGTTTTCTAAGGTATTCAGAATAGGTGACTCCTCGATAGGGGGGGAGTACTCCACCGGAAGCTGTTTTTAACAGCTTCATCACCAATAAGACAACGACGACAATGCCAATTATTTCCATAGGGGTATTATAAGATGAAATAAATTGATTTGCCCTATTTGATGTCAGACCAAATACCTCGACTTGCAGCTTTGGCTTCTCCCTCCGCTTCATGAAGCTCCAATACATACTTGAGATTTCTGTTACCGTAAAGCTCTATCTTGGCCAATCCCGCACGTACCAGCTCAACATTTAAAATTTCATCATCGCAGACCACCCAGATCAAGAAACGTTTGTACCTGTCCATGCCATCTATATCATCTTGTTCGTTGATCAGTTCAACCCACTCGTCATGCCCGGCTAACCATTTCTGTGCGAATGCCGTTGCTTCTGGGCCAAAAGGCTCCACTGGCTTTTTCGGATGTTTTGTCTCAGGAGTGTCGATGCCTAACAGCCTCCCCTTAACCTTCTCAGAATTTGGACGAACGCAAAAAACTACAGTGTCGCCGTCAACAACTCTTGAAACTGGGTTTATATTGTTAGTTGAATATGTGGCGTAGGATGGGGAGCCACAGGCGATTAAGAACAGTAGGATTATGTGGGTTAGGTATTTCATGTGAATACAATTTCTCCAAACTCTTGGCCGTTAAATACTTCATTCAATTCATCTAACAAGTTGAGTTCACAATATTTCGTAGTTTTAATAACAGCCTTAAAATCCAAATGAAACAATCTAATTATCGGTTTATTACTTACTAAGTCAAGAATAGTTTTACCGCTTTTCTGATTAAACTGTTCATACCCTATAGGAAACGCAACTCGAATTTCATGTCTATATTCAACTCTAAAATGAGTTAACAATTTCATCAACATGAATGGTAAATGATATTCGCTACCGTTCTCAATTTTTGAAATGATAATATTTGAAGACATTCCATTTCGTTTGCAATGTATATTTAAAGCTAATGGAACAGCTTCATGGTCAGTGTTTGACCTCCCTCTTATCGTCAACATTTCTGTAAAAACATCATCTTTAAGTTTTAAATCTGATCGTTTGGATTTATCAGGAAAATATTCAATGAAATCGTGACATTGCTCACATAACGACACCAACATTTTATCACACCTCCCATCTAACACATCAGAATCATAGCTTCTATGATGAACTTGATCAGCATCTTCGTTACATATAACACATTGATTACAATCTCTGTGCAATATCCGCCTTCGAACTACCTGCCAAAAAGCAGATTTAATATAAACGGAATAAGGTAATTCACTTGGATCTTTAAAACTCAGATCATCATTTCTTAAGTCATCCTGATTGCAATAATTTTTTATCCGACCTTTAAATCTGTTAGACGTAACATTTTTTATTCTCTTTGGTTTCATTTAGCCACGCAATAAATAAGACGAGCTTATCTTACCAAATCTCAAAACAAAGCTCCGTAAAATCTCTCTCAAAGCCTTCTTGGCCTCAGTAGTCCCCACAACCCAAAAGCACCCCCATCATTTATAGGGCACACTTCCACCATAACATTTTTTCCTTACGGCTGACCCTTGTTGGGTTGGCCAACTTTTTATTTATCATGTTAGATTATCTTATCCAACTTAAATTCAATTTATTGTTATAATCCTGCCACCAACTTGGCATAAACAGCATACAAAGTAATCAAACCATGAATGAAAATAAAAAATCAACAGAAGAACTACTCGAAGATTGGCTTCGTCGAACTAGGGAAAGTCAATTTGCTCATTTTGGTGCTGCAAATAGTCTTTCAAAAACCCACTTATATTTAGGAATTCCAGCGGTTGTTCTTTCAACTGCTGTAGGCACGACCATTTTCGCAAGTTTACAGGAAAAATCAGACACAAAAATTCAAATAGCAATTGGGACCGTGAGTCTTTTAACGGCTACTATAGTGGCACTTCAAACATTTTTAAAACTTGAAGAACGTGCAGAAAAACATCGAACGGCTGGCGCAGCTTATGGATCAGTACGCAGAGAGATACAACAACTTTTACACACAGAATTTGGTGACGACATGAGCTTAGTTATCAATCCATTAAGATCAAGATTGGATGATTTGGCATTAGAATCACCAAAAATTTCTGAAAGAATTTGGAAAGCAACCGAAAACAAACTATCAGGCTACGTTTCTTAATTTAAGACTGGAACGGAACACAGCTACTCACCCCCCCCTTGCATTGTCTTTTGGCTAGTTATATGAATTCGTTTTGTGAGATTGACTTGTTTTTGTAGTCCTCAAACATCTTCGTTAAGGCTTTATAAAACGTATTAAATCCAAGGCGTGGGATAGGATTGCCGTTGAATCTTATTTTATCAAATTCTATTTCAGGTCCCGACATATTATGAACTAACCCGCAACGAATCCTTTTATATGCAATGTATGCAATCGATCCTTTGTACATGTAATTAGTTAGCCATTGCTCTTGCTTATTGTTTGTAAGGTGACTTAACTTAGAAACCATGTCTTCCTTACTACAAGTCTCTGAAAGGTCATCTAGTATCTCTGCATAACTGCTAAAACACTCGTCAAAGTCTCCATTATTACTTAATATGTCTTTCAATTGTTTCGGATGTATCGTGCATAACTCTGGCTGAAAATATTTTTCTAGCATAGAGCAAAAATTAACGGCTGTTTCATCACTTTCTGAATATTCTTTACTAGCGAATGCATCAATGTAACAGCAACATAACGTTAGAGCTTCCTCTTTATGTTCTTTATGAAGTTCTTTTAAAAAACAGATTCTCTTTTCTATACGTTTCAAATACGCATCAATTTCTGGTTTCATAGCACCATCAGCCTCGGCTAGTCACTGTAGGTTAATATCAGCGTGTTTTTTTATAACCGTGTCTAAGTCACCACCACTCTGACTATCAGCGAACTTAAATGCCGCTTCCCAAAACTGCCTTTTACCATCTGGAATATATTTGTGTCGTTTTTCAATAAACAGTCTTACTTGGATATTGGGCCCTTTTTTAGACTTAGCATAATGTGAAAATATCGTATCTTCTCTAGAAACTAATCTGCCTTCTAATTCCTCACTTGCTATTTTTCGTAAATTGTATTTCTGTCTATCATCAAACAACTGAGGGCTCCACATTGATAACGCAAACATTACATCTTCTAAATGGTACACTATATCTACACCCCTTATACGATAGATTTCATCAACATCATTTGATCCGAGTATCATAGCATCTCGCCACTCATCTCTATGCTCATCGTGGTAATCCTTCCCATCACACTCAATTATTGTCTTGATGCCACAAGAAGAAATAGCTAAAAAATCAACTCTAAATTTTCCACATATTGTTTTATACTCTACCTGTGTCGACAAATCGACGTTTTCAGAAAAATATTTTGAAGCCTGTAAAGCAAACTCATCTTCTATTGGGCTATCATAAGGTGGATGGTATGTTGGAGGTTGATTCATAGATATTGTTTTAACGTGTTAAGCATACAAGTTCATCGCCTCTCATCTCTACATTCTATCAACACACCCCCTCAATTCCAACGGTTCAGCTTTTGTGTATTTCTACGGTTGAGATACATCTATGCCCCAGAAAACAGAAATGGCGTGAAGTGGGGATTAATTCTTCACTGACTGCCAACTGCCGTGATGCGTTACAATGTTCTCGATAGGGTCACCACAAAGCGTGTCATAAATAAAAGTTTCTAGCATTCGATGCACAACGTAGGGTGTTGCATATTCGTACTTGTCCGTCACCTTACCAATTGTCATTTTCACAAAAGCAAACCTAAAGAAGAGTGATTGCTCATACAATTCAGCAGGAAACCGACCATTATCAACTTCTTTAAATCTTGTGTGCAGATCTTTGTAGTCGATTGACACAGAATCCATAAAGGAACTTACCATTGCAGGGTCGAGCGAAGATTCTGAAGCGAGCTTGCTTCTTAGTGGGATGTTGGGTGAATCTATAACGGAGCGTTTCACTGTAATTTCCTGCTCTCAGAAACACGGAAAAGTCGTTGAAGAAAATTTTGATGTCTTTTCCGATGGACAAGATGTAACCAAAAAGGAAATGAAGACCTCTTTCCAATCTCACATTATTATCGATAGAGCTAGAAAATTATTAGGAAAAAAATATAATTTGCTTACTTTCAATTGTGACCACCTTGTTTCCCTTGTCTACACTGGGCAGAAATCCAGCGGCCAGTTAAAAAAAGCGATTGTTTGCCTTTGCCTCGCACCTTTTGTTATAGCAAGTCTTAGATAATCACATCTGACACTTGAGAGAAAAGAAATTATGCCCTCACACTGTTTACATACAAACACCCATGGAACTTACCCACCAGTCATATCGGCAGTTGACATTCTCACATTATGGCAATTAAGCCCAGAAGATTTCAACGAATGGAGAAGAAAAAATGACATCCCACTGCTACTACAACTATTCAAAAACAAACTTCCCTTTTTCGATGAATGGCTCAAACAATACGGCATAGAAAATCATTTCATCTTACCTTCACACACAGGACGATGGTTTTACGGAACAGAAGAAAAGCACCTCCTTGAATACCATGACAAAGGAAATGTTTGCTGCAAAATCATAGAGCATTACGACATCACGAAATATGAAAAATCAGCACTAATACAAGATAAAAAATTCATACCCTATTTATGTTGGGGGAAAAAGAAAACTGGGAAAACTAGATTCATCCCCTACGGAGCAAACAAGCAAGCGTATGAAACCTTAAAATACACCTCATCGATGGGATTAGGAGCAAGCTCAAGAAGCGCCCTTCTTCCAAAAAATTATGTCCTCAAACTCGGAGGAGTAAGCCTACCAAATGGAACAATCACAGGCAACAGAAACCTAGATTTTACAGACCTAAACAACCTTAACCTAGGAGGAAATCACTACGGCTCTTATCAAACGGAGATCACATTTTCCACTTGCCGTCATATCAAAATAACAGGATTCATTCACCATTTCACCTTTACACAATGTGAAACTGAAAACTTCACTACGGCACATGCAGAAATACAAAACACTAAATTTATACAATGCGAATCAAACAACCACAAACTAAATAATACAAAAATTCACAACCTGACTTATGACCAATCCAAAGTATTCCGGACAGCCAGTACATACATTTTCTCTATAGAGATATGTGAATTGGCGGGGAAATTTATGAGGAAGCACAGAAGTGAAGAGCTTGTCTGTAGGTAGAGAAGATATGCTATTCGACTCCCTTCGGGTATGTATTCTCTTGCATGTATCTATTAACTTATTTAGTGTCTTCTCTGTAGAGATATATGGGGGTATGTCTACCATACTTATAGAGTTAAGTGACAACCAAACACACTCTCTAGATGAAACGGATAACATCTCGATGAAAGGGTATTTTCTTCGCATACACCATGTTCTTTACCGTCTGCGCTGACCTGTCGATACGAGCAGCTACTTCTTTTACAGTTAATTCCTTCATAACCACATACTCCTTTAAGTCTTTTGGCGAACCAACTCGCCTAAGTCTCTTAAGAATATATTAAAACTTTACCTTGGATGGAATGAAAATCAGGGTCATGCTTACTTCAAAATAAACCGAGAAAATATGAAGCAATTTAACACATCGTTAATTAAAAGAGTAATGATTGAAATGTTGTTATTTTCTTAACTGTTTTTTGAACCTTGTGACAACTTGCTCGATATCCTTCTTAATTTGGGATGTAACAATATTCTCATTGCCGAGTGTTTTTTCATCTAGTTCAAAATCTTCAAAACGTATGCAAGCCTTAGTATCTTTTTTGAAACAGTGATTTTTTTGAGTGTTCTTGATAGTTTGCCTCCAAAGGTCTTCTATCTGCCTATCTAACTCGTCTCGCTCAAACTTTTGTTTTCTAGTTTTCTTGGCCGCTCTCTTCTTTTTTAACGCAGCGACTTCATCAACACATTTGACCCAAAACTCTTTACATTTTTTATCTTTAATTTCTTTCTTGATCCGTTTTCCGGTCACCTTCAACATGGCTTTGTTCAATTCGGTGTTGTACACACTAAGTTCGTCACCTTCACAGGAATCTGACAAGGAAACAAATAAAGATCTACCGTAATGATTTTCTATCACTAGAATGGGTGACAGATTGAATTCCTTAAAGTCCTTTGGCAGATCAATCTCGTCACCCAGCCTAACCTTTGGGCCAACGTGTGTATAAATACCGTTCTCGTCATACACTTTATACTTAGCCAAGAATACACATATTTTTCTATACCACGTTTCATATTCGCCATATCTAAATATTGTAGCTCCATTTTTTGTCGTTATTAAAGTTGCCCTCCGGTGCCGTCTCTTGGGAACATTTGGCTTTTCACTTATCAATTTTTTGAGTCGTCTAACAAAGACTTTGTTATTCACCAACCTTTTTCTACGAGTTTCGATACGATCTTTAACTTCATTCTTTCGATCCGGTTTTTTCTTATTTTCTTCATTCATGCCTTGTCTACTTTCTGTATAAGTATTTTATCTTTGTTGACATCCAATGGTCACGGTAAAAATGGTTACTTTGAGCCTCTACACATTTAAAACTTCATATCAAATCTACTTAAAACAAACTACAACAAACATCTACATCATTCTTTGGAACATTAAAATTGTACTCATTAAAATTTTGATATACACCACCGTAGGCACAACCCTCACTTTTCACCCAATCGTGTAAACTTACCGCCTTATCATTCAACCACTCTTCAGTACAGTCTCCAATCAATAAAATGGGTTTCAATTCTAGATCTAGTTTTTTCACCTCGAAATCAAATATCCCCAACTTATTTTTAATGACCATTAACTTTTTGTAAAATTCAATCAATTCATTCTCATACATAGTCACCGAGTTTTTGTATTTTTCCAGTTGTTTGACAATATCTTCTTTATATCCTTTGTCACCAACTTTTTTGGAACTCTTTTTCAATCGAGAATCAGTACACCTTTTGAGTTCGACAAAAAACAATTTATAATGACCCTTACTCACATCTATTGGTTGAAGCCATACAAGATCAACTCGACCTTCATTGTCTTTATCAACTTCATAAGCAAACTCAGAATCGATAAATAGTCCCTTACTGCCGTCAATGGGATCGACACCATAACTTTTCAATGAATCTGTCACATACTTTGCCTGAATACCTTTTTCAGATTCATCAAGGTTGTACTCCCTTAATCTCTCCTTATACAGATTTAGAACGTCACTACTAAAATCTTTAATGGGTAATGGTAGCAACTCTATACTGTCGCCAAATGATGGGGAATCATTTTCCGTAAAAGTGAAGTGAATCCGACTATCTTTCGACAGCTTTTTCTGAAACAAAACATATTTGATGCTTATTTCAGATACCAATTCCTCCTTAGCGTTCATCGATAAACTCATCAAGGATCCGCCATTGTGATAAACGTTGATTTTATTGTGCTTCCTCACGTCAAAGTACAAATCCTTGTCTGCCATTAAGTTCTTCCACCAGACAAAATCACAATTTTTACCTACCAGTGAAAAAAGTTTATTATCAACATCTAAAACAAAGTCCTGCTTACTCATAGCCTTCACCCCTAATTCCTTTATTTCTTTTCATATTTTACTCTAATTTTATTTTTTTAAAATTATAAGCGGGGTGATATTTCGCACAATTGATCTGACAGCCCACCTTCATTCAACAATACGATTCTACTGGCTTTCCCTTCGGGTAGTTCTTTCCATTCCAACTGTTCAGACAATTCACCCTCAATAACTTCCTTGTTTTTAAACAGTCCGGAATAAAGCCACTTGGCATCTGGGATGTATATTTCACATGATTTTTCATCCGTTTGCTTGTATACAGATAGGCCAATGTGAGCATGAGCCGTTCCAAAACTAAGGTCGTACCAATGTTGAGGATAAGGTTTTCTTAATTTAATTTGACCATTCTTATCCAAGGCGTACTCTTTAAACTTTGTCCAGAACTCAAGCTGCAACATTTTTGTATCTGTAAGCTCACTTTGACCCACGACCTTCTTAACGGCCTTTGCCCAATCGTTTGGCTGAGCGATTACATGAAACTTAGGAGCGCAGAGAGAATCACCAATGCGCCAAACTTCCATTTGAATAGCGAAGATATTTATCTTTTCATCTGTATGTTCATTCAACCAATCCACAGCTTGCTTGTGTTCATCCCGAACACTCTTAACAATCCAAATGATGATTTCAGCATCAAAACCTGAAGCATAAGTAATGATCTTGCCTAAGTGATCATGGTCTGTTGTCTCAAGTTGATTTTCAATAACGATTTTTCTGTTGGCATTTCCGTCTTCTGCCAAAATATCGACATTGAACTTGCCAACGCTTGCCTCTGTTTGAATTAATGTAATATCAATTCCAATTTCGTCGCTGAGTAGTTCAAGATTTTCAGGTTTTGCAAGCCAGTTTGTGAAGTCCGTGGCTTCATGTTTCCAGACGTCTCTTAAATTTACCTTTTCAAGCTTGGCCAATTGCATACTCTCTTTAGACATTCAATTATCTCCATGTGTTAATTTATAATTCATCTTCAATTTCACAGGTTTTTTATATTTTCAAAATCATTAACAGCTTGTTCTGCTGTACCCCCGGCTTAATAAGCCCACTCTTCATGCGCCAAAGGTGACTTGTTTAATGTGTCTCTATGCGTTCGCCAATTGGGCATGAACTTGTCGAGTAGTGTTTTAAAATGCTCGTTATGATGCCGTTCATGCAAATGTATGAGTTCATGAACAAGAATGTACTCAAGACACGCCTTTGGCTTCTTTGCTAGTTCAAGATTCAACCAAACACGTTTCTTCTCGACATTGCAACTTCCCCACTTTGTTTTCATTTTCTTCACCCCCCAATCGTTCGCCTTCTTTTTGACGATTGGCTGCCATTTATCTAAAAGTTCTGGAATCATTTTCTTCAGCTGTTCACGATACCAAGTGTTTAACAAGATCTCTTTCTTTTTAATTGTTGTCTTAGGCTTCACAAACATTTTAATTTTTCCTGATCTCATCATTTTAATTTCGTGTTTACCGTCATGTTCAATTAACTCAAAGCGATACATCCTGCCGAGAAAATAGTGACCCTCTCCCGAAACATATTTACGCTTGGATTGACGAGGTTGATTTTCGAAATCTCTTTGCTGACGTTTGATCCATCCCAATTTATTGATTACAGCCATTCGTACATTATCATTTGTGACGTGTTCAGGCACTGAGACACGAACATTCCCATTTGGTGGGTAGACTGACAAGTGTAGATTTTTTATACCTTTACGAACAATCTGAACGTCAATTCCACTTACTTTGATTTTTGATTTTATGGCTATCATCAGTCGTACTCGGGTTGACCTTCTGCGATTCTTAAAATAATTACAGGATCAATCTCACAACCTTCTAACTGGGCTTTAATAGCATTTTCAACACCCTGTTTTTTGAAGCGGTTTGTTTTCCAATCAACTTTCTTTGTTTCAAGGATCGCCGAATCGATATCAAGGACTAAACCTTCGTTATTTAACAGATTATCGTAAAGGTTCCGTCTAGCTTTTGTGTTCATAGAAGATGGGTATAAGTTTTCAACATTCCGCCCCTTTTTACAGGTTCTTTGCATCTCTGAATACCACTCGTAGTTTGTAGTGTAGGGATTTCTACGTATATGGCTAAACTTACCTCTAAATTTCTCAATCATTTTTTGTTTCTTTGAATAATATTCCAAACGGTTGAAATAAATAGAGTCAATGTCTCCAACAAGCTTTTCTCCTGAAATCTCTTTTACAATCTCTTGGTGAATTGCTGTGTATCTATCCACAATGGTCATGACATCTCTGCCTGATGGTTGTATGTCAAATTGGAGTTGGTATTTTGTCCAATCGTAAATATCTTGGAGATGGAATGTTTTAACACCTTCAATTAGGTAGTCACCTGAATATTGGTACTTGTTCTTAGGCTTTGAGCATCCCACACTAAAGATTAGCGTGAGTAGTAATAAAGGCATCCAAATTTGTGTTGGCAAAAATTTATGTGTCTTTGACATTTCGAGGGTCTCTTTCATCTGAGGCCATGCCAATAAAAAAGGCGAGGCCAAGTTCGTTATGTAAATAAGACCCTCGAAAAGTCAGATTCAACAAGACTACTTTTAGCCTCGCCCAAATATCCCATCCTTTATTATTCTTACCACCGTGAGCCATCCCGCAAATCCTCCGACATGGCCGAACTATTTTTCACACCTGTCTGTTCATGACTTACCAAGCCAAGACTCTTTCTTTCCTCCTGTTTACCGCTCATCTCTTATTTACTTTCATACTGAATTGTTGTTGCGTGTATTTTCATAATCACATTCTTTCTTTAGGTTTAGCTGATTTGTTTATTTGTCATAGATTCTTTTGGCTTTTTGCATAGTGGGCCGAACCTCCGCAGGAGAGTTGGGACCATCGCACGAAGTGCGAAACAATGGCAATCAATTCTCACGTGTCTTGTTTTCTCGACAGGTTGTCGGGAGTCGCCTATATTTACATATAAGAGTTTATATATATTATTCAGTTCAAATTTATTGATTAATAATTGTCTTTTATATGTTGTATTGTTAAGGATGTACCACAGTATATTTGGGGGGGTGTACTGTAGTACATGATTGGTTGTACTGCGGTACATATTGAGTTGTACTGTAGTGCATATGAAATCAACACCGTCGTCTTCTTTTAGTTCTCACACCGCCCTTGTAGGGTCGCTCTGAAAAATAGAAGGCCTTGTTGTAAACGAACTTCTTATCTGAGGGATCACTATAAGTCCCCATAACAGCGTATGGTCTATTCCCAAATCTGATTTTCTCCTTAACCAAACCATCTTTAATCATGGCGTCTATGAGTCTGCTCACGTAGCTCTTTGTAAAACCTGTTTCCTCTGCAAGTTTTGTGAATGACTGAATGCAAACCACATAACCCATTTTGGCGAAGTGTTTCCATGTAGAGTTCGAAGTTTTTTTATAGATGTATCTACGCATCAGCGCAAATAGCTTGAAGCCACCGTCTTTCATTGATGGATAT